>Ga0075429_100003534_pt1 | contig 13311 bp, 7 predicted proteins | sample RhiMetdeltSRZDD3_FD_75295 | JGI IMG/M metagenome (GOLD analysis project Ga0075429, IMG submission 75295) | Populus rhizosphere microbial communities from Tennessee, USA - Rhizosphere MetaG P. deltoides SRZDD3 | ecosystem: Host-associated > Plants > Roots > Rhizosphere > Soil | place: USA... | reverse complement strand
TCTTTCTTTTTCTTTTTGCCAATTTAATTCCTGTTTTGCCTTTAAACAATTTTGCTTTAGCTGTGAGTAAAGCTCTTTATCGTTTAAAAGTTTATTGATTGCATTTGTAATCGTTGCGGGATCCAGATCGTCTATTAGTTCTGCTATTTTATATTGATCATTTATCTTCTTGTATTCAGGATAGTTCATTGTTACTTGAGGAATATCAGCATGAATATAATCAAAGAACTTGTTTGAAAGGGATAGGTATTGATTCAAACCAGTTCTTTCAAAAGAATTGATTGCGATATAAGAATCCTGGGTTTTCTTTTTTAAGGCTGTCGGTTCGAGCATTCCATAAAAAATAATTTTGTCGGAAAGATTATTTGCCTGAACCACCTGTTTCATTTCCTCCATAAAATTTCCACTGCCACAAACCCAAAGCTGCGCATTTACATTTTTCATGGCAAGAGCCAACTTATCAAGACCGCGGCCTCTATTTACTGCTCCCTGGTAAAGTATGATGTTTGGTAATCTTTCTTGTTTAGTAGTTGTAGAAAGCAGTGGCATATTTCGTATCACCTGGTAATTCGCATCGTAATTTTTTTTGAATTCTCCAGCAAGGCTGTCACAAACTGTATACCCGTTCTTAAATTTTGGTATCATCTTTTTTTCTATGCTGTGCCAGAATCGATAGATATTCGGACGGGTTACCACCTCATCCAATTGTGAAAAATATTCATGAGCATCGTAAACTCTTTTTATTCCTTTTATTTTAGAAATATAATAAACAGGAAGGATGGTATCTAAGTCGATAGCACAGATACAATCCGTTTTTTTAAACAATAAGTAAAAGAAAAGCCGGGTATTGAATTCAGCATAAAAAAGTTTACCACGGGCAAACCAGCAATTCAGCCGTTGTTGTTTATAATTTTTACCGGAAAGTGGGAGAGAGTCCTTCAATTTTCTGCCCACTAACGATACTTTATAACCGGCATCGGCAAGTGTGCCGCAAATGCGTTGCATCCGCTGATCAAAGTTGAGGTCATTTGTTACAGTAAAAATTATTTTCTTCACCTGCATCAAATATAAATGAAAAGCCCCGACGATTGGTCGGGGCTTACCTATGAAAATCTATTTTATTGCATTTGCATATCACCTGTATTCATTCCTTCTCTTTCACCTTTCATGTTCTTCCGCTTGAAAAGATTCGGATCGAACTTACCGAATCGCCAGTTGAAATTCAGACGGAGCATCTGCGGATCACGACGACGGAAAACATCCTGTATGAAATATGGAGACTCTGAATGAACATAAGAGCGACGGGTTCTTAAAACGTCATTCATGTTAAGAGAGATGGAAGCTGCCCTGTTTTTGAGGAACTCAAATCTAAGACCCATGTCAACAAAATAATTTGAACGAACATAACCCTGTGCCGAAGAAGCTGGACCAAACATCATCATGCCTCCACCAAAACCTCGGCTGCCACTACCGCCGGGAGGCAATACAGTTTTAGAATTGTATTCTCCTGAAAGCTGAATTGAGAAATTCTTAGGGAGCTTGAATGTATTATTGATCTTTCCGAACCAGCTCGCAAACTGATCGATCTCTGGCTGTGTAGGGTCATCTAAATCTATTTTTGAAGTATAAAGATTAAGGTTTGTAGTAAGATCCCACCATTTAGTGATCTTATTCTTCATGATCATTTCAAGACCTGTTACATAGCTGGAGTTCGCATTTGTATAGGTGTTTATTACATACTGCTTACCATTCACAGGGCTTGTAAATTTCTCCTGGAAACTTGTAATCAGATCATTTGTGTTTTTGTAATAAAGGGTAGTGAGGAAATTATCTTTGTTCTTAAATATTTTTTGATACGAAAGCTCAACAGAATTTGTAAACTCTGGTCGTAGATCAGGATTACCCTTTCTTATGTTCAGGAAATCAGATGAGTCAGCAAACGGGGTTAATTGGAAAAAGTTAGGCCGATTAATTCTTCTTGTATAATTCAATTGTATCTCCTGGTCCTTCTTCATTTTTTGACTGAGGAATACACTTGGGAAAAAGCTCAAAGGAAAATCATTGCTGAATGATTCATTTGTTTTCAAAAGATGTCCATCATAACCAGAACTTTCAACTCTTAGGCCAAGCTGATAGCCAAAATTCTTAACCTGGTTTGAAAAACTTGTATATGCAGCCAGCACATGATCGTCACTTTCATAATTAACCTCAGAACCCGGTTGAAGTGCTAACGTTCCTGTATTTGGATTGACTGTGTAAAATGCACTTGAGCTTACAGAGTTATTAAAAGCGGCTCTCAATCCCATTTCGATTTTTGATTTTTCTGAGATGGGGTTGGTAAAGTCTGTTTGTAATACAAGACCTTCGCCACTGCCGGCATTATTTTGTTGTTGAATAAACTGATCTGTAATCGTCGGTGAAGGATAATTATAATAATCGGATTGGATCAAACTTGTGTTGAGATTCTCTCTTTTGTTATACGTAATATCGGCAGTCCAGTCTCTTCCGGCCTTCGGAAAATTATGCTTAAAACTTAACTGCGCATTCCTGAATTTAAACTCGCCTTCTGAGTTGGTCAATCTTTCGCTATATGAAGTTTTCTTTACGCTATAAAGTGAGTCAACAAGCAACTTACTTATATTTTCAGGTTGAAACTTACCATTGCCCATGGCGCCACTAACGGAAAGTGTATTTCTGTTTGTAATAAAATAATCAATACCCCCTCTGAACATCTTAAAACTACCCTTACCTACATTTCTGTCATCCTGGTGAAGAAAAGTGTTTGGCTGATCAAGAATATTATAACGTTCGGTAAAGCCTGTGCCAATTGATTTGCGTTGGTTATAATTAGCTGCACCAAAGAAATTTAATTTGTTCTGACGAAGATTAAAATCACCCCCTAATCCAACTCTTGCTCTTGAATCGATATTAGAACGGATGCTTCCGCTGTAGCCAACCTTCTTATTCTTCTTTAAAACAATATTTAAAATACCTGATGTACCACCAGATGCATCAAATTTGGCTGAGGGATTAGTAATGATCTCAACTGATTCAATTGCATCAGCAGGGATCTGATCAAGCTGCATTGTAGTTGGACGTCCATCAACAAAAATTTGGGGAGCATTATTGCGAAGTGTAACATTTCCGTCAAGATCAACTGAAAGGGAGGGAACATTTTTCATAACGTCCACTGCAGTACCACCCGCTGACACGAGATCTTTTTCAACGTTGAAAACTTTTTTATCAATGCCTAACTGGAAAAGTGGTTTCGATCCCGTGACAGTAACATTTCCTAATACCTGTGCATCAATTTCTAGTTTTATATTCCCAAGATCTTTATCTATAGCATTTAACATGGCACTCATATCGGCACCGGGTTGCATTTTTATCTCAAAGCTTACGTTTTGTTCCAATGGTTTAAAACCAATCGCTGTGATCTTCAGCTTTGAGGGCCCGAAAAGAGGTACATTATCCAAAGAAAATTCGCCGTTGGTTTTGGTAAGCATGCCACCGATCACTACATCTTTTCTTTGTTTTGTCACCGTGTCCATTCGGCTTTGAATTAACTGGATGGAGGCAGCCTCGACTGCTTTACCTGTCTGAGACTCTACAATTTTTCCGTACATACGGCCATTCATTTGCTGGCCATTTCCAGCACCGGGTCTTTGCATCGTTGGGTTTTGGGCAAATAAGCAAAAGCTGGTAAGGTTTAATAATAAAGCGAGAACTAACTTATTCATTATGCGAGTTTTGGAATTAGACGTGCAAAGGTCAATTAACCTTCTCTTGAAGTCATTTTTAAATAGCAAAAGGCATTTGCCAATCATTAAAGGAAATGGATTATATAACACGTTTGATATATATCAAGTGTAAAGAAAATAAGAGATCAGTACTTGCAGGATACCAATTATAAACCCAATGACACCGCCGAGGATTTCTACGAACCGGAATTCCTTGCTCATTATCTGGTAAAGAATACTCTCTAATTTATCAGAAGAAAATGCAGATACCTTTTCCGTTACGATCTTTTCAAGATCAAGCTCAGCCTCCAGATGTCCGGCATAGCTTTTCATCAATTGCGGGAACAGGGTTTCCAGTTCCTGCATAAAGATCCGTTTCAAAGAGGCGATAGTTTTATCGCCGATAAATAAACTTAAAAAGGGCATTTCATCACTTAGCTTATTTCGAAGAAAATTATCCACATGGTCTTCAACGGTGGGCATAAGTTTTTGGAGATTTTGCGGGTTGGTGATCATTCGCTGTATGTCTTCAAAAGAAAGAAACTCGGCGCTGATCATCCTTCCCAGCTTTTCGGCAAAAACCTTTTGACGTTTTGGAAATATGCCATGAAAAGTAATTCCTAAAATTCGTTTTGGGTCTTTAGGATGAAAAAGCATTTTAATCGCAATCCAATTCGTGAACCAACCAATGAAAGCAGAGATCACAGGGATAAGAAAGAATTGAAGTAGCAGCGAATAATTCATTAAGACGTTTAGACAAAGAAACATAATCAGCCTTCCAGGGCAAAATCTCATTTTGGGTGCAATGGCTAATTATTTACTTTTGCCGTCGCTTAAAATGGTGGTCATAGCTCAGCTGGTTAGAGCATCAGATTGTGGTTCTGAGGGTCGTGGGTTCGAGCCCCATTGGCCACCCGAAAATAAAACCTTCTAAAAGGGAAGGTTTTTTTATTTTCAGGTTATCCACCATTCATCAAAAAGCTCTGTTAAAAGGAATTAGACGTAAGAAAAACCATGTTTTTGCGTTATTTTTACGAGAATGTTAAAGCTGATAAATTATATGACAAACCTTAAACGATTACCCATCCTGATCATGATGCTGCTGGTAGCAGCTGTGTTTTTTGCCGGCTCCGTGAAAAAAGAAGTTGATCCACCCGGTAAATATGAAAAAATACTGCATAATGTGACTGAAATGCTAAAAGAAGCACATTACAGTCCTAAGCTTATTGATGATAGTTTTTCAAAAAGAATTTTCAATAAGTATTTTGAAGTACTTGATCCAAACAAGAATATTTTCCTGAAAGAAGATATTGAAGCGTTGAGAAAATTTGAATTCAAGATCGATGACGAAATGAAAGGAGCTGATGTTGAATTCTTCAAAGCGGTAGGACAACTCTTTAATAAAAGGATGGAAGAAGCTGCGGTGATCGCTAAAGAAATTCTAAGTAAACCATTTGATTATTCAATAGATGAATCATTTAATGGTGATCCTGATAAAATAAAGTTTGCTGTTTCAGAGGCAGTAAGAAAAGAAAACTGGCGAAAATCACTCAAATACCAGTCGCTCGACAGGTATGTTGATATGGTCGACACAAGAGAAAAAAATAAAGACAGAGCGGATTTTAAAGCCAAGTCAAATGACGAGTTAGAAAAAGAAGCGAGAGAAAAAGTAAGTAAGTCAATGGACAGAACATTTGAAAGATATCGTTTTAAATTTTCTGAGGACGATAAATTCAATTTGTTTGTAAGTCTAATTACAAATGCAATGGATCCTCACACTGAGTTTTTCCCTCCGGTTGACAAAAGATATTTTGATGAGCAAATGAGTGGTCGCTTTTTTGGAATCGGAGCATCCCTTGTTTATGATGAGGGAAATATTAAGATAAACACTTTGATTGCCGGCAGCCCTGCATGGAAAAGCGGAGAAGTGCAAGTAGGTGATATTATTTTAAAAGTAGGGCAGGGAAAGGAAGAGCCCACAGAACTTACCGGTTTTGTTGTGGAAGATGCAGTAAAGCTTATCCGTGGTAAAAAGGGTACTGACGTAAAACTGACTTTAAAAAAGCAGGATGGCTCTGTAAAGGTGGTTACATTAATTCGTGATGAAATAGTGCAGGATGAATCATTTGCTAAAAGTGCAATAATCAATAATGGAAATTCCAGGATTGGATATATATATCTTCCTGAATTCTATGCTGATTTTGACCGACCAAATGGTGCCCGTTGCTATATAGATGTAGCAAAAGAGATTATTAAACTTAAAGAAGATAAAGTTGATGGTATTGTTATGGATCTCCGTAATAATGGCGGTGGTTCTCTTTATGATGTTGTGCAAATGGTTGGTTTATTCATTGAAAAAGGCCCGATCGTACAGGTAAAAGATCGTGATGGTAAACCAAATATTCTTGAAGATAAGAATCGTGAAGTATTATATGATGGACCTCTTACTGTGATGGTAAATGAGTTCAGCGCTTCTGCTTCGGAAATTTTTGCTGCTGCCATACAAGATTATGGTCGTGGTATTGTGATAGGAAGTACGACTACGTATGGTAAAGGAACTGTGCAACGCAATCTTGGCCTTGATCCAGAGGCAGGGTATTTGAATTCAAATTCAGACCTGGGAACAATTAAGTTGACGTTGCAGAAATTTTATAGAGTAAACGGTGGATCCACTCAATTAAAAGGAGTTACTTCTGATATTGTATTGCCTGATAATTATGAATATTTAAAATTCCGCGAAAAAGATGACCCGGATGCATTGCCATGGGACGAGATCAAAAAAGCACCTATCGCAAACTGGAGATCAGGCTATGAGCTTGAAACCATACAGAAATTAAGCGACGCAAGGCTGCAAACGAACACAGCCTTTAGGATGATAAAAGAAAATACAGACTGGCTCGCTAAACAAAATGACAGAGAATATTCTTTGAATTTTGAGAAATATCAGAAAGAACAAAAAGCAATAAGGGCCACTGTTAAGCAAATTGAACAATTAAAAAAATTAGAGCAGGATATGGATGTGACGTCTCTTCCACAGGATGCAAACAGGTTCTCTTATGATAAAGGCAAGCAAGATCGTTTTGAGCAATGGATAAAGAATCTTCGCAAAGATATTTATATAGACCAGGCCGCCAGAGTTACTTCTGATATGGTGATTCAAAAGAATATGGCGCAGAATAAAACTGATGAAGTTAAAAAACCGTTTTAAACGATACGAATAGTATTGAATAGTCCCGGAATATCCGGGACTATTTTTTACAGGTATCTTTCTTTTATTATCTGGCAATGATGGTTGACGTGGCCAGCGACTATAAAACCAATTCCCAAAACATAGGTTGAACTTTCGCTGGCAATTCCTGATTGTTCCAGTTGTTCATTGTCAAAGGAGGCGAACATACTTTCTGATGCCTTCCTCAACGCCTCAAATTCTTCGACCAGAGCACTCCAGCTTCTTTTATCAGCTTTTGCCGTTTGAGCAAAGAGATTTTCATCAAAACCAGGCAGGGGAGTGTCGTCTTTTCTTGCAAAGCGAAGAGCACGGTAAGTGAATACTCTCTCGCCGTCAAGCATGTGCTGTACAACTTCTTTAATTGTCCACTTTCCTTCTGCATAACGATGATCTTGTTTATCTGGTGGGATGGACTTTAAAAGATCGAATAATCCTTTGGTACTACCTTTTAAAGCTGAAACTACATCATCTTCTTTTACTTTATTAATATAACCATGATAGAATTCAGGAACACGAGATAGATCGGGGCGAGACATAGAAGAATTTTTTACAAGTTTAGAAAATTTGAGGGTTTAAAGTTAAAGATGGAAGAGTTAAGAAAGCAAAAAATCTGCGTATCAAATATCAATGGTGTTTTTTATACTCCAAAATGGTCCTCATTTCATTCGCAATTATAACTAATCCATAAGTATCTGGTTCATCATTTTTATATTTCTTGTTGTCAATAAAACGTAAAGGGGTGAAATGTTTATCCTCATTTTCCGGCCCAGTATAGCCAACCAGGAAAACGTTATTGCCAAAATCAAAGTCATCAATATTAGTGGCAAGTAAAAATGAGCCATCAAGACAATGAAATTTTTCCAGGGTCCTTGTATAATTAATATCAATTTTTTCATCAACGCCTATTTGAGAAACGAAATCGGGTTTCCAATTCTTGATGATCTTTACTGCAATTGATTCATGAACCACATCATTAACCTTTCGCAGAGGAATTATTGTTGTTATAAGCCCGAGCCTTTGTTCATAATAAAGATTTCCCTGGTCATGCACCGAAGCAACAAATACGGAATCCGATCCATTCACCAGTCCGTCCTTATTAACACTATAGACTAAAATATCATTCTTGATTTTCTGCAATGCAGCAATCAAAACTGAGTCTTGTTGTGGTTTTTTTCCCTGAAATGTAACATCAATCCCGATAATCAAAGGCTTTAAACTATCCAGTTTTTGCAGCACTTTTCCGATGAAAGTCCTGTCGCCGTTTTCAATATTTACAAGGACAATGTCTGGATCAAAAGAATTTGCAAGTTTAGCCGAAGGAGGGCTACAGTTCGCAAAAAATAGAAGCAAAGGAATAAGGATGGCAGGAATTCTTTTCATGATGATGCTGAAATAAATATACGCCGCAAAAATATTATAGCGCATAATAAAAAACCTCCGCATTTCTGCGGAGGTTTGTAAATCGTTTAAACAGTTTATTGATACTTAGAATGGCTTCAACTGATTGCTTGCTGGTCGCTCTCCTTTTAAGGTTGCAGCAAGTTTGAGTGCTTCATACGCATTTATTACACCACCTGTTTTTGAAATCTCAGAAAGCTTTACCTTTTTTTCTGAGTAAGGTACATTTACCTCAAATGAGGGAACTACCGTAGATTTTTCAATAACATATTTTACCTGCTCCGCACTTAGACTTGGATAGTACTCAAGGATCAAAGCAGCAAGACCAGCTACCACCGGCGCTGCCATGCTGGTCCCCTGCAAATTTGCATACGCATTTCCGCCGGGTACTGTAGAATATATCTTCATGCCCGGAGCAAAAACATCTACTTCGTTCTTTCCGTAATTAGAAAAATTAGCCGTTAATGAGTTGTACTTAACATGTTCTTCTGTTACCTGATCTATCGAAAGATCGCCGCTGGCGCCAACCGTTATCCAATTGCTGGCTCTCTTTTTATTTGCCTGGTAAACAGGACTGGGAAAATTCCAAGTCGTATCTATGTTTTTGTGTTCATTGCCCGCTGCATGCACCAATAATACTCCTTTTGATCTCGCGTATTCTACGGCTTCATCCACCCATTTTTTTTCAGGAGAAAAACTTTTACCAAAACTCATATTGATCACTTGTGCACCGTTATCAACTGCATAACGGATCGCTAACGCAATGTCTTTGTCATGCTCATCGCCATCAGGCACGGCACGTATCATCATGATCCTGACATTATCTGCCACACCGTCCACACCTATTTTATTGTCTCTTTTTGCCCCAATGATCCCGGTAACATGAGTTCCGTGCTGAGCCGCACTGTTATCTACAAAAACATTATTATTTCCATAGTATTTATCATCAATATCATTATAATTATCCTTCACTATATCATTGCGGTAACTCTTAGGGACCTTTGTTTTTGCATCGGCTTTGCGATCTTCTTTGCGCTGCAACTGGTCAATATATTCTTTGAACTCATTCAAAATTTCTTTATTAGTGATATCTAAAAGATTGTTGTCTGTCATAAAACCGACCAACGCGGCTTTTGCATTTATTGCTCTGAAATCTTTGAGATCAGCTTTCTCAAGTTCTTTTCCTGTAAATTCTTTTTTACCCATGGCCACTTGCAAAATGCTGTCATAAAATGAAAGGGTTTTGTACCCTGCCCTCAATTTATTAACATCAACCGGAGGCTCATTGGCGTCATCTTCATCGTCACCATCGATCTCTGCTTTTGTCTTTCTCCACATTTCATAAATCTCAGCTTCTTCGTTTGACAACGTTTTTGAATCAATATTTTTTCCTTCAAATTTGTTCTTATACTGGTGATAAACTCTATCCCTTTCATATGAATCCACCGTAACATTTCTGCCGTCTTTTCCTCCAATAAAGTTCCATCCATAGATATCATCCACATAACCATTTTTGTCATCGTCAATTCCATTACCAGGAACTTCTTTTGGATTGCGCCACAAGACTTCTTTAAGATCTTCGTGAAGTGTATCAACACCTGAATCAATAACCGCAACCAAAACAGTTTTACTTTTCTTTCCTTTCACCAATTGATATGCTTTATCAAGGCTGATACCGTAAACACCTGAAGTAGCCTTATCCTGTAAGTGCCATCCATTGGGCAGGGGTTCTTTTATACTTGTCTGTGCAAAAGCTGTAGTGCTAATTAAAGCCATAACTATCGTCACTGCGCCTGTTAAGAGTCTATTCATTTTTTATTTGATTTTAAAAAGATTTTAAATACAAAGATTAAAAAAGGGGGAGATTTTATTTAACCATCCATACTTTTTTGGTAATTCCTCACAATGACGTGAGTTTTTCATGACAATAACAGAGCCAAAAGAAAACCTCCCGGTTGCATCGGGAGGTTTTAAGTATTTTTAATTATTTCTCAATTTCATTTCAACCCTCCGGTTAAGTGCTCGTTCCTGCTCTGTTTTTCCCTGGTTCAATGGTTTGGTGGGCCCAAAACCTTGTGATGTCAATCTTAGTGGGTCAACACCCTTTCCAACCAGGTAATTCTTCACCGTTTCAGCCCTTTCATTTGAAAGTCTCATATTTGCATTGAAACTTCCGTCATTACTTGTATGGCCTTCAATATCAAGCCTGAGTTCTGGTTGTTTTTTCAAAAGATCTGCCACCTCATCAAGCACTTTCTCCGACTCAGGTAACAAAACAGCTTTTGCATAACTAAACTGGATCTTGCGGGCTGCATATTCTACTTTCTGTAAGATCTCCTTCTTGATCTCAGGACAGCCACTGTTTTCCTTAAGTCCCGGCTCACTGACACATTTATCGTCTTCATCATTCACTCCATCTCCATCTGTATCCGGAATTGGACATCCAATATAACGAGCCAAACCAGGAACGGTCGGACATTTATCGTCTTCATCGTTGATCGCATCTTTATCAGTATCCGGTATGGGACAGCCCTCATACTTTGCAATACCAGGGACAGTTACGCATTTATCCTTATCATCGGTAATTCCATCCTTGTCCGTATCAAGTAATGGACAACCATTATTATTGGTTAATCCTTTTTCATTCGGACATTTATCATCTTTATCAGCAATACCATCCGCATCCGTATCCGGACAACCTTTTGTTACTAATGGTCCGGGTTCAGTTATACATAGATCTTCTTTATCAATAATTCCGTCACTATCCGTATCCTTTGGTTTATCCTCAAGTGAAATTGGTCGGCCAATAAAAATGCCAAGTGTGGCGCCGATAACCTGGTTCTTGAAACTTCCATCATAAGCTGCCGTGTACATATCGGTAAGACTACGACTGAAATTACCTGCAATAAAAAATCCACCGAACTCAACACCTGCAGTTCCATTTATTCCAAGATCGAGTGTTTTATATTTCCCAGGGCCATCACCAACAGGCAGATCAGTATTTTCTTGAGTTTCGTATTTTCCGGTCTTTAGATATGTTTCTGTTTTTTCCATTCCATTATAGAAAAAAGAAAGATAAGGTCCGCCACCTAAAAAGAATTTTGCTTTACCCCCGATTGGAATTTTATAAACAAGATTCAATGGAATGTCAACATAGTTTATGTATTGTTTTTGGTCGATGCTGATATAATCATAAACCGAGGTATCATATGTGCTGAAAAATTTTCTTCCCTTATTATGAAACATCACGCCAGGTTGTGCATAAAATTTTGAATTTACTCCAAGTTGCAGATCTGCAATAAAGCCAAAATGAGCGCCGGTGCGGCTGCTATAATTGCTTTCTGACCAATTGGGTAGGTTATTTGTTTCATTAATTGTGGAAGTATGGCCACCACCTGCAAGGGCTATACGTAATTGAGCATCTGAGATTTGCCATATAAAAAGCAGGGCAAGAAGTAAAGTTTTTTTCATCGGATGATTTTTCAGAGGTATTGATTGATATTCAACGTACAAAGGTTGAAATTATTTCATAAAAATCATAGTCTTTTGGCGGATTTAAGTGATGAGTTGGGCTGAATGGTTGTATGGCTAAATTGTTATAATAACAATTCAACAATTTATCAATTTGGCCATAACGCTATTAAAGGGTAATGATTTTTATATATCAAATTTTATTCCCTGTGCCAGCGGAAGATTACTGCTGAAATTGATCGTATTTGTTTGCCGGCGCATATAATTTTTCCATGAATCGCTTCCGCTTTCACGTCCACCGCCTGTTTCTTTTTCACCACCAAATGCACCACCAATTTCTGCACCGCTTGTTCCTATGTTTACGTTGGCGATGCCACAATCACTTCCGGCAGCAGAGAGGAATTGTTCAGCTTCCCGAAGATTCAATGTCATGATCGCAGATGATAAGCCCTGCGGCACTCCATTTTGAATCGAAATCGCTTCCTCAACTGTCTTATATTTTAAAAGATAAAGAATTGGCGCAAAGGTTTCATGCTTTACAATTTTATGATCAGGGCGTACTTCTGCAATACATGGTCTTACATAACAACCACTATCAAATCCGTCGCCTTTTAACACTCCACCTTCAACAATAAATTTTCCGCCTTCGTTTTTACAGGCTTCAATTGCTGATTCATACATTTTCACAGCGTCTTTATCGATCAGTGGACCTACATGATTGTGTTCATCCAAAGGATTTCCGATTCGCAATTGAGAGTATCCAGCGATCAATTTTTGTTTTATGGAATCATAAACATCTTCATGAATGATCAAACGTCTGGTAGTAGTGCAACGCTGACCTGCAGTTCCCACAGCGCCAAACATTGCTCCACGAATTGCCATATCAATATCCGCATCTTTGGAAACAATAATTGCATTGTTACCGCCGAGTTCCAGTAAAGCTCTACCTAATCTTGCCCCGACAGCGGCGCCAACAGCTTTTCCCATTCTTGTGGATCCTGTTGCTGATACTAGCGGAATTCTTTGATCATTTGCCATCCATTCGCCAACATCACGACCTCCGATAATCAAACAGGAAACACCTTCAGGTACATTATTTTTTGCAAACACTTCTGAAATTATATGTTGACATGCGATACCACAGAGGGGAGTTTTTTCAGACGGCTTCCATACACAAACATCACCACAAACTAATGCGAGCATACTATTCCAACTCCAAACTGCGACAGGAAAATTAAATGCAGAAATGATCCCAACAATTCCCAGCGGATGCCATTGCTCATACATTCGATGCCCGGGACGTTCGCTATGCATGCTCAGTCCATAAAGTTGTCTTGACAAACCAACAGCAAAATCACAGATATCGATCATCTCTTGTACTTCACCATAACCTTCCTGCAAACTTTTGCCCATTTCATAAGATACAAGTTTACCAAGCGGCTCTTTATAATGACGCAATGCTTCACCGATCTG
>Ga0075429_100003533_pt1 | contig 13311 bp, 18 predicted proteins | sample RhiMetdeltSRZDD3_FD_75295 | JGI IMG/M metagenome (GOLD analysis project Ga0075429, IMG submission 75295) | Populus rhizosphere microbial communities from Tennessee, USA - Rhizosphere MetaG P. deltoides SRZDD3 | ecosystem: Host-associated > Plants > Roots > Rhizosphere > Soil | place: USA... | reverse complement strand
CGCCTACTTCGGTGAATTTCTCAGTGACATCGAGGGTGCCGTGCAGGAATTCAAGGATGAAACATGGTTTGAGAGATCCTTCGCAGCGTTAAAAGCAGAATGGGTGGGCGAGTATCAAACCGACGAAGATATGGTGCGGTTGTGGGCCGAGGAAATGAAGTTCTATTTTAAGAAATTCGACGAACGCGCCGAAGCCTATCATGAACGCACCAAAGAACTGCCTGTTCGCATTGCGCCTTTGAAGACGTTCAACGACAGGGAAGCCCCCACGCTGGATCTGCGTCCGCAGCTGCATAAGATCAGCGTGCCAACCCTGATCGTTGTCGGGCGGCATGACTTTATCACCAATATCGCGATGGCAGAGGAAATGCTGAAGCATATCCCCAGCGCCCAACTGGTAATCTTCGAAGACTCGGGACACTATGCCATGGTGGAAGAACCTGGAAAGTTTTACCAGGTGATTAAGGAATTCGTAGAGAGCTAATTTTGCTCTTCCTGTTCCCGGGTTTGCTGGAAATTAAGACTTCTGTTTTTGTGCCCGTTTTTGGTAACGGCGTTGTTTGGCGCGGTTGCCGCAGTCGTTGATATCGCACCAGCGGCGGCTATGATTTTTACTGGTATCGACAAATAACCATCCGCAACCGTCCTCGTCGGCGCATTGACCCACCCGCTCATAATATTCAGATGTCATCAGATCGGCAGCCGAGAGAGCGAGAATCCAGAGGGGAATTTCCAGGGCGTTCTCGTCGAAATTCCACTGCCATTCATATTTCCCTGCGTGGAAAACCATCTGCGCGCCGCTGGTTAGGTGGGAAAGCACCGCATTTATGATCGTCAGATCCTCTTTTGCAGGAGATTTGCCTTTTGTCTGTGTAACGACGATTCGATAGATTGCCTCCCGTAATTCCAGCGCCATGGCAAATACCCGGGCAGCTTCCTGAGGCTTGCGTGCAGCCGTGTATGTCAGCCTGTCCACTAGCTCTTCGCGCAGCAACCCAACTCTTCTCGCCCATGCGAGTACATCCTCATAATTGAATAACGTCTCCCCGGGCTGTTCACTGGCATGATTACTGACAGTGTTTGTAAACTCCAGGCTGGGGTGTCCGGACTTCAGGTCCAGGTTAAGACCAAGATTTCGATCCTGTATCATTCCTTCCTCGCATAACTGTCAAAACCATCTTGACAGGTTATAATCTCTTGTGTTATCATATAACTGTCAATCAAATTATAGCAGGTTATTGCATATGCGACAATTCATGAGGAATCCGTTACTGCACAGGCAAGAGGCAAACTCGGCCCAAAAGAACTGGTGACCGCACAAGCTGATGGCATAAGGAGAAATCACGTGGCTACTAAAATTGATCAGGAACATATTGTGCAGGATTTATTCGATATCCTCGACGAGGCATTTGTGACCCATCATGGGATATTTCTCGATAAGGGCGATTCCCTGTTCGAGACACTGGATACCATCACAGCAGCGGAGGCTTCTATTCCTGTCGGAGGAAAATGCGCAACTCTGGCAGCGCAGGTTGCACATGTCAACTTTTATCTGGAAGTGACGGAAGCCTACATCCTGAAGCAGGATCGCGGCAAGGTGGATTGGGGCGATATCTGGCGGCGCGTCAATAAGGTCTCCCCCGAGGAATGGAACGCCTACAAAGATCAGCTCAAGGAAACATACCAGCGCATCGTATCCATGCTGCAAAACCTGCAGGACTGGAATGAGGAAAGACCTATTGGCGGCGCGATAGCAATCGCCGTGCACACCGCTTATCATTTAGGTGAAATCCGTCAGGCGATGTGCATGGTGAAACAGGAATAATCAGCTACCTAGACGATTCTATCCCGAAGCACTCCCTGCTTCGGGATTTTGCTTTTACAGAAGTGCGAATGCTATAATCTTTGGGTCGCTGCAAGAAATCGAATCAACATGGAGTGGATATGATCGTCGTCTCGGATATGATGGGCACGCTAACCACCGGCTCACCCGTTCTGGGTCTGGTGGATTGGGTACGGCACAACCAGAGCAAACTGCAGGCGCGGTTATATATGGCCTCGATCATGCCTGCCTACCTTATTGCCAAGCTCGGCTGGATCGATTGGCAATCATGGGCACAGGGATTAATGGTGGACAGCTTGAAAATGGTGAAAGATGCAACACCTGACAAAATGAAAGCTGTTGCCGAATGGGCGGTGGAACATGACCTCTGGCAGAAGCGCCGTGACGATGTGATCGCTCGCCTTAAATCGCATGCCGCCCAGGGAGCGCAGGTCTATATTGCCAGCAGTGTCGTCGAACCCATCATCGAACCGTTTGCCAGACGCATCGGCGCGCAGACGATTGGCACACCTGTCGAATATCGCAATGGAAACGTCCGTGTTGCGGGCGAACTGGTTGCGCAGGAGCGCAAGATCGAACAAGTGCTCAGCCGCCTGGGAGTGGACCGGGTCGATTTTGCATATGGCGATACGATACAGGATGTCCCTTTGCTGGAGCATGCCGATCATCCCGTCGCGGTATATCCGGACGAGGCGTTGAAAGCCGTTGCCCAGGCACGCGGCTGGGAAATCCTGGGTTCACGGGCAGACGATTGATGGACGACAACAAACTCTGGGAGATTCGCGCTTTCGTTTATCAGCATTTGGCAGACACGACGCGCCTGGCGCGCCTGGATGATGTTGCATCCCGCTTCACTCTATCTCGAGACGAAGCTGGTTCGGCGTATGAAGAGCTCCACCTGCGTCACGCTCTCTATCTCAAGCCTGGCACACACGAGATCCTGATGGCGAATCCGTTCTCGGGCGTGGAGACTCCGTTCAAGGTCCGCGTGAACGAGAGGACGTACTTCGCCAACTGTGCCTGGGACTCATTCGGCATCCCGGCCGCGCTGCATGCGGACGCAGAGATCGAAGCTTCCTGCGCCGAAAGCGGGGAGCCTCTCCACCTGCGCGTCTCCCGCGGACTGGTCCAGGGTTCCGAAGCATTGGTTCATTTCCTGATCCCATTTCGGGACTGGTACAACGATCTCACAGCCACCTGAATGAACATGCTGTTCTTCCGGTCGGAAGAGGCGCTTGAGAAATGGCTCGTATCGAAAAAGGCAGAACGCGGCGCCGTGCTTACCATCCCGCAGCTATGGGAACTCTCGCAGCGCTGGTATCAGGAGCGCCTGTCCCCTGAATATCATGGCAGGACTATGGAAGAGGTGCAGGCAATTTTCAAAGAAGTGGGGCTGACTTCAAAGTTCTGGAAAAGTTGACTTTAGCGAAGGAGACAATTATGAAGGTAAAAGGGATCGTCTGGCTTGGTACACGCACGGATCGTTTTGAGCAGATGAATGATTTCTGCCGGGAGCTGTTGGGGTTATCGCAAAAATTACTTGAACCGGGATTTGCAGTGTATGAGCTGCCGAATGGCGATCTGTTCGAAGTCTTTGGTTCGGACCAAGCCGAGAACGAGTTCATGACCCATCCGGTGGCAGGGTTTCTGGTGGACGACATCGTCGCGGCGCGGGCGGAGATGGAAGCTAAGGGCATCGAATTTCTCGGACCCATTGAGGGCGATACCGACTACAAATGGACACACTTCCGCGCTCCGGATGGCTTTGTGTATGAATTGACGTATTCGACGGCGCATCCCTCGATTGCAGAGTGAATCTTAGCAATCCTCCTCATTTCATTTAGGAAATAAGGAGGATCTTGTTCGTTAATGTTCAGCCTTCAAGAATTCCACAACCTGCTCATGAATCGACCTGGATTGCAGCGCGCCTCTGTGACCTAACCCTTCTGTTTCGACGAAATGGGCCTGTTTCCAGGCGTGGGCGATAGAGCGGCTATCCTCGATCGGCGTAACGTTGTCGGTTACATCGTGGAACATCAAGGCCGGGACATCGATGCGAGGCGTGAGGGTTTCATTAGTAATCGCCTCCAGGACCCCGTGTCCGAACAGTTCGTAAAGCATCGCACGGAAACCCTCCATGATTTCATCTGGCAGGTTTGCTAAAACTTGAAAACGGGGCAGAGAGTCCATGAGCCGGTTGAACGCGCCGAAATACACGAGCCGCGCCGGAGGCGGAAAATTCCGTTCCACCAACGCGTACGAAGTGATCAGAGTCCCAAAGGAATGAGCGATAATGGCGTGGAAGGGACCTTCGCGCTGCACGATCAAGTCCATGGTGGGAGCGATCTCCAGCAGGTTGGTTGTCTTCCCATCCGATTCGCCATGACCTGGCTGGTCGAAGGCTACCACGCGATACCCGGCGAACAATAACGGATCTACAAAGCCCGCCATCTGGGCGCGCGCACCGCCCCAGCCATGCATGAGCAACACTGCCGGTCCAGTGCTTCCCCATGTGGTGACGGCGAGCTCGCCGCCATCGAATGGGATTCGAGATGTGTTTCCCCAGTCGAGGATCTCCTGCTCTGCAGGTTTTACCTCGTATCTGCTCGGACCGAAGAAAGCACGATATACCCGTTTTAGGACTGCCTGAGATGGATCGGTGGAAATTACAGTTGACATATTCTCTCCTTTAAAATTACTTACTACCTGGTAAGTTTTAGCGATAAAAAAATTTATGCAGGCGCCAGAAGATCATATTTATGCTGCTGAACAACCGCATGGAATTTTTCGGTGCCTAACGCTCGCGCCATTTGCAGAGAACCCTGCAGGCTGGAAAGGATCAAGGCCGCTTTGCTCGCAGGGTCGCCGCCAAAGTGAAATGCACCTGTCTCCCTGCCCTCCTGCAGAGTGGCTTGAAGCCAGCTCAGCAGTTCACGGGTTAAGGCCTCGGTCTGTTCCTGCAGAGTAGCAGGCAAAGAATTGAACTCGGTCTCGAGTGATCCGGCAAGGCAGACCTTGCCGTTGTCGGCGCGTGTATTGGTGTAAATGCTGAAGAACCAATCCAGTTTTTCCTGAGGGGATAGACTCTTGACCCGCGAGTTATTGATCCACAATTGGAAGCGGTCGCGATAGCGCTGGATCACCGCGCAAGCCAGCTCCTCCTTGGTCCGGAAGTGATAGTGGACCGCGGCGTTCTTCACATCCAACGCGTTTGCGATGTGAGCATAACTGAAACCGTTGAAGCCCTTGTCCTGAATGAAGGTTTCAGCCAGATCCATGATCGCTCGCTTGGTATTCGCATTCCTAACCATAATGGACTTATTTTACTTACTAGTTAGTAAGTTGTCAAGATACCACATGAGAGTCTTCTAAACACCTGTGAAAACGGTGTTGACCAATCCCGAGACACCAGTTATACTGGTGTTATGAAGACCTCTGTCAGACCGAACTCTCAATCCATTTCGAAAGGCGAGTGGGCACGGTTCATTTTCATAGCTGGACGGTTGTGCATCGACTTTACCCAGACCGGGGGCGAAACTGGAAAGCGAGCAGCCTGGGAAAGCCTTCATGGGCCATCAGATCTGGCGGATTGGCTGTCCGCCTCTCCCCTGCAACTGGGAGAGATCCAGGTCAAGCCCGATGAATTCAAGGCCGCCCTCTCCCTGAGAGAAGCAATCTGGCGGGTTGCAGAAGCGCTCAGGCAAAGGGATGCTCCTTCCAGCGAAGACATTGACACTATTAACCGCCGCGCAGCGGCGCCAGATTTGCCTCCACAGTTGGTATTGGAAGGGTTAGAGCAGGTCTGGGGCTCCCCTGCTACGGCTTCGGGAGCGCTCTCGATCATCGCCCGCGACGCGATCGAGCTATTCTCGGGCCAATTGCGCTCGCGGATTCGTGCATGCGCCAACCCGAACTGTGAGCTGATGTTTGTAGACTCTTCGCGCCCGGGGGAACGCCGCTGGTGCCTCATGAAACGCTGCGGGAATATGGCAAAGACATCACAATATCGCAAGAACAAAAGACATTGATGACATCCATTTCCGTAGGATCTGGAACGCATAATTTTAGAAAGGATGTGAAAGATGACAAAACAATCTGAATTGACTGGTATGAAAGGACAGGTGCAATACATCAACCCTCCTGCCCTGAATCACAATCCTGCTTTCACGAATGTGGTCAAGGTTACCGGTCCCGCAAAGACTGTCTATGTCGGTGGACAGGATGCCGTGGATCAGTCCGGAGCGATCGTTGGCAAAGGCGACATCAAAAAGCAGACCGAGCAAATTCTCACCAATATTCAAGTCGCTCTCGCTGCCGCCGGCGCCCGGCTGGAACATGTCATTAAGTGGAATCTTTATGTCGTGCAGGGACAGTCCCTCCAGGAGGGCTTTGAAGTCTTCCAGCGCGTCTGGGGGAGCCGTCCCAATCCGCCTGCCATCTCGATGGCGTTCGTCCCAGGGCTGGCGCACCCTGACTTCCTGGCAGAGATGGACGCGATCGCCGTCGTCCCGGAATAGGAGACTTCTATGGCACTCACCCGCACCCGCCACGAAATGCCCACCTACATCCGCGAGGCACTCGCCGCGCGAAATCTAATGGATGCCTACCACGCCAGACCCGATTATCAACAGAACGATTACATCGGCTGGATCGCCCGCGCCAAACGCGAGGAAACGAAGGAAAAACGTCTGACACAGATGCTGGAGGAACTGAAGGGCGGAAGGTTGTATATGAATATGAAGTGGGAAAAAACCAGATAAAACAGGTTACACCAGAGCCTGAGCCGGACAAGCTTGACTGCTTGTCCGGCTTTTTTGTCTTCATTAGAACTTCGGAGCCTATTGACGCTTACCAGAGAATTCTCATCAAAATTGACGATTAATCGACGCGGGGATGTCATCATAGTGCAAAACATATGGGAGTTTAGAAATGACTAGCTTATCTGACCTGACCCCACGAGAATTGGAAATCCTCCAGCTGGTTCTGACTGGGAAAACGAATAAAGAAATTGCAAGGGAGATTTATATAAGTGAGAGGACGGTTGAATTTCACTTAGATCACATCTACACAAAGGTTGGTGTGCGAACACGGATGATGGCTGGAATCTGGGCCATCCAGCAGCGCATAGAAGCAGGAACTAGGGAAATCAACAGCTAGATTAAGTAAACCGACAGCCTATAATCTCTATATCTATTCGTTTATGTTTGTTTGCAATCCTACGTAATATTGTATTCATTCCATTTGCATTAACTTACTGCAAGAGACATTAGGAAAGGAGTGAGGCTTATGACCAAATATGTTGACCGATTAACTTGGATCTGGGTAATTGTCTTAGGCGGGTTGATGATCACGCCAGGAGGGGTATCCTGCATTAAGTGCGGTCCTGTGCTTACGCAGATGATAGGTGTAATTTCTATATTGATTGGTATAGCCGCATTCGTTGCTAATCAACGCGCCACTAATCGTTAAACGGCGAGTTAGGACGTGAATACTTAGGGCTGAATATTATGCCATTTGGAACCAGAAAGGATAATTAACATGGAAAAAAAGGATTCAAACATTGATGATCTATACGATCATTTGGCCAGGCGATTCAGAGCTGTCAGCAAACTCTTCAGGAAACTCGGATCGGAGGAGTCGGTTCATGAATTAGTCGATAGCCTCATTTTGAGAGACTCGGATGCCTTTAACAGGTTGATCGAAAATGTGGATATCCCTGATCTTCCTCCGAATTTAAAGTGCCGTCTCATCCATGAATGGATCGAGGAAGTTATATGCGACTCGTATACAGTCCCAGTATGCAGGCTGCGCGTTGACCTCACTCCGGACGAACGGTTGCTATATCTTTCGATCGCATTCCGGCATAGGCCACAACCGCCCGTAACGGCTAATCCAGGGATAGGTATAACACTTGTTGGCGATAATCCCGAAATCCCGCCTGGACCGTTTCTTGACGAGCTCAAGGCCAACAATCTTGTGAAATGCAATGATGAAACGAAATACGACTGCAAACTAAAGCCTGTGTTTGGTCCCCCTGAATGGGTCTGCGTCCCAGAGGTTCCCACCCCGTAATTACTCATCCCACTTCAAGACCTCACCCGGTTAGGATGGCTCAGGTGCTGAATGCATTGATGCCTGGTTATTGTGTTCCAGCAAAATGTCACAAACATCGACAGTCATCATACATGCAAAGGAGATAAAATGGCAATCCAAAAATATGCAGATGAAGTGATGGCTGATGGACCGATCGGCTACTGGCGTTTAGGAGATCTCCCAGTAAGCCCGGGCCAAACCCAGACCGCAGCCGACGCATCGGGGAATGGAAATAACGGAACCTGCAGCGGTGGGATCACGTTCGGGCAGCCCGGTTTTCATGGAGGGGACACGGCGGCGCTCTTTGATGGCCAGACGGGACGAATTATTGTTCCCAATAGTAACTCCTTCCATCCTCCTCACATCACAATGGAAGCGAAGGTCAGATGGGATGGGCCGAATCCCACCCATCCGGGTATCCGTGGGCGCATCCTCGAGAAATCGGCCTATCCACAGCAGGCAGAATACGGCTTTGGCATATTACCCAATGGGTATGTGACCGTGGATATCCGTACGAGCCCAGCAACAACCAGTGTTTCCCTCGATAGCAGCGACCCGGTCACCCAGGGCGTAGAGACCCATATAGCAGCGACCTATGATGGTCAACACATTCGGATCTACCGCAACGGCAAACCGAACGGCGAGAAATCCGCGCCAGGCGCCATTGTAGCAAAGCCGTATACCCCTCTCAACGTCACTCAGAGCGGTGTCGGTATCGGCAACCAGACCGAGAGGGATCGGCCGTTCAATGGGCTGATCGACGAGGTCGCTTTGTACCCTACTGCGCTTTCTGCTGAGCGAATCTTTGCCCACTACCGAGCACAATTCTCCGAGACTTTCCAATATGCAGCGAAATTTGTCTGCGGAAAATCGCCGGGTGAGGTAGTAGCGCCCGGAGTGTATTTCACGGCCATCAATGTACACAATCCAACCTACGCACCGATTGCATTACGTGCCAAAGTCGCTATCGCCTTGCCTGGGCTGCGGCCCGGTCTGGTATCCAAATTTCACGATGCGAGGCTCGGGCCCGATGAGGCGCTGGAAATCGACTGCCCAGATATTTTTAATCCAGAAATATTTAAGTTCCGAGAACCGATGCAGGCTGATTTCCTCAAAGGATTTGTGATGATCGAGAGCGAAGTTGAACTGGATGTGGTCGCTGTGTATACCGCTCTTGGCCGAGAGAAGCTAGTCGAAACACTGCATACTGAGCGCGTCCCGGCACGGCGCATGTCCTCAGGATCTCACGAAGTCTGAAAACCGTTCGAGAGGAGCAACCATTATGAGTTCAAATCAGACAAACGCTCAACCAAAGAAACTGTTTGAGCCAGCCAACCGGGAAGAATTACTTCGCGGCTGGCTGCTCCATGCTCATAAGTGTCGTGATCGTCAAGAACTTGCCGCAAGACGCAATGATACCTACCATTACTGGCTAGGTGTACCCACGATCATCTTTGCGACTGTTGTCGGGAGTTCCGTGTTTGCCTCTCTTGATGCTCAAGTAGATACTTGGTTCAAGATTATTCTCGGGATGGTCAGTATTACATCTGCTGTATTGGCAGGTCTTCAGACGTTCTACAATTTTGCTGGCCGTGCTGAAATCCATCGAGTGACAGGTATTAAGTATAAAGGCATGATCCGGGAGCTAGAGCAGTTGCTTACAGGATCCTCCAGACAATTGCCGGAAGAGCCAAATTTTCTTAATGACCTTCGCCAACACCTGGATGATATGGAATTGGAAGCGCCGGTTGTGGCAGATAGCGTATATAGGCTTGTTGAAGAACGTTATAACCATGTCGAGTTGGAAGACAAAGTTGCTGCGTTTGTTCGTGAATAATCCGATGAGTAGCTTATACACTTAATCCATCTTGAAACTTTCTTGAAAGGAACAAATCTCATGACCACGCAAGAAAATAAGGAATTCGTTCGGAAGTACCTCGAAGCACTCAGTGGTAAACCCAAGCCACCGGAACTTGTAGATCAGTACGTTGCCGAGCAGCCGCTGAAAGAGCACATTGCCATGAATGAAGCAGCCTTCCCCGGCTATGAGCTGCGCGTCGAACAGATGATCGCCGAAGATGACCTGGTATCGGTCATCGGCCGGGCAAGCGGCACACACAAGGGTTCATTCATGGGCATGCCGCCCACGGGAAAAACCTGGGATGTGCCGCTCCATATCACATATCGGGTGAAGGACAGAAAGGTCGTTGAGCATTGGCTCGTTCTCGACACGGCGGCCTTCATGCAGCAGCTCGGCATGATCCCAAGTAATGAGGGTACATCTTGAAAGAATTGGGGGATCTGGGGATCTTGAAAAGCGAAGGGTCATCTATGTTATGTAATGACCCTTCGCTAAGGCATAGTATACGAAAATCCGCATGAACCACTGGCCTTGCTGAAAACAGAATTCAGAATTCCTTGATCAGACCCAGGAGGAAAATGTTATGTTCAAAATATCTGTTCATCAATTTCTGCGCATGCTGACAACTGTGTTGCTCGTGTTCGTATTTGTTCTGGCCGCGATCCAATTTCCCGGGATTACGTTGCGCCCTGGAGCTGCGTCGGCAATCGATGACTCGTCTGAGTTCAGCGGGAACGAAAATTCTGGTGTTGCAGACCGGACGCGGGTTGAATTATTGCAATTCACCTCTGCCGGCCATGTGCTGGGTTTTGAGCCAAGTAGAATATACGCTGCGACCGGCAACCATGCCCTACGGGTGGAGTTCGTGAATGCCAATACCGTGATGCCTTCCAGCGTGGACGCCAGCGACGAGGGCGCCGTGCCTCTAACAAGTGTTACCTACCCGAACCTGTGGGATGGTGTGACGCTGACCTACGACGCAACCGGCATCGTACGTAGCACGTATCGCCTGGAACCGTACGCGGAGGTCAACGCAATTCATCTGAGGTACAGCCGCCCAGCCCAGGTGCAGCCTGACGGCTCGCTGCGATTTGGGTTTGAGACCGGGACGATGACCGAGACCGCGCCGGTTGCGTGGCAGGAAATTGATGGGCAGCGCGTAGGCGTGAATGTAACTTTCCGCGCCTGGAGTGAAAATGAACTTGGCTTTGCCGCTGGCAGCTACGACTCTGCCCGGCCGCTTTTTATTGATCCCACCCTAACCTGGAACACATTTATGGGCTCGAGTGGTGTTGACTTTGGCAATGCCATCGCCGTGGGCAGCCTGGGCAATGTCTATGTGGCGGGGAACAGCACCACGACCTGGGGCACACCCGTCAACGCCCATGCGGGGGCAACCGATGCCTTCGCCGCCAAGCTGGACAGCAGCGGCGTGCGGCTGTGGCACACCTTTCTTGGCGGGAGCAGTAGTGAAAACGGCTTCGGCATCGCGGTGGACGGGCTGGGCAATGTCTATGTGGTGGGAACGAGCAATGTCACCTGGGGAACGCCCGTCAACGCCCATGCAGGAGGACAAGAGGCCTTCGCCGCCAAGCTGGACAGCAGCGGCGTGCGGCTGTGGCACACCTTTATGGGGTCGCCTGGCACTGACAATTGCCGCGCCATCGCCGTGGACAGCCTGGGCAATGTCTATGTGGCGGGAAACAGCCCCGTCACCTGGGGCACACCCGTCAACGCCTTCAATGTGGGCACGATTGATGCCTTCGCCGCCAAGTTGGATAGTAGCGGTGGACGGCTATGGAACACATTTATGGGCGGGAGCGGTACTGACCAGAGCTTCGGCATCGCCGTGGACAGCCTGGGCAATGTCTATGTGGCGGGAAGCAGCCCAGTCACCTGGGGCACACCCGTCAACGCCTTCGGTGGGGGCACGAATGATGCCTTCGCCACCAAGCTGGACAGCAGTGGTGTGCGGCTATGGAACACATTTCTGGGCGGGAGCGGTAATGACAATGGCAACGCCATCGCCGTGGACGCTGCCGGGGGCAACGTCTACGTAGCGGGGAGCAGTAACGTCACCTGGGGCACGCCCGTCAACGCCTTCAGTGGGGGCACGAATGATGCCTTCGCCGCCGGGCTGGATAGTAGCGGTGTGAGGCTGTGGCATACATTTATGGGAGGGAGCGGTAATGACCAGAGCTTCGGCATCGCCGTGGACACCATAGGAGGCAACGTCTACGTAGCGGGGTCCAGCGACGCCACCTGGGGCGCACCCCTCAATCCTCACGCGGGAATTTTTGATGCCTTCGCTGACAAGTTGGACAGCAATGGCCTACGGCTGTGGCATACTTTTCTGGGAGGGGTCAATTCAGATAACGGCCGTGGCACCGCGGCAGACGGCCTGGGCCATGTCTACGTGGGGGGAGATAGCGGCGCGCCCTGGGGCATGCCCGTCAACGCTCACACAGGGATCGGCAATCTTGATGTCTTCGCCGCCAAGATTTTCGACGTGATTCCGCCATCACCCACCAACACCGCAACACTCACTCCCACGGAAACGCCGACTGATACGGCGACCCCAACTCCGACGGATACACCCACGCCAACTCCAACGGATACACCAACCCCCACGCCAACCGATACGCCCACTCCAACGGATACATCCACTCCGCCGCCAACCTTCACCTTCAGTGGCTTTGCAGCTCCCGTCGACAATCCGCCTACTGTCAATACGGGTAAGGCTGGCAGAACCTATCCGGTCAAGTGGCAGTTGAAGGATGCCAACGGCAACTATATCAGCGCACTCTCAGCGATCTCCTCGATTACATACAAGACCACTTCGTGCAGTGCTTTCACCGGCGACCCCACAGACGCCCTGGAGACCAGTACGACCGGAAGCAGCGGTCTGCGTTATGACAGCACAGCGAATCAGTATATCTATAACTGGGCAACGCCAACCACGCCGGGTTGTTACACCCTATTCCTGACGCTGGAGAGCGGAGACGTATTTGTCGCCTACTTTAGCCTAAGATAAGAGAGCTTCGGCAGCCTTTATGCAGCAGCTGGGACTCATCCCAAGCGATGAGGGCGCATCCTGAACAGTAGTCAAGTTCGGGGAGTTTGAATAACGAAGGGTCATCACCAAGCAAGTATGGCCCTTCTTGAGATACGATAGATAAAGGAGGATTCCCATGATACTGATCGTAGGTATAACGGGCGTTTTGGGGCGTGAAACTGCTCGCCAACTGCTAGCAACCGGACACAAGGTCCGCGGGCTGACCCGCAACCCGGATCGCGCCGCGGACTTGAAGGAGCTCGGTGCGGAAATTATTCAGGGCGATCTGATTGACCGTGCATCACTTGAGAAAGCCTGTCAGGGCGTGGATGCGGTTTTTGCTTGCGCCCATCAACTCATGGGCGCTGGCAAGTACAAATCAGAAGCTGTAGATGGTGAGGGTCACCGCGCTTTGATCGATGCGGCAAAAGCTGCAGGTGTGAAGCACTTCGTTTACAC
>Ga0075429_100003532_pt1 | contig 13316 bp, 7 predicted proteins | sample RhiMetdeltSRZDD3_FD_75295 | JGI IMG/M metagenome (GOLD analysis project Ga0075429, IMG submission 75295) | Populus rhizosphere microbial communities from Tennessee, USA - Rhizosphere MetaG P. deltoides SRZDD3 | ecosystem: Host-associated > Plants > Roots > Rhizosphere > Soil | place: USA... | reverse complement strand
CAGGGTTGCGCGTGCCCGTGACCTCCACCGCGAAGGTGTGGGTGCCGAACGGCAATCCCGTGACCGTGTGCAGCACGGACTGCGCGCGCTGCGGCGTGCGGTAGAAGTCCACGTTGCCGATCGACACCCCGTCGAGCCACATCCGTCCGATGCCGCTCCACTCGTCCTGGTATCCGATGAGGGCGACACCAGTGCCGGTGAAGCTCAGCGTCGCGCGATCGCCGGGGTCGACGGACAGGTGCGCGTTCGACGCGCTGTGCAAGGACGAGCCGTTCGTGAACCACGTGCCGGTGTACGTGTTCTCCGGCGCCGGGTCTTCGTAGCGCACGACGGGCGGCGGTACCGGCGTAGGCGTCGACGTCGGACCGGGCGTCGGCGTGAGCGTCGGCCGCGCGGGCGGCGTCGGCGTCGGCGTGACCGTCGCACGCGGCGGCACCGTCGGCGTCGGTGTGCTCGTGGGCGTCGGGGTCGGGGTGGCGCTCGCCCTCGGAAGGGGCGTGGGTGTCACCGTCGGTGTCACGCGCGGCGTCGGCGTCGGTGCCGGGATCCCGGTCTCGATGTTGAAGCCGTCGAGCCACACCGTCCCATCGCCGACGACGTCGAGGCGGAGGGTGTGCGCACCGCTGGTAAGGCCGGTGATCGACAGTAGCAGCGCCCTCGACTCGAGGGCAGTGGCAGCCAGGGGCAGGTCGAGGTTCTGGTACGGACCGGAGGCGTCGACGCTCACGCGCAGCCGCCCGCCGCCCGGTCCGCGCCGGCCGAGCACGGCGACGCCGGTCCCGGTGAACGCCAGCGTCGCGCGGGCGCCAGCTTCTGTCGATCGGCGTCCGGAGCCGCCGCTCCACGAGCCGGTCGTGTCCGTCACCCACGTCCCCGTGTAGGTGACGGCGGGGTCGTTCTCCTCGATGCCGGCGGTGGCGACCGTGTCCGGCGCGATCTTCGCGACGAATCCTTCGAGCTTGAAGTTGTTGCCGGCGTACGCGGGCTGGAAGGCATGCCACGTCGGGAAGAGCGTCGACGAGGTGCGGCCGACGACGATGAGCTGGCCGCTGCCGTCGAGGGCGATGCCGAGGCCGCCGGTCCCGCCGAAGTCCGACACCGGGGCGCCAGAGGCACCGAGCTTCGAGAAAAAGAAGGCGTCTCCCGGCGGCGGGTAGTATCCGGCGTCGAACGACAGGTTGATCCGACCGCCGGTGGCGAAGGCGTTGCCCGCGCCGTCGACAGCGATACCGTCGCCGCCGCGCCCGTACGTGGAGTAGACGAGAGACGTGACGCCCGGGCTGAACTTTTCGACGAAGCCGAGCGCCTGCGCGGGCAGCCGCGCGGCCCATCCGGTTACGTACACCGCGCCGGACGCGTCCAGGGCGATGTCCGTCGCCGATTCCGCGTCCACGCCGCCCCGATACGTCGACGACACGATCGCGCCGGCCTCCGAGAAGCGCGTGATGAAGCTGTCGTCGGCGCCCCCGCCGAACGTGGATTGCAGTGCCGACACCAGCGGGAAGTCCGTCGACGTCGTGCGCCCGACGACATGAGCGCCGGTGGTCGCGCTCCAGGCCACGCCGCGGGCGGCCTCGTTGCCCGTGCCCCCGAGATACGTCGAGAAGACGAGCGACGAGCCGTCCGCGCTGAGCTTGGCCACGAACGCATCCTCGGCCCCGCGCCGCGTGGCCTGTGCCGCCCCGGCCACCGGAAAGTTCGCGGAGCTCGTCCAGCCGACGACGTAGGCCTGGCCCGCGTCGTCGACGGCGATGCCGGAGCCGTGATCCTCGCCGTTGCCGCCGAGGTACGTCGAGTACACGACGAGCCCGCTGGGATCGAGCTTGGTCACGAAGGCGTCCTGATCGCCTTCGCCGTAGAACTGGATCTGGCCGCGCAGCGGGTAGTCCCACGACGACGTCCAGCCAGTGAGGTACGCGTTCCCGGCGGCGTCGACGGCGATCGAATGCCCGGACTCGGGGTTCCCGCCGGTGCCGGTCAGGAACGTGCGATACGCGAGGTGCCCGCCCGCCCCGACCTTCGTCACCACGACGTCCTTCCACCCCGACGGCGCGGCGCCGCCGACGACGTACGCGTTCCCGGCAGCGTCGACGGCCACGTCGTTCGCCTCGTCCCAGTTCGCGCTGCCGATGAAGCTCGAGTAGGAGACGACGGGGTCGATGACGAGGGGGCGCTTGCGGTCGTACGCGCCCAGGGCGACGGCCACCTCGAGGCCGCGCACGGTGTAGGCGGCACCGACCGGCTGCTTCGCGCCGTCCTTCTCCTGGAAGGCGATCGGCCGCGCCTGGCGCATCTCGCCGCCGGACGTGCGCACGATCAGATCGCCGCCCTCGTCGAGACGCAGCGACAGGGCACCGTCGAAGCGCAGGCGGATGGAGGCGGGGTCGGCGCCCGGCGCCAGCTCGAAGTCGTATTCGAAGTCCACGCCGCGCGCGCGATAGACGAGGTCGATGCCCGGATACAGCCCGCGCTCGCGGACGCTCCCGAAGTGCGGCACGTTCATGGTCCAGCCGCGCGGGTCGCGGCCGCGGGCGTAGTGGCTGCGAGACGCCAGCGGATCGCCGGCCGCGAGCTCGCCGCGCCGCGCGTCCACCAGCGAGAAGCGCACGCGCTCGACCGGCCGGCCAAGGCCGGCGGGGACGAGCCAGGTGGCGCCGCCCGGCTGCAGGCCGACGCGATAGCCGGGCCCCATCGCCACGAACGCGAACTCCGGCTCGAACTGTCCGCGGTTGGGCTCGAAGGCCACGTCGGCCACGCCGATCGCGGCGGCTTGCGCATGGACGGAGGACGATGGGCCCACGGACACGGGCGACTGGATCGACATTCCGGCGAGCAGCAGGCAGAGCGCCCGGCTCGCGCCGTTGCGCGGGCTGGTCACGTGCGTATCCCCCTGATTGAAGGTGTCACTTCGGGGCTTCGGCCCCGGACCTGGTCCGATACGACCGGGGGCTATTGCAAGGCCTGCGCCGTCCGCATGTCGTTCACCCCCAGCGGCGGCGACCGAAACGGCGGCATCACGTTCCTGCCCGTGGGCATGCGCGTTCCACTACGCGGACAGGCGCAGGTCTCCGGGCCTCGGCGGCACGACATGGATGTCGATGGCGCGATGGATGAACTCCGCGCGGTCGGCCACGGGGCGCCAGCCGAGCAGGGCCTTGGCCGCGCCACAATCGATGTGCGTCTTCTGCGGCGCCGTCTTGAGCTCATGCCAGCTCAGCCAGACGTTGTCCTTGCGGCGCATCGCCGCCTTGCCGAGCCACACCACCAGGCGGAACGCCTGGATGCCCCACATCGACTTCGGCGACAGACGGAAGTTCCGCAGCGAGCGCCGGCCGGCGATGTCGCAGTACTCGGCCGCGGAGAGACGCACGTCGCCGGCGAGGTTGAACGTGCGGCCGAGGGCGGCGGCCGGCGCGTCCTTCGCCAGCACGAGCGCGCCCGCGACGTCTTCGACCAGGACGAGCGGCAACGGCGTGCGTCCGCTACCGACGACCTCGCAGCAGGTGGGTGACACCCACGTCCCGATGCCGGGGTGCGAGAGCCGATTGCCCTTGCCGACGACGATGCCCGGCCGGAAGATCACCACGGGCAGGTTGCGGGTCTCGTGCAGCCCGAGCAGCGCACGCTCCGCGAAGATCTTCCCGCGCGAGTACCAGCTCCGCAGGTGCGGTTTGGGATCGGGACCGTCCGACTCGTCGGTGCGCCCGTCCCCGCTCAGCTGCAGCGCGGCGATCGTACTGGTGTAGATCAGCCGGCGCACGCCGTGCTCGAGGCAGACCTCGGCGACGTTCTGCGCCCCCTGCACGAAGTCGCGGAGATAGTCTTCCCACGTGGGGCCGCCTCCCATCGAGAGGTCGTAGACCACCTCGACGCCGTCGATCGCCCGGCGGAGCGACTCGACGTCTGCCACCTCACCCTTCACGTACCTGACGTGACCGTCGCGGGCGTGTCCGGCGCGGCGGCTCATCACCCGCACCTCGCCGCCCTGCTCGACGAGCTGCTCCACGAGCATCCGGCCGATGAATCCCGTCCCTCCGATCACGAGCGCGCGGTCGCGACTGGCCAAGGCTCCTCCTCTTTGATGACGCGGCCGGCGCGGCCGGCTTCGATGATCTCGTGGCAGCTCCGGACGACGGCCAGGCCCTCCCGCATCGACGCCCGCGGCTCGACGCCCGCGCGCAGCGAGTCGTAGAAGTTGCGGATGCTGTCGCGCATGATGAGGCCGGCGTCGTCGGTGGCCCCGCCCTGCGGGATGCGGCGGAAGCGATCGACGAGGCCGCGCACCGCGGCCCCGGCGATCGACCGCGCCAGGCCCAGCCCCTCGGCGAACTGGTAAAAGAGCGCCGAGTACGTGGTGTTCTCGGACACCGCGACGTAGCCGAGCGGCAGGTCCGCAGTGGCGGCGCCGTCTTCCCCGATCACGTGGACGCGCATGTCGGTGTATGGACGTCCGATCGCGATGAAACACTGCGCGGTGCCGCGCTCGCATTCGAGCGCGACCTGCCAGGTGTCGGGTTCGCCCTGCGTCTCGGCGGTGACGAGGGCGCGCGCGGAACGCGCCTGGCCCATCAGGCGCACGACCAGCGACAACGGGTGCGGTCCGGTCTCGAGGATGACGGCGCCCGCGCCGTGGGACTCGTAGAGCGGCGCCGCGAACGTGTTGAGGCCGAACGGCACGCTCCAGAAGACGGAGACGTGCTGCAACGCGCCCAGCCGGCGCGAGCGGACGACATCGACCAGCTTCAGGAACGTCGGTGAGAACGTGACGTTGTGGTTGACCCCAGCGGTCCGCCCGTATCGCGCCGCGGCCGCTTCGATGTCCCGGCACTCCGTCTCGGAGACGCACATCGGCTTTTCGACGAAGACGTGGGCGCCGCCCGCCAGGCACTCGACGGCGAAACGAGCGTGGTGCTCCGGCGGGAGCAGGACGTGGACGACATCCGGCTTCGCGCTCGCCAGCATCTCGTCGAGGGATGTGAACGTCGCGGCGGCGCCCCAGCGCTGGCCGAGGCGTTTCGCCTTCGAGGGATCGACGTCCGCCACCGCCGCCAGCTCGACGCCGGGGACGACCGACAACGCTTGCGCGTGAAGGGCCGCGACCCCGCCGGCTCCGAGGATGCCGACACGGATCGTCGACCCCATTGAGGGGTGCTTCCCGGTGATCAGTCGCATGGACCGAAACAGAGCAAATCCCGTGCACGAGCCGAAGTCGCCCCACCGCGGGGACGGCGCGGCCAGAAAGTGGAATGCCCGGTGGTACGAAGTGGAACGCGTGTTCCTGGACGAAAAAGCCCGGCGACGGTTCGGAGGGCCGTCGCCGGGCAGGAGGCTCGAACGTCGGTGTTACGGCACGACCTCGAAGGCGTCGACCCAGACCCAGGACCCGCCGGAGCTGGGCCCATGCGTCCCCGGCACGTCGATCGTCAGCGTGTGGGCGCCGACGGCCAGGCCGGTGACGCTCTGCAGCACCTGCTGAGCGCTCTGGGGCGACGAGTACGTGTCGACGACAGCGCGAAGCTGGCCGTCGACGAGCACGCGCGCGTTGCCGGACCATTCGTCGCGGTAACCGATCCAGCGCACGCCGGTGCCCGTGAACGTGAACGTCACCTGCGCGCCGGCGTCCATGGCGCCGCGAGCCGCACCGCCGCTGTGGACGGAGGCGCTGTTCGGGAACCAGGTACCGCTGTACTGAACGGCAGGGTTCGACTCCTCGACCCGAACCGGTGCGGCCGGGGTCGGCGTCGGAGTCGGCGTCGGCGCCGGCGCACCGCCGCCGCCCGTGATCTCGAACGAGTCGGCCCAGACCAGGGCTCCCCCCGCGGCGGGGTTCATCGTGCCCAGCACCTTCACCTTGAAGGTGTGGGTGCCGCTCACGAGGCCGGCCGCGGTGTACAGCACGTCCTGGTTCCGCTCGGTCGCGGAGTAGGTGTCGACTGTCGCCTTGAGCGTGCCGTCGACGTAGACCTCGGCCTGGCCCGCCCACGGGTCACGCGAGCCGCGCCAGGTGATGGCGGTACCGGTGAAGCTCACGGTGGCCTCGGCGCCGGCGTTGCCGCTGTACGCCGCCGAGCCGCCGCTGTGCACCGACTTCGTCTGCGTCGTCCACGTGCCGGTGTAGCTCACGCTGCTGTGGTTCTGCTCGAGCGTCGTCGGTGCCGGCGGCGTGGCCGTCGGAGCCGTCGGCGGCGTGGCCGTCGGGACCGGCGTCGACGTGGGCGCGGCGGTCGGACGTGGAGTGGCCGTGGGTACCGGCGTGGACGTCGGCGTCGCGGCACCGCCGCCCGTGATCTCGAACGAGTCGACCCACACGAGGGCGCCGCTCGCGGCGGGATTCTTCGTCCCCAGCACCTTGACCCTGAACGTGTGGGCACCGCTCGTCAGGCCGCTCGCCGTGTAGAGCACGTCCTGGTTCCGCTCGACGGCCGAGTAGGTGTCGACCGTGGCCCTGAGAGTGCCGTCGACGTAGACCTCCGCCTTGCCCGCCCACGGATCGCGCGACCCGCGCCAGGTGATGGCGGTGCCGGTGAACGCCACCGTCGCCTTCGCGCCGGGGTTCTGGGTGTAGGTCGAGGAGCCGCCGCTGTGCACGGACTTGGTCTGCGTCGTCCACGTGCCGGTGTACGTCACGCTGCTGTGGTTCTGCTCGATCTTCGTGGTGGCCGTCGGGGTGCCGGTCGGGGCCGGCGTCGGCGTCGGACCGGACGTGGGCGCGGGGGTCGCGGTCGGCGACGGCGTCGCGCTGGGCGCCGGAGTCGACGTCGGCGCGGCGGTGGGCCGCGGCGTCGGCGCGGGTGTTCCACTGCCGCCGCCGAGGTTCATGAGGTAGACGTCACCGTAGTCGCTGGCGCCGCCCTGGCCGTAGTTGCTGGAGTACGTGATGCGGGTGCCGTCGCGGCTGATCGAGGCCTTGGCCATGTAGTTGTAGCTGTTGAACGGCCGGCTGCGGTGATGCGCCAGGCGCTCGATGACGGAGCCGTCCGTGCGGACGCGGAAGACCTCGTTGGTGTACGCCGGCCAGAAGCCCGACGGATCCGGATCGCTCGGCGTATAGACGCTGACGACCGCCCAGCCCTGGTCGTTGGCCGAGATGTGCACGGCCAGGTTCCAGTTGAGGGAGAGCAGGCACGTGTGCTGGCCGTCCGCCACGCGGATCTTGGTGATGCCGTTCTCGCAGACCGCGGCGGGATCGGCCGAGCTCGTGTAGACGACGATGGGATCGCCGTTGACGTCGCGCGTCACGTCCATGTGGCCGGTCGCCTGGGCGAGCTGCCGCACGAAGGTCATATTGGCGTCGAAGAGCTCGAGGCCGCGGTAGCGGCCGGAGCCGGTGGCGTTCCACCCGATCATCACCTGGTCGTTGGCGAGGATATGCAGGCTCTCGTAGCCGTTGCCGCCGGTGTTGAAGACGGGGCCCTTCGTGTTCGTGTCGGCGTCGTAGACGAAGATCGAGGTGGTGTCGCCGGACAGCACCATCTTGTTCCCGCCGAATCCGATGTCGGCCTTGCCGCGGCCGCTGATGGCACCGTACTCGCCAAACGTGTGGACCACGGCGATGGCGTTGGTCGAGACGTTGTACGACTTCACGGAGTTGCCGCGCTTGTAGTACACGACGTTCGGATCCGTGCGCGACCAGCGGGGCTCGGTGGCGGCGTGCATGTCGAGGGGCGGCGTCTTCACGAAGTTGCCGCTGCCGTCGTACAGGCCGAAATAGCTGCCGTGCTGCAGCAGGAAGTACGTATTGGTGCTGTTCCACAGCGACGGGGTCGCGTACTCGTTGAGGATGTACTGCAAATAGCCGCCGTTGGCTTCATCGACGGTGGCGGGGGCATTCGAGACGCGCTTGATCGTCGTTCCGAAAACGGAGTCGACGTACGTGCCGCCCTTCGCGGGCGGGAGGAATCCGTAGTAGTTCGCAGGGACGTGGACCGCGTTGTCCGTCACTGACGCCGTGGCGATCGTCCCCGAGAGGACGAGCCAGGTGGCTGCGGCAAAAAGGACCTTGCGGACCGTCGTATGAGTCGTCATTCGGCTGTTGCTCCTTCCGTTGGGGAGGAGCCGCCCACGCCGAACGATGGCGTCTGGGGCCCGTCCACGGTTGAGCGCGTCCCTGTGACGTCGAGGCCGCGCACCATGGACAGCGAAAGTAGCGTCTGGGGCCGGAGGGCGTAATTGGGGAGGGGCCCTAGGGGGGTGGGGAATATCCCCTAGGCCCGATAACCGGCTTTTCTACAGTTGCTTAAACCGGCGCTGGGCGGGACGTTTCAGCGGTCCAGAATGCCTGTCGGCACCCGAATCAGCTTCTTCTGGATGGCGTACTTGATGAGCCCCGCCCGGTCGTGAATGTCGAGCTTCCGCATCAGGTTGTACTTGTGCACATCGACTGTCTTCACCGAAAGGCCGAGCCGCGCGGCGATCTCCTTCACGGAGAGGCCGTCCGCGAGCAGCTTGAAGATCTCCCGCTCACGAGGCGAGAGCGTCTCGTAGCGTGTCGTTCCCGGCCGTTCGCCGCCCTCCAGGTAGTGCGTCACCACTTGTTGGAGGGCCGCCGGGCTCAGGTACTTCCCCCCCTTGTGGACGGTCTCGATCGCGTGGACGAGCTGCGTCGCCGAGGCGTCCTTGAGGACGTAGCCGGCGGCGCCCGCGTCCAGACAGCGGGCCACCACCTCCTCCTCTTGATACATGGTGAGGATCAGGACCTTGATGCGCTTGTCCGCCTGGGTGATGCGCTGGGTGGCTTCGAAGCCGTTCAGCTCGGGCATCTCCACGTCCATGAGCACGACGTCGGGCTTCGTCTTGAGCACGAGCTCCACCGCCTCGCGTCCGTCCTTGGCCTCCCCGACGAGCTCGACGTCGGGCTCCTCGCGCAGGATCGCCTTCAAGCCGTCGCGGAAGAGCGCGTGGTCGTCGCAGACGAAGATGTTGATTTTCCGCTCCGGGCTCACACGGCCCCCCACGTCGGCAGGTCGATCTCGATGCGTGTCCCCGAGCGGCGCGCGCCGCCGCGGGCCGGCCGCGACTCCATGTGGATGCGCCCGCCGAGGCTCTCGATGCGCTCGCGCATGGCGGTGAGGCCGAAGGCCGGCCCCGCCGTCTTCCGCGCCACGTCGAAACCGATGCCGTCGTCTTCGATGATCATCGCGATCACCGACTCCTTCACGCTGCCGAGCGTGATCTTCACGTTCTTCGCCCGCGAATGACGCACCACGTTCGACAGCGCCCCCTGGAGCACGCGGTAGAGCGTGGTCTCGTAGCTCGGCGGGAGGCTCGGGGGCAGGTGGGCCTCCTGGACGGTGACGGAGATCCCGGTGCGCGACGAAAACTGGCGGGCGTACTGTTTGACCGCCGGCAGCAGCCCTACTTCATCCAGGATCGCCGGACCGAGGTCCAGGATCAAGCGGCGCACGGACTCGATGCCGCCGCCCACGAGGCTCAGCGCCTCCTCCAGCTTCTGGCCGACCGCGCCCAGGCTGCCCTTGTCGAAGTCGCCCTTGATCATCTCGAGGTACAGCTTCAGCACGATGAGGTTGTGTCCGATCTCGTCGTGCAGATCGCGGGAAAGCCGATGGCGCTCGCGGTCCTCGACCGTGCGCCACGACGACGCGCGGGCGTTGGCGTAGCCGGCGATCAGCGAGAGCTGGGCGGCGAGGACGAGGCGATGGGCGGCGGTGGCGAGATCCGCCTCACCCGCGACCCGCGGCAGGAGGGCGTCCAGGTACAGCCCGAGCGCCATCACCGCGTTCTCCTCCGGCACGCCGCGCGCGGCCAGGGTCTGTCCCTGCCGCTCGAACCCCAGGTGATAGGCCTCGAGGTTCCCCGACGTGATCGCGGCGGACGCCGCCGCCGGATCGAGGGCGAGGAGCGCGGCCAGCTCGTCGGGCGTGGGCGCGACGCGATGGAGCCCCGCCTTCCAGGTGGAAAGGATCTCCGCCCCCCCGGACGCAATCACCTTCAGGAGGCGCGCCATCGCCCGCTTCTGGTCGCCCAGCACCTGGGCGGCGGTGATCTTGTGGGTGAGGGAGGGCGTGACCATGGTCATGTCACGAAGCCGACGGCTCCGCCAGCGCCTCGCCGGCAGGCTGCGGCCGACGGGCCCGCTCGAGGCGCTCCACGATCCGGGACAGCTCCGCGACCTTCTCGTCCCAGGACTCGTGGTCCATGGGGAGAGAGGTGCCGAGCTGCGGTCCGGTGCGGCCGCCGTTCACGATCTCGTCGAGCGCGGACTGGAACTCCTCGTCGCTCCGGCCGATGCGCACCCACTCCTCGAGGCGGCGCGCCTCCGGGATGTCGGTGGCGACCACGGGCAACCCCGCCGCGAGGTATTCCCGCAGCTTGAGCGGGTTCGCGGCCAGGGTCAGGGGGTTGACCACGAACGGGAGGATGGCCGCGTCCATTCCCTTGCAGTAGGCCGGAAGGTCTTCGTACTCGCGCCGGCCCAGCAAATGGACGTTCTCCAGGCCGCGCAGGGCGGACACGTCGGTATCGCACTTGCCGATGAGGACGAAGCTCCACTGCGGCCGCGCGAGGGCCAGGCGCCGCACGAGGCCGAGATCCACCCAGTCGGCGATGAGGCCGAAGAAGCCGACGACGGGCCTCGGCAGTCGTGCGATGTCCTCCGGCACCACCGTCGCCGTGCGGCAGGCGCGCCGGAAGTGATCGACTTCCACGCCGTGCGTCACCAGGAAGGCGTTCGGGTTGTGCCGGCGCTTGTCGTCGAGGAGCGGCGCCGACGACACGATGACGGCGTCGGCCTTGTACATCAGCCGCCGCTCGAGCGAGCGGATGGCCCGCTTGTCCGTCCCCGTGAACTCCGAGAACTCGTCGACGCAGTGATAGATGAGCCAGCGCTCGCCGACGTGGAGCTCCGCCGAGCTCGGGATGAAGCTCCAGTTGATGACGTTGCGGAAGCCGAGCTGCGCGCAGGCCCGCCGCAGGTGCCACGCCGTGAACCGGCGGTTCAGTGCGCGCGCGAGGCGGCTGCCGTGGAACGGCAGGGCCAGCGGCGAATAGACCCAGAGTTTCTCCTCCACCTGCCGGCAGCCCGCGGCGAAGGCGCGTACTTTCTTGAGCGCACGCTTCACGTCGCGGGCGGTGGCGGCGGGCTTGCGGTTGCCGATGGAGTCGACCCACAAGACTCGGTTCTTCTGGGCCAGGCGCCGCATGATGTGACGTTTGCTCAGCGGGTCGCCGTCCCAGTCGCCGCTGAAGCAGACGATGTCGTATCCCTCGATCATGGTGCATTACCTCGCGTGCGCGGCCAGGGCCGCGGTGTCGATGGAGCGGGGGCGATCGGGGCTCGTCAGGAACGACCGGGACCAGTGCTCGAAGACCAGGAGGGTCCAGATCTCCTGCTCCCAGCGCGCCTCCCCGCGCCGATGCTCGTCGAGGAGCGCGGCCACCGCCCTGGGCTCGAAGCGCCCCCGGACGGCCGCTCCCGGGCCTTGCAGCACGTCGCGGGCGAACCCCGCCAGCTCGTTGCGGAACCAGCCGCGCGTAGGGACCGGGAAGCCCTTCTTCGGCCGGTCGAGGATCGCCGCCGGCAACACGCCCCGCATGGCCCGTCTCAGGAGGACCTTGCCCGTGCGGCCCTGGATCTTCAGCCGCCGCGGCAGCGTGGCCGCGAGCTGCACGAGCTCGTGGTCGAGGAACGGCACCCGCAGCTCGAGGGCGTTGGCCATCGTCATCTTGTCGGCCTTGAGCAGGAGATCGTCGGGCAGCCAGACCTTCGTGTCGACGTACAACATGCGGTCGAGGGCGGACGCGTTCCCCGCCGCCGCGTAGTGCATCTCGAAGACGGCGTCCAGCGAACGGCTGGGCCGGGCGTCCGGGCGCAGGCGCCGCGCCACCTCGGGCGACAGGCCGCGCGACACGCCGCGATAGCGCTGCTCGAGAGGCAGGGCCATCAGATTCAGGTAGCGGCGCAGGATCTCCTTCGGCGCCAGGGCGGCCAGCGTGCGCGCGTTCGTCATGACCCCGGGCAGCCCCTGCTGCAGCGTCTCCATCCAGAGCATCCGCCGGTACATCCCGTAGCCGGCCAGGATCTCGTCCGACCCTTCGCCGGACAGGACGACGGTGATGTGCTCGCGGGCCAGACGCGACAGGAAGTACAGCGGGATGGTGCTGGGATCGGCCAGAGGCTCGTCGAGCTTGTGGACGAGGTCGGGCAGGAAGTCGCGGAACTGCCCGGCGGTCACTCGGTACTCGTGGTGATCGGCCCCCACGTGCTGCGCGGCGAGACGGGCATAGCCGAACTCGTTGTCGGCGGGCTCACCTCCTTCGCTGTCGCCGGCGTAGCCGACGGCGAACGACTGGACGCGGTGGCCGGTGAGCTGGGCCATCTTGGCGAGGATGGCGGACGAGTCGAGGCCGCCGCTCAAGAAGATCCCGACCGGCACCTCCGCGATCATGCGCAGGCGCACGCTCTCGTCGAGCAGGGCCTGGAAGCGCTCCAGGGCCTCTTCGTCGGACCGCCCCTCGTCAGGCGCGAAATGCAGGTCCCAGTACTTCTCGATCTTCACCCGCCCGCCTTCGTACACGAGGCGATGGCCGGGCTGGAGCTTGCGGATGCCGCGGAACATCGTCCGCGGGCCGGGCACGTAGCGCAGGGCGAGGTAGTGCTCGAAGGCGTCCTCGTCGATCTGCCTCGGCACCTCCGGCAGCTCGAGAAGCGCCTTCACCTCCGAGGCAAACGCCAGGAAGCCTTCGCCGATGTGGTAGTAGATCGGCTTCACGCCCAGTCGGTCGCGCGCCACCAGGAGCCGCCGGCGCCGGCGGTCCCAGATCGCGAAGCCGAACATCCCGCGGAAGCGTTGGACGCACTCGTCGCCGTACTCCTCGTACGCGTGCACCATGGCCTCGGTGTCGGAGCGCGTCTTGAATCGGTGGCCCCGAGCCATGAGGTCGCGCGTGAGGCCGGCGTAGTTGTAGACCTCGCCGTTGAAGACGATGACGACGGAGCCGTCCTCGTTGTCGATGGGCTGCCGCCCGCCCGCCAGGTCGATGATCGAGAGCCTCCGGTGTCCGAGGCCGACCGGGCCGTCGAAGAAGTAGCCGAAGTCGTCGGGACCGCGATGCGACAGCGCATCCGTCATGCGCGCGACGTCGGCGGGCTCCGCGCGCCGGCTGGGATCGAAGTAGATGAGGCCCGAGATGCCGCACATGACGGTGTGTCTCCTGTCAACGCTCGGCGAGCATCGCGCCGCGCGCGCCCGCCGTGAGTCGATGAGTGACGGCGCCCCCGCGGCGCCGCCTCCAGATGAGCTCGTCGCCGGAGGCGCCGGCCGGGCTCTGGACGATGACCTCGTCGTGGCTGCCGTCCC
>Ga0075429_100003529_pt1 | contig 13326 bp, 8 predicted proteins | sample RhiMetdeltSRZDD3_FD_75295 | JGI IMG/M metagenome (GOLD analysis project Ga0075429, IMG submission 75295) | Populus rhizosphere microbial communities from Tennessee, USA - Rhizosphere MetaG P. deltoides SRZDD3 | ecosystem: Host-associated > Plants > Roots > Rhizosphere > Soil | place: USA... | reverse complement strand
CATGCGACGCATTACACTTGGCCTGCTGGTGGCATTGGGCCTCGCGGCGGTTCCATTGACGGTGGGCTCGGCCCAGACTCCGGACACCGCCACCAAGAAGAAGGCACCGAGCAAGCTCGGCAAGATCGCCACCAAGGTGGCGGACTCGGTCGTGACCACCGCCGCCGGGGCAGGGGTGCAGTCGTTGCTGGGGAAGAATGCCGGGGGCGTTGCCAAGGCGCTGGGCGCCGGGGGCCTGAATCCCTGCGCCCCTGGCTACGGGGCCACGGCCGGGGCGGCGATCGTGGGCGCCGCGAAAGGCATCGCCAAGAAGGTCAAGGACACCGCCGCGACGGCGGTCGCGAACCCCTGCGCGGCAGGCGTGGCGATTCCCGGCATGCCGCAAGGGATTCCCGGGATGCCGAGCGGAGCGGATGCCGCGGCGGCGATGGCGGGCATGGCGGGCGGGGCCTTGGGGGGTGCGATGGGCGGGACGGCGGCGCCCGGGGCCAATCCCCTGGCGGGGATGGGGGCGATGGCGGCGCTGACGCCGGTCGGGATGGCGGCGAGTGTCGCGCCCGGGGCGATCAAAGGGGTCAAAGGGATTCTGGGGGGCAAGCCGCAGGACAAGCTGGCGATGGTGCGCGAGCTGGGGAAGGGGAACCTGGAGTTCAAGAGCGTCAAGTTCATCGAGGGTACGCTGGAATTCGAGCCCGGCTTCGAGGAGAGCTTCGCGGCCTTTGCGGAAGCGATCGCGCTGGTCGAGGGCACCTACTTCATGCACGTCTCGGCCGAAGCCCCACGGCAGAAGGGCGCGAATCCCGACACCGTGCTCTCCCGCAAGCGCGTCGCGAAGGTCTGGGCACTCATGGCGGCGAACGGCGTCTCCGATCAAAAGGTCATCGCGGTGAGCGAGCTGCCGGCGAATTTAAGCGAGGGACGGAAGCTCCCCAAGGCCGGCGCCGTGAAGATCGAGATCATCAAGTTCGACAAGCAGTAGGCGGGAGGAGCTCGGATGCGATTTCGCGGATGGGCAGCAATCGTGGTGGGCTCGGTAGTAGCGACACCGGGTTGGCCGAGCGGCGTACAAGAGCAGATGTGGCGGGCGGACATCCAGGTCCAGTCGCTCCGGATCACCCGGCTCGACGAGAACCTCCTGATGCGGCTGGTGGTCTACAGCGAGAACGACGACGAGGCGCGGGCCGCGCGGGTAGAGATCCTGCTTCCGGTCGGTGTCGGCCTGGTGCGGATGGCCGAGGGATGCACGGCGAGCGCCGGTCCTCCGGGGGTGAGCGTGTTACGAGCCCGGGTGACCTGCGAGCTGGGTGGCCTCGCGATTCGGAGCAGCCGCGAGGTATTCGTGATGACGACGACTCCGCCGACCGGGATTCCCGGGACGTTCGGCGCCTTCGCGATGAGCGATACGCCCGATCCGAAGCCGGGAAACAACTTTATGGAGAGGACACTCCCGTGATCCGACGTGGTCTATGCCCAACCGGGTTGGTGCTCGCCCTCGGGCTGGCGGTGCCTGGCTTCGCCTCGGCCCAGGCAAACTGGAAGGTGACGGTTACTCCCGGGACCAATCCGCTACCGATCGGGTCGTGCACTGCGGTCGGACTCACTTTGTTCGATCCCCAAACCCGGGAGAGACCCCGCGATGCCAAGGGCGCGCTCATCTCGATGGGCGGGTTCGACATGACGGTTACGACGCCGGACGGCAAGTCCCTGGTGGGACAATACCTCGACAAAGACCATTGGTCGGTCTGTGCCTGCCAGGTTGCGGCGATCGGCACGGTCGGCACCATTACCGCCAAGTATCCAGGTGAGTTGGCCGCGCCGGCGACCCGCGCGGCGAATGGCAAGTCCGAGACTACGACCACCGTCGTCGTGTCGAAGGCGACGGGGGGGTGGAATCCTCCGGATTGTCCGGCACCGCCTCCGCCTGGGGTGATCGCGGGGGGTGCTCCTCCTCCGCCGCCGGCTCCAGCGCCGGCTCCGGCGCCGGCACCAGCGCCACCGCCTCCACCGGCGCCGGCACCGCTTCCTCCTCCACCGCCGCCACCAGCGCCTGCGCCCACACCGGCTCCTGCGCCGGCTCCCGCACCTGCTCCAGCGCCAGCGCCCGCACCCGCGCCAGCGCCGGCGCCAGCCCCGATCCCTGTCACCACCCTCTCGACCGGGGGGCGAACCGTTCCCGTGGCGGGACCGGCACCCGTGCTAACCCTGATGGGCGTCACTGCTACCCAGGTGGGCCTGACCTGGCTACCGCTGCTGGGGGTCGACCACTACCGCTTTACTCGAAGCCAGCCGAACTCACCCGATCAGGTGACCGAGCGCACCCAGGCCGAGACCGTGCCGCCCTTCGCCTCCAGCCACGTGTTCGCTGACAACAAGGTCCCCCCGGGGACCTCGGGGAGCTATGAGGTGCGGGCCTTCTATCCGGATGGACGCGAGGGAGTCGCCCCCCGGATACCGTTCACCACTCTGCCTGCGAACAATCCACCCGGGCTGACCGCGACCCAGACCGGGGTTGGAAAAGTGCTGCTCAAGTGGGCCAGTCCGAACTGCTGCCCCGCTTACTTCGTGGTGTTCGGCCCCGGCTCGTCGCAGACAGGGGTAAAGGTCGCCGCCAGCGCCGGTGGGTACGAAGTAACCGGTGCTCCGGGGGGCAGCCAGGAATGGAAGGTCGCCAGCTACTACGAGCCCGGGCCGATCACGACTCCGGCCGTGGAATTCTCAAAAGTGCGCCTGGACGTGACCACGCCGATAGTCTCAGGTCGTTACCTCATCACGCTCACCGGCCTGCGCGCGATCAACATGTCGTTCGACGATCAGCTTTCCCGGGATGGCAAGGGCGACGAGGTGTTCGCGGCGAGCTTCGTAAGGCACTATGACCGCCGCAGCGGAGCGGTCGTGGGTGCAAGTATGGCCAAGACACTGACGTATGGCGACACCTACCTGTTCGGGACGACGCGCGTCCAGGCGGGCTCCATGAGCTCCACGGGGGGTATTCGGGACGGCGATCCCATACCGGCCAACTCGGACCCAACCGTGCGCAGCGCTCCTCCGTCCACTACAGGGTTCCCGCTGAAAGTCTGGGAAGGAACTCTGACGGATGGCGTCGATGCCCTCGTGCTCTCGCCTTCTATCTGGGAGCAGGATTTGGGAGACTTGGCGCAATACCCCTTCGAGTCCTGGGAAAAGAAGATGGGGGGAATCACTCCCTCACTCATGTCCCGGCCGGAGATCCAGGGGCAGATCGCGAGCGGCCAGTTCGGGCAGCTGATCTTCGGAACGACAACCTTGTCGAACGGAAGCATCGGCACGGAGACGCTCCTGATCAACATCGCCTCTGGCTTTCTCTTCAGCTGGGCCGCAGCGGCAACCCATGGGGACGTAGACCGGCCTATCGGGCTCTACCAATCCGGAGTGGACGCTCAGGTGTTTCCCAACATGATGGTCGTGCTCACGCGGGAGATCATCGAGGCGGGTCTGGCGCCGCTGCCTGCGGGAACGCCGCCGGTGGCGCTGCCGGCCGCCTGGCCCCGAATGCCCAGGCCCGGCGTTCTCATGATCCCGTTCATCGACGGATCCCAGATCGGGGGCCTCGGCCCGGCGCGTTATGAGCTCTATCTGACCGTGGAGCGGGTCCCCTGAAATGCGCCGACATCTGAGATTCCCGGGACTCGTGTGTGCGCTGGTGATGCCTCACATCCTGCTCGCGCAGTCGATCTGGACCGTGACCGTAACGCCTACGGTGAATCCGCTGCCGGTGGGATCCTGCGGCGCGGTCTGGGTCAAGGTGTTCGACCCCAAGGTTCGCGATACGCCGCGGAACCCGAGCGGCACACTCATCACCCTCGCCGACTTCGATCTGACGGTGACCACGCCCGACGGCAAATCGATGGTCGGGCAGTACCTCGACGCGTACCACTGGTCGGTCTGTGGTTGTCAGGGAGGAACGGTCGGCGCCGCCGGCACCATTACCGCCAAGTACCCCGGGCAATTGCTCTCGGAGCGGACTCGCGTCGCCAACGTCGCATTTGAGACCACAGCGACCGTCATACTCGCGAAGGCGGCGGGCGGTTGGAATCCGCCCGGCTGTCCGACGCCGCCACCGGCCGCCGTGATCGCTGCCGCGGGCACGCCCATCGCGCCCGTGCAGTCACCGGCGGCACCGAGAACCGCCATGACTTCTGGAGGCGCAGCGCCTACCGGGGTGGCGGTGACCGGTACCCCGCTCACCGCGCGGGTGAGCTGGACGGCCGCGCCCAATGCGGCCCGCTACGCGGTATTCCGCAAGGACGACGTACAGCTCTCGGTGGAACGGACCCCTGCCGCATTCACCGCCACGGAGTTCACCGAGACGCTGCCCGATCCCCGCATCACCTATCGCTACACGGTGGTTGCGTACTACGCCAACGGGACTTACGGGGAAGCACCGGCGGTGCAGTACACATCACCGCCGCTGCTCAACCCGACTGGGCTCAGCCTGGCGATCAAGGGGCAAACCTCGACCCAGGCCGAGGTGGAGTTCTCCTGGAATGCGGTTCCCGGTGCCGTGCAATACCGTCTCGACGGTCCTGGCATCGCCGGCACCGGCCAGCACTCGACCACGACGACCGCCGTGGTTCCGAATGTCCCCCGCGGAGCCGGTACCTGGAAGGTCACCGCCCTGTATCCGGGCAACTTCGCCGATTATCCGAATGGGACGACGGTCTCGCGGGTCATCCGGATTCTCCCGACGCCCTCGCAGTCCTGGCTGACCAAGAACAACGGTGCCGGCAGCCAGGACAATGTGCAGATGCCGCGGGAGGGTGCGTATCACTGCTTTTCCTTTTTCTTCTGCACCTACGAGAGCGTGCTCCCCAACCAGCTCCAGCATCCCTACGACGTGAACTACGCCACGTTTCTGGGCGCGAGTCTGGAGCTCAACTACAGTCGAGTGACCGGGCTCAACGCATGGCTCGACTGGAGTCTCAGCGACCTCAGCCTGTGGGACGACCCGCTCCAGATTCCCAAGGAAGCGGTCTATGGCAATCCCGGGGATCTCGGCGTTGGCCGACGCTCTTACTGCGCCCAGAAGACACGGACCACGCAACTTCCCGGACTCTACACGGTCTGCTACGCCGCCGCCCACGGCATCGCTCCGGGAGAACCTGGTTTCAATGACCCGGCCGTCATCACGAAGCCGGGGGAGGGCCAGGGGGACGATTTCCTGCTCGCGATGGTCATCACGAAGGAGCCGGGCGGGATGGTGTTCATGGTCTTCGGGCCGACCGTGGCTAGCGGCCCCGCAACGGGTCCCGTCACCAAGAAGTACAAACTCTCGCCGACGGTGACTCTCGATACCCAGGGGCCAAAGTTCGTTCCGCATGTCTGTCTGTCGTGTCATGGCGGGACCTACAATGCGACGACCCACAAAGTGGACGGAGGCTCGTTCCTTCCGATCGATCCGAGCCTTCAGTCATTCGCGACCGAAGCCGCCAAGTCCGCACAGCAGGAAAACATTCGCCGCATCAATGCGATGATCGTCGCCTCCGACCCCACATCCGCCGTGGCGGCATATATCCGGGGCCTCTACGGGAATGCGGTGAGCGTGCCTGGCACGAGCGCGATTGCCGACTATGTACCCCAGGGCTGGCAGTCGCAGGCGGGACTCTACCGGGAGGTCGTGCGGCCGTATTGCGCGATGTGCCATCTGGCCGCGCCGAGTGACCTGAGCTTTGCCTCGTGGGTCAACTTCGAGTCGAACGCGGGGCGGATCAAAGCCGCTGTCTGTTCCGCCCATACGATGCCGCACGCGGAGCTTCAGTTCAGAGAGTTCTGGCTCAAGGATACGGGGCCACTGTACCTGCCCGGCCTGCTGGCGGCGTCACTCAAGTTCCCCGCGTGCTAGAAAGCAACTCTTCCGAGAGGACTCCGCTCCCATGATCGGTAGCAGCAAGCCGGCGCCATCAACACCACCGCGGAAGGTCGCCAGAACAACCGGCGCGTCGGGCTGGTGAAGATCTGATGCCACTCCATCGGTTGTTCAAACGGCGCGCGATCACACCGGTTCTGGTCGCGCTGATTCTCCTGGTGATTGCGCTTGCCTGGGACTCCGGAACTGCGACAGTTTCCGCAACGACGACCGCCAGCTCGCCGGGGCAAGCTGCGAACTCGTGCCCCCTCCCCATCGGAAACCAGATCAAGGCGGTCGCGGCGTTCGCGAAGATGATTCCGGTCTTCCGCCACCCGCGCTGCAGCAACTGCCACGGCGGAGTGGATCCCTTCGCGGACGCCAGAACCGGCAAACACGGGGGAGGACAGAGGGATCCCGAGGATTTCGCTGACGGCACCTGCCGGGACTGCCACGACCAGATGATAAAGGGCGACAGCGGTTGGAACGTCGCGCCGGAGCCCATGTTTTGGGTCAAGAAGACCGACGAAGAGCTGTGCATGCAGGTGCGGGAGATGAACCCCGACGCGGCGGAATACGTCGGGCACATTCGCGACGACAACGGCGGTGTGCCGTTTACCGAAGTGGCCTTCGAAGGAATGCGCGCGCTCAGTCCGGGAGACAAAAACGAATCAGGAGACGTGATCACTCCGGAAAAGCCGCCAGGATCCCTGAGGCAGATGACGGCGCAGGCCCAGGCTTATGTAGACGCGATGGGAGGCTCGCTGGTGGGATCGTCGGACTGCGGCTGCAAGCTGAAGCCGGTCGAAGTCCACTTCAGATCCACCGTGACCATCGCCGATGCCAGGATCACCAGGACCATCACCGGCGAGGGCCGTGTCGTTCTCGAGATCAAGCCCGACCCCTCCGCTCCCGAGTGGGACGTCGCGAGTGATTTCCGCGTCGGCACTGCGGATATCACCTGGTCCGCCGTGTCGATCTCCGCGCCCGCCGGTTGCGACGGGCAGGTGATCGTTCAGTCGAGCCCTCCCACCAAGTTCAAGTTCTGGCTCGGCATTTCCGCCACACCCGAACTGAAACTCTCCCTCGAAGTCCTTCCCGGCGCCGATCTGCACAAGATCCTCAATCGTTGCCGCATCCCGACGGGCGCGCTGATGGACAGCCCGATGAACGATCCGGTATCGCTCTTCAGCGGAGCCTGGAACGCCCTGCACGGGCAGAGCGCCGCGGCAGTGGCGATGAAGGCAACGGCCGCGATGGACATCAACAAGATGATGGCGATGGACCCGAAGAAACTGCAGGCGATGGCGGATGCCATGAAGAACAATCCGGACCCCGCCGCCGCCGCGGCCCAAATGAAAGCCTTCCTGAACCAGGTCGTGCCGGGAGCGAGCCAGCTGGCCGCCGAGGCCAAGAACAACTACAAGCTGGCGATTCCGGACAATAAATGGTGCACGGTGGGAATCGGGGCAGGATCCCTCGCCCGGTGCGAAATCAACCAGACCATCACGGCCGCTCCTGGTTTGGGGGCCGTGCAGACGATCACGGAGAAGACCGTGATTACGATTGGACCACGGTCCCCGGCGAAGCCGTAGGCCGGGTATGCCGCCCTCACCCGAACTTTTCGATCAAGGGGCCACCGAACGTCCGCCGTCGTAAGGGGTTACTTGCTGTGATCGCTGGCTGATCCTGGGCTGAGCGGGCACTGATGGCCCTCGAGTAGGTTGCCTGCCGAGTTCCATGCCCTCTACCCTCTTCGGCGGAAGCAGTCACTCCATGCGACCGATCACACTCGGCCTCCTCCTGCGGACCAGTTGGCTCGTGGCAGGGTTTGGGATACTGGTTTCGCCCACCGCCGGGGCTCAAGGGTCCTGGACCGTCACCCTCACACCTCCGTCGGTTCCACAGCCCATCGGCTCCTGCGGCGCGGTCTGGCTCAAGGTATTCGACTCGAAGACCCGCAGTACTGCCAGAAACCCGGCCGGCGCGCTGGTCTCGATGGCTGACTTCGACATGACGGTCAGCACGCCCGACGGAAAGTCGGTGGTCGGGCAGTACATCGACGCGAGCCACTGGTCGGTCTGCAGCTGCCAGGCTGCTGCGGTCGGGGCGGTCGGCACCATTACCGCCAGCTATCCCGGACAGCTGCTCACCGATCGAACCCGGGTTCCCGATCTCAAGTTTGAGACCACTGCGACTTTCGTGGTCGGGAAGACCACAGGAGCCTGGAATCCTCCCGGTTGTGCGGCGCCCCTACCGACGGCGGTGATCGCCGTTGCGCCGATTGCCGTGGTCCCGACGGCCCCAATGACATCGACAACGCCGACACCAACCGCAGCGCCTGCGCCGGTAGCGGTTCCAGATCAAACGGTTCGCGTCGCACCGGTACCACCACCACCTCCCGGGCCGCCTCCCCGCGGTCTCACCATCGGGGGAAACCCGGTTGAGGCAGAGGTTTTCTGGGCGCCGCCAGACGGTACCCTTCAACCGACCAGTTACATCGTCGAACGGTGGAAGACCGCGGATCCCGCCTGCTGTCGGGCCACCTCGCCCACCCTGCCTCCCAAGTACAGCAATAGCTGGAGCGAGGTGATGATGTGGACCGGGCCGTGGACCTACCAGGTGACTGCCAACTATGCAAACGGCAGTAGGGGCTCCACGATGGGCAGCTATACCTATCCGGAGCCCGAGACGCCGAAGGGCCTTACGGCCCGGCAGACGGCAAGAAACACCGTGGTATTCGCCTGGCAGCCGGTGCAGAACGCGGCGTATTACGTCGTCTCGGGCCCACCCAGCAACACCGCGATCAAGGTATCGACCACGAGCATCACCCGTACCGACGTGCCGGTGGGGAGCACCAACTGGCAGGTTGCGGCGATGTACGTCGGTAAGACCTCCGGGTCACCGCCGCAGACAAGCCCTTTTGCCACGACCAGCCTTGCGGTGGTTAACCCTCATTATCGCCTGGTCGCCGAGGCGGTCCGGGTGACGACCGAAACGGTGGATATGCAGCTCTCGGAAGACGGCATGTACGATGAGATCTTCGTCGCCGGACTCGCGGAAATCTGGGACCCACAGACCGGAACCCTGAAGATCGAGGCGGCCCGCAGGAGCCATGTTCATGGCGACGTGACCTACTGGCTGCCCGGGCTACGGGTCAAAGCGGGGACGGCATCAGCGGAAGGCGGCATTCGGGCAGGAGACCTGGTGAGCCCGATCTGGGCCGCGCCGAGCGGTTCAATGCTGGCCGGCGAGCCGCCCTTCGTCCTGTGGGATGGCGAGCTGTTGCCCGGCAGACATGAATTGCTCCTGCATCCGACCATTTGGGAGGTAGACCAGCCCGAAAGCGCTCAGTCGCGAGACATCTCGGGAGAGTGGTGCGGGGCCCTGTGTGCCTGGAAGAACTTCCTCAGCAAGCTCGGGAGTCGAGCCGGAGGGCTCTCGCAGGTGAAGGCCGCCATGGTCGGATCCCAGATCGGCGTGGTGGAGGGGGACCGCGTGTGGTTGACTGGCCACGGCGAGATGGTTCACCTCGAAAACCATGACAAGGACCGGCCCATCGGACTGGAGAGGAGCGATAACACTCCCGGCCTCATGGGACTCACGGGCTGGATGCGGGATCGAGTCGTCGTGCTCAGCAGCGAGAAGATCGAGGCCGCGCTGGCATCCGGCAAGAACACGATCGAGGTGCGCTTCTGGGATCACTGGACTATAGCGAACACGCCCCCGACCACCATCAATTACCTGAATGGAGACTACACCATGGTAATCCGGATCGAGCGGATGCCCTGAGGCGGTTGGCGATCCCGGCCAGAGAGCCGGCTCGTCAGCGCGCGGCGTTTCGCTGCAGCCTGGCCAGGTGAAGCTGGACAGTCCGCAACACAGCGAGATCGGGATCGGCATCCTTCCACCGGTCCAGCAGCGATTGCAGCGCGGCCCGGGCGGTTGCGGAATCCCCGAGAGCTTCTGCAAGGCGGGCCACCTCCACCGGCGCCAGCACCCATTCTCCCTGCGTGTCCCAGCCGAACCCGTCGGTACGAGCAAACTCGGCCGTCGCCGCCAGCGCGGAATCCAGCACACCGCGGCCGGCCAGTACCCGCGCGGCCAGCCCCTCGCGCCAGGCCGCCAGAATTGGATCGACATCATTCCGGATCGCCTCGAACGCCGCCATCGGGGCTCCACGCGCCAGCGCGAGCTCGGCGGTCAGCAGTCCGCGGGCGCTTCGATCGGTGGGGTTCGACGGCTTCATCACTCCTTCCATCCGGGTGAGCACGCCGCGGGCATCGCCGATCCGGTTGGCTCGCACCAGCACCCGGCCCAGCAGCGCAAGGAACCCCGGCTCGACGAACTGGGTGCGAGACAGCTTGAGTGCCTCGTCGAGCTCGCGCGAGGCGAGTCCGGGTGCGTCGCGCGTCAGATACGCTTCGGCGAGCAGCGCCTGGTTCCGGATCTGGGAGGTTCCGGCTCCCGATTCCCGGGAGAACGCCACCGCGGTCGTCAGGTGGTCGATGGCTGAGCGATAGCGGCCGCGCAGCATGTCGAGATAGGCCAGCGAGCGATGTCCCCGAGCCTGATCGTTCCGATCGGGGAGAGCGAGCATGCGCCCGAATGCGGCCTCGGCCTCCGCGTAGCGGCCCAGCCGAACGAAGACGGTGCCCCATTCGTGATTGACATTGAAACTGATCAGCGCTGTCGAATCGGCGCGCTCCGCGGCGGCGTAGGCGTCCAGTGCCAGCCGATTCTCACCCATGGTCTTGTAGCAGGTGGCGATGTTGATGTGGGTGTTCGCAGCGGTCGAGTCGAAGGTCAAGGCCCGTTGCAGCGCCCGGATGCCATCCGGGCATTGTTTCCGGCGCATGAGCGAGGTGCCATAGTTGTACCAGGTCTCCCGCGACGGATAGCGTTCCGCGAGGATTCCATCGATCCGGCTCTCTTCCTCCCGGTCGCCCCGGGCGCCGGCCAGTCTGCTGTCGAGGGTGAGCTGCTCCCGAAAGGTGAGCCGGTCCCGTAGTCGCTCTGCCGCGGCGTAGTGGGCATCTCCCGCAGGCCGGTTGTTCACCCAGTAGTGGTAGGAACCCAGGGCCGCGTGGGCGAGGGCAAATCCGGAATCGATGGCCACCGCCTGCTCGAAGAGCTCCCGGGCCCGGTCGTACTTCAGGCGACGCCACGACTCACTCGCCTCGGCGTACAGCTTGAGCGCCTCGAGGGACTGGGTGGTGACGAGAGGAAGTGGCGGAAGGCTGTCGCGGTAGCGGCGCGGGTCGCCGGCGCTCTCCTGCACCTTCCGGAGCAGGCGGTCGAGTCCATCGATGACCTCGTCGAGTCCATCGACCGCAACCCGGTGCACCGCGATGTCCTCTCCGTCGGCCGGCGAAACCAACCGGCCGGTCAGGAGGTACTTGCCGCTGACCTCCGCTACCGTGAGGGAAAGCACCGCTCTCGCGTTCTGACGGGCCGCGACCTCGAGGGCCAGCGAATCGGTCAGCACGGTGTCGCCGGTACGGCCCATTCGGCGGAGCGCTTCCGCGATTCTCGCCCGGGAGAGCAGTGTCAGATGACGCGATTGCTGCAGTCCGACCGCCGCCGCGGAGGCGAGAGCTCGACCCAGCCCGGGATTCCCGCTCAAGTCCACGGGGTCGGCCAGCACCACCACGCTGCCGGTGGGAAACGTGGGTCGACCGGAGAGAATCGGCGGAAGCAACCAGAGGGCAAGACCGGCGAGTCCCGCCGCGGCGATTGCCGCGACCCAGCGGCGACGGACCGGCCGGGCAGGAGTCGGGCCCGGGGGAGGAGAAGGAAGGCTGGACGGCTCCACCGCTGGCCGGTTGGACGAAGGCGCCGGGTGGGCCGGGCCGGGCGCTGTCGCGGGACTGGGGATGCTGGAGCGCCATTCGCCCCGGGTGAGCCGGGCCAGCAGGGCCGCGACGGACGGGTCCGGCTGCGCGCCGAGCTCCTGGCGACGAGCGAGCTCGTGAGTCCGGCCGTACTGGATGGCGCCTGCCACGTCGCCGGCATCGGCCAGCGCGGTCATGAACCCGAGTGCGACCCTGGAGTTGAGTGGCGCCAGAACACTGAGACGACGCCAATGGGCGGAAGCATCCTCCCGCCGGCCTGCTTCACTGGCCTGTCTGGCGGCCGCTTCCATGACCTGAATCCCCAGCTCGCGAAGCCGGGACCGCTCGACCTCCGCCCACCGCTCGAACTCGTCGGCCCCCGGGAGATAAAACCCGTCGAGAAATGGTCCGCTGTACAGCGCGGCCGCCCGCTCGAAGTCGCCGCGCGCTTTGGCCGCGAGGAACTCCGCGAAATCGCTCTCCAGCTGTTCCGGATCGACCAGGAGCTCAGCGGTTTCCGATCGGACCAGTTCGGCCCCCAGCTCGCGCCGGAAGCTGTACAGGGTCTGGGCGAGGGCGTGACGCGCCTTGGTCTCGGTGGATTCGGGCCAGAGGAGGAGGAGGAGGCGATCGCGGCTGATGCCATGTTCGCCGGAGGCGACGACGGCAGCGAGCAGAGCGAGCCGACGGGGGCTCGCCCCCCCGACCCGCTGCTGGTCGCGTTCCAGCCAAAGCCCGCCAAAGGTACGAAGTCGGAACACGAGCTCCGCGCTGATCCGGCGGTGATTCAGGGATGATTCGAGAGTGATGGTACCGAAGTACCGTCCTCCCTCAAGCTACCGCGCCAGATCGGCCCCCGGCAAGCGAACCGATATCCGTCCGTCCCCAGGAAGGGAGGTCTCCGTTGCCGCTTTGGGTCCTGCTTTTCGCCGCCCTCCTGATGGCAGGACTGCCCTTGGGGTCACGTGCCAAGCCGCCGGCGGCACCTGGATCGAGCGAGCCCGCCGGGTGCCGGAGCATCCGCCCCCGGATGCTGCTCGGACTCCTGGCTCGTCCACTCACCCTCGAGGAGATGGTGACCGAGCTCGAGCGGGGGTGTCTCGCCCTGGATGAGGTGCGGTTCCGCCCGGGCCAGGACACCATCGAATCGTTGTCGCCCGCCCGGTTCGCGATGGTGGCGCGGGCGCTGGGAGTGGCTCGCGGTGCCTACCGGGTTGCGGTACCCCCTGAGGCGGCTCCGGGCTGGCCACCCGATACGGTGCAGGCTCGGCGACGCGGGGCGCGGCTCCGGGACGAGCTGGTCCACTACGGCGCTTCGCTGAATCGTCTGCGGGAAGATCCCGGCTGGCCGGTCTCGCCATTGGTGGTCGCGCCCGGCGCCGCGGTACCAATGCTGGTGCGGGTGCCGGACCCCTGACAAAACCCGAGCTGTGGTCTGGTGACAACGTCACTCTCATCCGAACTTCACCCTGAGGAAGGAGAAGGTTACTTCATGCGACGCATTACACTTGGCCTGCTGGTGGCATTGGGCCTCGCGGCGGTTCCATTGACGGTGGGCTCGGCCCAGACTCCGGACACCGCCACCAAGAAGAAGGCACCGAGCAAGCTCGG
>Ga0075429_100003526_pt1 | contig 13330 bp, 12 predicted proteins | sample RhiMetdeltSRZDD3_FD_75295 | JGI IMG/M metagenome (GOLD analysis project Ga0075429, IMG submission 75295) | Populus rhizosphere microbial communities from Tennessee, USA - Rhizosphere MetaG P. deltoides SRZDD3 | ecosystem: Host-associated > Plants > Roots > Rhizosphere > Soil | place: USA... | reverse complement strand
CGAAACGGTCAGAACGTAATCCGTTAACAGGGCTGCCCCGGCAATCAGAGCTGGAAATTCGCCAAGATTGTCGCGCGCGACGATATAGGCCCCCCCGCCCCCGGGGTATGCATGAATGGTTTGCTCATACGAAACCGCAACGATTCCCAGCAAAAGGACGATCGCAAGGGAGATTGGAAAAACAAGACCAAAGGCCATTGTGCCAGCCGCAGCCAAAATAACAAGGATCTCCTGTGTAGCATACGCTGTAGAAGAAAGTGCATCCGATGCGAAAACGGCAAGGCCAATCGCCTTTCCGATGGTTTGATCTGGTGCATCTGCGGTGGATAAGGGGCGACCGATAAACCAGGAACGCAAGGTCCATGCTGGTTTGAAATCCGAGTCTCGATTAATAATTGATGTTGGTAAATTGTCTTCGTGTCTGATCATGGAATAGTTTTCCGCGTAAATCTGATTTCCAGTGCTTATCTGAACCAGTTGTTCCAGGCCCAGATGAACCAGATCTCCCCAAACACTGATAATAGCAATAGAGTTGTTTGTGCCCAGTCCTGAGGTAACGATGTGATTCGGGCTTGAAGCAGGAAAGAGCCTGCGATGATCCCGGCCGAACCGAGCCATGCTATGGCCTGAGACAGCCAATCTGCTTGTGGCAGCTTTCGAGGAGTTAAAGGAGACAAGATGTATACAGCGACATTCAGATTGGATTGTAGAATCTGGCCCAGTGGTCGGTGCAAAAGCCCGGCGCGTTGTTCTGCAAAGCATAGGATCATATCCCCCGCGTGATGGGTTTGCCTAACAGCCTCAACCCAGTTTGCTCCAAATTCAATTTTTATGTCTGCAGATACTTCACCGTCTTGTAGCAAAGACGCCATAATAACCAGCCCACGACGAAGACCCGGCTCCTCCACTGCATCCTTGCATAAACCTAAGAGCAGAACAGGCATGCCTAGGGTATTTGAATGTTTCCAAATCCGTCGCGTGGCGGCGCTGTAATCTATATCAGGGGGAACAAGAACAATGAGACGATTACCGGACTCCGGGGACGTGTTCGAATTGGCGATACGTGTCACAGATCTTGGAATTGGGTCAAGTTTGATCATGGTACCTCACAGTGACATTATCCTAACAAGCTGTCATAAAACCCTGACAAAGAAATCGGCCGATCGTATAAAGAACAAATAAAAATGCCCCAAAACTGGGGCGATTAAGAAAAACGTCACTAGTGATTCAGTGACGAAAATTATGCCGAGTTTGGGACGGAGTCAACGTCTCCAGACGTTGAATTTAGACACCGCCAAAGTCTGGAGACGTTAGACTCCTTTTACTCATCGGCAATAAAGCGATACCCAATGCCAGGCTCTGTCAGGATAAATTGCGGGCGCTCAGGATCAGCTTCCAGTTTTTTGCGAAGCTGGCGCATATAGACCCGCAGATATTCCGTGTGATCGGCATCCTCCTGTCCCCACACATGCGTGAGAATACTTTGATGCGTGAGCACGCGTCCATGGTTGGCGGCAAGATACGCCAGCAGCTTGTGTTCGGTGCCGGTGAGTTTAACTTCCTCTTCCCCGCGTTTCACAATATGCCAGGCGAGATCAATTGTGATGGGTCCCGCCTTTACCACCTTGCTTTGCGCCCCCTGCGCGCCTTTCCGGTTTGCCGAATGACGCAGCGCCACACGGACGCGTGCTAATAATTCCTCGATACTAAAGGGTTTGGTAAGGTAATCATCTGCCCCTGTATCGAGGGCTGCGACCTTGTCCCGTTCACTATCCCGCACAGAAAGGATGATGATCGGGGTCTGAGTCCATTCTCGGAGGCGCGTGCAGACTTCCACACCTTCCATATCGGGCAGACCTAAATCAAGAATAATGATATCAGGCTCGGTTGTCGCCGCCAGGGTCAGCCCTTCCTCGCCGCGGCTGGCAGTCGTCACCCTGAATTGTTTTTCGGTGAGAATGGTCCGCATGGCGCGCAGGATCTGAGGCTCATCGTCGATAACCAGAATGTGAGGTGCGTTGCTCATTCTGCCTCCGTATCCATGGGCAGTGGAGGAGGCAATGCCCCATCCCAGGTAAGCGGTACGGTGAAATTGAAGGCAAGACCATCCGCTACGTTTTCCGCCCAGATGTGCCCGTCATGTGCCTCGATAATCCCTCTGCAGATTGAAAGGCCAAGGCCAGTGCCGGTCACACGGTCTGCGGCGGTGGTGCGGTAAAACTTATCAAATATCCGCTCCAGATCTTCCTGAGGCACTTGTGGCCCCTGATTGCTCACCTGAACGTGAACGGATTCACCTTCCACCCGGGCACGGATACAAACGACTGTATCGGCGGGCGCATACTTCAAACTGTTGCTGATCAAATTCGTAAAGACCTGCTCCATTTGCACATAATCCACTGGTATGAGCGGCAGGCTTTCAGGGACATCCACTTCAAGTTTATGATCCACAGCAAGACGCTTCATGCGCGCGAGCACGCTTCCAATGATCTCCGGCAAAATGTTCCACTCGCGTTTCGGGTTGAGAGCCCCTGACTCGATCCGTGACATGTCGAGCAAATTTCCAACCAGCATGTTTAAGTGATCGGCTTCATCATCGATGGCTGCAACCAGATCCACGCGGGCAGGTGAATCCCAGCTCACCTCCTTGCCGCGCAGGCTGGATGCCGCGGCTTTGATCGTCGAAAGCGGTGTGCGCAATTCATGAGATACGGACGATAAGATGGCAGTCTTTAATCTGTCACTCTCTTCGAGCACTCTTGCCCGCGATTCCGCCCGGGCGAGCCAGGCACGCTCCAGGGCCAGTGCACTCTGACTTGCAAATGTTTGAAATAATCGCTGCTCTCTTAAAGAAATAGCTTGCTCTGCCCGCCAAAGCCTGATCTCTCCCAGAACACCCCGCGCCGCTTCAATGGGGACGATCAGTTCTGGCGGTCGTTCGGGTGGATTCCTTTCGGGTAGTTGATAAACAAATGGCTCTATGCCTGTAATATAGAGTTCCAGATATTCGCTCTCTGCGAGAGCATGAACTTGGTTGGCAAGGATTCGTCCAATGGCATGTTCGTCCTGTAACCCCGTTAATGCGGTGCTGAGTTCATAGAGCTGGGTTGCTTCACGTTCTCGGGCTGTTGCTGCAGCAAGACCCGCCTGCGCCCGACCCACCAATTGCCCAATGACCACAGCCACCATGAGAAACACCACCAAAATCACTATGTCCGCAGGTTGATGAACTGTGAACGTGTAATACGGTTTTATAAAGAAATAGTTTAAAGTAAGAAATGTGATGAATGCGCTTGTAATCCCAGGTCCAAGTCCCCACAAAGCGGTAATAATGCCAAGAGGTATCAAATATAGCAAAGCGACCAGGGTTGTGTTGAGTGCATCGCGCAACAAAAAGAATACCGTGGTGACTGAGGCAATCAGCATCAGGGCAAACACATACTTCCAGAGTCGTGAGAGAAAGGCTGAACTTTTCATGTTGGCGGCATTCATTATACCTTTTAGAGAATTCCTGCCTCACCTGGTTTGATGCCTCGAGTTCTCGACCCAAATAATCATCCTGATCCGCCTGTGGGCTGTGCTGGCAGGTATGTTGCAGCCGTAGGTCTGTGTGACGGGGCAAAGACTTCCACATTCGCTCATGAAAATCTAAAGTTTTGTTGATGAAATGACGAAACGGAAGGTTGAATCACTCGTTAACCAATATGCAGAGGATTGTTAAGTTACTAGGTATATGTCCTCAGGCGAAATCTATTTATGGATGATTTGAAATGAGTGGTACTAAGAACAGGCAGCGGGGCAGATCGGTGGAGGTGGTGGTTCCCGCTCCCGGGGATTTCGGTGAAATAGCGAATGAGCTGTGTGAAAAAGCCATGCAAGATGCAAAAGAGCAATTGCACCCACTGCTAAGGAATGCTCACCTGAATCTCCTCAATCGACGGTCTGAATTTGTACAGACCTTCAAGAGCACATTGGAACTGAGGATTGCACGAACTCTGGCCGCCTGGCAGCCGGGCGTCCAGGCAGTTTTTAAGTTCGATGAATCATCCACGGAGAATTGGGAAACCTGGGATGGTTCCATTCATCTCTTGGTCAAGGTGCCGTGCCTCTCAGGTGCATTGAAGAGTATGGGGAGAATGCTTGACCGAAGTCTGGTGAAATGCTTCAGGCAATTGGGCTGGTCACGCTTCCAGGAGTGTCAATCAATCCTGGATCTCCAACAGGTGACAGAGGGCGAATTGCGTCATTGTGTGGGTTACGGAGCGATGTTTTGTGCAGTGTACACCGTTCCGGTCAGGGTCTGGCCGCAGGAAAAGAATCGCTCCTCATAAATGTATGTATCGATCCCTATGGGTTGGGAGATGCGCGTTTATTCCTTGCTATTGAAACCAGGTCCCGATTGATTACAATGGATTCATGGAAAAACCACAAAAAGTAGATGATGAATTCGAGAGCAATGGGGGCTTTCTAAATCTGAACCGTGTTGCAACCCGGAAACCGGAACTCTCTTGGCGCACCTGGCTGATCGGCCGCCCCCTTGCCACAGCCGACGCACCTCACCAGACCGTCAGCAAGGCGGTGGGGCTCGCAGTTTTTGGCGCAGATGCCTTGTCTTCGATCGCGTACGCGCCCCAGGAAACGCTTGTAATTCTGGCGGTTGCCGGAACGCAGGCACTTGGTTATGCATTTCCCATTTCAATCGTCATCACGCTTTTGCTTGCCATCGTTTCCATTTCTTATTTGCAGACCATCCATGCCTACCCAAGCGGCGGCGGTGCGTACACGGTCGTTAAGGAAAACCTTGGGGAGTCGGCCGCGCTTGTGGCTGGTGCGGCACTGCTTATGGACTACATTCTGCTCGCGGCCGTTACGGTGTCATCTGGTGTGGCGCAGATCGTTTCTGCCTTCCCTGACCTTTTCCCCTTTCGAGTATGGCTTTCTGTTGGTTTGCTGGGGTTGATTGCCATTGCGAACCTGCGGGGCGTCAAGGAATCGGGGAACATATTCGCCCTGCCAACCTATTTCTTTCTAGTGATGACGACACTGGCTGTTGTCGTCGGTTTCTTTCGATATTTCACAGGTAGCCTCGGTGTTGTGGTGGACCCTCCCTTACAGGAAACAATTCACACCGAACCAATAACCCTATTCTTATTGTTACGTGCCTTCTCGAATGGCACAACGGCATTAACAGGAGTCGAGGTGATTGCAAATGGTGTCCGATCCTTCAGAGAACCCCGCACACACAATGCGGTCGTGACCATGATCTGGATGTCCACTATTTTAGCCGTGCTTTTCCTGGGCATTGTTTTTCTTCTGGGAGAGATCGGCGCTGTCCCTTCCGAATTTGAAACGGTGATCTCTCAACTGGCGCGCACGACCTTTGGCAATCGCGGCTTGTTGTACCTGGGAACCATCGCCGCGACAACGATTATTCTGATCCTGGCGACCAACACCGCATTTGCAGGATTTCCGGCTTTGAGCGCGATTATCGCAGAAGACGGTTATTTGCCACGCCAATTGAGCTATCGCGGCAGTCGGCTGGTGTTCTCGCGTGGGATTATGAGCCTCACGGCGATCGCATCGTTCCTCATCATTATTTTCAACGCCAGTGTGACAGCTCTCATTCCGCTTTGGGCGGTCGGTGTCTTTCTCTCCTTTACACTCTCACAGGTGGGGATGGCGCGCCATTGGTGGTACAACCGGCGTCCTGCAGGCCAGCAACGAATAGGGAAGGAGAAGCTGCATCCATACGATCCGGGCTGGCCCTGGAAGTTGGCAATTAACAGCCTGGGCGCAATCACCACGGCCATCGTGACACTGATCTTTGCCGTCACAAAATTCGTCGATGGGGCATGGATCATCGTTGTTCTGCTTCCTGTCATCGTGCTCAGTTTCTACGCAGTTCACCGCCATTATCAATCTCTGGCGCACGACCTTTCGCTGGAATATTATGGGCAACCGCCTCCATCCAAACGCCACCGGGTGATTATGCCTGTCTCTGCGATCCATCAGGGGACGCTCGAAGCGCTGGACTACGCCGTATCTCTTTCCAGGGATGTAACTGTTGTACATGTCTCGATCGATCCGGAGCAGACTGAAAAGTTGCAGCACAAGTGGAGCTGGTGGGGCAAAGGGGTGAGACTGGTTGTGATCGAGTCCCCCTACAGGACATTCCTTGAGCCTTTTTTGGACTATGTGAATGAATTGTCTGATGTCCTGCAGCCCAATGAACGCCTGACGATTGTTGTGCCGCAGTTTATCCCCAGGCATTGGTGGCATAATTTATTGCATACACAGACCGCCTTCTGGCTGCGTTTTATGTTACTAAATAAGAGGGGTGTCGTCATCACGGAAGTACCTTATCAGGTCCATTGAGCATCATGGCGCAACGGTTTGTCATAAAACTCTCGTCCAGCGGCACTGTGCAGAAGCGCGTCGAAGCTGTGAAGATTTATAGGATTATCCTAAAAACAATTGCGGGGTCGATCGATTCTGTTTGTCACGTGCGGACTTTGGGACATGGGAAGAGCGTAAGTAGAAACAAGATTTGGCTCCTGTCTGCGACATGTCTTTTGCTGCCTGTATGCAGCGTGGACTTCTCCTATCTACTCTTTCGAAGCGCTCTCTCATTCCTACTAATTCAGCATATAATATAGCCGAAGCATGAGGACTTATTTCTTATTCGTATGATTGATCCTGAGAGCAATCAAGATACCTCCCTGATTCACCGTAAGACGGAAACCAAACCTTCCCGAAACATCAGTCAATTTCTGATCGGTCGCCCGCTTCCAACGGCGGATGCCGCGCATGAGACAATTGGCAAAGCTGTTGGCTTGGCTGTTTTCGCCTCGGACGCATTATCCTCCACTGCCTACGCTACACAGGAGATGCTCGTCATCCTTGCTGCGGCGGGAACGCTTGCTTTTGGCTATGTATTCCCCATTTCCCTTGTCATTGTAGGGTTGCTTTTTATTGTGGTCATCTCCTACCAGCAGGTCATCTATGCCTATCCTGGCGGCGGTGGGGCCTATATTGTGGCATATGATAATCTGGGCAGGTTTCCTGCGCTGGCCGCCGCCTCGGTCCTGTTGATGGATTATGTACTGGGGGTATCAGTATCCATTTCCTCGGGCGTGGCGCAGATTGTGTCGGCGTTCCCTGGGCTATATGATTATCGCGTGCCTCTTTGCGTGGGATTCGTGGTTTTGATTACGACCGTTAATCTGCGCGGCGTACGGGAATCGGGCGCTGTGTTTGCTATCCCCAGCTATTTCTTTATAGTCATCATGCTTATCACGATTGGCACCGGATTGTTCCGCATGCTCAATGGATCGCTCGGAACTGTGATTGATCCGCCAGAGCTTGAACATTTCGGTGAGCAAGTGTCGGGTGTTACCTTATTCCTGATTCTGCACGCATTTTCCAGCGGAACCACGGCACTCACAGGTGTGGAGGCGATCTCGAATGGAATAACTGCCTTCAAGGAACCGCGCAGCCGTAATGCTGCCATTACGCTTACCTGGCTGGCTTTCATCCTGAGTGTATTGTTTCTGGGCATTTCTTTCCTTACGCGTGAAATCCAGGCTGTGCCATCAGAAAAAGAAACAGTGATTTCACAGATGGCACGCACCGTCTTTGATGGACAGGGATTGTTTTACCTGCTTGCCATTGCGGGGACAACTTTTATTTTGATCCTTGCGGCAAACACATCCTTCGCCGGCTTTCCGCGTTTAAGTGCAAAACTTGCCAGTGATGGTTTTATGCCGCGCCAACTCAACTATCGCGGCAGTCGGCTCGTGTACTCCTACGGGATTATAGCGCTGGGGCTGGCATCATCCGTATTGATCATTCTCTTTCAGGCAAGTGTCACCCGGCTCATTCCGTTGTATGCAATCGGTGTGTTCCTGTGCTTCACGCTCGCCCAGATAGGCATGGCGCGCCGCTGGAAGCGGTCGGGTCAGCTAAAAAACGAAAGCCCTTCTACGCAGTCTGGATCGTCATTAAAGTATGACGACAAGTGGATGTTAAAAATGATCGCGAACAGCTTTGGGGCAGTTTGTACCGCGGTGGTCATGGTCGTCTTTATCGTAACCAAATTTGTCGATGGCGCGTGGATTATTCTGGTTGTCACGCCTATCTTTATCAGCATTCTGCTTTGGATCCGCCGCCATTATTCTGACATCACCAACAACCTCTCGGTCGAAAACTATGGCGAGCCGCCACCCTATAATGTAAGGCACCGGGTTATTATTCCGATCAGTAATGTCAATCAGGGGACACTGGCTGCACTTCGCTATGCGCGCATTCTGTCAGAGGATATCACTGCCGTTCATATCTCCCTCGAGCCTGAGGATACAGAAATTGTTCGTAAGAGATGGGAGCGCTGGGGTCGTGGAAACCGCCTTGTCATTGTGGATTCTCCCTATCGCCTCTTTCTGGAGCCACTGCTGGATTACATTGATGAAATTCTCTCCAGCCGGCAAGCCAATGAAACGATTACGATCGTCGTGCCACATTTTGTTCCTGAAATCAAGCTCCATAATATGTTGCACATGCAGACTGCCGAAATGCTCCGTCGTGAACTGCTTTCAACCCCCGGCGTCGTGATTACGGAAGTCCCTTATCAGCTGCCCTAAGCATGGTATAAATTATACGAATTGGACTATAATACCTAGCGCTCCTCGCCTCGCGCGGGGGTGTCTTTTAGTACGAGAATAAATGTTAACCCCTGAAAATAATCAAACCGAAATCATGCGGCGGCAAAGTGAATATAAGCCGCCGCGCTCTGTGAGTCACTGGCTCATCGGGCGTCCATTGCAAACAGCTGACTCACCTCACCAAACCATCGGGAAAGTGATCGGCCTCGCTGTCTTCGCCTCCGATGCTTTATCGTCCACGGCATATGCCACCCAGGAAATATTGGGTGTTCTGTCTGTAGCCGGGTCCATGGCATATGGTTACGTCTTTCCGATTTCTATTGCCATCGTTGCCTTGCTGACCATCGTGACGATTTCATATCAGCAAACGATTCATGCCTACCCTGGCGGCGGCGGCGCCTATATAGTTGCCCGGGACAATCTCGGTGAATTGCCCGCGCAGGTCGCGGGGGCCTCTCTTCTGACGGATTATATTTTGACCGTCGCTGTTTCCATTTCGTCGGGAGTTGCCCAGATTGTTTCTGCCTATCCCACCATGGACCCGTACCGCGTTCACATAGGTGTTGCAGCGGTCATTCTGATCATGCTGCTGAATTTGCGCGGCGTCAAGGAATCGGGGACCGTTATCGCGCTGCCCACCTTTTTTTTCGTTGCCATGATGTTCCTGACCGTGGGGATTGGTTTGTTCAAAAGCCTGACGGGAACGCTGGCGGTGGTTGTCGATCCTCCTGAATTGCATATTTTGGGGTTCGTTTCAACCATCACTCCCTTTCTCCTTTTACATGCTTTTGCAAATGGGACCACTGCGCTGACAGGCGTGGAAGCCATCTCAAATGGCATTACTGCGTTTAAGGAACCTCGCAGTCGTAACGCAGCCATTACCTTGATCTGGATGTCTTTGATCCTGGGCTCCCTCTTTCTGGGCATTTCGTATTTGACAGCCCAAATTCAAGGTGTCTATTCCCACGATGAAACGATCATCTCACAGTTGGCCCGAACCATTTTCAATGGGCGCAGCTTTCTCTATTTCGCAACCATTGGGGCCACAACGGTCATCCTGATCATGGCGGCAAATACCGCCTATGCCGGATTTCCTCGTCTGGGTGCGCTTGCGGCCGAGGACCGTTTTCTACCGCGCCAACTGACATTCCGCGGCAGCCGCCTGGTATATTCCAACGGCATCGTCACACTGGCAATCATAGCTTCCCTGCTCATTATTGTCTTCCGTGCCAGAGTAGATCTGTTGATCCCGCTATATGCTATCGGGGTGTTTCTTTCCTTTACCCTGTCTCAAATTGGCATGGCCAGACGCTGGTGGAAAATTGGTCATCTCAAGGAGGGCACGGAGATCGTTGAACCAGGGTCCGTTCTTCGTTATGATAAGGGCTGGCGGACCAAGATGCTGATCAATAGCTTTGGGGCCTTGTGCACAGCGATTGTTATGCTGATATTTGCCGTGACTAAATTCCGTGAAGGCGCCTGGGTCGTGCTTATTATCATCCCGGTACTTGTCAAGTTGTTTTTTACTATTCATGGACATTACAAAGATCTTGCTGCTCACCTTACACTGGACAAGTTCAGTGGGCTGCCCGCCCGCCAGACGCGTCATCGTGTCATCATGCCGGTGAGTGGGATCCACCAGGGGGCCCTGGAAGCCCTGCGCTATGCAAAACTTCTTTCGGATGATGTAACAGCCGTCCATATTTCACTAGACCCTGACGAAACAGAGAAAGTCCAGAAGAAATGGAAGATCTGGGGCGATGGAACGCGCCTCATTATCCTGGATTCGCCCTTCCGCCTGTTTATCGAGCCCCTCCTTGAATACATTGAAGAGATCCTCGACCATCGTCAGCCAAACGAGACAATCACTATCATCGTCCCACAATTCATTCCGTCCAAACGCTGGCATCAGGCTTTACATATGCGGACAGCCGACTTTTTGCGTCAGGAGCTATTATCCAAGCCTGGGGTCGTCGTTACCGATGTGCCTTATCAGGTGAATGAGGAAGAGAAGGAGCAGAACTTATGAATTTTATTGTCGTCGGATGTGGACGTGTCGGTGCTGAGTTGTGTCATCACCTGTTCACACGCGGACACCATGTCGTCGTTGTGGATATCAACAAGGATGCATTCAACCGGCTGCACCCGGATTTCCGTGGACGCACATTGGAAGGAGAAGGGCTTGCGGAAGGCGTGCTGGAACGCGCTGGAATCCGTGAATCCGACGGGCTGGCGGCAGTTACCAATTCAGATACCTTGAACGCGATCGTGGCTCACGCGGCGCGCACGATCTATAACGTTCCCAACGTGGTCGCGCGCAACTACGATCCTAATCTGCGCATAGTGATTGAGGCGTTTGGCTTGCAGACGGTTGGGTCCACCTACTGGGGTGCGCAGCGTGTGGAGGAATTGCTCATGAACCCCTCCCAACGTATGGTCTATTCCGCGGGGAACGGCGAAGTGGAAGTATATGAACTGCAGATTCCCGAGCAATGGGATGGGCACACGCTGGGAGAGCTGTTGGATCCGCTCAGGGACTGCTATCCCGTTGCTTTATCGCGGGCAGGTCGTTCATCGCTGCCCGAAGCAGGAACGAAACTGCAAACAGGCGATATGCTCGATGTCAGTTCCACGTTTGAAGGCATCGGCGCGTTGACAGCACGTCTTTCCAAAGAGGCGGAGGCGTAAATGAATATATTAATCTCGGGAGGTGGGCGCACGGGAGCGCGGCTTGCCAACTTGCTGATCAACCAGAATTACAAGGTCCGCCTGATCGAAAACCGCCGGGAACTCCTGGGCTATTTACACCAGGAATTGCCCACGGAGGTTATCTATGAGGGCAACCCGGTTGATCCAAGCGTTCTCGAAGCAGCCGGCATTCGCGAAGTCCATGCAGTGGCAGCCGTGACCAGCAACGACTCGACCAACCTGGCGATCTGCTATCTTGCCAAGAGTATGTTCGATGTCCCGCGCACGATCTCACGGATCAACAATCCCAACAATGCCTGGCTTTTCAATGAGAACTTCCATGTGGATGTGGCCCTCAATGCAGCCGATGTCTTTGCGCATCTGATCCAGGAGGAGATGTCATTGGGCGATATGATGACCATCTTCAAGATCCGCCGCGGGAAATATGCAGTGGTCGAGGAAAAAGTTCCTGCCGGTGCGAAGGCGATCGGTATTCCACTGAAGGATATGGACCTGGCCGAACACTGTGTAATCGCTGCCATTATCCGGGATGGTGTGATGACCCTGCCGCGCGGTGACAGCACACTACAGGCGGAGGACGAGATCATTGCCGTTGCCAGCCCCGAAGGCGCGCAGCGACTCGCAGACATGCTGGCGTTTCCGGTGTACCCGATGAGGAATGGGAAGAAGGAAGCGTGAATTGACCGAATCGGAACCCTTACGGTATAATGTCCTGCCGGTCTTGGCAAACTAAAAGCATACTGTACAAATATCTAAACCAGCATCCCCTGCTGAAGTTTAGAAATTCATAGAACGAGTAGTTATTTTCAAAGTGAGGAACGAAGAATGACCAAACGTACGTACCAACCGAAGATCCGCCGCCGTGTGCGCGTCCATGGGTTTCGCAAGCGCATGGCGAGTGCGGACGGGCGCGCCGTTCTCAAACGCCGTCGTCTGCGCGGCCGCCAGAAATTAACGGTGGCTATCAACAATCACGTTAAGAAAGTCCGCTGGTAAGCGGAAATTCATTCGAGCAGGTTCGAGGCAACGGGTGCAGAGAAGGTTCCGTCTGACCCGCTCCGAAGACTTCAAGCGGGTGCGGCGTTCCGGCAAGTCCTATGCCCACCCGCTTGTTGTGTTGATAGTGCAGGCGCATGACCAGCCGCGCGTGAAGGTGGGGGTGGCGGCAGGCAGGACGGTGGGAACAGCTGTATACCGGAACCGCGCCAAACGGCTCCTGCGCGAAGCGATGCGGCCCCTGATCCCAAACATCACCCCCGGCCTCGACTTGATCCTGATCGCCCGCCCCGGACTCACATCCGCCTCGCTTGAGGAAGCTCGCCAGGCCCTGCTCACGCTTCTGCAACGTGCCCAAATCCTGATCCCTTTGCATGAATCCTGAATTTCATTTGCACGATTATTCGAATGAACCGCGTCTCCGGGATATGCCGCGGACGATCGGGAACTGGCCGCGCATCCTGATCCTGGCGTTGATCCGTTTGTACCAGGCCACCCTTTCACGCGGCTTGCCGGATAACACCTGCCGGTTCTATCCGTCCTGTTCCCATTACGGATATCAGGCGGTCTATAAATATGGCGCACTCAAAGGCTCACTGATGGCTGGCTGGCGCGTGCTGCGATGCAATCCATTCAATCCCGGGGGCTACGATCCCGTTCAATAGGAGTATTGTCTTTTCAATGAAAAAGAAGTTGATCATCGTGACCATAATTCTGCTTGGCGCTGTTCTTTTGAGTGCCTGTGCAGGTGGAGCTGTGCGCGGAATGAGCTGGCCCGGCCTGGCCACAGATGGAGCCCTGGTTTATCTTGCCGATGGTCCATTTGTATATGCAGTGAGCCTGGGAGACGGCCGGGAGATCTGGAGATACCCGGGGGCGCGCGACAACAAACTGGTTTTTTACTCACCACCTACTGTTACACCCGATGGACTGATTATCGTCGGCAGTGCCGGCACCGATCATAGTCT
>Ga0075429_100003521_pt1 | contig 13335 bp, 8 predicted proteins | sample RhiMetdeltSRZDD3_FD_75295 | JGI IMG/M metagenome (GOLD analysis project Ga0075429, IMG submission 75295) | Populus rhizosphere microbial communities from Tennessee, USA - Rhizosphere MetaG P. deltoides SRZDD3 | ecosystem: Host-associated > Plants > Roots > Rhizosphere > Soil | place: USA... | reverse complement strand
TGCGACGGCTCCAGCGAATCGGGGTCCGGCACGTGGCCGTCGATCGTCACCGTCTGCGACGGATTCGTCCCCCACGACACGTACGGGCGCAGCTCCGACGCGTCGATGCGCACCTCGCGATCGAACCGGGCGCCGTCGTCGCTCGGCAGCGCGCGCCATTCGTCGAGAGCGCGCTGCCACTCCGCGCCCTTCGGCGCGTGCTGGCGCTTCTCGACGTAGGCGAACGTCGTGTCGTCGGGCGCGATCATGCCCGCGCGCGCGCCGGCTTCGATCGACATGTTGCAAACGGTCATGCGTCCTTCCATCGACAGGGAGCGGATGGCCGAGCCGCGGTACTCGATCACCGAGCCCACGCCGCCGTTCACACCGATGCGCCCGATGATCCCCAGGATCACGTCCTTCGCCCACACGCCCCGCGGGAGCGCGCCCTCCACGGTGACCGCCATGGTGCCGGGGCGATCGGCCCACAGCGTCTGGGTCGCCAGAACGTGCTCGACGTCGCTCGTACCGATCCCGAACGCGATCGCGCCGAACGCGCCGTGCGTCGAGGTGTGACTGTCGCCGCACACGATCGTCATGCCCGGCTCGGTGAGCCCGAGCTGCGGCGAGATCACGTGCACGATCCCCTGCTCGGGCGCGCCCATCGGGAAGAGGCGGACGCCGAACTCGCGCGCGTTGCGCGCCATCGCCTCCATCTGCTTGAGCGAGATCTCATCCGCGGGCGTCGCCGCGGTCGTCGGAACGTTGTGGTCCATCGTCGCGAGCGTCAGGTCCGGCCGGCGCACCGTTCGCTTCGCGATCCGCAGTCCCTCGAACGCCTGTGGAGACGTCACCTCATGAACGAGATGGAGGTCGATGTAGATGAGATCGGGCTCTCCCGCTGCGCGCCGCACGACGTGGCGGTCCCAGACCTTCTCCGCGAGCGTGCGCGCGGTCACGGCGCCGAGGTGTCGAGCAGCTCTTCGGCCGGGAAGCCCTTCCCGCGGATCAGTGCGAGCACCGAGTCGGCGTGCGCGCGGTCGCGCGTGTCGACGATGACGTCTAGACCGACGCGGCCGATGGCGGCATACGGGCCCAGGCGATGGATGCCGATGTGAAGGATGTTGATGCGCTCGGCGGTGAGGATGCCGGTGAGCTCGTGCAGCATCCCCGGCCGGTCGTCGAGCCAGGTGCGGAACGCGAGATAGCGGCCGGCGGACGCGAGGCCCTGCTGCAGCGCCTTGCCGAGCAGGTTCGGGTCGATGTTGCCGCCGGAGACGATCACGCCGACGCGCTGTCCGCCGACACGGCCGTTCGCCTCGAGGACCGCGGCGATGCCCGCGGCGCCCGCGCCCTCGGCGAGCATCTTGGTGCGCTCGAGAAGCACGACGATCGCGCGGGCGATGGCCTGATCGCTGACGGTGATGACGTCGTCGACGTGCTTGCTCACGATCGCGAGCGTCCTTTCCGCTGGACGACGCACCGCGATGCCGTCAGCGATCGTCGCGGCGGCCCGCTCGGTCACGTGGCCCGCGCGGAACGACTCCGCGAACGCCGAGGCGCTCTCCGACTGCACGCCGATGATCCGCACGCGCGGCCGGCGCTCCGACGCCGCGAGCGCGATGCCCGCAATGAGGCCGCCGCCGCCGACCGGTACGACCAGCGTGTCGAGGTCGTCCGCGTCCTCGAGAAGCTCGAGGGCGACCGTTCCCTGGCCGGCGATGACGTCGTCGTCGTCGAAGGCGTGCACGTACGTGCGTCCGCGCGAGCGCGCGATCTCGAGCGCGACGGCGTGCGCCTCGTCGTACCCGCCGTCCGCGAGCACGGTCTCGGCGCCACTCCGCTGGATCGCGGTGAGCTTCGCGAGCGGGACGCCCTGCGGCAGCACGATCGTGACGGGCGCTCCGACGAGCTGCGCGGCGAAGGCGACGCCCTGGCCGTGGTTCCCGGCCGAGGCGGTCACGACCCCCGCGGCGCGCTTGGCTTCGTCGAGGCGCGCGAGGGCGTTCAGCGCGCCACGGATCTTGAACGCTCCGGTCCGCTGCAGGTTCTCGAGCTTCAGGTACACCTCGCGGCCCGCGAGCTGCGACAGCGCCGCCGAGCGTTCCGTCGGCGTGCGACGCACGTGCGGCGCGATGCGCGCGGCGGCGTCGACGACCGAGGCGCGGGTCAGCGCAGGCTTCTCCACGACGGTCATGATGCGACCCGGTCAAAGGCGCTTCGGAGCCGGCGAACTCCCTCGTCGATGCGGTCGAGCGTTGGACCGCTGATCGAGAAGCGGAACGCCTCGGAGTGGTCGCGCGCGATCGCGAAGGCGGAGCCGGGAACGAACGCGACGCCTTCCTCGAGCGCCACGGTCAGCAGAGTGCTCGAGCTGATCCCCCCTGGCAGGCGGACCCAGAAGTAGAAGCCGCCGTCGGGATCGTTCCAGGTCACGCCGGTGCCGGCGAACTCGCGCGCAAGAGCGACACGTCCGCGCTCCTGCTTCGTCCGGTACATCTCGCGCAGCTTCGCCACGTGAGCCGGCACGCCGCCGCGCCGCTCGAACTCGAGAACGATCCGCTGGCCGAGCGTGCCGGTCGACGAGTCCATCGTCTGCTTCGCGGCGGCCATGCGCCGAATGACCTCGCGGTCCGCGATGACCCAGCCCACCCGGAGACCGGGCAGGAACGTCTTGGAGAAGGAGCCGATCGAGACGACCTGCGCCGGAGACTCGCGCGCCGCGAGCGGGACGATCTCGCTGCCTCGGTAGCGAAGCAGGCCGTACGGATCGTCTTCGATGACGACCGCGCCATAGCTCGCGGCGAGATTGAGGAGCGCGTCGCGTCGCCGATCGGAGAGCGTCTCGCCGCTGGGGTTCTGGAAATTCGGAACGACGAAGAACATCCGCGGATGCAGGCCATCGCGTCGAAGAACGCGCGCGGCCTCCGCGACGTCCATCCCCTCGTCGTCGACGGTGACCTCGACGACGCGCGCGCCATGGTTACGGAACGCGGACAGCGCGTTGGCGAACGCGGGCGACTCCGCGACGACCACGTCGCCGGGGCGGAGGTACACGCGGCACGCGAGGTCGATCGCCTGCAGCGCTCCCGCGCTGATGAGGACCTCCTCCGCGTCGCAGGCGATGCCGCGCGCCCGGGCGTCGCTGGCCACGGCGTCGCGCAGCTCCGGTTCGCCCTCGGTGATCGTGTAGCCGAGCGCGCTTGCGCCCTCGCGGCGGATGACCGTCGCGGCGAGATCGTCCGCGCCGACGAGGTCGAGCGCCTCGCGCGCCGGCGAGCCGACCGCGAACGAGACCGTGTCGCGCGTCTGCCGCGCGACGATCCCGATCGTCTCGTCGATGAACGAGCCGAAGATCTCGTTGAGTCGGTCCCGGTCGCCGGTCGCCAGCTGCGTCGCCATCTCACTCCTTGTCTACGTCCTGACAACAGAAAGGCCTCCCGTTCTGGGAGGCCGTTTGCGGTGCCTGGGCTCGGTTGCTAGGTGCGGCTCAGCCTCCCGAACGCGAAGAGGGCCCCGGGATCGGGGCCGGAAGGATGCTGATCGGGAGAAGCGGGAAGGCCATCGGAGATCACGCTAGGGACCGGGCCCGACCGGCGTCAACGGACTCCGCGCAGGTTGGTCATGCTGCACAAGCCGCCCGGGCTACACTTAGAGGGACTCCACAAGGTGGAGCGCCGCTGGCGGACAAGGGCCCGGAACGTAGTAGGTCGCGTGCAGGTCATCCTCACGTAGAGACTGGTCCCGATCCTCGAAGCGCAGAGGCAAGTACGAGAGGAGACCTGAGTGTCTTTCGCAGACAAGACCCTGACCTGTCGCGACTGTGGCCAAGAGTTCATCTGGACCGCCGGAGAGCAAGAGTTCTACGCGAGCCGTGGCCTTCAGAACCCCCCGAGCCGTTGCCCCGCTGACCGTGCGGCACGCCGCGCTGGTGGCGGTGGTGGTGGCGGCGGTGGTGGTGGATACGGCGGCGGCGCCCGCGAGATGTTCACCGCAACGTGCAGCAACTGTGGCAAGGAAGCCCGCGTGCCGTTCCAGCCGCGTGGTGACAAGCCCGTGTACTGCAGCGACTGCTTCGAGCAGCGCCGTCCATCGCAGTCCCGTAGCCGCTACTAGCTAGGTGCCGAAGCAAAAGGGACCCAAGCGCGACAAGGCCGAGAAGAATCGGATCGCCGCGCTTAAGGCACAAAAAGCACGTAAGGGTGGGGTCGGCGGAGATCGCCGGCCCCCCCGTTGAAATCCTCCACCGCTAGCGTCACGGTCAAGCTCCACGGAGGACCCTTCAACGGGCAGTCGGCGGTCGCCTACGGCGCGGTCGTCGGCAAGCTCATCGAGGTGAATCACAAGTCGTACCGCATCACCAAGATCGAGCCCGTGCCCGGCTGGCGCGAGCTTGTTGCTCAGGCCAACTTCGAAGAGAAGCCGAAAGTGGCGGTCGCCGCGAAGGTCATCACTCCGAGGTAACTGCACCCACCGACGCGGACGAAACGAGCTTCGAGTACTTCGCGAGCGCCCCCGTCGCATAGCGCGGCGGGGGCGCTTTCGTTGCCGCGAGCCTGCGGCGTATCTCGTCCGCCGCGACATCGAGGTCGAGGCGACGATTCGCGGGATCGATGAGGATCGTGTCGCCGTCGTGGATCGCGGCGATGGGACCGCCGACCGCGGCCTCGGGCGCGATGTGACCGACCACATGGCCGTGCGTCGCGCCCGAGAAGCGGCCGTCGGTGATGAGCGAGACCTTCTCCGCGAGGCCCGCGCCGACGATCGCGCCGGTCACGCCGAGCATCTCGCGCATCCCTGGCCCGCCTTTCGGGCCTTCATAGCGGATGACCACGCAGTCGCCTTCCTTGATCTTCCCGTCGACGACCGCGGCGAAGGCGTCCTCCTCACGATCGAAGACGCGCGCGGTGAACCGGCGCGCTTCCATGAGATGCCCAGCGACCTTCATGACGCCGCCTTCCGGCGCGAGCGAGCCCTTGAGGATCACCATGCCCCCGCTCTTCGCGATCGGCCTGTCGAGCGCGCGCACCACCTCTTGGCCCGACGTTTCCTTCGCGGCGCGCGCCTCGTCGCCGATGCTGCGGCCCGTGACCGTCATCGCGTCCTTCTTCAGCAGGCCCGCGTCGAGGAGGCGCTGCATCACGAGCATGATCCCGCCGGCCCTGTCCATGTCGACCGCGGTGAAGCGACCCCACGGCTTCATGTCACCGAGCAGCGGCGTCTTCGCTGAGATCCGGTCGAAGTCCTCGAGAGCGAGCTCGGTGCCCGCTTCGCGCGCGCACGCCAGCAGGTGCAGCACCGCGTTGGTCGATCCACCCGTGGCCATGACCGCCGCGATCGCGTTCTCGAAGTTTTCGCGCTTCAGCACGCGAGACGGACGGAAGTCCTCTTTCAGCATCGCCACCGCGCGGCGACCCGCCTCGCGCATGACCTCCTTGCGGCGCGGATCCGTCGCGGGAACGCGCGACGAACCGGCCGGCGAGATGCCGAGCGCTTCGAACGCCGTGGCCATCGTGTTCGCCGTGAACTGACCGCCGCACGCGCCCGCGCCGGGGCACGCGTTCCCTTCGAGCTCGCGCAGCTCCGCGTCCGTCATCTTGCCGACCGCGTGCTTCCCCACCGCCTCGAAGACATCGCCGATGGTGACGTCATGGCCCTGGAAGCGTCCGGGCATGATCGAGCCGCCGTAGACCATGAGGCCCGGGATGTCGAGGCGCGCGAGCGCCATGACGGTGCCGGGGATCGTCTTGTCGCAGCCGCTCACGCATACGAGGGCATCGAGCAGGTGGCCGCGCGTGACGAGCTCGATCGAATCGGCCACGAGCTCGCGCGAGATGAGCGAGGCCTTCATGCCCTCGGTGCCCATCGAGATCCCGTCGCTCACAGCGATCGTGTTCATCTCCACCGGTGTCCCGCCGGCCTCGCGGATGCCTTCCTTCACCCAGCCCGCGAGCTCGCGCTGGTTGATGTTGCAGGGCATGATCTCGATCCACGAGTGCGCGACGCCGACGAGCGGCCGCTTGAAGTCCTCGTCCGTGTAGCCGACGGCGCGCATCATCGAACGGGCCGGGGCGCGGTCCGGGCCGTCGATCATGACGCGACTGTGCGAGCGGATGTCGGTCTTGGCGCGGTTGTCGGTGCTCAGACGCTCATGATGCAGCGGGAAGCGTCGCCGGTGCGATGACGGCCTTCCGGCGCGACTCCGCCGAGATCGTGATGAGGTCGCGCTCGTCGAGCTCATGGACCTCGTCGGCGCGGCGCATCGCGAGGCGATAGGCGTTGTCGAGCTCCTCGCCGTGCAGCGGGACGCCAAGCTCGGCGAGCCGCGCGGCGAGACCGGCGCGACCGGACAGCTTCGACACGACGATGCGTCGCGCATCCCAGCCGACCGACTGGGGCGTCATGATCTCGTAGGTCCGCGGGTCCTTGATCACGCCGTCCTGGTGGATCCCCGAGGCGTGCGCGAACGCGTTCGCGCCGACGACGGCCTTGTTCGGCTGCACCGGGATACCGGTGCGCTCCGACACGAGGCGGCTGGTCGGCACGATCTTCTCGGTGTGCACGCGCGTGTCTGCTCCGTACCAGTCCGAACGGCAGCGGAGCGCCATGACCGTTTCTTCCAGCGACGCGTTGCCGCCGCGCTCGCCGATGCCGTTCATCGTCACGTGCGCCTGCGACGCGCCGACCTCGATCGCGGCCAGAGTGTTCGCGACCGCGAGCCCGAGGTCGTTGTGGCAGTGGACCGACACGCGGATGCCGCCGTTGTACGCGGTCAGCGCACCGCGGATCGCGAGCACGGTCCGCGCGAACTCGTCCGGCTGCGCGTATCCGACCGTGTCGGGGATGTTCATGATCCGCGCGCCGGCGGCCGCAGCGACCTGGTAGACGGTGCCGAGGAAGTGGATGTCCGTGCGCGTCGCGTCCTCGGCCGAGAACTCGATCTCGTCCGCATGCTCCATCGCACGGCGGACGGCGCGCTCGACGCGCAGGAGGCACTCGTGCGGCGTGATCCGCAGCTTGCGCTCGAGATGGATCTCCGACGTCCCGATGAAGACGTGGATGCGCTTGCGCCGCGCGGGCGCGAGCGCCTTCGCGGCCGCGTCGACATCGGTGTCGTTCGCGCGCGCCAGCGCGGCCATGGTCACGCCGGTGACGTCGTGGGCGATCTGCCGCACCGCGGCCGCCTCACCCTCGGATGCCGCCGGGAAGCCGGCCTCGATGACGTCCACGCCAAGGTCCGCGAGGGCGCGTGCGACCTCGAGCTTCGCGGCGGCCGTAAGGGCCGCACCCGGCGCCTGTTCGCCATCGCGCAGGGTCGTGTCGAAGATCTCGATCTGTCGCATCTCGTCCTCCCTTAATCCGCGGCCGCGACGGGCTCGGGTGGTGGCGCGGCCTGCCGGCGCGCCGTCCGCGTCGGGACCTCGCGCTTCGGAAGCCACGGCATCATCTCGCGGAGCCGGCGCCCGACCTGTTCGAGCGGCTGCTCCTGCTCCTTGGCGCGCTGCGCGTACAGGTTCGGCGCACCCTTGCGGTATTCCGCGATCCACTTCTTCGCGTGGGTGCCGTCGCGGATGTCGCTGAGCACACGCTTCATCTCTTCGCGCACGCGCGCGTCGATGATCCGCGGGCCGACGGTGTAGTCGCCGTACTCGGCGGTGTCGGAGACCGAGTACCGCATGTACGAGAGTCCGCCCTCGTAGATGAGATCGACGATCAGCTTCATCTCGTTCACGCACTCGAAGTACGCGACCTCGGGCTGATAGCCCGCGTCGACGAGCGTGTCGAAGCTCGCCTTCATGAGCTCGCTGATGCCGCCGCAGAGGATGACCTGCTCGCCGAACCAGTCGGTCTCGACCTCTTCGGCGAAGGTCGTCTTGATCACGCCGGCGCGCGTCGCGCCGACGCCCTGCGCGTAGGCGAGCGCGGTCTGCTCCGCCTTGCCCGATACGTCCTGGTAGACGGCGAGCAGCGCGGGGACGCCCTTGCCCTCCTTGAACACCTCGCGCATGCGATGCCCGGGCGCCTTGGGGGCGATCATGACGACGTCCGCCTCGGCGTGCGGCTTCACCTCGCCGAAGTGCACCGAGAACGCGTGCGCGACGAGCAGCGTCTTGCCCTTGCGCATGAACGGCGCGACCTTCTCGTACGCCTCGTGATGACTCTGGTCGGGGACGAGGAGCGCGACGATGTCAGCGTTCCGCGCCGCATCCGCGGTCTCGCGCACGGTGAAGCCGTCCTGCTCCGCCTTCGCCCAGCTCTTGCTGCCGGCCTGCAGCCCAACGATCACCTCGTGGCCGCTGTCGCGGAGGTTCTGCGCGTGCGCGTGGCCCTGGCTGCCGTACCCGATGACGGCGATGGTCTTGCCGCGTAGCGCCCTCGGATCGGCGTCCCTGTCGTAGTAAACGATCGCCATCGTCGTCCTCCTCTTAGAGATACGTCTTGGTCGTGAGGTTGTTGAGGCGCGGGTTGAGACCGAGCATCTGGTCCGCGTCGATCGGGACTTCGATGAGCATCGAGCGGCCCTTCGCCGTGTAGCACTCGTCGATGATGTCGCTCAGGTTCGAGAGGTCGGGCGCGACGCGCGCACCGTCCCAGCCGTGCGCCTCGGCGGCCTTCACGAAGTCGATCTGCGGGAGCTTCGAGTGGTACTGGCGCTTGGGGACGTCGGGGATGATCACCTCGAGCCCCTTGTCGACGATCCCGTAGACGCCGTTGTTCACGACGAAAACGCGCAGGTCCATGTTGGCCGCGTCCGCGAGCGCGCCGCCGAAGAGGCGCCAGCAGCCGTCGCCGGTGAACACGAAGGTGCTGAGCGAAGGATCGCCCGCCTTCGCGCCGACGCCCAGCCCGAATGCGCCACCCATCGCGGAGCCGTCGTGCGTCGTGAAGAAGCGGATGTTCTCGCTGGGCCGCTGCGCGACGTACTGGCGGTCCTTGTACGCGGTGCAGACGTCGTCGAAGCCGATCGAGTTCGGCCGCCAGGCCTTGTGCAGGCGGCCGTAGAACTCCATCGCGTCCACCGTGCCCGGCCGTGTCTCGCGCGCGATCTCGCGGTGGTTGAGCCATTCGGGTGCGGGTATGACGGCGGGTCGCTCGCCCAGGGCCGACGGCAGGCGCTTCAGGATCTCCTCGAGCACGAAGCCGATGTCGCCACGCACCAAGCGGTACTCGTTCGCGACACGGTGGCGGAACTCGCCCTGCTTGTGGCCGTACGCGTCGCGCAGATCGGTGAAGTGCCAGACGTGACCGGCGTTGATCTTGCCCAGGTTGAGGGAGTACTCGCCCGCGTCGAAGCCCAGCGTGATGACGACGTCGTCCTTCGTGACGCCCTTCCACAGATCCATGGCGACGTCGTTGCCGCCGAACGAGATGTACCCGAAGCCGTAGCGGTTGGAGGGCGAGACCGCGTTCGCCCCGTTGACCGACCACACGGTGGGTGCGTGCAGGAGCTCGGAAAGGCGCGTGGTGAGCTCGCGGATCCCGGGAGCGAACGCGGCCTCGCCGCCGACGTAGACGAGCACGCGCTTACCGCGCGCGACGCGCGGGAATTCCTCGAGGAAGTCGGAGACGTCGCGGGCCGCGAACGTGCGCGGCTTCGACGTCCACGGCACCGAGGCGTCCGCCGGACGTGAGAGCACGTCGGGATGGAACGCGATGGCGACGGGCTTCGAGCGCTTGAGCACGCGCTGCGCCTGGCGCAGGCCGTCCTCCAGCGAGTGCACGCTGTCGATGACGACGCAGCCTTCGCCCAGCTCGGCCTCGAGCTGCGGGACGACGTTCATGCCGTGCTCCGAAACATCCTGGAGCGGCGCGTTGCCGATGGACATCGTCGAGTTGAGCGCGATCAGATAGACGGCGGGAATGTTGTGCAGCTTCGCGTCGGTCATGCCGCTGCCGCCCAGCTTGGTCGCGGCGCCGGTCGTCGTGACGCATCCCGCGACGCGGCCGGTCGCGTACCAGTGCCCGAGCGGCGCGAATCCGGCGACGTACTCGCCCATCGTGAGCATCCGGGAGATGCCGTCGCGCGAGTGCGCGAGATCGTCATAGCGCTCGAGGTGCTTGGCGACATGGACGACCCCGCCGCCGTTCACTCCGGCGAAGAAGGTGACGCCCCAGGACCTCAGAACGTCGATCAGCACCTGGTTGCCGCTGGTCTCAAGCCATGGTGTCGCGCGCTCGCGCGACTTGCGCTCGACGGTCATCGCCACTTGCGTCTCCCCTTTCTTCCCGGAAATGAAGAAGGCCTCCCTTTTTCGGGAGGCCTTTGTGCTTGCGCTTGGTGCGAAGTGTGAGCCGCTACCCTCCCGAACGGACGTACGCCCTCTCAACGAGGACGATGCCAATAAGCGAGAGGATGAAGCGGGCGAACTGCATGTCCCGGCCAGTGTTCGGTCGGCACGGTGCCCTGGTCAACCCCCTACCGGGGGGCGTTGTGCAGCGCGCACTAGTGCGGTCCCGTGCGCCCTCCGTACACTCACGCGCCAATGCGAACGCTGACGCTCGGCGCGCCCGGCTCTCTGGACGCTTCGGCGGTCGGAAACAAGGCCGCCAACCTCGCCCGGCTGGCCGCACACTTCCGCGTGCCGCCGGGTTTCTGCATCGATACCGCGGTGCACGAGGCGCTGGGCGCGGCGACCGGGCGGGACGGCCCGGAGCGCCGCGAGCTGCGCGCGATCGTCGCCGCCGGCTACCGCACGCTCGCGGAGGTGACCGGCGCGGCGGAGCCCAAAGTGGCGGTCCGCTCGTCGGCCATCGGCGAGGACGGAACGGAGTCGTCCTTTGCCGGCCAGCACGAGACGATCCTGAATGTCCGTGGTGTCGAGGCGGTCACAGAAGCCGTGCTCGAGTGCTGGCGTTCCGCGGCGAGCGAGCGAGCGACCGCGTATCGGAAGGCGCGCGGCCTCGACTCAGCGACCGGGATCGCGGTGCTCGTCCAGGAAATGGTGGAGGCAGACCTGTCGGCGATCGCGTTCGGCGTCGACCCGGTCACGCAGGAGCGCTCGGTCGTCGTCATCGACGCCGCGACGGGCCTGGGCGACCGGATCGCGTCGGGTGAGGTCACCCCCGATCGCTACGTCGTGCGCAAGGCGGACCTCGGCGTCGTAGAACGCACGGACGGGGGCGCGCTCGGCGATGACGACGCTCGGGCGATCGCGCGGCTCGTGGTGGAGCTCGAGGACCACAACGCCGGCGCGGTCGACGTTGAGTGCGCCATCGCGCGCGGCGAGCTGTTCCTGCTGCAGTGCCGTCCCGTCACGACGCTGGGAAACGACTTCCCGATCGAGTGGCGCGACGTGCGAGACGCCGCGCTTCACTGGCGCCGCGACGACGCCCACTTCAGCGGCCCGGTCCCGCGCCTTCTCGGCGAATACGTGACCAATGCCGCGCACTTCGGTCTCGCTCGGCGAGCCGAGTTCTTCGATGCGCCAGTGGTCGTGCGGCTTGAGGGCTTCAACGGCCGCCGATATGCCGCCGCGCAGCCGCGGTACCCGCGCGAGGAGCTTGCGACGCACCTCCGCGATTCGACCGCAAAGGCTCGCGCGTTCAGTCGCGGGCTACGGCGCACCTGGGATGAGGAGTGGATGCCACACCTGCTCGCGTCGTATGAGTGGATGCGCGGCCTCGATCTCGAGCACGCACCGCTGGAGGCCATCGCCAGCGCGTGCGAGGAGCTATGGCCGCGCGTGAACGAGATCTGGCGGATCCACATGATGACGGTCGGACCGGCCTTCGTATTGATGGACGAGTTCGCCGAGACCTACGAGCGGCTCACCGGAGGCAGCGCCGTCGACGCCTTCAGGATGACGCAGGGCCTTGCGCACAGCCTTCAGGCGCTGGAGCGCGACATGCATCTCCTCACCGGACACGCGCGGTCGGCGCGCGCGGTCGCGGCGGGCCTCGCCGCTGGGACCATCACAACGCTGGAGCAGCTGCGCGGGACGCCCGGCTCCGGGGCACTGAGCGACGCGCTGGGCTCGTTCCTCGAGACGTATGGCCATCTCGGTCACTCCGGCGAGGACATGCGCGACCTTCCATGGGCCGACGACCCGTCACTCCTGCTCGCGGAGATCGGCCAGCGCCTCGCGTCGCCCGCGCAGGACCCCGACGAGCGCCACGCGCGCTTGGTCGCGGAGGGCGAGGCGATCGCACAGCGCACTCGTGAAGCGTTGCGTGAGCGCCCGGCGGATCTCGCCGTGTTCGAGGAAGTCCTCGCGGTCGCGCGCGCCGTCGGCCCGCTGACCGAGGAGCACAACTACTGGCTCGATCGTCCGATGCAATCGCACATCGGCCGGATGTTCCGCGTCATCGGTCGCCGGCTGGAGGATGCAGGTCGTATCGAACGCGCCGAGAACGTGTTCCACTTCGAGCTCGCCGAGATCATCGACGCGCTGCGCGGTCGTCAGGACCTACGCTCGCTCGAGCCGGAGCGGACCGCCGAATTCGCGCGCTGGAACCGGATGCGGGCGCCTCTGACGATCGGTGCCCCCGCGCCGCCGCTTGGGGCGACGGGCTCGACGCGCGCGGACCTGATCCACCGTTCGCGCCAGGATGAAGACGGCGTGATCAAGGGTGTCGCCGCGTCGAGCGGCGTGCGACGCGGTCGCGCGACGCTCGTGTGGACGACGGACGACTTCAAGAAGATGAAGCCGGGCGCCGTTCTCGTCTGCCGGTCGTCGAACGTGAGCTGGATCCCGCTCTTCACGATCGCGGGCGCGGTCGTGACCGACGTCGGAGGCGTGCTGTCACACGCCGCGGTCGTCGCGCGCGAGTTCGGCGTCCCCGCGGTCGTAGGCGTCGGCGTGGCCTTCGAGCAGCTGCGCGACGGAATGCTCGTCGAGGTCGATGGCGATCGCGGGACCGTCCGGACGATCTCGGGAGCGCTCAGCTCCCAGGACTGACGACCTCGGCGGCCTCGCCGGCGTGAACCGTTCCCGGTAGTCCCAGCGCCGCGACCGACACGAGCGCACCGCTCGCAGCCAGAGCGCCGAACAGAATGCCGGCGCTCGAACCGTCGTTCGCGGAAACTGCGACACCCGCGACGATCGCGCCGAGCATCCCTCCGAAGTAGCGGCTCGTCGACACGACGCCGGACGCGAGCGCGACGTAATGCGCCGGCACCGCATCGACCGCCGCGACACGCGTCGCCGGGAACGTGAGCGACACGCCCGCACCGAGCACCAGTAACGACGCGAGTAGCACCGGGAACTGCGACCGCGTTATGACCGCGCCCGTGACCAGGCAGCCCGCGACGATGAGCATCCCGCCCAGCGCCGGCGGCCAGCGCGCGCCGTAGCGGTCGACCAGCCAGCCCGTCGCGGGACCCAGCACCACCATCGCAGCGGAGAGCGCCGTGAG
>Ga0075429_100003514_pt1 | contig 13357 bp, 10 predicted proteins | sample RhiMetdeltSRZDD3_FD_75295 | JGI IMG/M metagenome (GOLD analysis project Ga0075429, IMG submission 75295) | Populus rhizosphere microbial communities from Tennessee, USA - Rhizosphere MetaG P. deltoides SRZDD3 | ecosystem: Host-associated > Plants > Roots > Rhizosphere > Soil | place: USA... | reverse complement strand
ACCGGCATCTGCTCCCCGCTCTCCAGATCCTCGAACGGCTGCGCATCGGTGAACCCGAACTCGAGCTCCGTCGGGTCGAGAACGTGGAACGCGATCAGATCCTGACCACGGAAGCGCAACGGCGAGACCGCATCCAGGATGGCATCGGGATCATCGTAGAAATCGGAGACGATCACCACAACGCCGCGGCGGCCGAAATGCTCCGCCAGCTTGTGCAGCGGCCCTTTCAGGTTGCCGGGCCGGCCCGGCTTCAAGCGATCGAGCACATGCAGCACGGTCTCCATGTGCTTGGCCGACGGCGGCACGTACTCGACGACCTCGTCATCGAACGCCACGAACCCCACGCGATCCCGCTGGTGGTGCACGAGGTTCGTCAGGCAGGCTGTGAGAATGCGGGCGTAGTCGAACTTCGTGATGCCGCGGCTGCCGTAGTCCATCGACTTCGACACATCCATCAGCACCGAGAAGTTCATGTTCGTCTCGGCCTCGTACTCCTTGATGTAGTAGCGGTCCGTACGAGCCCACAGCCGCCAGTCCATCCGGCGGATGTCGTCGCCGGGCACGTAGCCACGATGCTCCGCGAAGTCGACGGACGCGCCGAAGTACGGCGCTTTGTGCAGGCCGTTGATGAACCCATCCGCGACCGCGCGCGAGATCAGCTCGAGGTTCCCGATGCGCGCGAGCACAGCGGGATCCATGAACTGGGCGCCGGGGATGGCGTGGACTTCAACCGCCATTTACATGCCCGATCGCGGAAGCGGCACAGACTCGAGCAGACGGTCGACAATCGCGTCGGTCGTCACGCCTTCGGACTGGGCGTGGAAGTTGGTGATGATGCGATGGCGCAGCACCGGATGCGCCAGTTCGCGAATGTCATCGAAGTTCACGTGATAGCGCCCGCTCGTGAGCGCGCGCGCCTTGCCGCCGAGCACCAGATACTGCGCCGCGCGGACGCTGGCGCCGAACGCCACCCACTTCTGGATGTAGTCCTTCGCGTCGGGGTTGTTCTTCGAACGCGTGGCGCGGACGATGTCGAGCGCGTGGCGCATCACCGGCTCGGACACCGGCACCCGGCGCACGAGACGCTGGAACTCGACGAGATCGTCTCCGCTGATTGGCCGCTCCAGCTGCGGGTTCTGGATCGCCGTTGTCGTCCTCACCACGCCCAATTCCTCGTCATAGGGCGGGTGCTCGATGATGATGTGGTACATGAAGCGATCGAGCTGCGCTTCAGGCAGCGGGTAGGTTCCTTCGAGCTCGATGGGGTTTTGGGTCGCGAATACGTAGAACGGCTCGGAGAGCTGGTATGTCTTTCCCTGAACGGTGACGCGATGTTCCTGCATCGCTTCGAGCAGCGCCGACTGCGTCTTCGGCGGCGTGCGGTTGATTTCGTCGGCCAGCACGATGTTCGCGAAGATCGGCCCGGGCGCGAACACCATCTGGCGCCGTCCGGTTGCCGCGTCTTCCTGCACGAGGTCGGTGCCGGTGATGTCCGAGGGCATCAGGTCGGGCGTGAACTGGATGCGCGAGAACTTGAGGTCCAGCACGCGCGCCATGGTGTGGATCAACAGCGTCTTGGCCAGGCCGGGGGCGCCGACGATGAGGCTGTTGCCGCCCACGAACAGCGTGTTCAGCACCTGCGCGATCACTTCGTCCTGGCCGACAATGATCTTCTTCAGCTCGGTGACGATCTGCTGACGGCCCGCGTTCATCTTGTCTGCAAGCGCGATGTCGTCCGGCGACTGCAGATCAACCGTGTCACTCACCATCGGGTTCATCGGGTCCTCCAAATGGGGTCGGGAGTCATTTGATCAGGACATTTCCCTGCTTCATTTCCCTCGACGTGACGTTCGGGAGTGTCCTCCACAAATGCCTCCCGACCCCTTATTTCCCCTCCGCCGCGCGAATTTCGCGCGTCTTCAACGCGATCTCCGTAACCAGTTTCTCCAGCTCCGAGGTGTAACGCGCCGGGTCCATGCTGTCCTTCAGCAATCGGAGCGACTCTACGCGCCGTTCCATCTCACGCCGTTCAAGGTGGAGCGCTCGCAACTTCGGGTCCGACGGCAACCCCTCTTCGCTGGCATCGCCGAGCGACAGAACCGCCGCCACTTTGCCATCGGCGCCGGTCGGAGAGGGATCCGCACTCCCTTTCTTGTCGCCATCGTCGTCGAGCATGGGATGTTCGGTCGCAAGCAGCCCCTCGCGCTCGTACGCACGCGCAACCTCGGCTTTCGCGAACTGGAAGGCCTCGAGGACGCTGACGCGCTTGTTCTTGTCCGCGTCGGCGTTCGGGGAATTCAGCGCGTCCACGAAGTACCCGCCGAAGAGCGTCGTGTAGTGCTCCGCGCCGCTGCGAGTCGCCGACACCAGGGTGCGGCCCGGCGCCGACAACGCCTCGAGAAATGGAGCGCTCGAGCTCGCCGTGTTCACGAACACGATCTTCTTGGTTGGAAGCTTCTTCAGCAGGACATCGAAATCTTCCGGGCCCATATCCGGCCCGGGCATATTGAACTTGGCGGACCGGCCGTCCCACTGACCGTGGCCGATCAGCGCGATGAAGACGAGATCGTCGGCACCCGCCGCGCCCGCGAACTTCGTGAGCGCTTTCGTGACCTCTTCCTTCGTCGCGCGTCCGGATACGCGAGCGTCTCCCTCGACTGGCTCGCCAACGAGGTACACCAGACGCTCGGAGGTCACGCCGAGCCGCTCGGAGGCCTCCGCGAGCGTGTTGCTCCATCGGTGAAAGGTCTTGGCCGTCTCGGCGTCACCGCCAAGCCCGACAACGATGAGGAGGAAGACCTTCAACATATGGAAACTTCAGGCCAGCCCGACGAGACGACGGTAGCCCCACTCCGCGCAGACCAGGCCCATCAGCGAAATGAGGATGATGGGCATGTTCCACAGTTCGCGCTGTTCGACCGACGTGACACCGCGGCCCGCGTAGCGGATGTCTTCGGCGAGACCCTTGACGCCATCCGCCGTATAAAAACGGCCGCCGGTCTCTTCCGCGATCCGGCGCAGCGGGGCGCCGTGCATCGTCGGATCGAAGAATTCCGCCTCGCCTGGACCCGCACGAACGAAACCCGATCCCGAACCAACGACCTGACCGCCGGACCGTGTGGCATCGACCGTGACCTCGTATGCGCCTGATTCCGCGCTCACGAACGTTCCTTTGTATTCGCCATCACGTTCGCCAGTCCATTGCAGCGGCAAGGTCATCGTGGTCCCACCGGGCTTGGCCACCTGGGCCATGACAGTCGCATCGTTGAGCTCGACGAACTGTTTATCCACGACGGTCGCCTCGATCGTGACCGCATCACCTGCCTCGACGCGATCCGGCACGCGCACATCCACGGTGTTGGGCACGCCCTCGATGAGCCACCGCATCATCTGACGCCAGTAGTGCTCGTGGGTCTGATCCTCGAGAGGGATGGACACGTGCATCTGCCACTGCCAGGTATCCTGGAGCGTCAAAGCAATCGCCTTGCCGCGGCCGAAACGCTGGGACGCCAACACGACTCGCTCCCGTCCACGCTCGTCGGTTCCGTTGAGCAACACAGTCGCACCCGGCTTGACCGGGAGGTCTTCATTAATAGACGTCACGAGCGGCAATTCTGGCCAACGCGCGACGGATGCCGTCTCGGAGTCGGCAATCTGTGTCACGGCATGACCTTGTCCGGCGCGGGTCGGCGCGACCTTCAGCCGCACAAGAGGGGCCGGATCAGACGCACGTTTGCGAGCGTCGATGAGGAGTGGGAGCGCATCCGCTACCGGCGTGCCACCGTACCCGCCTTCGCCAAACGATCGAGCACCACCCAGCATCAGCAGACCACCGCCGCGACGATCGACGAAGTCCGCGATCATCTGAAGCTGATCACCTGAGAACGCGCCGGCCTCGACGCTTCCCAGAATCAGACCGCGATAGGCAAACAACTCCTCGCGCGTCTTCGGGAAACCACCCACGAGCTCTTCTGGATCGGGGTTGGTACCCAGGATCCGCATGTATTTGTTGTCCGCGGTTCGCTGAAGCGCGACAACCTCGAGATTCTTGTCGTCGGCCACCGCGCGACGAAGGAACTTCATCTCGAAGCGCGGCTCTCCTTCGAAGTAGAGGATTCGCTCCTTTGCGTCGCGAACATCGATGAGCGCCTCGCGCACGTTGTTCTGGGGAACGAGCTCGCCATCGACGGGCGCGACACGGAACGTGAAGAGGCGTGGACCCGACTCGGCCGCAGTTGCCCGGACGCGGACCGATGCCGGCGATCCGTCAGACGGTAACTGCACCTTCTCCGAGCCGACGATTCGTCCTTCGTCCTCGACATCGACGGTGACGGTGCGTCCGTTGTAGCCGGTCTGCCTGACCACGACGTCGAGAAGCAGTGAGGCATCCTTCAACACCGATCGCGGTGTGCTCACGCGGTCGATCTGGATATCGCGGGGAAGCGCCTCGGCGCCAACGCCAACCGTGAATACTGGAAGCTTCTCGGCCTTGAGCGCCAGGAGCGCTTCGTTCAGTGCGGTATCGCCGGTGTCAGCACCGTCGGAGACGAGCACGACGCCAGCGACCGGAAGTCCCGCCAGTTCGTCGCGCACGCCGTCAAGCGCCGCACCGAGCTTGGTCTGCGAACCGTTGAAGGTAAGGGCGTTCCCCGACGCCACGCGCGTGGCCGTCGTTGAGAAGCGAAATGGACGTACCAGAAACCGATCTGACAGCGCCTTCATGACGGGGCTGTCTGGCGCACCGAACTGCTCCTTGACAAACGTTCCCCGCGCCTTGCCGTCCAGGTCGGGGATCTGCATGCTGCGCGAGTCATCGAGGAGAACGGCGACCACGTTCTGCTGATTGACGGCGGCACGAACAACGAGTGTGGGACGGAACAGGCAAAACAGCACCAGTCCGAGGGCCGCCACCCGAAGCGCCGTCAGGATGACGCGGTCCCGAACGCGTCCATCGGCGACCTGCACTCTCCGGTAGGTGAAGATTGCGGCTGCCACGACGACGCCGACGAGTACCGCCGCAACAAACGAGGCGGTCGTGACGTCGAAGCGGAAATCGCCCTCGCGAAAGACGACCGGCCGATACGAGAAAAGCGCCTCGAACAGGGCGTCAAACATCAGCGCCTCGGGGAAAGAGAAAGCAGGGATTGTACTAGAGAAGTTGGATCACCAGCAGCGCCGCCACCCCGGCCGTGACCCGCCGCGCCAGGCGGGGACGAGCGTGTTTGAGCCCGTGCCAGTACCAGCCAAGTGCAGCCATTGTCGCCAGCAAAAACAGGACGCAGGCGAGCGTGGCCACCGGCCCCAGCGAGGCCGCGTAATAGATCGCCAGGCCGTTGTTCCAGATCGAGCCATACACGACGCACAAGTGCACGAAATAAATAGGAAGCGTTTCCTGAGCGACCGCCGCGAAAAAGCGGGGCAAACGCGTCAGGCGCTGGCTGGCTCGAGCGATGGCGGCCAGCAGGATCAGGCAGGCGCCAATGCGAATCGCGAGCTGGATCGGCATGAAGTTCCACGCATCCGGCCCCCAGGGCGCATTCTCAATGGCGGTAAGTCCCCAGCCGAGCCCTGACAGGACGATTCCCGGCGCGAGCAGGACGTAGGCCGTATAACTCGCGAGACGGGCGGCGCCCCACCCGACGTAGATCTGTCCCACTCCCGCCCCAAACAGGACATAGGTCGCCCACGGAAATAGCGGAAACAGCGATCCGCGTGCAGGAGACATGTATGCGGCAAGCCACCGGGGCATTAGCTGCCACCAGTCGATCGTCCACACCCAGTGCGTCAACGAGACCACGGCAACCGCCAGGACAAAGACCGCGACCATGAACGTGCGCCGCGATCGCACGACGAGGACCAGCGCCTGCACGATGAAAAATGTCGCGCCGATCAACTGCAGCACGTCCACCTGGAGAAACGAGCGCCACTGCTCGTCCGTCAGCGTCGGCAACATGCTGAACCGGGAGACGGGAAAGTGAATGGCGTAGCCGAGCAACAGGAAGAGGCCGAATCGACGCACGCGCTTGAAGACCGCTGGAGACAAGCGCTGATGCGCTCCCCAATGCCGGCTCGTCGCCACGCTGAACGCAAATCCCGACAACAGCAGGAACAGGCTCGAGGTGAGGCCGCGTTGGAAATTCCACACCTCGAACCAGGCGCCGCGCTGGTACTCCGGCGCCAGCAACGCGCTCACGGTGTGGCCGTACAGCATGAAAACCAGCGCCAGAAAGCGGCCGAGGTCTATGAAGATGACTCGGTGAGCGTGCGCGCCCCCGGTCCCGTGGGGAACTGTCGTGACTGTCACTCCTGTTCGCAGACTGAAAGTTTAAAGGTCAAAGTTCAAAGCACACTTACTTTCAAACTTTGAACTTCAACCTTTGAACTTCCGTTTAGTGCGTCATCGCATGCAGGAGCACGTTGACGCCCACAGCGTAGCCGTCCGGCGAGAACTGGTAGAAGAAGGCCGGGTCCTCTCCTTCACGTTCCCAGGAGTCTGCGATGTCGGTGTTGTGGGTCATCACCACCATGATTCGGCCGTGGCTGTCGCGCACGGCGCGGAAATGCGGTACCGCGCTATCGGCGCCGCGCTCGGAGGTCTGCTGGCCGCGCGTCGCGCGCCAGAACTGGATGTTGGTGATTTGCGGGACCTTCTCGACGATGAACTGCGACTGGAAGATCGGATCGGTAAGTGGGACGTCTTCGATCGGGTACTGCTCCTGAGGAAGAACTTTATTGAACTCGTGCGTCCACTGCTCCCACGCCAGCGGCCCCCAGAAGTCGTCGACCCAGAGAAACCCACCCTTGAGCAGATACAGTCGCAGCCGATCGGCCTCTTCCTGGGTGAGGCCGATCGTGCCCACATCTGATGCCATGCTGAAGGGGCATTGAAACAGCTCGTCATCGGTCAGCCGCACGACGTAATGATTCGGCTCGTGTTCGCCTGACCAACTGACAGGTGTTCGCGTCAGCTCCGAGAAGCGGATAGTCAGGTTGATTTCACCGTAGGGATAGTCAGTGCGCCATCCGCCACCCGAGGGCTCGCGGCGTACCGAGGTGTACATCAGGCGGCACACGACAAAGTTGCGATCGGGAAAGGCGCGGGGCGCAGGACGAACGGGACTGTTGAAGAATCCGCCGCGCCCGAACTGCGCAAACGTATAGCCGGCCGTCGTGAGCAGGAAGGCGGCAACGACCAGTATCCGCGCAAAAGCGCCGGCGCGACTCGTTCGCACTGCCATCATCGCAGTGTACCGCGCCCCAGCCACTTCAGACTGCCTGCCTACTTCATCGGCGAATAATCCGTCGGCGTCAGGAAGATCCGATCCACTTTCGCGACGATCTTGCCGTTCACCTGTGACTCGTTCGCGACCTTTTGCCACTCGGGATCTTTCTGGAACGCAGCCCAGTTCTGATCGGCGGCTTCCCGGCTGGGATGGGCCACCAAGTAGATCAGCGTGTTCTGAGATAGCGGGGCGTCTTGAGGAGCAAAGTAGATGATGTTCTCGATGCCGTGCTTCTTGAAGATCCGCATCGTGTGGTTGCGGAATCGCGCGTGCAGATCCGCGAGCTTTCCATCGGGCGCAGTGTAGGTCCGCAGCTCGAATACGCGGCCGCCTTGTGCGTGCGCGACCGGCTCCGCGGGTACGACGCCACGGGCCAGGAAACCCAGAACGAACGCGGCCGCGATCGCCGCCGCACCATACAGCTTCTTCATGACAAGCTCCTCGCTGTCTTCTGACCCGTGGATCACGACAGATTCTGCGGAAGTGGATTCTCGGCTTCTGTGCCGACGACCGTCGTCCATTCACGTACGCGCCACTTCGTGACGATTCCCGCGCGCACGTAGGGGTCTGATTTGGCAAAGGCCTCAGCGGCCGCCGGCGAGCTGCCGCGGAAGAGCAGCACGACGCCGTCGGCAGGCTGTGCCAGGGCACCTCCAAGCACGAGCTCGCCGCGGGCGACGAACTCGCGGGCCAGCGTAATGTGTTCCTGGCGAAAGGGCGTCCGTCGTTCTACGTAGTCGTCAACGACGTCGTACATCAACAAGTAGTGCATCGGCGGCGGATGGTACCACGCCGAGGCGCGACAGGCTAAGCTGTAGATAACCATGCGTTACAGATTGTTCTTATCCACGCTTTTCCTAGTCACGACGCTGGCATGCAGCTCGGGGCGCGAGGAAGGTCCACCGCCGACCGCCGTACCACCGAGCGCGGAAAACAGCCGCAAGTATCTGCTCGAGCAGATTGACGACGCGTCGGTCATCCAGCTCTACGCGGATCAGTTCAACGCGCTTTCTTTGCGAGAAAAGACACTAGTCTGGCATCTGACGCAGGCGGCCCTCGCCGGCCGTGACATCTTCTACGACCAGAAGCATCGAAATGCGCTCGAGATGCGTCGCGTGCTCGAAGCCATCGTGTCGCATCCGCAGGGCATCGATCCGCCAACGCTGACGGAGATTCAGCGTTACACGAAGCTCTTCTGGATCAATACCGGCCCGTACAACAACCTGACCGCACGAAAATTCGTGCTGAAGACCACACCGCAAGCGCTTGCGGCGGCGGCAAAGGCGGCGCTGAGTACGGGCGCGACCTTCCCAACCCAGTCCAATGAATCGGTCGATCAGTTGCTCACACGACTCGGTCCGATGTTCTTCGATCCCAATGTCGACCCGAGTGTGACCAACAAGGCCCCCGGACCCGGCAAAGACATCCTGAGCTCGAGCGCCAACAACCTCTACTCGGGAGTGAGCATGGCCGACCTGCGCGGGTACACCGAAAAGTACGGGCTGAACTCGCGGTTGGTGAAGAGCGATGGCCGGCTCGTCGAAGAGGTCTATCGCGTCGGCGGACGTTATGACAAGGAGATTCGCCAGATCATCGGGCACCTCGAGGCGGCCATTCCTTTCGCGACCGAGCCGATGGCCAACGCGTTGCGCGCCCTCGTCCAGTGGTACAAGACCGGCGAGAGCAGCGATCGCGTGAAGTACGACATCGCGTGGGTGGCGGACCAATCGTCGACGGTCGACACGATCAACGGGTTCATCGAGGTTTACATGGACGCGCGCGGTATCAAGGGATCGTGGGAAGGGCTGGTGTTCTACGTGAACAAGGAAAAGACCGAGCGTATCCAGAAGTTCGCGAACAACGCCCAGTGGTTCGAGGACCACATGCCGTACGACGCGAAGTACCGCAAGAGCGACGTGAAGGGCATCGTCGCCAACGCGATCGACGTCGTGATTGAGACCGGTGATTCCGGTCCTGTCACACCCATCGGCATCAACCTGCCGAACGATCAGCGGATTCGTGAAGAGTACGGCAGCAAGTCGGTCTCTCTGTCGAACGTGCGCGAATCGTCTGACAATGCGCTTCCCGCCTCGATGCGAACCGAGTTTTCATGGACGCCTGACGAAGCCGACCGGACCCTGAAGTTCGGCGCGCTCTCTGCCGAGCTCCTCACCGACATGCACGAAGTCATAGGGCACGCGTCCGGTCAACAGGCGGCCGGTTTCAAAGGGACGCCGCAGGAAGCTATCAAGGAGCACTTCTCGGCGCTCGAAGAAGGGCGCGCCGATCTCATCGGCCTCTACTTCATGGCTGACCCGAAGCTTGCCGAGCTGGGCATCATTCCCGCCGCAGACCAGGACGCCATCGTGCGAGCTGAGTACGAAGCCTACGCGCGGAACGCCATCGTCCAGCTTCGGCGAGTGCGTGAGGGAACGCAGATCGAAGAAGACCACATGCGAAATCGCCAGATGATCGTGCGATGGCTGATGGCCAATACCAAGGCGATCGAGCAGCGCACGCGTGACAACAAGACCTATCTCGTCATGGCTGACCCCAAGGTCTTCCGCGAAGGCGTAGGCAAGCTGCTCGCCGAGGTGCAGCGTATCAAGTCAGAAGGAGACTTCGCGGCGGCGAAGACGCTGTTCGAGACTTACGGCATACACTTCGACTCGTCGCTTCGAGACGAGGTGGTGAAGCGCGTCGACAGTCTCAATTTGGCGTCATATTCCGGCTTCGTCATGCCGAAGTTGACGGCCGTCAAAGGACCCGACGGCGCCATCACGGACGTCCAGATCTCGTACCCGATGGACCTGACGAAGCAGATGCTTGAATACGCTGGGACGGCGAACTGAGAAGTACGGCGTCTTCTTTCGTAAACATGATGACGGGAGCGCCGTCAGCCCCCATGTAGCCGCGACCCATTCCCGTCGAGTTGAACGACATCGCGATATTGCCCGCGCGATCGAGACCAACGACGCCGCCTTCCCCGCCTGCTTTCTTGAGCACTTGCTGTACGACCTCGTCGGCGGCGGCCTGCACGCTCATGCCCTTGTAGGCGACGCGCGCGCAGATGTCGTGCGCCACGGTGTAGCGGATGAAGAACTCGCCATGTCCGGTGGACGAGATCCCGCAGCTCTCGTTGCTGGCGTAGGTGCCTGCGCCGACGATAGGCGAATCGCCGACACGGCCAAAGCGTTTGTTGGTCATCCCGCCCGTCGACGTGCCGGCAGCCAGGTTGCCGCGACGGTCAAGGGCGACGGCGCCCACCGTCCCGAAGTACGACCCGGGAGCATCGCGCTCCATGGCCGGACGCGCTGACGCCCCCGTCTTCGTCTTTTGACGTTCCTCTTCGAGTGCGCGCTGGAGCGCATCCCAGGCTCGGTCGGTGTGAAAGTATTTCGGGTCGACGAATTCGATCCCGCCTTGCTCGGCGGCAAAGGTTTCGGCGCCGTCGCCGGTGAGCATCACGTGCGGTGACTTCTCCATGACGAGGCGCGCGAGCAGGATCGGATTCTTGATCCGCTTCACGCCGGCGACCGCCCCGGCGCGCTGGCTGGCGCCGTCCATGATCGACGCGTCCAGCTCGTTAGATCCTTCGTGGGTGAACACCGCCCCCTTCCCCGCGTTGAAGAGAGGCGAATCCTCGAGCACGACGATCGTCGCCTGAACCGCATCAAGGCTCGAGCCTCCTTCGGCCAATATGCGATGCCCGGCGGAGAGCGCCTCGGTCATCGCGGCGCGCATTGGCTCTCGACGCTCGCCAAGACCGGCCAACGTAAACGCGCCGGCACCGGTGTGGATGATCAGGCCCCATCGCGGTTGTTGGCTCATGGCTGATGCAGAGGGAGAAGGCTCAGGCGTGGAACACGCCATCGCGATAAGCCCGAGGACCAGCGCACCGCAGCACGTCCGGCTCATGACCGACCCTGACCTTTGAACTTATCACCGAGGTTGTCAATCTGGATCGGGGCAATCTCGTCGGCGGGGACGAAGCCGAAGACCGCGCCGTAGAAATACAACTCGGCTTCGAGACTCCGCACGATTGTCGACGCTTTCCTGAACCCGTGCTGTTCGCCCTCGAACGCCAGGTATGCCACCGCGAGTCCTTTCTCTCGCGCCGCCGCTGCCATCATCTCCGACTGATTCGGCGGCACGACCTTGTCCTCGAGTCCCTGGAACAGAATCAGCGAACAGGCCAGCCGGTCGACGAAGTGAATGGGCGATCGCGCATGGTAAACGTCCTTGGCGTCCGGATAGGGCCCGACGAGCGTATCGAGGTAGCGTGATTCAAACTTGTGTGTATCTCGCGCGAGTACTTCGATGTCGCTGATCCCGTAGTAGCTGGCTCCGGCCTTGAAGACACCGGGATGGAACGTCAGAGCGGCGAGCGTGGTGTAGCCGCCGGCACTGCCACCGCGAATCATCAGGCGATTGGGATCGGCTTTTCCCGCCGCGACGAGATACCGTGCGGCCGCCACCATGTCACTGACATCGAGCACGCCCCATTGGCCGTTCAGGCGCTGTCGGTAGGGGCGGCCGAATCCGGAGCTGCCACCGTAGTTCACGTCGGCCACGGCAAACCCGCGACTGGTCCAGAACTGCACTTTCAGGTCCAGCGTCGCGCTCGCTGCCGTCGTAGGCCCGCCATGACTAATCAGAATGAGCGGCGGCCGGTCGTCGGCTGGCGCCCTGTACTCTGCGTTGCGCGGTGGATAGTAGAAGGCGTGCGTGGTGTGTCCGTCGACAGAAGGGAACTCGACGGATTCGGGCACCGACAGCAGCGTCGCTGGGAATTCCACGGTGGAGGATGACTTGAGCGTTTCGACGCGCCCGGTGGAGAGCTCTACACGTACGACCGCATCCGGAGTCGTCGGCGAGCCAGCAACAAGGACGGCCATCGTGTCTGTTGCCGCCAACCACTCGCGGGGCTCGAGTGAATCGGCCAATGTGGCCAGCGCGCCTGTGTCAGTTTCGAGCGCGGCGAGATGCCAGCGGCCCGACTGCGTATAGGACACCACCAATCGGCGGCCGCCAGCAGGGACCCAGCATGCCGTGCCGAATATCCACTGCGGACGCCCGAACTCCACGCTGCTCGAGACATTCCGGGCGATCGGCGATGTCTGACCGGCCTGATACAGCTTCCACCATCCCTCTCGATCGCTGACAAAGTACAACTGCCCGTCGGGCGTCCAACCTGGCTGGTAGATTGATTCGGAAGGGCCTCCTGCGACACGTCGCTGCTTCACGAGGGCTCCGGCCTCGGTGACATCCGCCAGCCAGAGTTCGGTACCGTCCCATGGCATCTGCGGATGGCGCCACGCGAGCCACGCCAATTGCGATCCGTCACGGCTGAGCCTGGGTGTCGAGTAGAAATCAAATCCGGAGACGAGCACGTCGCCCGCGCTCTCGGCGCCTTCGACCGGAATGCTCACCAGCGTGTTGACCGGCTCGCGACTCGCATCGGAGTGATCCTCCCTGACCGAGATCAGACGACGGCGTTTGAGATCGAGGGCGGCGTCAGCATAGAACCACTGCCCGGAGGGCGTGAGTGGGGTCGGCGCGTTGTCGTCCGTCGTGTCGATCCGATAGAGGCGCTGATCAGCGAAGTTCGACGCGTAGACAACACCCTGAGAAACGACGTAGGCGCCGCCGCCGTACTCATGCACCCGCGTGCGGAGATTGAAGCCCGATGGCGTGACATCTTCCTGCCGTCCGTCAGACCGTCGTCTCACGAGAACGTTGCGGCCACCTTCGTGCGGACGACCTTCGAGCCAGTAGATGTCTTCGCCATCGATCGCAACATAGGAAAGCCGGATGCCCTGCGCGGCAACGGCGTCTGCGGTGATTGGCGACGGCCAGGTTCCGTAAGCTTTGTTCACGTCAGCGTCGACGCTTCGAGGGGCGTGCCCGGCGCGTAACTTTCGATCTGGACTGCGACTCGATGAACTGGTCCAATTTTCGCTCCACTCGCGAGAATCCCTCCGTCAACTCGTGCTTGAGGTCGATGGTGCGTTGATCCGCGGCCGCGAAGCCGTGGGCCATGCGCTGGTCGAGTGAGTCCATGCGCTGGTCGA
>Ga0075429_100003513_pt1 | contig 13362 bp, 7 predicted proteins | sample RhiMetdeltSRZDD3_FD_75295 | JGI IMG/M metagenome (GOLD analysis project Ga0075429, IMG submission 75295) | Populus rhizosphere microbial communities from Tennessee, USA - Rhizosphere MetaG P. deltoides SRZDD3 | ecosystem: Host-associated > Plants > Roots > Rhizosphere > Soil | place: USA... | reverse complement strand
GGCGGCCTCCATCCGGCAATTCGGAGGGAGCTCGTGCTGAGCCAGCGGGCGGCCGAGTTCGGTCTGGTCGAAGGGCAGAGCTACCCGATGGACATCTTCCACGCCGAGCGGCGCCCGGACCGGTCCAACTTCATCGTCCAGACGACGATCGACTGCTTCACCGATCCGGGCTGATCGTCGACGCGCGGCGGGCGGCGGTGGTGGTGAGGTAGGCGCGCGACAGGTCGTGCTCGTCGAGGAGGCCGACGATGCAGCCGTCGGCGTCGACGACCGGGATGGCGCGGAGGTCGGAGGCGAGCAGGGCCTGGGCGGCGGTGCGGAGATCGGCGTCGACCGTCACGGTGACCGGCGCCTGCATGAGATCGGCGGCGATGGCGTAGGGGCCGACGTCGGGGTGGCTGGCGAGGACGCGGACGGCGTCGATCGGGATGAGGCCGTGGAGGCCGCCGACCTCGTCGACGACCGGGAAGACGTCCTGCTCGGCGGCGGCGTCCATGGAGGCGAGGAGATCGCGGCAGGGCGTGTCGGGGGTGATGGCGACGACGGCGCGGTCGCGGCGGACGACGTCGCCGACGCGGAGGCGCGGGACCTCGGGCGCGGCGTGGACCGGGGAGTCCTTCAGGCTCCGCGGCTGGGCGTGGTAGAGCGACACCTTGCGCAGGGCGACGAAGGCGATCCCCTCGGCGAGCATGAGCGGGACGAGCAGGTCGTAGGCGCCGGAGATCTCGCTGACGAGGACGAGGGCGGCGAGCGGGACGTGGGCAACGCCGCCGTAGAAAGCGCCCATGCCGACCAGGGCGAAGGCACCGGGCTGGATGCTGGGATCGGCGAAGATGAGCTGGGCGGCGCGGCCGAAGGCGCCGCCGATCAGGCCGCCGAGGGCGATGCACGGCGCGAAGTCGCCGGCGCTGCCGCCGGTGCCGATGGTGAGCGACGACGCGAAGACCTTGGCGACCGCGAACAGGGCGAGCATCTCGACGCCGCCCCAGCCATCGGCGAGCCAGTCGGCGCCGGTGATGGCGGCCTGGGCGGCGCCGTAGCCGCCGCCGAGGATGCCGATGCCGCGGCCCTCGCGTCCGACGCTGGGACCGACGAGGAGGATGAAGGCGACCGCGAAGACGCCGAGGAGGAGGCCGCCGACGCCGGGGCGCGCCCAGGCCGGGCCGGGCAGGCGGGCGGCGACGCGCCGGACCGCGCCCATGGTGCCGACGAAGAACGACGCCGCGGCGGCGACCACCAGGGCGAGGAGGCCGTACAGCGGCAGGTGCTTGGGCACGAACGCGTAGGTCGGCAGGTCGCCGAACAGCGTCGACTCGCCGAACACCGAGATCGAGACCGAGTACGACACCACGCTGGCGAGGACCGCCGGGATGAGCGCCTCCGACTCGAAGTCGTCGCGGTAGAGGACCTCGATGGCGAGGAGGGCGGCGCCGAGCGGGGTGCGGAACACCGCCGAGATGCCGGCGGCGATGCCGGCGACCATCAGCACGCGTCGCTCGCGCGCGGTGGTGCGCAGCAAGAGGGCCATGGTCGAGCCGAGGGCGCCGCCGAGCTGCATGGTCGGCCCCTCGCGGCCGCCGGCGCCGCCGGTGCCGAGGGTCAGGATCGACGCCAGCGGCTTGACCCAGAGGACGCGGCGCCGGATGACGCCGTCCTGCTTGTGGAAGGCGTCGATGGCGGCGTCGCCGCCGCCGCCGCGGGTCTCGGGCGCGTAGCGCGAGACGAAGCCGCCGAGCAGGGCGCCGATCGCCGGTACGAAGGCGAGCAGCCACCAGCGGAACGGGACCGCGCTGACCGACGGCAGCACGTGCTCGCCGCGGGCGCGCAGCGGCTCGTAGCCGACGCCGCGCTCGAGCACGAGGTGCTGGACCAGCTCGAGGGCGGCGAAGAAGAGGCAGCCGAGGAGGCCGGCGGCGAGGCCGAGCACGACGGCGTGGAAGACGACGCGGCCGAGGATCTGCAGCTCGAGCGGCGGATCCTCGGGGACCAGCAGGGCGAGCAGGCCGCGCACCGGGCGGAGGACGGCCTGGGTGGCTGCGGCGAGCGGAGCGCGACTCGGACCGTCGTCGTTCACGCGGTCGCAGCGTAGCAGACGCGTCGTGATACCGTCGGTCAATGACGGTGCAACCACCGACCAGGAAGCTGCGCTGGGGGCGCGTGCTGCTCGTTCTCGTCTTGCTCGGCGGCGTCGGCGCCGGCGTCTACTTCGGCGTCATGAAATAGCTAGCGAGGCCGCGTCATCACCTCGCGCACCTTCTGCAGCAGCACGTCGCTGGCGAACGGCTTCTGCAGGAAGTCGGTGGCGCGCTCGAGGTCGCTGTCGAAGCCGCCGGTGCCGCCGGGGACGCCGACGTGGCCGGACATGAAGATCGGTCGGGTCTCGGGGTGGCGCGCCGCGATCTGCGCCGCCAGGTCGGGGCCGTTCATGCCCGGCATGACGACGTCGGTCAGGAGCACGTCGATCGGCTCGGCGCAGCGCTCGGCCAGGGTCATGGCGTCGCGCGGCGTCGCCACCGCCAGCACGTCGTAGCCGTGGTCGGTCAGCACCTCGGTCACCAGCAGGCGGACCATCGCCTCGTCCTCGGCGACCAGGATGAGGCCGGTGCCGCGGTCGAGCTCGGGCAGCGGCGACGGCGGGCTGGTCTCGACCGGCTCGTCGACGCGCGGCAGGTAGATGTGGAAGCTGGTGCCGCGCTCGGGGCCGGTGTCGACCGTGATCTCGCCGCCGCTCTGGCGCACGATGCCGTAGACACTCGAGAGCCCGAGGCCGGTGCCCTTGCCGACCGCCTTGGTGGTGAAGAACGGCTCGAACAGGCGGGCCTGGGTCGACTCCGACATGCCGCAGCCGGTGTCGGCGACGGTGAGGACGACGTGGCGGCCGGGGCGGACGCCGGGGACGGCCTGGGCGAAGGCGTCGTCGAGGGCGACCTCGCGGGTGGTGATCGTCAGGCGGCCGCCGCGCGGCATGGCGTCGCGGGCGTTGGTGGCGAGGTTGAGCAGCACCTGCACCATCTGGCCGGGATCGGCGCGGACGTGGCCGAGCTCGGGATCGAGCGCGATGACGAGCTCGACGTCCTCGCGGATGACCCGGCGCAGGAGCTTGGAGGTGTCGCCGACCAGGCCGTTGATGTCGATCACGCGCGGCTGCAGCACCTGCTTGCGGCTGAAGGCGAGCAGCTGGCGGGTCAACGCGGCGGCGCGGTCGCCGGCGTGCTGGATCTGCTCGGCGTGCTCGCGCAGGCGATCGCCCGTCGGCAGGCGCTTGAGCAGGAGCTGGGCGTGGCCGAGGATCGCGACCAGCAGGTTGTTGAAGTCGTGGGCGACGCCGCCGGCGAGGTGACCGACCGCCTCCATCTTCTGGGCGTGGCGCAGCCGCTCCTCGGCCTCGCGCAGCGCCGCCTCGGCGCGCTTGCGCTCGGTGACGTCGGTGGCGATGCCGCAGACCGCGCACGGCCGGCCGCTGGCGTCGTGCAGCGGCGCCCGGATCGCGAGGTAGGTGTGGACGCCGTCGGCGTGGTCGACCTGCTCCTCCGATTCGAGGGCGGCGCCGGCGGCGAGCACCTGGCGGTCGGAGGCGCGCAGCCCCTCCGCGCGCTCGCGCGGGAAGACGTCCAGGTCGGTCTTGCCGACGATCGCCGTCCGGCTGATCTGGAACAGCTCCTCGTAGCGCTGGTTGACCAGGAGATAGCGGCCCTCGACGTCCTTGATGAAGATCGCGGTCGTCGAGGTGTCGACCAGCGACTGCAGCAGCTGCGGCCCGGCCCGGCGCAGCATCGCGCCGAGCGGGCCGAGCGCGCCCCCCTCGGGATCGGGCTGCGCCGTCGACGAGCCCCCCAGCCATCGCTGGCCACGCGACCTCACCTCCGTACCCCCCATGTGGGCAAGTCTAACCCTGCGCGCCAGTCCCGTCTACACCACCCCACGGCGAGCACCCTCGGTGCATCGCCGACCGCATCAGCGTGCGCGCATCATCACCTCGCGTACCTTCTGCAGGAGCACGTCGGTGGCGAACGGCTTCTCGAGGAAGTCGATCCGGCCGTCGACGTCGCTGTCGAAGCCGGCGGCGCTGGTGTACCCGGACATGAAGATCGGCCGGGTCTCCGGGTGCCGGGCGGCGATCTGTTCGGCCAGCTGGCGCCCGTTCATACCCGGCATGACCACGTCGGTCAGGAGCACGCCGATGGGCCTGGCGCAGCCCTCGGCCGCGGTGATCGCGTCGCGCGGCGACGCCACTGCGATCACCTCGTAGCCGTGCTCGATCAGGACCTCGGCGACCAGCCGCCGCACCATCGCCTCGTCCTCGGCGATCAGAATCAGCCCGGTGTGCCCGGCCACGTCGTCCGCGGCGGGCTGCGTCGTGACCGGCTCGACCGGCTCGTGCAGGCTCGGCAGGTAGATCCGGAACGTGGTGCCGGCGCCGAGCTCGCTCTCGACCGCGATGTGGCCGCGACTCTGCTTGACGATGCCGTACACCGTCGAGAGACCGAGACCGGTGCCGCGGCCAGGCTCCTTGGTGGTGAAGAACGGCTCGAACAGGCGCGCCTGGGTCGCGGCGTCCATGCCGCAGCCGCGGTCGGCGATCATGAGCATGGCGTAGCGACCGGGCTCGAGCTCGGGGTGCGCGAGCACGTACTTCTCGTCGATCAAGACCTCGGAGGTGGCGATCACCAGCCGGCCGCCGGTCGGCATCGCGTCGCGCGCGTTGGCGGCCAGGTTCATCAGCACCTGGACCAGCTGGCCGGCATCGGCGCGGACGTGGCCGACCTCGCTGCCGAGCGAGGTGACCAGCTCGACGTCTTCGGGGATGATCCGGCGCAGCAGCTTGCCGGTGTCGGCGATCAGGGCGTTGAGGTCGATGACGCGCGGCTGCAGGACCTGCTTGCGGCTGAACGCGAGGAGCTGCCGGGTCAACGCCGCGGCCCGGTCGCCGGCCTCGCGGATCTGGTCGGCGTGATCGCGCAGCGGGTCGCCGGCGGGCAGCCGCTTGCCGAGGAGCTGGGCGTGGCCGAGGATCGCGACCAGGAGGTTGTTGAAGTCGTGGGCGATCCCGCCGGCGAGGTGGCCGACCGCCTCCATCTTCTGAGCCTGGCGCAGCTGCTCCTCGCTCCTGCGCAGCGCCTCCTCCGCCTCGCGCCGCGCGCTCATGTCGGTGATCGCCCCGATCATCCGCACCGCCTTGCCGTCGCTGTCGTAGAGGACGTGGCCGCGATCGAGCACGCTGGCATAGCTGCCGTCGGCGCGGCGAAACCGGTACTCGTCCGACCAGAAGCCGCTCCTGTCCGCGAAGACACGGCCGATGCCGGTCATGACCCGGTCGCGATCGTCGGGATGCAAGTGCTGCTCCCACCACGACTCGTCGTCGCCGACCGGCTCGCCGTACAGCTCGACATAGGGCTCGTTCCGCCACACCGCGTTGGTGGCGATGTCCCAGTCGTAGATGGCGTCGCGGGTCGCCACCGTGACGTAACGAAAGCGCTCCTCGGCGGCGCGCAGCGCCTCCTCGGCGCGCGTGCGCTCGGTGATGTCGGTCGAGATCCCGCACACCGCGCACGCGCGGCCGTCCTCGTCGTACAGGGGCGCCTTGATCGAGATGTACGTGTGGAGACCGTCGTCGTGCGGGGCGACCTCCTCCGACTGGAGCGGGACGCCGGCGGCCAGCACCTGGCGATCGAAGGCGCGGAACGCCTTGGCCCGGCTGCGCGGGAAGATGTTGTAATCGGTCTTGCCGACGATCCACTCCTTGGTGACGTGAAAGATCTCCTCGTAGCGGCGGTTGATGAGGACGTAGCGGCCCTCGGTGTCCTTGACGTAGACGACCGCGGTCGAGGCGTCGACGATCGACTGCAGGAGCTGCGGCCCGGCGCGCAGGAGCATCGACTCGACGGCGCCGAGCTCGGCCTCCACCGTGCTCTCGACCGGCTCGATGTCGTCGGCGTCGGCGGTCCACAGCGTGACCGGGAACCGGGCGCCGTCGCGGCAGCGCAGGGTCACGGCGCAGCGAACGGAGTTGGCATCGAGGATCTCGGCGAGATCGCGGCCTCCCTCGGGATCGAGCAGATCGAGCGCAGGCCCTCCGATCAGCTCGTCGGGCTGGTATCCGAGCGCCCGCGCGAGGCTCGTGTCGACGTCGGTCGTCCGACCGTCGCTGTCGATGGTCCACAACCCCGAAACCGAGGCTTCGACCAGCCACCGGCGGCCCAGGCGCGACGCGACCGTCACGACCGTCCCCCCCATGGAGGCCAGTCTAACTCTCACGTCAGGGGGCGTCCACCGATCGCGCGGGCTCAGCCGGGGAACGTCAGCAGCCGCCGCATCTGCCGCAGCGCGGCCGATCTCGGAGTGGCGCGGAGGGCGACCGATCGCACCCAGCACGCGACCGGATGCTCCCACTGCGCGATCGCCCCGAGCCGGCGCGCGCCGCGCACGACGTCGTGGGCGCGGGCGAGGCGACGCGCCTGGTACGCGGCCAGCGCCTCGGGCAGCGCCGGGTGCGCGGCGAGGCAGTCGTCGAGGACGACGGCGTCCTCGATCGCCTGGCAACCGCCCTGTCCAAAGTTCGGCGTCATCGGGTGGGCGGCGTCGCCGATGAGCGCGACCCGGCCGCGGTGCCAGCGCTCGAGCGGCGGCCGGTCGCTGACGTCGGTGCGCACGATGCGCTCGGCGGGGGTCGCCGCGATCAGCGCTCCGATCGGCGCGTGCCAGCCGGCGAAGCGGGCGCGCAGCTCGGCGCGGACGTCGCCGTCGCGGCCGCCGGCCGGCGCGTTGCCGGTGGCGAACCAGTACACCTCGCCGCGGCCGATCGGCACGATGCCGAAGCGCTGGCCGCGGCCCCAGCTCTCGCTGGTTCGCTCCGGAACCTCGACCGCGCCGGCCGGCGTGACGCCGCGCCAGGTCGTGTAGCCAGCGTAGACCGGCTCGCCGTCGCCGATCAGCTGGGCGCGCACCGCCGAGCGCAGGCCGTCGGCGCCGATCAGCAGATCGCCGACGACGGCGGCGCCGCCGGCGACGCGGACGACCACCTGGTCGTCGCCGTCGTCGTAGCCGGTCACGGCGGCGCCGAGGCGCGGCGGCGCGCCGGCGGCGTCGAGCAGGACCCGCTGCAGGCGGGCGCGGTGGAGCGCGATGGTCGGCGCGCCCAGCTCGCGGCCGAGGGCGTCGAGGTCGATCGCCGCCGTCATCGGCGCGCCGCCGGGATCGAGGATCGCCGCCGTGGTCAGCGCCGCCCCCTCGGCGGCGATCCGCTGGTCGAGGCCGAGCCGGCGCAGCGCCGCCATCGCGTTGGGCTGGATCGTGATGCCGGCGCCGACGTCCTCGAGGGCGGGCGCCCGCTCGAGCACGACCACGTCGAGGCCTCTCCGGCGCAGCGCGGTCGCCAGCGTGAGGCCGCCGATGCCGGCGCCGGCGATGACGACCTCGCCGGTCACGCCGCCCCCGCGCGCCGGGCGCGCACGCCGCGCAGCTGGCCGAAGGTGAGCGCGCCGTGGCTGTAGGTCGGCGCCAGACCGGGCGCCAGCGGGTGCTTGACCAGCTCCGAGCTCGCGAAGTGCTGCGGGAACTCGGGGCGATCCGGGCAGGCGTCGGCCAGGCTCTTCTCGAGCACCATCGACGTGTACTGGTCGAGGCTGTGCTCGCGGGTGTTGGCGTTGAGGATGACCTCGACCTCGGCGTCGCGGGCGTGGGCGCGCAGCCCGGGCAGCCGGCTCGACTCCGGCGCGTAGGCGTCGACGCAGATGCCGTTCTCGCTGATCGTCCACACCCCGCGGTCGGTGACCACCGCGATCGTGTGGTTGCCGGCGGTGTGGCCGGGGGTGCGGATCAGCGCCAGGCCGGCGCCGACGGCGAAGTCGCCGTCGAGCACGACGATCTTGTCGGCCGACACGCCGGCGACGCCGTCGGCGACGTACCAGTAACGCTGCAGCGGGTGCAGCTTCTCGAACGTCGCGAGCTCGGCGCGCTGGACGAGCAGGCGCGCGTTGGGCAGGAGCGCCGGCGTCGGCGCGTCGCGGCCGGGCTCGGGCGCGAAGGTGCCGAGCAGGCCGCGCACGTCCTGGACGTGCAGGTGATCGAACGTGATGTAGTCGATCTCCTCGGCGGCGACGCCCCACGCGGCGAGCGCGTCGGCGACGCTGCCGTGCAGCGTCGACAGGAGCCGGCGCGCTACGAATTCGCCGTAGCGCTCGATCTGGCGCGCGAAGAACGGCGCCGCCAGGGCCCGCTCTCCGTCGGTCGGGTTGACCAGCACGTTGATCACCTCGCCCCCAGCTGCGACCTGCACCAGCTGCATCCGGTTGCGCAGCATCAGGTACGGCGCCGGCGAGCGCGCCGCGGCCTCGAGCCCCATCCGGGTCGGGTACGGGAACGTGGCGATATCGAACGTGCGCACCGCGAGCACCGGCCCCTGCGCGGTCAGCCGATCGTGCAGCGCACGCGCCGACCGGCGCGCCGCGTCCAGCCGCGCGCCCGGGCTGGTCTCGACCCAGACCGCGTCGAGATCCCTGAGACGGGCGAGATGCGGTGAAGGTCCGGCGGCATAGCGCATGTCAGCGACGGTACCACCGGGGGTACGAGTGGGTTCGGCGCATGTGTTAGGCTGCCGGGGTGGCGGTCGATGACCTCCGGTCTGGTACCTGGGTCACCTACGTTGGCGGCCGTCCGGCGGCCATGCGCCTCCGGCGCTGCCGGGTCGAGATCGTGGCCGGGCCCGACATGGGCCTGGTCCGCGACATCGAGACCCCGGTCATCCGCGTCGGCGCCCGCCGCGGCAACGACGTCCAGCTGACCGACGCCAAGGTGTCGGGGCTGCACTGCGAGATCCGCCTCGACGAGCGCGGCTACCGCCTGCGCGATCTCGACTCGACCAACGGCACCTACGTCGCCGGCCTGCGCATCAACGACGTCTACGTGCAGCCGGGCGCCCAGATCGCGCTCGGCAGCACCCGGCTGCGCTTCGAGCCGCTCGGCGAGTCGGTCGAGGTCGAGCTCAGCGATCGCGATCGCTTCGGCTCGATGATCGGCCGCTCGGTCAAGATGCGCGAGCTGTTCGCCAAGCTCGAGAAGCTGGCCGCGACCGACGCCACCGTCCTGATCACCGGCGAGACCGGCACCGGCAAGGAGCTGGTGTCGGAGTCGCTGCACGAGCTGTCGCCGCGCATCCACGGCCCGTTCGTGGTCCTCGACTGCGGCTCGATCCCGGCCAACCTGATCGAGAGCGAGCTGTTCGGCCACGAGCGCGGCGCCTTCACCGGCGCCACCAGCTCCTACGTCGGCGCCTTCGAGCGCGCCCACCGCGGCACCGTCTTCCTCGACGAGATCGGCGAGCTGCCGCTGCCGCTGCAGCCCAAGCTGCTGCGCGTCCTCGAGAGCCGTGATGTCCGCCGCATCGGCTCGACCAAGGTCACCGACGTCGACATCCGGGTGGTCGCCGCCACCAACCGCGACCTCGGCGTCGAGGTCAACCGCGGCCGCTTCCGCGAGGACCTGTACTACCGGCTCGCGGTGGCGCGCGTTCACGTGCCGCCCCTGCGCGAGCGCAAGGAGGACATCCCGCTCCTCATCGAGCACATCCTGGCGTCGACCCCGGGCGGCGAGAACGCGTACATCGCGCCCGAGACCATCGACCTCATGATGAAGCACGACTGGCCGGGCAACGTGCGCGAGCTGCGCAACGTGATCGAGCGCGCGGTGCTCCTGAGCGAGTCGCCGGCGCACGACTCGCTGCGCCGGGCGCCGATGCCGTCGACGCCGAAGGAGCCGGGCGCGGTCACGACCACGCCGTCGGTGACCGCGTCGCAGACCGGCGCCGCCATGACCGTGCCGGTCGACATCACGGTGCCGTTCAAGCTGGCCAAGCAGAACGTCATCAACGAGTTCGAGCGGCGCTACATCGTGAAGCTCCTCGAGCAGCACGACGGCAACATCTCGGCGGCGGCGCGCTCGGCCGGCATCGACCGGATGTCGATCCACAAGATGCTGCACCGGCTCGGCCTGGCCAACCCGGGCCGCGAGGATGAAGAGTAGGCCGGGTGCGCTAACCTGGTCGCGTGAATCGACCCGAAGCCGAGGCGGGGCCGGTCCCCGCCGCCATCGCCGCCGCCTACGATCCGAACCGGTTCCGGTACGACGGCCACCGCCTGATCGCCATCCTCGGCCAGCAGCTCGAGCGCGCCGAGCGCCGCGACGACGCGCCGGTCCTGCCCTGGGTCGAGCCGGCGGCGTCGCTGGCGGCCTGGCCCGCCGAGTTCCCGGAGGACGGCGGCGCCGATCTCGTCGACCACCTGCAGCGGGTGATCGCGGCGTCGATCCGCCTCCACCATCCGCGCTACCTCGGCCACCAGGTCGCGCCGCCGCTGCCGGCGGCGGCGCTCGCCGATCTGGTCGGCGCCGTCCTCAACAACGGCATGGCGGTGTACGAGATGGGGCCGGCGGCGACGCCGATCGAGCTGGCGTGCGTGCGCTGGATGGCGCAGCAGCTCGGCTTCCCCGACGGCGCCGGCGGCGTCATCACCTCGGGCGGCTCGGTCGGCAACCTGACCGCGCTCCTCGCCGCGCGCCAGGCGACCGCCGGCTTCGACGCCTGGAGCGGCGGCGCCCACGCCGGGCCGCCGCTGGCGGTGCTGTGCTCGGCGCAGGTCCACTACTCGATCTCGCGCGCGCTGCGCATCATGGGCTGGGGCGACGGCGGCGCGGTGGCGGTGCCGGTCGACGATCGCTTCCGGCTGCGCCCGGAGGCGCTGGCCGCCGCGCTCGGCCGCGCCGCCGACGACGGCCGCCGGGTGATCGCGGTGGTCGCGTCGGCCGGCTCGACCGCGACCGGCTCGTTCGATCCGCTCGACGAGATCGCCGGGCTGTGCGGTGAGCGCGGCCTGTGGCTGCACGTCGACGGCGCCCACGGCGGCAGCGCCGCGCTGTCGGCGCGCCACCGCGGGCTGGTCGCCGGCATCGAGCGCGCCGACTCGGTGGTGTGGGACGCCCACAAGATGATGATGATGCCGGCGCTCTTGACCGCGGTCCTGTTCCGCGACGGCCGCCGCAGCTACGAGGCGTTCGCGCAGGACGCGTCGTACCTGTTCACCGCCGAGCGCCCCGACGACGAGTGGTGGAACCTCGGCCAGCGCACCCTCGAGTGCACCAAGCGGATGATGGCGGCGCAGCTGTACGCGGCGCTGACGGCGCACGGCCGCGGCCTGTTCGAGGAGATCGTCGACCGGCTGTTCGCGCTCGGCCGGTCGCTGGCGGCGCGGGTCGCCGCCGCCGGCGACTTCGAGCTGGCCTATCCGCCCGAGGCCAACATCGTCTGCTTCCGCTGGCGCGGCGCGGGCGGCGGCGCCGCCGCCGACCTCGACGGCCTGCAGGCGGCGATCCGCCGGCGCGCCCTCGAGCTCGGCCGCTACTACCTGGTGCAGACCCGGCTCGACGGGGCGCTGTGGCTGCGCTGTGCGCTCATGAACCCGCTGACCGAGGACGGCGATCTCGACGGGCTGCTCGAGCACCTGCGCGAGATCGGCCGCGGTCTCGGTCAGGGCGGGTAGGGCTGGAGCAGCAGGTCGTCGATGTAGGCGGCGGCGCCGGCGGGCGCGTTCTTGAGCTGGACGAAGAGCTTCACCGTCACCGTGCCCGCCGGTGGGGTCAGCGTCTTCGCCACCAGCGTGTAGCCGGCGGGGCTGATGCCGGTGAAGAACGACTCCTGACGGACCAGGTGGTCGTCGGCGTCCATGAACTGCAGCGCCACCCAGAGCTGGGTCGTGTCCACCAGCTCGGGGGTGGTGCGCAGCCACATCGTGAACCGGTACGGTGCGCCCGCGGTGAGCGGGCCCGATCGCGGCACCCTCGCTGTGGCGGTGCTGCTGGTCGCGCTTCCCGACAGGACCACGCCGTAGCGCCCGCTGCGCGACTGGCCCGGCTCGTCGACGGCCAGCACGGCGTGGGCGCCGCCGCTCGCGACCAGCTCCCAGCCCGGCGGCGACAGCCAGTCCTGGCCGGTGGGGTTGCGGGTCTCGAACCCGCCGTTGGCGATCGCGTTGCCGTCGCGCACGCGCAGGTCGTCGAAGGCCGCCCAGCCGTGGCCGGTGACCGCCTCGACCTGCGCGATCAGCTCCATGGCGACCGCGCCGGCCGGGGCGCGCACGTCGCCGGCGCGGTACGTGTACGCCACGTCGTCGCGCGACGCCTCGACCGCGGTGACCGTCCCGAGGTCGCCGCCGGCGGCGTCGAGGAAGCGGGCGTCGACGTGGACGCGGCCGAAGAGTCGGTCGGCCCGGGTCCAGGTCGAGACGCGATAGCGCGCGCCGCCGGTCACGGCCAGGCGCTGCACCGCCCGGTTCGCGGCCACCCCGTCGGTGATCCGCAGCGCGCGCCGCCCGCTGTGGGCGACGCCGGGCTCGAGGCTGGCGCCGTCGCCGAGCTTCCACGAGCAGCGAGTGTCCTCGAAGCCGGGGCAGGCCAGGAGGTTGTCGGCGGGCGCGGCCGCGCCGATCCGGATCCGGACCGCGTCGGTGTCGGTCTTGCCCTGATCGTCGGTGACCTCGAGCTGCAGGTTGTGGCTGCCCTCGGGCAGGTCGAGCTTGACGCGGGCACCGGTGGCGACCTCGTCGCCGCCGAGGCGCCACCGGTACGCGACGATGCGGCCGTTCGGGTCGCTGCTCCGGCCGCCGTCGACGGTCACCTGCTCGAAGCCGTCGCCGCCGGCGTCGGCGAGCGCGACGTCGTCGCCGGCGCGCGCGACCGGCACGCCCGGCTCCGGGAACACCACCGGCTCGTCGTCGCGGCCGACCACGAGCGGGCCGTCGCCGAGACGCTGCGCCCCCATCTCCGCCCCCTGCGGGCCGGGGCCGACCGGATCCGGCAGCTGCGCCGGCAGGGCGACGCCGGCGCGGAGGAGCGTCGGCCGGTAGTCGGTGTTCGGGTACGCCTGCCCGTAGTCGAAGGCCTCGTCGGTGAAGTTGGCCAGCGCCGGGTCGTCGTAAAAGCGGCTGCCCTGCTCCCAGCCGGCGGGTAGATCGGCCGGCCGCAGCGGCGTGGTGCCGAGCTCGAAGCGCGGATCGCCGAGCGGCGACCGGTACCAGAGGTTGCCCCGGCTCTGGAACGCGCCCGGCTGGTACGCCTTTGCGTAGTAGATCTCGGGGGCGAGGTCGAGCCCGACATTGATGTTGTTGAAGAACCAGCGATCCGAGAAGGGCGCCGGGCCGGGGTGGAGGAAGCGGGCCTGCCAGGACACCTTGTCGAGCGAGTTCGAGCCGATGAAGGTGTTCTGGTAGACGTACAGCGGCGGCACCGGGACGTCGTCGCCGGTGAGCTTGACGTCGAAGCCCCAGCGCCAGAGGACGGGCGCCGGCGCGTCATCGGTCGCGGTCAGGACCCGGTAGC
>Ga0075429_100003509_pt1 | contig 13373 bp, 11 predicted proteins | sample RhiMetdeltSRZDD3_FD_75295 | JGI IMG/M metagenome (GOLD analysis project Ga0075429, IMG submission 75295) | Populus rhizosphere microbial communities from Tennessee, USA - Rhizosphere MetaG P. deltoides SRZDD3 | ecosystem: Host-associated > Plants > Roots > Rhizosphere > Soil | place: USA... | reverse complement strand
AGCGTGGACACCAGCAACTTCCGCCGCGGCGGCACCGTCACCGTCGCCGTGGCGTGCACCGTCACCACCGAAGGGCTGACCGGCATCGCCATCCCCGGCACGGTGACGGCGAAAGCCGCCTCCACCAGCCCCGTTGACGTGTACCGGAGCGTGTCATGACGACCACCGCAGCCTCCACAGTGGGCCCCAGCGGCGGGACCGTACGCCGGATCCGGCCCCGATCGCACCTGCGGGACAGGCTACGCGGCGACGCCGGGATGGCGTCGGTGTGGATGCTGTTCACCGGGTTCATCGCCATCCTCGTCGCCGCCGTGGTGTTCGCCGGCGGGGTCGTATTCGGCGCCCGCACGCACGGCTACGACCTGGCGCAGCAGGCCGCCCGCGCCGGCGCCCAACACATCGACCTGGCCACCTACCGCACAAGCGGGGTGCTACGGCTGGACCCGGCACGCGCGGCGACAGCCGCCAAGCAGTTCCTGGCCACGGCCGGCGCCACCGGCACCGTCACCGTCACCGTCGCGCAGATCACGGTCACGGCCACCAGCCGCCAACCCACCCCGATGCTGGCCCCGTTCGGCGTGGCTTCGGTAACGGTGACCGCCACCGCGACCGCGACACCGGTCTCCGAACTACCCACCTGACACCGAGAGGAGGCGAAGGGCAGTAGTGCGCGCCACGCGTGCCATCGCCCGGCTGGGCGGCCGGTCGGCCGCCGGCATCGGCCTGCTCGCCCTGCTGGCCGGCGTCCCGGCCGGGCTGTGGCACTTCGTCGGCTGGCCGCTGCCCCGCACGGTGCCGACCTCCTGGGACGGCTGGCAGCACGTGCTCACCGGCGCCTTCCCGGACACGGCCGTGGTCAACCTCCTCGCGGTCGCACTGTGGCTGGTGTGGGCGGCGTTCGGCTACAGCGTCGCGCTGGAGGTGGCCGCCGCCCGTCGCGGCGGCACCGCCCGCCGCCGCCCGGTCATCTCCCCGATCCAGGCGGTCGCGGCGCTGCTGATCGCCGGCCTGTCCGCCGGACCCGCCGCCGTGGCGGCGGTGGGGCCGCTTGCCGCCCCACCGGCCGTGGTGCAGACCCTGCCCAGCGCCGCCGCCGGCGCGCAGCCGCTCACCCCGGCCGATATGCCGCGGGTCAGCGCCGCCGCACAGCCAGGCTCCGACCGGGCGGTGGTCCGCCACAACGGCGCGGTCGTCGCCGACGCGGCGGCCGTACCTACCGGCATCCAGCCGCAGGTGCAACGGCTGCCGCGCTTCGCCGCAGCCGCCGTCGACGGGCCGTTGCTGGTGCAGGTCGGGCAGCACCGCTACACGGTCACCGTCAAACGCGGCGACACCCTGTGGGACATCGCCGGCGCCTGGCTAGGCGACCACTCCCGCTGGCCGGAGATCTACCAGCTCAACCGCGACCGCTACGACCAGCACGGCCGCATGCGGCACGGCGACCACATCGAACCCACCTGGGTGCTCGTCCTGCCCGCCGACGCCAAACCCCCCGCCTGCAGCCAACCCACGCCGCCACCGACACAGCCGCAACCGCCGCAGCAGCCGGAGCCCCCGCCGAGCCCGCCCAGCCCCTCGACTCCGCCCACCACCGCGCCCTCCACGGCCGCGCCGACGCACCCGGACGACGGCGTCGTCGTCCCCAGTGCCAGCCCGACGGGCACCGAATCCGCCGCGGCCAGCCCCATACCCACCGCCACGCACCCCCCGTCGTTGCGGTCGCCACGCGCGAACCCGCCAGGCATCTGGTTGCCCGGCGGCAGTTGGGTCGACCTGGGGCTGGCCGCGGCCCTCGCCGCCGCGGCCGCGCTGGTGTGGATCCACCGCCGCCGCCGCTACCGGCCCCGCCCACCCTCACCGCAGCTGCGACTCGACGACCCGGACCTGGCCCCGCTGCCGCCGGTCGTCACCGAGATCCGCCGCGGGCTGCGCCGCGCCACCGCCCCACCCACCGCGGCGGATGTCGACGACGACACCGACGAGCTGGAACTGGACCTCGCGGCGCCTGCAGCCGGTCCCGAGCCGGTGGGGCAGTCTCAGGCCGAGGTGGACGCCGGCGCCGAGGACGAGCCAGCACCGACGCCGGTGGCGCCCAGCCTCGACCATCCGCTGCTGCAAACCTGGCCCCCGGCCGGACTGGGCCTCACCGGGCCCGGCGCGGAAGCCGCTGCCCGCGGGTTCCTGGTCGCGGCGCTGTCCGCCGGCCGCGAGCACGAACCCGAAGCTCGGACCCGGGTCGTCGTCCCGGCCAGCACCCTGGCCACCCTGCTCGGCACCCACGCCGTCACCGTCACCGACACCAGCCGGCTGACCGTCACCACCGGCCTCCCCGAGGCCCTCGACCTGCTCGAAGAGCAGACCCTGCACCGCACCCGGCTGGTCTTCGACCACGAGGTCGACGACGTCGTCGCACTACGTGAAACCGACCCGGCCGAAGAACCACTGCCACCGCTGCTGCTGCTCGCCGACACCACAGCGGCGCACGAACGCACCCGCATCGCCGCCGTGCTCACCCAAGGCCAACGGCTGGACATCCACGGGATCCTGCTCGGTGCCTGGCCCGACGGCAACACCGTCGTCGTCGCCGACGACGGGGCCACCAGCCGCGGCCAAGCCGACCGGGTACGCCACGGCGGGCACCCCGCCGACATCGGCCGCCTGGCCGTGCTCGACCCGGCCCAGACCGCCGACCTGCTCCGCACCCTCGCCGAGGCACACACCGGCGCCGCGCAACCCGCACCGCCGGTCGAACCCGCACCACCGGCAGCCACTCCGCCGCGTGCCGCCCGGGTCGCGGACACGGCCGCGGACACCGGTGAGCCCGACAGCGCCGAGGCCCCGAACGAGAAAAGGGCACCGTCTGCGCGGCCGGCGCCGTCGGCGGGCGTCAGCGACGCCGAGACCGGCGACGCATCCGACGACATCGAGCGGCGGGCCGTGCCGGCAGCATCGGTACCCGACGCCGCCTCGGCGGACACGACGCCCGCCGCAGAGGCAGACGCCGACGACAGCACCGAACCCAACGCCGATCGCGCCGACACCCCCGAGGACGACTCCGGCACCGGCGACGAGTCTGGTACCGGCGACGGCGATCCCGAGAGCGGACAAGCCGATGAGCCCGCGGCGCCGGCGAGGACCGGCCCTGCGCGGGTGGCGGTCCTCGGCGCGCCGCGGATCGTCGACCTGCCGCCGCCACGCAAGCCGGGCGAGCAGCCCTTGCGGTCCAAGGCCCTGGAAGTCCTGACCTATCTGGTCGTCAGCGGTGGCCACGCGCCGCAGCACCGCATCATCGTCGACGTCCTCGCGGCCGAACGGCGCAGCAAGTCCCGCGCCCGGCTCAACACCTACGTGTCCAACCTGCGGACCTGCCTGGCCCGCGCCAGCGGCAAAGCGACCTACGTCGCGGGACCGGACGAGCAGTACGCCCTCAACCGCGACACCCTCGACATCGACCTGTGGCGCATGCACGCGGCCATCACTGCCGCCGAGGCCGCCGATGACGATCGGGACGCGCGGGTGGTCGCGTTGCGCGCAGCCGTGGCCTGCTACACCGGCCCGCTGGCCGACGGCCACGACTACGAATGGGTCGAGCCATACCGGGAGGCGGTCCGCCAGCAGGCCGTCGACACCCACCTCGCGCTCGTAGCCGCCATCGGCGACGACGAGCCGGCCGAGGCGCTCGCCGTGCTGCGCGCGGCGATCGACCACGACCCGCACAACGAGCCGCTGTACCAGCAGGCGATGCGGCTGTGCGCCCGGCTCGGCGACGTCGACGGCATCCGCGACCTGCGCCGCGCGCTGACCCGGCGGATGGCCGAGATCGACACCGAACCCGCAGACGACACCACCGCCCTCGCTGACCGGCTGGTTACCGACCTGCAACGCCGGCCACGCGGCCCCAGCCGCTTGCCCCGCGACGCCGCCTGAGATCACGACCGAGGAAGACCCACGAGGAGGACTCCAGTGCCCACATCTCACCTGCCGCTGCGGCAGCTACGTCGGGTGCGCTGGGCCGTGCGCGGCACCCTGGTCCTGGGTGTGGCCGCGTCCGTGGCGGCCAACGTACTGCACGCCCGGCCGGACCCGGTGGCGCAGCTCATCGCCGCCTGGCCGCCCCTGGCCCTGCTGTTGACCGTCGAACTCATCTCGCGGGTGCCGGTGCACCGGCGCGTGCTGGCCGCCGCCCGGCTCATCGCGACCACCGCGATTGCTGGCATCGCCGCCTGGGTCTCCTACGTGCATATGACTGGAGTCGCCTCCCGCTACGGCGAACAGGGTGCCTCTCCGTTCCTGCTGCCCCTGTCCGTTGACGGGCTGGTGGTCGTGGCCAGCGTCAGCCTGGTCGAACTCGCCGGGCGCATCCGCGCCGCCGACACCGCCAGCACGACACCCGTCGCCGTCCCGGCCCGTCCAGGAGCGGACCAGCCCTCGACAGCGGCTCCCGTCGCCGGGTCAGTACGTGCGCCGCTGCCAGCGCACACCGGCAGCGGCGGCGGAGGCGTCCGCGCCGCGATGTCGGCCGGCGCAGGCCCCGGCTCTGGCACCTGGGTACCGGAGGATGGCGGGTTGGTTGGGCCTGCCTGGCCGGCATCGACCCGCGGCGCCGGGGAGCCTGCCGGTACGGTGGTTCCTGGACACAGCACCGGACCAGTCGGCCAGGTCGGGCCCGGCAAGGCGAGGGACATGCCCGTCGACGGCGTACCGAATATGTCGCCGCCGGACGGTCCGCCCGCCGAGCCCCGCGCGGCGATCGCCTACTGGCACGCCAAGGACCCGACCCTGACGCCCAAAGACATCGCCCCACTGGTGGACCGATCGACCAGCACCGTGCGGCGTGTCATCGCCAAACTCGAGGCCAACGGCCGGGCCAGCACACCGCGACCCCCGGCCTCCGCCGGACCAGACGACGAGGGATCAACCAAGGTGACGGTCGGCGTCAACGGTGCGACCACGACATTGGCCGACGCGCATCTTACGAGGTAGCCGCAGCGACCGCCGGCGGATCCGTGGGTGTGACATTCAACCACGCTGTCGCATGTGGATGCCGAGTCGGCCCACCCACCGTCGACCACGCGGCGATCGCATGCGAACGGGGGTGATCCGGCAGCACTGACCAGACCGGCAGGCAGCAGCCGCGCCCACGCCACGAGGACAGCGAAGTTCTGCTCCGCCAAGCCCCGTGCGGGCATCGGTCGGTGAATATCGTTGTCGACCGGGCGAACTCGCGCCCCGGCGGTCCAGTCGACCAGTGCCGGCTCTTCCAAAGCAGCGCGCCGGGTCGGCGTCGTGCATCCGCGGCAAGGTGACCACCGGGGGCTACGGCAGGCCGAGCGGCGCGGGACGATCCACACGTTGGCCTCGTGCTCGGCGACGACGAACAGGGGCCGGCCCCTGGGCACGCGGCCACCGGACGTGGTGTCGCGGTGGCCGGCGGCATGAGGCTAGCCCGTCCGTGATTCAGTCTCCGTTGCTGTCGGCGCCGACCGGCTCCGGCGCGGGTTCGGCGGCGCCGCCGGTGAGGGTGATGCGGGTCGGGTCGATGACCGTGACCCGGCTGCGCCCGACCCGCCAGTACCGGCCCTGTTCGCCGCCGAGTTTGGCGATGGCCAGGCGGTCGCCGTTGTTGCGCAGCACGACGTAGAGCTGGTCGGGTGGCTGGGTCCAGCCGGGCCCGGCGACGGTGACGACGGTGCCTTGGTCCAGCGGCGGCTGGTAGGGCCGGCCGGCGGCGTCGATGGCCGTGGTCGGGGTCTGCGGTGCGGGCAGCAGGTAGATCGGGTTGATCCGCATGGGTCGTCCGCCGCCTTCGGGCTCGACAATGACGTTGACCTTGAGGGTTTTGGTGACCTGGTAGATGACGCCGCGGTCGGCGGCGCGGGCGACTTCGGCATCGACGACCACTCGGTCGCCGATCCGCAGGCGTGGCTGGTTCACGGGTAGGCACTCCTTGCCTGGTGTGATGGTTGGGGTTGCCGGACCGGGGCGGGACGGGGCTAGGTTTCCCGTCCCGCTGGCATTGGTCCGGCCGTGGGGGCCGGGTCCGACCGTGGTCGCGAATGTGGTGGTGGGCATCTGCGCGCTGCGGCGGTCGGCGCGGTCAGTCGGGTCGCTTGGGTGCGTTGTGGGCAGCGCCGGCGCCGAGTGGGACCGGGCGCCGGCTGCGGTCGGACGCTGATGGTGCGCTGGGCCGCATGCGGAGCCGGGCGGCGTGGGAGTCCAGTTCGTCGAGCCACTCGGCAAGCGGCTCGGCGACGTGCGCGGCGAGCCGCAGCACGGCAGTCGGTGCGCCGGGGTCGGGGCGGCTGGCGGTGACGGCGCGGGCGATCTCGCGGACGGCGTCGATCGCCGCGGCCATGTCCGGGTGTGGGCCGGTGGTTCGGGCGGTGAGCTGACCGGTGGCCTCGGCGCGGCGGTCGGCCAGATCGGCGGTGGCATGCCACGTCCATTCGTGGCCGGCCGGTTCGGGCTGCAGCGTGATGGCGGTCAACCGCAGGTCCGGCGCCCGCTGGTCGAGGTGCAGCCGTGCGGCGACGTCGGTGTGCGCGTGGCGGGCCATGGCGGCGCAGTCGGCCAGCAGGGCGGTGATGGTGGCCAGCCGGGCCTCGGCCTGGTCGGCGTAGTCACCGCAGTACGGGGTCAGCCCGTCGGCGACGGCGGACAGGTCGTCGAGGACCCTGGCCAGCGCGGGCAGGATCAGGGTGAGGTCCTGTTCGGGGTCGTGCGCCATGGCGTGGCTTGCGGTGCCGGCTGCGGCGGCCAGTGCGGTAATGGCGCGGTGCGCCGACCCGTCGAGGTAGGGGAACTCGCCGGTGGGCCACAGGTGGGCGCAGCCGGGCTGGCGGAGTTCGGCCAGTACCGTGTCGACGCCGACCACCGGTACCGGCATGTCGGCCGCCGCGCTGCCGGACAGCGGCGGCGGCAGGTGCACGTGCCGGAGGCTGTGGCCCGCGTCGGGGGCCTCGCCGGTGACCTCGGCGAGCAGGGCGTGGCTGGGTGCCACCAGGTACACGGCGGCGTGGTCGGCCTCGGGTGCGTCGAGGACGGCGACGGCGGTGGTCCGGAGCCGGGCCAGCGCGTGGCTGATCGCCGGCAATGGGTACGTGGCCAGGGCGGGGACGGCGGCGGCGAACCCGGCAGGGGTCAGCCACCGGCGGATATGCGGCGAGGTCATGGGTGTACTCCGTGAGGATGCGGTCTCGGGACGGATGGACGGCCCGCCCGACCGGGAGCCGGGCGGGCCGCGGCGGCGTGTGGCATCCACGCTTCGCTGCGCACCGGACGTCAAGTGCGCCGCAAGGCCGTTGAGGCGGGACGCGGCACAGCCCGTGGGGTGTGGTGTCAACGTCAGCGGCGATGCTGCGGCACGACCGGAACCGGACGCGGCTGGCCGTGGCGGGACGGTCAGGGCATGCCCAGCAGGAACGGGTGGTCGGATCGATGCCCAGCGCGGTCAGGGTCGTGTGCCGAATGACGAGGATGGCCTCGGCGACTGGTGGGCTCAGCCGGTGCAGCCGCAGTTTCAGCGACATGGTGCCGGGATGGTCGGTGTGGTGCACGGTGGTGAACAGGTTCGGGAACGTGTTGACAAGGGCGTGGTACGCGGCGCGGGTTGGGGCCTGGCCGGGGTGCACGGGGTGGTAGGCGTCCCACCGGGTCAGGTGGGCGAGGTTGACGTACAGCGGCCCGAAGGTGTTGAGACTGTCGTGGAAGTCGCCGGTGAACACGACCTCGGGCAGTGCGCTGCCCACGGTGCGGACCTGCAGCCGGATGTCGTCGGGCATCAGCCGCCAGGAGGCAGGCAGTTCGACGCCCTCGTCAGGCCAGAACTCGTCGTCGCGCACGGGGCTGGTCACGGCCGCCGCCGGATGGTGGGCGCGTCGCGGTCGAGTTCGGTCTGCCGGGCACGGGGTGGCGGCCACGGCGCCGGGTGCACCCGGATGCCGAACATGGGGTCGGTGGTCTCGGTGGAGCCGCACCGCCGGCAGCGGGTCCAGGTGTCGTGGCCGTAGCCGACCATCGACGGCATCTCGTCGTGGTCCAGGTCGTCCACGGCGTGGCAGACGACGCAGCGTTCCTGGTCGCCGTCTGGTCCCCACGTCTGCGTCAGCGACGGCTCGGGTGGGGCGTCGTATTCGTCGTGGTCGGCCACGGTCCATGGCCAGGCGGGGCCGTCGATACGCCACCAACCGTCCGCCTCGCCTACGTCCGCGTTGGCGCGCTCGCCGCCGGCGGCTGGCGGCATGCGGCGCACCTGCTCGTCGACGACGCGGATCGCCTCGCCGGGCTGCCGAGATCGAGGGAGGTGGCGGATGTCCAGGGCGATCCACCACGCGACGTCGCGGGTGAACCGGGCGAACGCGGACCCGCCGGGCCGGTGGTAGCCGGCCGCGATCTGCGCCGGGTACGGGCCCAGTTCGCCGGCCGCGACGTGTGCCGGTACCCAGGACACGTCGGCGGGCAGGTCGACGCGCTGGCGGCTGGCCACCACCGTGTGGGTGACGGCGCCGTTGCTGGCGACCTCGATGGTGAACCAGTGCATCCGCCGGTGGACGCCGGCTCGGAGCACATCCAGCAGCGACGGCTCGCTCCAGGGTTGCGGATCGGGGTCGGTCAACGGGAGGAGTACCGCCGGAGTCGGCTCATGCCGCTCCTCGCGGCCGTCCACATAAGACGCAGGCAGCCAGGCCGGGGACGGCGTGTCGGACCGGCCGTTGGAACCGATCCGCCCGCCTCCGGCAGTGTCGACCAGCAGGCACGGCCGCCTGCCGGCGGCGCCGAAGGCGCGGAACTGGTTGCAGGACGCGGCGTGCTCCGCGACGGCGGTCACGGCGGCCAGGTTGAACCAGAGTCGTTTGGTCACGGGTCTACTCCCTTGCGCACGCGGTTGCGGGTGTCGGCGCCGATCCCGCTGGTATCGGGCGGCGCTCGGGCCGGTACGTCCAGCTCGGTCGTGGGTGGCGGCCGTGGGATAGGCGGTCGTGCCGGTTCGGTACGGCCCTGTCCCGGCACACACACGCGTCGGCTGTTCGTGCACGGATTGGTCAGGCCGGTGCGGCACCGGCGTGGCCGGTGCCGCCGCCGTCCGGCGGGGTCAGGCGGGCCAGGGTCTGCCAGCGGCTGCCGGTCCACAGTTGCCAGACCGCGCCGCGGCCGTCGCGCCCGGACAGTGCGGCGGCCAGGTGCCTACGGCCGGCTGCGGTGGTCGGCGCCGGGATGACCTGCGTCTCGGCGACGACGTGCCCTCGCCGGTCGAGGAGGCGGACCATGGTGCTGCCCCACGCCACGGCGCGGTGCACCGCGGCGTCTTGCCGGTGCTCGTCGACCAGGGCGTCGAGCACCGCCTCTTGCGACATCGGTTCGCCACGCCACCGGCACCCGGTCACGTAGCCGTGCATTCGCTGCCAGTCGAAGACGGAGTTCGCCGCGTACAGTTCGGTGGCGCCGCCGTTGCCGTCGTTCTCGATCGTGCCCACGTCCGCGCCGTCCAGGGACAGGACGGCGACGAACGCCTCCCCGTTGTGGGTGGCGCGCCGGGTGAGGGAGGTGACCCGCAGCCGGTCGTGTGGTACCCGCATGCCGGTGTGGGTGAGCACCACGTACTCTTGGTGCTCACCGTCGGGTGGGATCCGCCCGGCGATGCGGTCGCAGTCGGCCGGGTCCACTGCGGTCCACGTCCAGTTCCAGCCGTTGACCACATAGCGGCCCTGCTCGTCGGGGCCGATGCGGGACAGCCCGTCTGCGTCGCCGTGGGTGGCGCGTTCGTCGACGACGATTTCGTCGCCGTCGAACCACATCGGCGCGAACGCCTCGTCGAGGCGGGCGGTCAGCGCAGGCCCGCGCACGCCTTCCGTGTGGAGGCGGGCGCGTTCGGCATCGCGCAGCCGCTGCTGGTCGGCGACGATGGCCTCGGCAACCTCGCGAGCACAGGCGAAGACCGCAAACGCGTTCCAGGTATCGATGAGCACGCCCACGAAACCGACCGGCACCCGTGGGGGCGAGTCGTCGGTGGCAGCGGTGAGGGCCCAGTCGCCGGCGAACACGCCGGTGCCGCCCAGCCGCAGCCGGTCCGGGTGCAGGTAGCTCAAGTCCGCCCGGCCCGCCGCGGCGGCCGGGTCGGTGTCGAGGTGCAGTCCCAGGTGTCGTGACATGGTGCACTCCAATGTGGATGGACGATGGTTGGTGTCGGGCCGAGGCCGGTGCTGCTGAAGCGGTGTGGTCCGGTGCTGGTGCCGCTTGGTGGGCGTGTTTCTGTGCCGGCTTGCCGCTGCCGGCACCCGCCGGGAACGTTGGTGTCCGGGCATGTCATGCACGCTTCGTGTGCCGCGCGGGTCAAGGCCGGCGTGACGCTGTTCGCGCCGGTGCGGCTGAAGGCCAGTGGCGCCGGTCCCCGTGTTGAGTGGACCTGGCGAACGCCGCTGGCCCGGTGTGCGGTTCAGGCTGCTGGCCGGTGCCCGTCGATCCGATCGGTGCCGGACGGGTCAGGCAGCGCGGTGCGGCAGTGTTCTACGACGCGGGCCTCGACACCGCGCTGGTGGCCGTCGCCGAAGGCGTCGATGGCCTCAGCGCGGGCCGGCTCGTCGAGGCTGTCCCAGTCGGGGGCACCGTGCGGAGCGGCCTGGGTGTAAACCTCGGCCTCGGTGGGGGCGTCGGCGTCACGGCCGCACACCTCCAGCCCGGGCAGGGCGTCGAGGATGAGGGGGTCGCCGTCGTCGATGCCGGCCAGGATCAGCCGTGCGGTGGCGGCGGTGTCGCCGCTGGTGCGGCCACCGACGGTGTCCTGCGCCCACCAGTCGGCGGCGGTGGCGCCGGCCCGGGCGCCGGCGCAACGCAGGGCGTCGAGCACGTCCGGCCACGACACCGCCGGGCCGGGTGTGGGCGGGGTCGCGTCGGTGCCCGCATGTTGCGGCGCATCGGGGTGCCGCGGCGGGGTGTGTGGCATAGTCGCCCTCCCGTGGCGAAGAACGGGCAACGCCCCAGGCCGCCGTGCAGGCGCTGCCGCCCGCACCGTCTCGGGTGCGGGAGAAGCCGTGGCCTGGCGGCCGGGGCGTCGACCGGGTTGAGGGTGGTGGGGTCGGCGGGGTGGTCAGCTGACCTTGACGGTGGCGCGGATGAGGTTGAGCACCTCGTCATAGGAGCCGCAGGCGTGGGCGGCGGTGTTGAACTCGTCGGCCGCGGCGTCGCCGACCTTGGTGCGCAAGGCGACGGCGACCTTGCCGATGAGCATGAAGACGTTGCCGTCGGTGCCGGTCAGCCGCACCCGCACCTTCGGGTAGCGGGGTCCGGCGGTCGGGGTCGCCGTCGGGGCGGCACCTTCAGGGTTGGGTTCGGGGCTGGTCATCGCCGTACTCCTTCGAGTCGGGTCGCGGTTGGGATGTAGGGGTGCCGCCGGTGCGTGGTCGCTGGCCGACGGTCGGGTGGTCGATGGGGCGGATGCGGTCACCGTCGTTGAGCCACATCGACAGGCGGGATCCGTTGTCCCAGTTGACATCGACGACGTTGAGGGTGGTGTCGTAGCGACGGACGGTTCCTTCGTCGCCGGGGCGCAGTGTCGTGTGCGGGTCGTCGGTGAACACGAGCACAACGCGTTCACCTCGCTGGTAGGACATGCGGCGGGTTCCCTTCCGGGAGCGGGTGGATGGTTGGCGGACGCGCGTGGCCATGAGGTCGCCGTGCGGCGCGCAGGGCGGCGGCAAGTAACGTCCGCTGTGGACGGACGGTTTGGTGTTGTCCGTTAGAGGAAGAGGACCGGATAGCCTTGGCGAGACGCGCCGGCCGGACAGGGCACCTATCCCAGCGGGGCTTCACGTTCGGCCATGAATGGCACCGGGTCGACGGCGCTGAGCGGGCTGTGGTCGTGGTTGCCGACGTGCGTTTCGTAGTGCAGGTGCGGGCCGGATGAGTGGCCGCTGCTGCCGACGATGCCGATGACCTGTCCGGCGATGACGGGTTGGCCTTCGGTGACGGCTGGTCGGGTGAGCATGTGGCAGTAGCGGGTGACGATCCCGCCGGGGTGGTCGATGTCGACGTACCATCCGCAGCCTCGGGTGTGGACGGGGTCGCCGTCGCGGTCGCAGCCCCAGTCGCGACCGGTGTCGGCGTTGATGGCGTTGCACCGCACCCGGGACACCGTTCCGGAGGAGGCGGCGTGGATGGGGGTGCCGCGGGCGGCGCCGAGGTCGACCCCGTCATGCGTGGGGCGATCGGGGGTGCGGAAGCCGGACACGATCGGGGCGCGGACCGGGGCGACCCAGCCCTGCGGGCCGACCTGCGTCGTGCAGTCCCCGGCGGCACCGGTGAGCGCGAACGCCAGCGCCGCGGCGTCGGCCTCCCATTTGGCGTAGGCGTCTGGGAAGGCGCTGCGTTGGACCGCCTGCGCGGCGTCGGTCAACGCCATCGACTGCCAGTTGCGCACCGCGAGCAGCGCGTCGTAGAACTTGCCCGCCGCGTAGGCCGGGTCGGCCAGCTGTGCGGGGGTGCCCCAGCCCTGGCTGGGGCGTTGCTGGAACAGCCCGATGGAGTCGTCCGGGCCTCCGGGAAGGTTGCGTAGCCCCGATTCCTGCATCGCGGTGGCCAGGGCGATGACCCAGCCGCGCGGGGGCACGCCCCGCTGGGCGCCGACGGTGACGATGGTGGCGGCGTGGCCGACCTGCTGGCTGTCCCAGCGGCCGATTGCCGGCCACGCCCCGCCGGGCGGGGGCGCGGACCGTGTGGGCGCCGGGCTTGAGCTGGTGGGGCTGGTGCAGACCACGCCGCTGCCAGCGCCGCCGAACAGGAAGCCACCGATCCCGCCGGCGCAGACGACGACGACGGCGATGACCGCTACAGCGACACCGATGAGGCTGCGCGGGCTCATCGCCGTACCTGCAGGTGAGCGACCGGCGCGCCCCGGGCACTGGGCGCGGGCGGGCCGGAACAGCAGGCGGCGGGGTGAATGTCGGTGCACATGGGATGGCTTCCCCTTGCTGGCTATGGCCGGAGCAGACGGCCGTGGCTGGAACCGGGCGCGGGTGCGCCGGGCAGGAGGGCGCGCCGCGACCGGCGGTTGCCGGTCGCGGCGCGACGAGGGGTGGGTCGGGGGCCGGGTCTAGCCGGTCAGCCGGTGGCGGGCGACGGGTTCGGCGCCGCTGCCGGCGTGGTGTACCGCGACGACGTCGGCGTCCGGGTCGATGAGGTACACCCAGGCGACGTCCAGCGCGGTGAGTTCGTCGAGCGCGATGGTGGCGGCCTCGGCGTCGGGGATGGTCCCCATGGCCATGCCGAACCCGGGGACGGGCCGTTCGTCGTCCCACGTCGCGGTGCCGGCGGTGACATCTGCGCCGAGGTAGGACCAGGTGTGGGCCACCAGGCCGGTGACCAGGGCGGTGGTGTCGCCG
>Ga0075429_100003505_pt1 | contig 13386 bp, 14 predicted proteins | sample RhiMetdeltSRZDD3_FD_75295 | JGI IMG/M metagenome (GOLD analysis project Ga0075429, IMG submission 75295) | Populus rhizosphere microbial communities from Tennessee, USA - Rhizosphere MetaG P. deltoides SRZDD3 | ecosystem: Host-associated > Plants > Roots > Rhizosphere > Soil | place: USA... | reverse complement strand
CTCATCCCGAGGTGAGCAAGATCCGGATGGATTCCCGCGGCCGGCCGTGTCATGGTGACCGGAAACGCGTGTGAGGTCCGGCATGGATAGCGGGACGGCGGCTCTTCTCGAGCAGCTCGAAGGGACGCGGGACGAGACGCTTCGGTTCTTCGGGCTCGCGGAGGACGACCTGGCCCTGACGTATGGGCCGGGCAAATGGTCCGTGCGGTTCGTCCTCCACCACATCGCCGACAGCGAGACGGTCCTGTTCGAGCGGGTCCGACGGACGCTGAGCGAGCCGAAGCCGGTGCTGTGGGTGTTCGATCCGGACCTGTGGGCCAAGGGCCTGGACTATGCGAGCCTGCCGCTCGAGGTCTCGCGCCGCGTGTACGAAGCGACGCGGGCCGCGGTCATCCATTTCGCCGGCCACCACTACGAGACGAGCGGGCACCTCGAGTTCGTCCATAGCGTGACGGGTGTCCGGACGCTGAAGGCCGAGCTCGACAAGATCGCCTCCCACAACGAGCACCACCTGGGGCACATCCGTAAGGCGCTTGAGTCGAAAGGGCTTAACCCTTAACCTAGACAGTCCGTAGAGTGGGTCGGGCGATCGCCGCGGCCGATGTCCTGGCCGGGGAGGAAAGTCCGGACTCCGAGGGCAGTGTGCTGGTTAACGGCCAGCGGGGGCGACCCCAGGGAAAGTGCCACAGAAAACACACCGCCGAACTCCGGTCGAAAGGCCGGGGTGGCAAGGGTGAAAAGGTGCGGTAAGAGCGCACCGCCGTCCTGGTGACAGGGCGGGCAGGGCAAACCCCACACGGAGCAAGACCAAATAGGGGGGCGATCGAGGCTGGCCCGGCCGAAGCCCCCGGGTAGGTCGCTGGACCCCGCGGGCAACCGCGGGGCTAGAGGAATGATCGCCGCCCGCGCCGTCCGAAAGGGCGTTGCGGGGACAGGATCCGGCTTACAGACCCACTCTACGGACTCTTCCCGACCGCGGCCCCGTTTTGTGTCGGCGCCGCCTTTGTGGTGAAGTCGGCCGGTGCGCGTAGCGATGCTGGCCGGCGCCGCCCTGCTCGGTGGCGCGACGTACCTGCCGGCCGACGACTCCCTGGCTGCCAGGGTCGATGCCCTGGCCGCGGAAGCCCTGCGGCGCCCCGTGGCGGGGATGTCCGTGGCCGTAGGTCGGAGCGGCCACCTGCTGATCGCGAAGGGTTACGGCTTCGCGAACGTGGAGCTCGAGGTCCCGGCCCGCGCGGACACGGTCTACCACATCGATTCCATCACGAAGTTCCTGACCGCGGCCGCGGTGCTGAAGCTGGCCGATGAGGGACGGCTCGACCTCGACGACGATATGGCCCGGTGGCTGCCCGGCTTTTCCACGCCGGAGCGGCCCGTCCGCATCCGCCACCTCCTGAGCCACACTTCGGGCCTCCCCAGCTACACCTCGCTGCCCGGCGCCCTGGAAAGAGAGCGTCTCGACCTCGGTCCCGAGCAGGTCCTCGGCCCCGTGCGAGCCGCGCCCCCGCACTTCGGTCCCGGGGAAGGCTGGCGCTACTGCAATACCGGCTTCTACCTGCTCGGGCTGATCCTCGAGAAGGTGACGGGCCAGGGCTATGCCGCGTACATGCGCGAGCGCGTGTTCGAGCCGCTGGGCATGATGGACAGCCGGTACGGCGAGGTGAGGCCGCTCACTCGGAACCGGGCGGCGGGTTATGAAGTCGAGGACGGCCGCCTCGTCAACGGGCCGCTCATGAGCTGGCGGCTGCCGTTCTCGGGCGGAGCGGTCGTCTCGACCGCGCTCGACCTCTTGAAGTGGACGGATGCCCTCGGTCACGGGCGCGTCTTGAAGCCGGAATCCCTGCAGGCCATGTGGTCGCCCTCCCGCCTCGCCGACGGCACGCCCATCGACTACGGCCTGGGGACGCGGCTGGGGACGCTCTCCGGCCACCGAATGGTCGGGCACACGGGGAACGGCGGCGGCTTCCGCAACGCGTTGCTCTTCTTTCCCGAGGACGATCTGACCGTCGTCGTGCTCAGCAACACGGACGCCGGCAGCCCCCTCGGCCTGGCACAACGCATCGCGCGCGAGGTGCTCCACGTGAGCACCGATGCGCCGCGCGACCGGCCTCTGCCCCCTGGCGCCGCCGCGGCCTACAGCGGCACGTTCGAGTCCGACGAGGGGCGGGTAACGCTCTTCGAGCGCGATGGGGGACTCCGCTTCCGGCAGAGGGACGACGACGCCGCGGGCATGCCGCTGCCGTACCTCGGCGACGACACCTTCGGCCTGTCCGGTGAGACCGTCGGACGTCTCCTGATGAAGGACGGCCGCGCGCGGGCCAGCGCCGTCTACGTGGGCGGCCTCTTCATGGACGCGATGATGCGGATGCCATGAGGGTCCTGGTCACCGGCGGGGCGGGGTTCATCGGCAGCCACCTGGCCACCGCGCTCGTCCGGCGCGGGCACCGCGTGCGCGTCCTGGACAACTTCTATTCCGGCCATCGGGAGAACCTGCGCGCGGTGGCCGCCGACGTCGAGGTGGTCGAAGGAGACTGCGCCGACGCCGAGACGGCCCGGCGGGCGGTGAAGGACATGGACGCCGTGCTGCACGAGGCCGCGATCCCGAGCGTGGTGCGGTCGGTCGCCGATCCCGCGCTGTCCCATCGGGCCAACGCCACCGCCACGCTCTCCATGCTGCTGGCCGCGCGCGACGCGCGCGTGCCCCGGTTCGTCTACGCCGGCTCCTCCTCCGTCTACGGCGATCAGCCCGGGCGGCGCAAGCGCGAGGACATGGACCCGCGGCCGCTCTCGCCGTACGCCGTGGGCAAGCTCACGGGCGAGCACTACACGCGCCTCTTCTCGACGCTCTACGGTATGGAGACGGTGACCCTGCGCTACTTCAACGTCTTCGGCCCGCACCAGGACGCGCACTCACCGTACAGCGGCGTCATGGGACTGTTCATCACGGCACTGCTCGAGGGGCGAGCGCCGGTCGTCTACGGCGACGGCAAGCAGAGCCGCGACTTCACCTACGTTGACAACGTCGTGGACGCGAACCTGCGGGCCCTCGAGGCGGGCGGGCTGCGCGGGCAGGCGGTGAACGTGGCCATGGGCAACGCGGTCACGCTGAACGCGCTGCTCCAGACGCTGTCGCGGCTCGTGGGACGGCGGGCGCGGGCCAAGCGCGCGCGGCCCCGGGCCGGCGACATACGCCACAGCCTGGCGGACATATCGCTGGCGCGCCGCCTCCTCGGCTACCGGCCGGTCGTGGACTTCCGGACCGGACTGGAACGGACGGTGGAGTGGTACCGGTCCCAGTCCAGGTCTAGCGCGATCCGCTGACGGCGCCTCCGAGGTGCTGCTCCCAGCTCTTCTGGAACTCCGGATAGCTCAGGGCCAGGGCCACCGGCAGCGCCTCCTCTGACGGTAACCGGTCGGACAGCGCCGCCAGCAGGCGCACGACCCCCGCCTCGCCGCGCTTGCGCAGGACGTGGGCCACGGCGGACAGGCTCTCCTGGTACGCGAGGGAAAGCTCCATCGGTGGGAGGGACTGGAACGGGCCTTCGAGCGTGAGCAAGGGCAAGAGCCGCCCCTCGCGCGCGGCCTTGGCGACATGCGGATCGTCGCGGGCGGGGTCGCCGCCCTCGAGCCACTGCGACACGCCCTCCTGGAGCCACGTGGGGCAGTTGCCGCCGGTGCGCGCGGCGATGAAGGAGTGCGCCAGCTCGTGGCGCAGCACCTGGACGAGCCGCGGGCTCGGGCGATCCAGGCCCAGCACCGGGACGCGGATGATCCCGTCGTTCACGCCCTCCGCCCATTCCGGCGTCCGCGCGTCCTGCTGGAAGGCGGTGCTCATCTGCAGGACCACGGTGACGGGATCGTCCGGGTGGAAGCCGAGGCGCGTCGAGTACTCCGCGTAGGCCTTGGTCAGGGTCTCCAGCACCGCGGTGCCGAGCGGCTCGTTCACGCCGCCGTCGTAGCGGATGCGGAACTGCGCGCCCTTGCCGGGGCGCGCCGGCGCGGCCGAGACGTCGCCGAGCTTGCGGTGCACCTCGGGATCGGCGCGCAGCGCCAGGCTGCGGCGATACTGGACCTCGGCGCCCTCGCGGTCCCCGAGGGCCACCAGCGTGTCGCCCAGGAGCGTGCGCGAGCGCGGGTCGTTGTCGTCGAGGCGGACGGCCCGCTCCGCCGTGTCGCGCGCCGCCCGCACGTCGCCCAGCTTCACGTAGGCCTCGACCAGCGCATGGAGCGCGGGAAGCGACCGCGGGTCGCGGCCGAGGCTCAGACGCAGCAGGCGGATGGCCTCCACGGGATCGCCGGCCGCGATCCGCTCCCGGGCCAGGGCCAGGTCCGTGTCGGCGTCGGCCTCCGGCGCGTACCCCTTGCTGAGGCTCTGCACGAGGCTGCGCGGGATGCCGAAGACGCCGCCGTTCTTCTCGTAGCGGAGCTGATCGCCCTCGTACCAGGCGCGGTCCGCCTCGATCGTGCGGCCGTTGGTGAGCGTGATGGTGTCGGTCGCGCCAGCCGCGACAGCCGACAGGACCACGGCGAGGAGCGCTCCCGGGGCGCGGCGCGACGAGGTCAGCGGACGATCTCGGAGGCCGCGATGACCCGGGGAGTCGCCCCCTTGCGGAAGTACTCGGGCAGCGACGGGACGGCCGAGGCCGCGCGCGACGCGCTCTCGTAGAGGCCCCAGCACAAGCGGTAGCAGTCGCGGCCCTTGTAGTGCACGGGGACGATGAACAGCTCCGGCGAGCCCGCGTTCTGCACCGCCTTCTGGACGGTCTCCGGCGAGCAGGCCACCAGGATCTGGACGCTGGCCGAGCTGGCCGGCGCCGCCTTGACTGTGGCGGCGAAGCCCTGCGCGGCCGCGTCGAGGTTTCCGCTTTGCAGGAGCGTGCGGGCCTCGGCGAGGTTGGCGGGCGTAGTCCGGGCCTGCGACGCCGGCGACGGGCGCACCGGCAACCGGGGCGACGGCAGAACGGGCGCCGGAGTGCCGGTGGAAGTGACGGTGGATCCGGTGGGCGGGGGAGTGACCGTCGCGGCCGGCATCGTCGCCGTCGGAGAGGCCGCAGCCTGCTTGGCGGCCGGCCGCGTGGTGCCGCGGCCCCAGACGTACCAGGCGCCGCCGATGGCGACGGCGACGAGGAGCAGCGCGACGCCGCCGTAGATGAGCGTCGACGGCGCGCGGCCGCCGCCGCGCCGCACGGCCGGCCGCGGCGAGGGCGGCGGGATGCGGGTCTCGGTGCGAGCGGGCCGGCGCTCCGGCATGGCGGCCGCCGGCCGGACCGCGGGCGCATTCAGCAGCGCGTCGACCGCGGCCTGGTCCTCCGCGCTCGGGCGCTGCGCGCGCGGGGCCGGCTGCGGGACGGCCTCCTCGGTGTCATTCTCGAAGCCGAAAGGCTCCGCGGCGGGCATCATGACGGTGGCGGGCGTCACCGGGAGCGGCTTGGTGTCCTCCTTCGGCTCGGGTTCCGGCTCGGGCTCCATCATCGGCTCCGCCGGCGGCGGCATGATCACCGTGGGCGCGACATCCGGGATGAAGAAGGGCTCCGGCTCCGGCTCCGGCTGTGGGGGTTCCGGCGCGGCCGCCGCCATCATTGCGATGGGCACGGATGGCGCCGACGGCGGGGAAGCTGGCGGAGGCGTGGCGGACGGTACGGGTGACGGTGCCGGCGGCGGCTCGGCCGGGACCTCGATCGACATCCGCGCCGTGTCGCCCAGGTCGAGCTCGGGCCCGTCGCCGCCGGACATGGTGAAGAGCGGGTCCTCCGCCAGCTTGACCGGCGCCTCCTCGGCCACGATGCCGGGCGGCTCCGCGGGCGCGCGCTGGACCAGGCCGAGGAAGAGCAGCGCGCACGCCACCTTCGCGGCCTCGAACTCGTCGAGCTTCGTGAGAGCGGCCGCTTCCTTGAGCGTCCGGCTGCCGTCGAGCTGCTCGGGCAGCCCGCCGCCATCGGGCTGCAGGTCGGCCAGCTTCGGCACCAGATCGGGGCCCGGGATGAGGACCACCTCCAGCCCGTCCAGGTGGCGGAGGACGAAATTGCGGTCGCTGAGCCGCCGTACGGAGGACAGCACCAGGCGCTCGGTGGGCAGCTTGAGGTCGATGGCGCCCTTGGGCAGCACGCCGTCCTCGAACTCGAAGTTGCCCGCGGTGTACGCGATGACGTCGGACAGGATGCTCTCGACCTTCGCCCGCGCGGCGTCCGACAGCTCGCGCTGGCTCACGTAGCCGGTGTCGGCCAGGGCCTTGGCCAGCGGGTTGCCCGGCCCGACCTTCGCGGTGACGTCCTCGAGCTGCTCGGGCGTGATCTTCCCGGTCTGGATGAGGATGGCCCCGAGCTGGTCGCGCGGATCGTTGGACGATCCGAAGAGGATCCGGCCGCTGCGGAAGTAAAGGGCCTTCTGGTACGACGGGCCCTCCACCTTGAGGGAGCCGGTGGCTCCGTGCCGGTGAAGGTCCATGAGGAGGAAGGGGAATGTCTTGGGGTCGATGCTGCCGCTGATCGGGAAAGCGTCGGCCAATGGGCCTCCCGGGCGCTGTTTCCACTCCGCCGCCATGGGCGGATCGCCCTTGGGGTCAACATATTAACACCCTGTCATGCGCGATGGGTCCGATTGACACGCCTCGCCGGGGCTGGGCTAGACTGGCCCGACGGGCTTTCTTGAAGGAGGCCGCTTGGACGAGGATCGCCGGCGCGAGGACGACTGGTTCCGCCAGAACGAGAAGCAGCTCCTGGAGACGGCCCGGACAGCCCGCGAGAAGCGGGAGAACGAGCGCCGGGCCAAGGAGAAGACCGCCGAGCTGGACCGCCTGAAGGCCCTCCACTACATGCGCTGCCCCAAGTGCGGCCACCAGATGGTCGAGGAGACGATGGAGAGCATCACCATCGACCGCTGCTCGTTCTGCGAGGGGATCTACTTCGACGCCCACGAGCTCGACGACCTCTTCATGAAGAAGCAGGAGCAGCGTCAGAGCTTCATACGGCGGCTGCTGAAGATCTAGCCGCACCGCGCCGCGGGGGCGGCGGCGGATGCCCTACCTGATCGACGGCAACAACCTGCTCGGGTCCTGGGGCGGTCCCCGGGACGACGACGACGGCCGCGCGCAGGTCGTCCGGCGGGTGGCCGCCTTCTGCCGCGCGCGGAACGTCAAGGCCACGGTGGTGTTCGACGGCCATCCGCTTCGGCCGGACATGGCCGCGCAGGAGCTGGGCCTCGTGTCGTTGCGCGTCCCGCCGCCCGGCGGAGACGCGGATACCGTGATCCGCGAGCTGGTGGAGCGCGCGCCGCGCCCGGCCGAGCTCATCGTCGTGACCTCCGACAAGGCCCTGTATTCCTACGTCAAGACCCTCGGCGCTTCGGTGCTGAGGGCGCATGAGTGGAATTCGCTCGAGCGCCGCGCTGCGTCGAGCCACCGCGGCGCGAGTTCCGTTTCCGACAAGCCGGACCGTGAGGACGATGTCGAGGGGTGGCTCAAGAAGTTCGGCGGATCAGAGTAGTTCCCGTCCTTTTTTCGTTTCCCCGTCAAGTCTTCCTTTCACCCCGTACGGCGCTGTCGCTTCACGAATTGCGCTGCAATCGGACGGGAAGCGACAAGTCCGGTTGACAGATCCTGAGAGGACCGGCCTCAACGTCGCGCGCCCGCGCTACGCACTAACTCAATAGACAGCCGCGGCTTGAACGGCCGGTGCCACGACCGGCATCCCCCTTGCCATGTAGAGCGCGCGACGTTCGTGCCCGGCGCGGTCCCGAGGGAGAGACGGGGCCGCGCCGGTTTCAAGGAGGTTCGAGGGCCGGGCTTTCAGGTCCGCGAGGCCAACACGGGCCGGGACGTTCGGGCGCTCATCGGCGGCGCGCGGCCGCCGCTCCTGACCAGGACAAGAAAAGAAGAGAGGGAACGGATGAAGAAGCGGAACGGGATCGTGGCCATGGGACTGGCGATCGTCTTCGCCCTCATGGCGAACGTGGGGACGGCGCTGGCCGCGGCGAAGGCCGCGCCCACCAGCAAGGTCAACGTGAACACCGCCACCGCCGAGCAGTTCGCCGCGCTGCCGGGCGTCGGCCCCAAGCTCGGGGCGCGCATCGTCGAGTACCGCCAGAAGGCCGGCGGCAGCTTCAAGTCGGTGCAGGAGCTGATGAACGTGCGCGGGATCGGCGAGAAGAACTTCGCCAAGCTGCAGGCGCATCTCACCACGGGCGAGGCCGCGCCGGCGCGGCCTGGCCGCTGACGGTTCCCGGGGGCGGCCGACGCCGCCCCCTTTTTTTCGCACTTTCGAGGGAATGCGATGAACGAGGGCGGGCGGACGGTCATCGAGATGATGGTGGGGGCCGGGATCGTCTCGGTCCTCGCGGTGTTCACCTTCCGCCAGGTGCGCGCCTATTCGGCGGACGCCCATCTGCTCGGCGCGGCCTACACGTTCAAGGGCGAGTTCCGCAAGGCGCACTCCATGGCCACGCGGGGGAACGTCTACACCGCGATACGGTTCGAGGACAAGGCGGCCATCCCGCGCTACAGCGTCTATCGGGACGGCAACCTCAACGGTGTGCGCAAGGAGGACATCCTCAAGGGCATCGACCGCCGCATCGCGGGGCCGTTCTTCCTCGACGCCCAGGCGCCCGGCGTCCGCGTGGGCATCAACCCCGGCACGCCCGCCATCCCTCCCGACAAGGGGATGCTGGACGTCAAGGATCCGATCAAGTTCGGCGCGTCCGACATGCTCTCGTTCTCGCCGCTGGGAACGGCCACGCCGGGCACGTTCTATCTGGCGGGCGAGGCCTCGCAGGCCGCCGTCCGCGTCACGCCGGGGACCGCGCGCGTGCGAATGATGCTCTGCCGCAACGGCAAGTGGATCGAGCGATGAGGGCCCTGGCGGCCGCCGCCGACGATCCCGTGCGCGTGCTGCGCATCGAGCCACGGGACGGCGCCACCGGCGTCTTTCGCGACACCCCGATCGTGGCCAGCCTCTCGCACGCATTGCAGCCTTCGAGCGTGACCGCGGAGGCCTTCGCGGTCGAGGACGAGGACGGGGCCGTCCCCGGCCGGTCCGCCCTCAGCGCCGACGGCCGTTGCGTCGTTTGGCGCGCGGAACGGCTGCTGGTCCCCGGGGCCAGGCACCGGGTAACGGTGAGCGGCCTGCGGGACGTGCGCGGCCGGACGATGGCCCCTCACCGCAGCGGCTTCGTGCCCTGCGACCTTACCTTCCGGGACCTGCACGACATGGCCTACTGAAACCCTCCAGACCCGCGCGGCGGACCGCCAGGAACCCTCATCACCCTTCCCGAACGCCCGCCCCGTCCGAACCCGGACGGCCCCTTCCGAACGATCCTCAAATACGCCGCCGCGCGGGTCCCCGACTGAATTGACGCCGTCCCGACCGGCGTCAATTCAGTCCCTTGTCGCACGTTGTCCGCCGGTCTTCGGTACGAGTCCCTTGTCCGTAGTGTTGTCAGCGATCCCGAACGTGCTAAGGTGGCCTGCTGTCGGCATGAGCGCCCAGGCCTATCTGCTGCTGACGCTGGCCTTCTACGCGGTCGGCGTGCTCTACGTCCTGTTCCACGCCCTCACTCGCCGGCGGCTTTTGTCCTCGTGGACCGTGACCGCCACGCTGGCCGGCTTCGCCTTCCATACCGCGAGCCTGTCGCAGCGCTGGACGGAGGCTGGACACTTCCCTTCGGTCGGCCTGCACGACGGGGCGTCGCTTCTGGCCTGGACCATCGTCCTGGCCTTCCTCGCCACCTACATAAGGACGCGCCTGGAGGCGCTGGGCCTGGCCGTGTATCCGGTGGCCTTCGGGCTGGTCTTGACCGCCAACCTGACCCCGGCCTCCGAGGCGATCGACCCCATCCTGAAGAGCCTGTTCCTGCCCATCCACACCGCCCTGGCCTTCTGCGGCTACGCCGCGCTGTTCGTGGCCTTCGCCATGGGCCTTGCCTACCTCGTGCAGGAGCGGGAGCTGAAGGCGCGGTCGCCGCGCGCGTTCTACTACCTCATCCCGAGCCTCGAGGCGTGCGACACGGTCAGCGGGCGCAGCGTGATCGTGGGCTTCGGCTTCCTCACGCTGGCGATCATCACCGGCGTCCTCTGGAGCCACAGCGCGCGCGGCCGCTACTGGACGGGCGACGCCAAGGAATGGAGCGCCGTCGCCGCCTGGCTGATCTACGTCGGGCTGATCCTGGCCCGGCGGCGCACGGGCTGGGGCGGGCGCCGCGCGGCCCTGCTGGGGATCGCGGGCTTCGCGGTCGTGCTCTTCACGTTCACGTGGGTGGCGCTCTTCCCGGGTGTCGCCGGTGCGGCGCGGTAGGCGGCCATGATCCTCGTGATCGGCGTGAGCCACCAGACGGCGCCCTTGGGGCTGCGGGAGCGCCTGGCCGTGGCGGCCGACCGCCTGCCCGAGATGCTGCAGCGCCTGCGCGCCGAGGCCGGCCTGGCCGAGGCCATGATGCTCTCCACGTGCAACCGGGTCGAGGTCTACGGCCGCGGCGAGGAGGGCGTGGACGCGCGGGCCCTGGAATGGTTCCTGGGCGCCACGCCGGGGCCGACCCGCGACGAGCTGATGCCGTACGTGTATCGCCTGACGGGGGCGGCGGCCATCCGCCATGCCTTCCGCGTGGCGGCCAGCCTGGAGTCCCTGGTCATCGGCGAGCCCCAGATCCTCGGGCAGGTCAAGGACGCCTACCAGGCGGCGGAGCAGGCGGGCACGCTGGGATCGTCGCTCAACGCGCTGCGCAACCGCTCGCTGGCCGCCGCCAAGCGCGCCCGCACCGAGACCGGCATCGGCCGCAACGCCGTCTCCATCTCCTACGTGGCGGTGGAGCTGGCGCGGAAGATCTTCGGCGAGCTCAAGGACAAGAACGTCCTGCTGGTGGGCGCGGGCAAGATGAGCGAGCTGGCCGCGCGGCACCTCGTGCGCAGCGGCGCCCGCGCCACCGTGCTCGGCGGGCGCACGATCGGCAGGGCCGAGGGCCTGGCGGCGGCCCTGGGCGGGCGGGCCGCGGCCTTCGAGACGCTGCGCGAGGAGCTGGCCGTGGCCGACATCGTGATCAGCGGCACGGCGGCCCCCGGCACCGTGATCCGCGCCGAGGACGTGGAGAGCGCGCGGGCCGCGCGGCGCGGCCGGCACCAGCGGCCGCTGTTCCTCATCGACATCGCGGTTCCCCGCGACATCGAGCCCGCGGTGCGGCGGCTCGAAGGCGTCTTCCTCTACGACCTCGACGACCTGAAGTCGGTGGCCGAGGCCAACCTCCGTCTTCGCAGGAGGGAGGCGGCCGCCGCCGAGGCCCTGGTGGATGCGGAGATCGGCGAGTTCCTGGAGTGGCAGAAGTCCCTCGACGTGGTGCCGCTCCTCGTGGAGCTGCGGCGGCGGGGCGAGGAGATCCGGCGGGCGGAGATCGACAAGGCCCGCGCCCGCCTTGGACCGCTCACGGCCGAGCAGGAGCAGGCGCTCGAGGCCGCCACCACCGCCATCGTCAACAAGATGCTCCACGGCCCCACCGTCCAGCTGAAGGAGCTCGCGCGGGACGGCCATCCGCCGGAGCTCATCGGCCTCATCCGCAGGCTGCTGGGGCTTTGAAGGTCCACCACGAGCGTGCCCGGCGATGATCCGCATCGGCTCGCGCGGCAGCCCGCTCGCCCGGTGGCAGGCCGAGCACGTGCGAGCGCGCCTGGAGACGCTGGGCCATCCGTGTCACATCGAGATCATCACTACCACCGGGGACCGCGTGCAGGACCGCCGCCTGGAGAGCGTGGGAGGGAAGGGCGCGTTCCTCAAGGAGATCGAGGAGGCGATGCTGGCCGGGGAGGTGGACCTGGCCGTGCACAGCCTGAAGGACGTCCCCACGGCGCTGCCCGACGGCCTGCGGCTGTGCGCGATCCTGGAGCGGGCCGACCCGCGCGACGCGCTGGTGTCGGCGTCGGCGGCGCCGTTCGGCGAGCTGCCCGCCGGGTCGCGCATCGGCACCAGCAGCCTGCGCCGGCAGTGCCAGGTCCGCGCGCTGCGCCCCGACCTCGAGGTGTCCGACCTGCGCGGCAACGTGGATACGCGCCTGGCGAAGCTGCGCGACGGACGCTGCGACGCGATCGTCCTGGCCATGGCCGGGCTGGCCCGGCTGGGGCGGGAGGCGGAGGCGACCCAGGCCCTGGACCCAGAGACGTTCGTGCCCGCGCCCGGCCAGGGCGCGATCGTCCTCGAGTGCCGTTCCGGCGACGCCGCGGTGGCGTCCGCGGCCGCGCCCCTTCACCACGCGGCCAGCGGGCGCGCGGTCGAGGCGGAGCGGGCCCTGCTCCAGGCGCTGGGCGGAGGCTGCAACGTCCCCCTGGGCGCACACGCCACGGTGGAGGGTCCCGCGTTGCGCCTCGTCGCGTTCGTGGGCCGCGCCGACGGCTCGTCCCTCGTCCGCGGCGAGCGGCGGGGGACCGACCCCGCGGCGCTGGGGCGCGGCCTGGCCGAGGACCTGCTGGCGCGCGGGGCCCGCTCGCTCCTCGCGCCGTGATCGCAGTGCTTTGCGCGCCATGACCGGGCGACCACTGGCGGGCCGCCGCATCGTCGTCACCCGCCGGCCGGAGCAGTCCGGCCGGCTCTGCGCCCGTCTGGAGCAGATGGGCGCGACGGTGGTCGAGCTTCCCCTGATAGAGGTGGCGCCTCCGGCGGACATGGCGCCGCTCGACGCCGCGATCCGCGGGCTCGAGGGCTACGACTGGGTGGTGTTCACCAGCGCCAACGCGGTGCGGTCGGTGTCGCAGCGGATCACGGACCTGGGCCTCGGGGAGCGGACCTTGACCCGCCGGAAGGTCGCGTCGATCGGTCCCGCGACGACGCGCGCGATGCGTGCCTGCTTTCCAGGGCTGGTCGTATCCGTCGAGGCTGCGCAGCACGACGCGGAGAGCCTGCTCAGGGGACTGGCTCCCACCGCGGGCGGCCTCCGGTTCCTGGTGCCCACCTCCGACCGCGCGCGCGACGTGTTGCCCGAGGGCCTGCGCCGCGCGGGCGCGGCGGTGGACGTGGTCACCGCGTACCGCACGGTCGCGCCGGCGGGCCTGCGCGGGCACATCTCCGAGTGCCTGCGCGCCGGCGCCGACATCGTGACGTTCGCGTCGCCCTCGGCGGTCGAGAACTTCGCGGCGGCGGCGGGCGAGCTCGTCCCGCGCATCAAGGCGGCCGTGATCGGCCCGGTGACCGAGGAGGCCTGCCACCGCGCCGGGATCGAGGTCGTCCTGGTCGCGGCGCCCTCAACTGACGAGGGCCTGGCCGCCGCGCTGGAGCGGCGCTTCTCACCTCGCTAGCCGACCTCGACCGGTCCCGCCGCTGCGCCGGCGCCTTGACACTCCGCCTGTAAGTCGTCTAACATCCGATCTTTAGTCCAAGGCGCACTGCAGCCGTTCTGGTCGTCCTGGACCATCCCAATCCT
>Ga0075429_100003504_pt1 | contig 13389 bp, 8 predicted proteins | sample RhiMetdeltSRZDD3_FD_75295 | JGI IMG/M metagenome (GOLD analysis project Ga0075429, IMG submission 75295) | Populus rhizosphere microbial communities from Tennessee, USA - Rhizosphere MetaG P. deltoides SRZDD3 | ecosystem: Host-associated > Plants > Roots > Rhizosphere > Soil | place: USA... | reverse complement strand
ATGGGTATGGGCTTGCAGAATATGCGCGCCCGAGCGAGAAAACTCCACGGCCGTATCTCCATTACATCCGTGTTGACTCAGGGCACAACAGTCACGCTCACCATTCCTTCGACCTAAGCGGACGGCGGGATACACCTCCGACGGACCTCAATCATGGTGTTCCTCTTACCTTGCTGTCGTTGATACGAAGAATTTGACAGAGACCGTCCAGCCCTCTAGGATACAGCCCCCATCAGGTCCTTCCTTCGCTGAACGTATTCGCCGACACCGGAGCATCATGTCCGATCAACGCATTAGCTCAACCGTCTCAGACAATACCAACATGCTCGAGCACGGCTTTGAAGCCGTTGTGTTTGCCAGTCGCTGGATCCAGGCCCCGCTTTACGGCGGCTTGATCGTGGCCGAACTGCTCTACGCCTATAAATTTTTAGTAGAGCTCTGGGAAATGGTGGTGCACATTCAAGTCCTTGAAGAAACCAAATTCATGCTCGGCGTGCTGGGGCTGATCGACGTCACGATGGTCGCCAATCTGTTGACCATGGTGGTTATCGGCGGTTACGCCACCTTCGTCAGCAAGTTGAGCCTGGAAGGCCATCCGGACCGGCCGGATTGGCTCAGCCATGTGGATCCGGGCACGATCAAAGTCAAATTGGCAGCCTCCCTCATTGGCATTTCAAGCATTCATTTGCTCAAAGCGTTCGTCGATGTCGCGAACGAGAATCCTGAACACATCAAGTGGAAGATCTTCATCCACATGACATTTTTGGGCTCGGCCATTCTCCTGGCTTGGACCGACAAGATCATGCAGAAAGACAAAAAGCATTCGCCCTAGGCTCCGGCAAGGATCCTGGCCGTTGTTCTTGAACGAGGTGCCTTGTGACCGCATGGGCTGGCGTTCGGTCAGAGATTACCCGTCGAGCTGCTCCCTCACGGTGTCCTCCGTCGATTGTGCGCTCTCACCTCCACCAAGGCATCATTCCAAGACAGACTCGTGAAAAAGCTATTCGAATAAGGAGGCGTTTGCTATTTTGAGGTGAGCCAAAGAAGAACAAGGGAAGGGAGACATCAAAGAGTGACGCGAACTATCGTGGCCCTGATGAGTGCCGGTCTGCTCTTCGCCGGATGCTTTGCCAAGATTCATGAACTTCCGGCACAACCGGAACATGCCGAAGCCTTGTTCGCCCCTTTGCCTGACCAGGACTTCATGATCGGGCTTGCCGTTTCCGGCGGGGGCAGCCGGGCAGCGACATTCGCCGCCGGAGCCCTGGAAGCCCTGGCGGAGCTCCCAGTTCGTTTCGGCACGCAGAAACGCAGCGTGTTGGAAACCGTCAGCTACATGTCGAGCGTGTCCGGCGGCAGTCTGGCCACGGCCTATTATGTGACCAACAAACCTCCCAGGTCGGAACCGGTGCTCGGCGAAGACGGGCTCTCTCCGAGGTATCGGGAATTCTTCTCCCTTTATAAGACAGCGATGCAGTCGAATTTCCAGCGGAGCGCTCTGTTTCGCCAACTCGCATTCTTCCGCGCTCTGAACCCGACGAAGCTCGCCTATTCGTTGTCGGAAGTGTGGGATGGGGACTTTCTCGGTCACACGACCTTCGCGCAACTTTACAAGCGGGAGCAACGCGGCGATATTCCGCGCGTGATCTTGAACGGCACGGTCTATAACTCCGGACGGCGCTTCGCCTTCACCACCCTACCGGCTTCGGATTTCGATTACGATTTTATCGAACTCTTGACGGAAGAGTTAAAGAAGCCCGATCGCCCGGTACCGGTCACCCCTGAAGGCATGGCCATCATTCAGAAGGGCTTAGAAAGAGCCAGTCGCCAGTTTCTGCCGCTCACCTTCGAACGGATCGGCGCTGATTATCGCGATCTTCCACTCTCTCTGGCCGTGGCCACCTCCGCCTCCTTCCCTCCGGTCGTAGGGCCGGTCACCTACCAAGTGGCCGGCAGACCAACGTACCTGCATATTGGCGACGGCGGACTCTTCGACAACCTCGGAACCGAATCCCTCACGACCCTGTTCTTGAAGAAAATCCCTAAGGGTTCTTCGAAAAGCGGACTGATCATCGTAATCGATACATCGTTTCCCTTCGACGCGGGAGGGCCAGGCCTCGACAAGAGCGACAAAGGATTCGAGGTCTTTCGGGACGATCCCTCGCGTATCGTCGGGATTATGGAAGAACGGGCAAACACCTATCAGACGCTGCTCTGGCACAGCCTCAGAACGGAAGGCGTCGTCCTTCCCGATTTCGCCCATCTGAGGATTGTCGTGTTAAAACACATCGATGCAGAGTGGACGGGATATGACGATCTACCGGAAGCATGTCGGAATGAGTTTCCCACCGACGTGACACCGGTCGCGATTAAGGAAGCCGTGAGCCAGATCCCGACCTTGTTCAAGATCAAGACGCCTTGTCACGGGGCGTTGCTGTTGAAAGCCGCGCGCAAAGTGGTGGAACAATCGCGGCACCGCATCGTCAATTTCATCGAAGCACACCAATAGCCGAACCATCATGGCTACTGAGCCAGTCAATGCTCCCGTTCCCCTGATCCGCGTCCTCGAGGAGGAATACGAAGCGCTCCATGGAGCCTTGCCTCCCGGGCATACCGCACTCAATCCTCACAATCGACTCGCCGCCCTTTACACGCGCATACACCAACTTCCGCAGAAACGGACCGCCCTCTGTCTTTCAGGAGGTGGGATTCGAAGCGCCACGTTCGCATTGGGCGTCGTCCAAGCGCTTGCTCATCTTTCACTCCTCTCCCGGTTTGACTACCTCTCCACCGTTTCAGGAGGCGGTTACATCGGAAGTTGGCTGACCGCATGGATTCATCGACATCCAAAGGGCGTAAGCGGCGTGATGGAGGACTTGCGGACTGTATCATTTGATGACGAGGACCGTGAACCGAGGCCTATCAAGTGGTTGCGTCAATACAGCAACTATCTGAGCCCACGCCTCGGATTGTTGTCCGCCGATTCCTGGACTCTCCTCGGCAGTTATCTGCGTAATCTGACGCTCAATTGGTTGATTCTCGTGCCTCTAATCGCCGCCGTGTTGGTCGCTCCTCGTATTCTGACCTCGTTGGTCCGTGGGACTACCGGTGACCTCGGTCTTGGGCCGTCAATACCAGTTTGGAGTCTCTATCTCGGCCTGCTGTGCGGAGTGGTTGCCCTGACGTATCTCCATGTGTATCGCCCAAGTCTCGGGTCCCTTCGGTCACACGGTATCTGGAAGCAGTTGGAGCGGCAACAATGGTTTCTTATTGCCGGTCTGACGCCGCTCATAATCGCCGCGTTTCTTCTGACCAACGGCTGGGCTTGGTATCGAAACGCAGGGGGCCAACTCGATCATCTGTCGTTCGGCAGTCTGTCGAGTCGCGGTACATTCGTGATCGGCGGTGCCGTCATACATGCCGCCGGGTGGCTGGTGTCGGCTTTGCTGTTACACCGGTGGCGTGCGATCAGTGGGCGTCTTCTGACCGAGCTTCTGGTCATCCTGTGGTCTGGCGCCGTAGGAGGTCTCTTACTGTGGTCGGTGCTTGCGGAAACCCCTCTCAACATTCCGGTGGCCGATTTTGCTGAATGGTATGCCACGTTTGCGGTGCCGGCCTTTCTGTTGATGTTCCTTCTCACCGCAACTCTGTTCGTGGGCGTCGCCAGCCGCTACACAGACGATCACGACCGGGAATGGTGGGGCCGGGCGGGAGCCTGGACGCTCATTGTCATGTTGGCGTGGAGCGCCGCAGGGTCGCTGGTGATATTCGGGCCTGGACTTCTGTCCTACACCCCGGCGCTCATGGCCGGCGTGGGAGGCGTTTCTGGTGTGCTCTCACTCGTGGTTGGATTCAGCTCCATGACCGCGGCGACGGGTAAGACGAAGCCCAACCTGATGGATTTAGCACTCGATCGGGCGGCTCGCGTGGCGGCTCCTCTCTTCATTGCTTGTTTGCTTGTTGTGGTCGCGCTGGGCACGAGCCGGCTTCTTCACCTGATTTCGGGCCTGTATGACTCCGCCATTGTGGACGCTCAGACCATAGGCTTAGGAGTGCCCTCCGACGCGTGGGGGCATGCGCTCATCCTTCACCACAGCCCTCTGTTCCTACTGCTTGCACTCACGTTGTCTCTTGCCGTCTTGGCAGGGGCCATGTCTGTGGTCATCAATATCAATAAGTTTTCGCTACACGCGGTCTACCGCAACCGGCTGATCCGGGCCTATCTCGGCGCCACGCGTCTTCAGGAATATGGTGTCGAACGCCGTCCCAACCTCTTCACCGGATTCGACCTGAGCGACAACGTGCAGCTGCATGAACTCGTAGACACCACTGGACGCGTAAAGAAGCCGTTTCATATCCTCAACATGGCCATTAACCTTGTCCGAGGAAGCAACTTGGCCTGGCAGCAACGGAAGGCACAATCATTCACGGCTTCTCCATTTTTTTGCGGGAGTTGGAATCTCGGATACCGGCGTGCGAAGCAGTATGGAGCGAACGGGCGGCTCCACAGAGCCATGACCCTGGGGACCGCCATGGCCATCTCCGGAGCCGCGGCAAGTCCCAACATGGGTTACCATTCGGCTCCTGCTGTGACGTTTTTGCTCGCTTTCTTTAACGTCAGGCTGGGCTGGTGGCTCGGCAATCCGGGACCCGCCGGCCGCCACACGTTTAACCAGTCCTGCCCACGCATTGCGGTGCGTCCCCTATTCGCCGAAACCTTCGGCTTGACGGATGCGAACAATCCCTATGTCTACCTGTCCGACGGAGGCCATTTCGAGAATCTGGGACTCTACGAAATGGTCCTTCGCCGGTGTCACTGCATTGTGGTCAGTGACGCGAGTTGTGACACCGCCCGGTCATTTTTGGATCTTGGCAACGCCATCCGGAAAATTCGCATCGATCTCGGGATAGACATCGATATTCCCACCGAACTTCTTCAGGTCCAGTCGGAAACCCGGCTAAGCCGAGCCCACTACGCACTCGGCATCATCCGCTATGATCAAGTCGATCGGGAGGCTTCTCCCGGCCTGTTGATCTATTTGAAGCCCTCGCTGACGGGGAATGAGCCGGCCGACGTGCGGCAATATGCGAGCTGTCATGATGAGTTCCCCCACGAACCGACCGCTGATCAATTTTTTGACGAATCACAGTTCGAGTCCTACAGGGCACTCGGTTTTCACATCGCCGAGAAAGTATTCAGTCAGCCATCATCAAACGGAACCGGACAAGCCGAAATGCTGTTCGAAGCATTCCGAACCGGCCGAACCGGCTGACCATTCTTTCGAATTAGTCCCAGGCAGGCGTCATCGCGCCGGCGGCGGACCGCCAGTGCGGCGTCCAGGCCAACGCCACGAGCTTTATGGTGATGTTCGCCTTGGAAGGCTTGAGAGAGATGGATTCCAGTTTCTCCTGGAGGGGGTCGGTCGCTGCAGTGAGTAGGTGACGCTCTGATTCGAATTGCGCTTCGAGGTCTGCCAGTTGCTGCCTCAACGCGGCCACGTTCTCTTCGGCCATATTCACGTCGTGGGATTCCTTAAGCACACGACCGGCGCCTCGAATCGCCGTCGTCGCCCGGCCAATGTTCGTCGCGCTGATGGTTTTTCGGCCCAAGAATGCCCCCAGGATAGATGCACCCACCGAGATTGCCGCTTGGACCTGACTGGATCTCGACTCAACCTTTTGTTTTTCCCTCTGGTGGTCAGCACGACGGACTCGCTCTTGAAGAACCGCAATCTTGGGCGCATATTTCCGGCGGAGCGATTCAAGTTGCTGATCGCGCCGCTCACGACCGGACTGTTGCAAACGAACACGAAAGTCGCGTTCAGATTCCCCCGGTCTCGACACTTCATCCGAAGCCTGACTCCTGAATAACTCCAATTTTTGTGTACGGAAGAGCCAGCCTGCGAACTCTTTCCTCCAGATGTCATAACTCTTGGCTTTATTCGCGCTGGGCGGGACCGGAAGAAATTGCGCTTCTTCTGCGGGAGTTTGCTCAAGATCTCCGGGTGCTATTGTGGTCGCGGCTCCCTGGTCCCAATCGAGGGCGACCGCACCGTCGGTCACAGGGGCCACAATATGGAAGTTCCGCGTCGTATCGATGCTGCTCTTGCTGTCGGCAAAACGCACCTGGCCGGCGCCCAGCACCATGGGCACATAAACCAGGCGACTGTCGTCCGGCCTTCTTCCACGCAGCGGCACAACATACTGTACGACATCGGGACCCACTATCGGCCGCGACTCGAGCGTGGTTTCCCGAGCGCTGGCTCCTGCCGGGGAAACTGCCTTCGATACCTGCGACTCGGTTCTGCGCGGATCCATTAAGGCCTTGATCTGCGAGCGGGTGAGCGGGCCTCGTAGGTAGGAGAGTGACCAGCGCGTTTCGAATACGATCGGCTCGTCCTCGTGGACGTTGTGCATCAAGAAGATGCGAGATCCAAGTCCTGCCAGCGTTTGTTCCATACGACTCTTGTCGAATGTCTTGCCTGCGCTAACAGAGGCGCCTTCTAGACCTTCGAGCACACGCGCTTTGTCCCGCTCCGTCTGGAGCCGGCCAATGAACCAGGTGCCGGTGTTGGCCAAGCCCTTATAATCGAGATCAACCGGATTCTGTGTCGCCAACACGACCCCGAGCCCGAATGCCCGGGCCTGCTTCAGTAATGTCAGCAGCGGCAACTTCGACGGCGGATTTGCAACCGGCGGAAAGTAGCCGAAGATCTCGTCCATATAGAGCAACGCGCGCAAGCTGGTGGTTCCGGGCTGGCCTCGCATCCAGCCGACCACCTGGCTCAGCAGCAAGGTGACAAAAAACATCCGTTCAGCGTCGCTCAGATGTGCGATCGAGAAAATCGCCAGACGGGGCTTGCCTGTCGGCGTGTAGAGCAGCTCTTGGACGTCCAACGACGCTCCGCTCAGCCAGGCCTGGAAACCGGGCGCAGCCAGCAGGTTGTTCAACTTCAGTGAGAGCGCAAACCGGTCTTTGGAAGGAAAGAACGCATCGACGTCCAAGACGCCGATCTTCCCTGCGGGGGGCGACTGGATGGCGTGAATGAGGGCCGCAAGGTCAAGATCTTCTTTTCGCCTCCATTGTTCACTCAGAATCGTCGAGATCAGGATATGCTCTCGGCTTTGAATCGGATCAGCTTCAACGCCGATCAATCCCAGCAGACCGGTCACGGTCGTACTAATCCGCTCCCGCAACAGTTCGTCGTCGTTGCGGACTTCGTCGGGAGGCGCCGCAAATGATTTGAGGATCGAGACGGGTAAGCCTGCATGACTGCCGGGCGTGTAAATCACCGCGTCGGCGGAATCCTGAAACCGCTTGATGCGGGCCCCATCCTCCTGCCAGGATGCGAGGCCCTTTTTCCAATGATCCGCCTGCTGCGCCGCATACTCAGCCGGCTGAAGCCCCTTGTTACGCGCCTCGTCTTCGTTAATCCACGGTCGGAACTCTGCAGCGGTGAGCCCGGGGAAGGTGAGAAGTAAATTGCTGAGGTCGCCCTTTGGGTCGATGAGAATCGCGGGGACATTGTCTATGGCGGCCTCTTCGATGAGTGACAAACACAGCCCCGTCTTGCCGCTCCCCGTCATGCCCACGCACACGGCATGGGTCACCAAGTCCTTTGAGTCGTACAGAATCCACCCAGGTTTCCGTTGCTTGACGACGGGATCATACGGCCGACCAAGATAGAAGACCCCCAGCCGCTCGAAATCCTCGTTATTCGTTACACCGCCAGCCGATCTCGCGGCTGCCGGTGCAGGTTTTTTCCGTGCCATCGATCCTCATGAGCAGGAGGGGATTACAGTCGTGACGAAGCATTGTAGGTCGGACGGTCAACCGCTTCAAGGCCGACCGCAGGAACGCAAAAATATCATGTTCCAGTAGGTGGTGAGGTGAGAAAGGAGCACCGAGAGGCGGCCGTGTGGCCGTCTCCCGGCGTAAGGCTCAGCTACCGCACGCAATCTTCATCGATTCGATGTCATCCTTCATGTTCATTTTGCCGAGATTGGGAACTCTCTGACCCGGGGCAAATGCGAGTTCTGTCCCTTTGAAATCCTTATCCGAGTAAGCTTTGACCTTCGCGTTGGAACCCACGATCACGCTCTCAATGTCGTTGTTCCAATTCTTCCCGCCCAGGTCTTTCAGTGACGCAAATTCTTTCGGGCCTTGTATTTTATAATGCGCGTCGTCCATGTCGAAATCGTCATCATCGAAGACTTCGATGTAGCAATTCTTGTCGATTACCTGTGTTTCAAGATCTGCAGCGAACGCCGGAACGGCGCTAAATGCAATCGCAGCGATCATCGGCAGCCCAAGTCTCAGCGATAACATATTGCACTCCTTTATGTTGTGAGCACGTTCACTCGGTGTGTGGTTATCGTAGAATGCCCAGAAACCACAGCACAACCAGCAGGCTCATTGGCACCCCGAGCAGCCACAAAATGACGCCTTTCCCCATAGCTCCCATTTCCTCCTTGACGCCTCTTCGGAGTCTATTGCATTAACGAGGGTTCTTGATTGATGACCCGGTTCAATACGCTGACCATGCGCAGATGGGCGCGATTGTCTTGGCTCAAATCAGTGGCGAATAACTCAGCATGCCGCTGCTGCAGGACCTTGCCGAAGGCACCATGGTTTGCCTCAGGAACGCCGTACAGTGTGGCAAGCGAGGTCACGTATTGCCCACTTCCTGATGCGGCTTCCTGACGCAAATTCTCATACGCCACTCCGGCGAACAGGTTAATCTTATGCTCCTGCTTCACCAGGCCATCCACCGTGAATAATTCGTTCGGCGTCGTGCTGGAGAAAAAGTTGACGGTCGTGTCGATCGTCGCCTTGGTCGTGTTGCAGGCGGCAAAGTTCAGTCCGAGCACGATGATTCCACAAGTGGTCAAAACTCGACGTGCTACATCAGGTAACATCGCTCCTCCTTTCGGGTAATGGATCGGTAGAAAAAGCGGACCCTGCAGGACCGCTCAATTTGCCCTAGGCGTAAGTGCTGTCGAACTCCCAGGTTCTAGAGTAAGCAAGGGACGGGCCGAAGTTGAACGTACCCAGTGTCATTGGAAGTCACAGCAAACTAGCTGTCTCAGCAAGGAAAGACCATCAAATCGACCCAATTGGCGGCCTACAGCGTGGACAAGTTGTCCCTTTTCAGGGACAGGTTGGATGATGGTTACGCGACGCCTGGGCGGATGGGGGAGCGTCCGTGAGGTGACCGTACCACTCCTGCTTCTTTGAGGACCTGGCCCGTATACGAACGTTTGGCCTTGGCGATGTCTGCGGGTGGCCCCTCGGCCACGATTTCACCGCCGCGGTCTCCTCCTTCAGGACCAAGATCGAGAATCCAATCGGCGTTCTTGATCACATCAAGATTGTGCTCAATTACCAGGACCGTGTTACCCGCCTCGACGAGGCGATCCAAGACATCGAGCAACCGCTGCACGTCGGCGAAATGCAGGCCCGTGGTGGGTTCGTCGAGAATGTACAGCGTCCGTCCGGTTGCCCGCTTGGACAGCTCTCGAGACAATTTTACCCGCTGAGCCTCTCCCCCGGAGAGGGTGGTCGCGGACTGTCCGAGCTTCACATAATGCAGACCGACATCATGCAGCGTCTGCAATTTGCTCTTGACCAGCGGGATGTTTTCGAAAAATGCGAGCGCTTCCTCCACCGTCATGTTCAGCACATCGGCAATGCTTTTGTCCTTGTAAAGGATCTCCAGCGTCTCGCGGTTGTAGCGTTGTCCTTTGCACACCTCACACGTCACGTACACATCGGGTAAAAAATGCATTTCAATCTTGATCAATCCGTCGCCCTGGCAGGCTTCGCATCGGCCGCCTTTGACGTTGAAACTATACCGGCCAGGCGTATATCCGCGCACGCGTGATTCCGGCAGATTGGAGTATAGATCGCGAACGTATCCGAACAACCCTGTATACGTGGCAGGGTTCGACCGCGGTGTCCGCCCTATCGGCGACTGATCGATGTCAATCACCTTGTCCAGGGCAAGCACACCGTGAAGATTGAGGCATCCATCGATCTTCGGTTTCTTGTGATAGAGGAGCTGCGAGAGCGAGTGGAACAACACCTCGAGCACCAGCGTGCTCTTGCCCGATCCTGATACGCCGGTCACGCAGGTCAAGAGCCCTAAGGGAATTTTCGCCGTGACGTTCTTGAGATTGTGCTTATGCGCGCCGACCACGGTGAGGAAACCCTTCGGTTTGCGCTGGCGCGGCGGCACGGAGACTGACTGCACGCCTCGCAAGTAGTGCCCCGTCAGAGAGTGCGCATCGCTCATGATCTGTTGAGGCGTGCCTTGTGCAATGACGTGGCCGCCATGCGCCCCTGCCCCCGGCCCCATATCAAGAACGTGATCGGCGGCCATCATCGTCTCGGCGTCGTGTTCGACTACGACGACGGTGTTTCCGAGGTCTCGCAATCGCAAGAGCGTCTGTAGCAACCGCCGGTTATCCCGTTGGTGAAGGCCGATGGACGGTTCATCGAGAATGTAGAGGACACCGACCAGTCCCGAGCCAATCTGCGTCGCCAATCTAATGCGCTGTCCCTCCCCTCCGGACAGCGTTGCCGCCGCGCGGTCCAGCGTTAAATAGTCCAATCCGACATTGACTAGAAAGCCGAGCCGCTCCCTGATCTCCTTTAAGATCCGATGGGCAATCACCGTCTCGCGCTCGGTGAATGTGAGCGCCGCAAAGAATTCGGCCGCTGCCCTTACCGACCGGGCCGTAACATCTGCAATCGACTGCCTGGCTATCTTCACGGAGAGGCTTTCTGGCCTAAGCCTGGCACCATGACACGCCTCGCACGCTTCCAGCAGCGTTAAATCCTGGTCGTCGGTGGCGTCCGGCGGCATCGCATACCCGATGCCGTCGCAAGCTGGACAGGCCCCGTGCGGACTATTGAAGGAAAAGATGCGCGGCGTGATCTCCGAATAACTGACGCCACACCTGATGCAGGCGAGCTTTTCACTGTACAAGAGGGTCTTCCCCTCTTCCGTCATCACGCCGACGAGCCCGCCGGTGAGCTTCAGCGAGGTTTCCACGGAATCGGCCAGGCGGCGCGCCAGCGCATCACCGGACCTCATCACCAAGCGATCTACGACGATCTCGATGGTGTGTTTTTTCTGTTTATCGAGCGTCAGGTCGTCCCCCAGATCCGCCGGCTTACCGTCGATTCGCGCCCGGACATAGCCGGCCCGCCGCATTTCCAACAGCTCTTTTCGATATTCGCCTTTCCGGCCTCGGACAATCGGGGCCAAGACTTGAAACTTACTTCCCTCGGGCAGGGCTCCAATGGCATCGACCATCTGTTGAACGGTTTGAGCGGTGATCTCCTCGCCGCATTGGAAACAATAAGGGCGCCCCACTCGGGCAAACAGCAAGCGGAGATAATCATAAATTTCCGTGACGGTCCCGACGGTCGACCGGGGATTGTGGCTCGTGCTTTTCTGCTCGATCGAGATAGCCGGCGAGAGACCTTCGATTGAATCAACGTCAGGTTTGCCCATTTGCTCTAAAAACTGCCGGGCGTAGGCGGACAGCGATTCCACGTAGCGCCGCTGTCCCTCCGCGTAGATGGTGTCAAAGGCGAGCGAAGACTTGCCCGAACCGCTCAAACCCGTGATGACCACCAGCTTATCCCGCGGGATTTCGACGTCGATATTCTTCAGATTGTGTTCGCGTGCGCCCTTGATGATGATCGAATTGCCCATACGGGCAGGATTATAACATTCGGATCGACCACGTGGTGGGACCGGCAACTCGAGCCGGTGACTCAAGAGTGCCGGCTAGGCTGGAGGATTACAGAAACGTCGCAAAGACGCTCGCCGGATTGTTGAACATGGTGCCCATTCCTTGACAAAGCCGGAAACCGGGTGCTACCACCCATCCGCATGCGTTCAATGGGGGAGTCCATGACCGAGCAGCAGGCGCCGGACGTTCCGGCACGCACCATTTCCACCTGGTCGGGCTCCGCACGAGAGCAAGCAGTTCAACGCATGTTCACGGCCATCGCCGGCGTGTACGATCTTAACAATACGCTGCTGAGCTTCGGACTTCATTATCGCTGGAAGACGATCACGGCATCCTACATTCCCGCTGTAGAACAAGGGACCGCACTCGACGTGGGAGCAGGCACGGCCGATCTTGCCTTGTTACTCGAGCCTCGCATGGGTGTCGGTGGGCGGGTCATCGCCTCTGACCTCAATCACGCCATGCTCGTTGAGGGACTGAAGAAGGTGAACGACAAAGGTCTTACGGGAAAAATCACATGCCTGCAGGTTAATGCTGAGCACCTGGGGTTCGATGACGATTCGTTCGATGCCATAACGACTGGGTTCTGCATGCGCAATGTAGGCGACCTCGCCCGCGCCGTTGGTGAAATTCGCCGGGTGATCAAACCGGGCGGTACATTTGCGTGTCTGGAGTTTTCGCGGCCGGTCTTTGGCTGGTTACGAGTTGTGTATGACTGGTATTCCTTCAAGCTCTTGCCGTGGGTGGGCACCAAAGTTGCCCGTGACACCACCGGAGTGTATGAATATTTGCCCGCGTCGATCCGGACATTCCCCGACCAGGAACGACTGTGCCAGGTCTTGCGCGAAGCGGGTTTCCGTGAGGTATTCTATAAGAACCTTTCGGGAGGAATTGTTGCGATCCACATTGCGAGAAAATAAGGCCGGCCGATTCATGCGTCCGTCTGCTAATAAGATGGCTCATTCCATGTTCGCCGTTTCCGAATGAACTCTATTCTTTACATCTTTCTTCCGTGCAAAAAGGTCTACCCGATCGGTATCACCTATCTGGCGGACTTTGTCCACCGGAGAAAGCCGGAAGTCCGTCAGCGCATTCTCGATCTCTCCCTCCATCCCGTATCTCAACGGACCAGGGCCATCCGAGACATGATGACTGATTTCCAACCGGACCTTGTCTGCTTTTCTTGGCGGGACATCCAGATTTTTTCACCGCATGAGGGGGATTCTTCTCTGGAGCATGCGTTCAATTTCTATTTTGCGAGCAATCCCATCAAGCGGGTGGCGGCCTCATTCGCCGGGCTCAAGCAGTTGTACCGGTATTACAGCCATATCTATACGATCTTGTCCTACCCGTGGGTCATCCGAAAGGAGTTCCCCAAGAGTCAGATCATGATCGGAGGAGGAGCCTTCACAGCGTTTGCAGACCAGCTGATCGAGAAGTTGCCCGAAGGGACGATCGGCCTGCTGGGCGAAGGCGAAGATGCGATTCTCAAACTGATCGAAGGCCGGTCCATCGAAGACGAACGCTATATTATCAAGGAAGGGAAGCGGATTAAGAAGGGCCGACAGGGCTCGCCCGCTTTGCTCGATGCCCTGACGGTGGATCTGCCGTATCTGACCTCTA
>Ga0075429_100003499_pt1 | contig 13397 bp, 12 predicted proteins | sample RhiMetdeltSRZDD3_FD_75295 | JGI IMG/M metagenome (GOLD analysis project Ga0075429, IMG submission 75295) | Populus rhizosphere microbial communities from Tennessee, USA - Rhizosphere MetaG P. deltoides SRZDD3 | ecosystem: Host-associated > Plants > Roots > Rhizosphere > Soil | place: USA... | reverse complement strand
CCGTCGTCGGACCGTCGGCAGGTACGGCGTGGCAACCAGAACACCCGATCGCAACGGCGAGAACAACGACTCTCAGTGTCTGCGCGATGCCGACGATTCCCCGCTGAAGCTCTTCCATGCCGTTACGCCGCCGACGACGATGAGGAGAACCGCCAGAGGAACCTCATCCAGGAACCAGCCGACCGGCCCGTGCGCGTCCAGCTTCCTTGTAATCCGCTGACTCCATTCCACAACGGTGGCCGGCATGTTGTCGCGGACGTGGCGATCGTCCAGCACGGTGCGCACCGGAACTCCCTCGAAGCGGCCGGTCTCGAGGGCCCGATACGTCTGTCCGAAGAACACCAGCAATCCCCACAGGACGATCCCGAGACCCAGCGATCCGACGACCAATCTCGCACGATCTCTCAGCACCATAATGCGGTCCCCGTACCGCCACAGATATCTCTAAACGAAGATGAGCGGGTGCTGTCTCAGCATCGGCGCGTATCTTCGCCGAAGATATTCGGCACAGTGCGTCATTTTTTCTGGACGAAGGAGCCGAGTCAGCCCTGACGGAAGGCCCAGGGGACGACATGCAGGAGCGTGAGGCCATAAGCGATCACGCCGGCCAGGGCAGGTACGGGAGCGACGAGGACCAACAGGATTGCGGCGGCCGTGGTCCACTTCATCGCGCAGACTAGAGTTGCCGACCCATGCGTTCGCCGGCCGGCATCAGAGGCCACGATTTCACGATCTTCGTCAGCGTCTCTGCCACACCTTCGCGATAGCCGGCGAGGCGGCCCTGGTTGTATGCGTGGATGGGCGCATAGATGGCCCAGCCCGCCAGAAGCGCCAAACAGCAGAGACGCAGCAACCGGAACAGCCAGCTCATGCCGTCCGTAGTCCTCGTGCGGAATACGGGCGGGCCAAGGAGGTGGCCCGACATTCGACACACAGTGTCAGCGCCCATCCCGAGCCGGCCCGATAAAGCGGCGAAATGCTCATGCCTTGGAATTGCCGAGCGGAGACCATCCGGGTTCGAAGCCTTTGAGCCTGGGGGCGCGGCAGGAACAGCATCACCACGTTCGGATCGTGATCGCAGCCAAAGTGTTTCGAAGCCATCGGACCCATGCTTGAGCAAGCAAAATGCCAAGAGTGCATCAGAGAAGGGCCGACGGAAACATCGAAGATTGTTGGCAGATGACTCGATTCGGCGCGGTCTCGCTGCTCGCCGCGCCATGTTGGCGGTCTCACCGGGCACGGCCGTGCGGCTCTTTGACAGCGGCGGGCGCATTGCTCAGGTCTTCCGAGTGCGACGTGGCCGAATTCTGCTTGCTCAGGCGGTCGAGATAGAACGCGATCGTCCGCAGCTCCGAGTGCATATGGCCGAGGCGTTCATAGATGACGATGAGCAGCAGGCCGACTCCGACGATGCCCGCGGTGGCGAGCGGATCGAAGGTCGGCCACCGCCTGACGAACGCGTAGGTAAACGTGGCAATCACCAGGCCCGCTCCGGCGACGAAAAGCAGCACGATGGTCTTCGAATCAGGCGGCTTCGCCTGCGGTGTCATCGTCGGCGTTCTCCACGGGCGTTCGGAGCCTTGAGGATCAAGGCATTGGCGGCGAACATGTTGCCGTCGGTGAGCACACCCAGGACCTCGACGTGTTCACCTTGAGCCAGGGACGAGAGACTCCCCCAGAGGTTCCCGATCTCCACCGTGACCTTTGTGCCGTCAGCGGACTTGAGCGTCAGGGAGTGCTCGGAGATCGACTGCACGGTCCCCCCGATCACGCGCAGGTCCGTCGGCTGGCGCTCGTAGGTGGTCTCGGGCGGGCCACTCTGGAACTTCAGCACATGGGCGGCGATTAGATCCGCGCGCTCGCCTTCATATCCGATCACCGTGACAGCGGTCCGGGCCGGGAGGTGAGCAGGCTCCCCAGGCAACAGCCGCAGGTCGATGTAGTAAAGGATCCCATCGCTGCCCGAGACCTCAGCGATCTGGGGGCCCGGCAGGACGAGTGACTGCGTCAGAGTCCCGTCGACCACCCTGAAGTCGTGAGCGGCGGCCGCCGCCGAGCCCGAAGAGGCCGCGGCGATGCCGAGGGCTACGACAATCGAGGCGGACCGAACGACGAAGCCGCGGGACGTCATCCAGTGACGATCGTAGCAGCCGGCGTCGTCGGGCCCTAATTTGGCCTTCGCTACCGCACCGCACAAGACGCTGTGTTCGGCGAATGCCGCTCCGCGTATCATGCGTCGCCGCCAATCTCAACTGCAGCCGGGAGAACGCCGATAGACTGGAAATCAGCCCTCGGAAGGCGCGGCGCCTGGATCACCCGGTGGCCGCCTTCGTCCTGGCGAGCTTTTTCTTCGGCGTGAGCTCCGGCTTCGACGTCGCTGTGTTCGACGAAGGCCTTGCGCTTTGCGGTCGACGGCCTTTCACGTCGTTGGCCCGTCCATCGGCGTCCTTCGCAAGGTATGGCTGATGCTTCAGGCTCTCATCGCCGTCGAATCGTTGCTGCTCGGACGACGTCTTGGAGACCGGAACAGTGGCTGGCCGGCGTGTGCGCTCGCCGTCAGCGTCACACGATCCACATTAGGGTGCACCCGGGCTATACGGCCGTGCCCGCGGTCGCGGGTGCACTGGCGGCACTGCTCGTACCGCGGCACGGCCGAGCGGTCTTCGTCTCTGGCATGCTCACCGGCCTCACGGCGCTCTTCCGTCATGACTTTGGAGCATATCTCGCCGTCGCGATGGTGCTCGCCGTGTCGATCCGCCGCGATGCCGTCGGCCGAACGATCGCTGTCGACCTCGTCCGTTACCTTTCCGGAATCGCTGCGGTCCTTCTGCCGACCTACGGCGCGCTCGCATGGAAAGCGGGCATCGGCGCGCTCACCGAACAGTTGATCGTTTACCCGGCCACCGTACTCGGCCCGTATTACAGGCTGCCGTTGAGCTGGGCTGTTGGAGGCGGCTGGTTGCTCGTGCCAGCCACCGCGCTATGCGTCGCGCTGATTGGACTGGCGGCGAAGGCCCGAAACGGTGTCGCGCAGCTCGCCACCGACAGAGCGGTACTCATCACCATGCTGAGTGTGCTCGCGCTCGGGTTCCTGAATTACGGATGGATACGGCTGGATCGCGTGCATGTCTGGCCGATGATGATCGCGACCGTTTCGCTCATCGCGGCGGCCGCGACTGCCTCGCGCTCCGCGAGGCGGCGCTCGTGAGCAAGCGCGGGGATCGGCATCGTCGTCGCGACGAGCTGTGCACTCGCAGTCCTGACTTTCGTCGTGAAAGCGCGAACACCCGTCACGCCGTTATCAATACCTCGGGGGGTAGGAATCACGACTCCGCTCATGATGTCACGGTATGACGAGCTGGTGCATACGATCGTGTCGCGAACGAAGCCTGGTGAATCGATCTTCTCCACCGTGACCAACCACGAACGCATCCATGCCACCGACGTCCTGCTGTACTTCCTCGCCGATCGGCCGGCGCCGACGCCATACTACGAGTTGAATCGCGGTCTTCTTCGACCGCTACCTCGCCACGCACTACCAGCAGGTGGGCGCCTCCGGCAGCTACGTGCTCCTCGAACGGCGGAACTAGACCACCACGCGGCCTCGCCCTGCCCCATGGGTTCCTACACAAACGACCTCTCGTTCAGCTTCACGATCAGCGCCATCCGTCCGTCCACCTGCAGCTTCGTGTAGATCGCGTGCAGGTGCAGCTTCACTGTACCCTCCGCAATCCCGAGGCATTCGGCGATCTCCCGGTTGCGCAGGCCTCGGGCCACTGCGCGGACGACTTCGATCTCCCGCCGGCTCAGGATCGACGTTATCTCGTTGGAGCTCGTCTCCTGTCGTACCAGCTTCGCCATCGCCTCGCCGACGGCGCGCTGCTCGAACCATTGGCGGCCCGCGTGGACTTCGCGAATGCAGTCGACGAGGACTCGCGGCGCCATCTCCTTGAGCACGACACCGCAGGCGCCGAGGCGAATCGCGTCGAGCAGCGCATCGTCCGCCACCACCGCCGCCAGAAGCACCACCCGCGTCGGCGCGCCATCCTGTTTCATCCGCTGCAGCACCGCCACGCCGTCGGCCCTGGGCATGCGCAGATCGAGGATGAGCACGTCGGGTCGGTGCTTGTTGATGGCGCGCAGCGCCTCGATCCCGTCGGTGCAGCGATCGACCACGGCGATGTCCGGCTCACGCTGCAGAAGTGTCTCGAGCCCCGCGAGGACGATCGGATGGTCGTCCGCAATGACCACCGTGATGCGCTGCCGTTCACTGCTGCCACGCGGCACCGACCGTGTCACCGCGCTCGACGAATGAGATCGGGACATACGCAGCCCCCAACGCCGCCGACAATGTCAAAGCTTTCCAGAGTAACGGGGACTGTACGTCGTGGTCGAACACGCTTCAATCTATCAGGCGATACAGCCACGTGTATCGGCGAGCACGTCGCGCTCGGCGGTGTCGACGCATCTTACGCTCGCTCGACAATACGCGAGCGAGGAGTGACCGCTCGTCAGGCGAACGATTTCTCGTTCAGCTTGGTGATGAGCGCAGTGCGGCCGCCAACCCCCAGCTTCGTGTAGATGGCATGCAGGTGGAGCTTCACGGTGCCCTCGGCGATGCCGAGTCGCTCGGCGATCTCACGGTTGCGGAGGCCACGCGCGACGGCGCGGGCGACGTCGACCTCGCGGCGACTGAGCAGCGAGCTGATTTCCTTCGACGCGGCATCGCGCCGTACCAGCTTGTCCATTGCCGCGCCGACCGCGCGCTGCTCGTACCAGTGTCCGCCGGCGTAGACTTCGCGGACACACTCGACGAGGAACTGCGGCGCCATCTCCTTCAGGACGACGGCGCGCGCGCCGAGACGGATCGCCTCGAGCAGATCATCGTCCTCGATGACGGCGGCGAGGATCACCACCCTCGTGGTCATGCCTTCGCTCCTCAGCTGCTGAAGCACGGTGAAGCCGTCCACGCGGGGCATCCGCAGATCCAGGATCAGAACGTCCGGCTTGTGTTTGCCGACGGCACGCAGCGTCTCGATGCCGTCGACGCACCGATCGATCACGCTGATATCCGGTTCGCGCTGGAGCAGCGTTTCCAACCCCGCCAGCACGATCGGGTGATCATCGGCGAGCACAACGTTGATCTGGCGATCGTCGGGAGAGGAGCGTGGCACGAGAGTACCTACAGCGAGCGAGACGACCCGGGGTCGGAGGGAGGTGGGGCGCCGGCGATCGTGTCCGAGCGGCTCACGACAACACAATCTACGTCGGAGACTACAACACTTTCAATCTATCGGAAGATAGAGCACGGGATATTGGACTGACCCTTCAAAGATCCCTCGACTACCCGGAGGTCCTCTGGATCACGGCCGCTGCGGGACGACCACCGCGCGGACGTCAAAGATGTCGCGCGGCGATCCCTTCGCATCGCTAGGCCTCGTAGCCCGGTGACGGTGACCGAAGTCTGAGCGGCCCGCCCGACCCGCGCGCCGGGAAAGGCGCCGAAGATCGACATCGAGACGATTCCACCTCTGGGAAACCGATCGGCCGGAGCAACGCGGCCGCCTCTTATCGTTCGTTCTATATCGAACGATGATTTGTTTGCGGCTATCGGTTCGGCTATTGTCCTGCGCGCGCGAGAACGACTTATCGGTGACCGCGCGTCTATTTTGCCGGCAGGCAGATGCTCTTGGATTTGTTTTGTATCTGACGATTGTGTCACCACGCTCTTCACCCGCGAGGACCACCATGCGCACGCGACGGATGATCATTGCTCTCGCCGCCATCGCCTTGTTTTCCGGCGTCGTCCCGCCACGGGCGACCGGGCAGACGACGCCACTGGTGTCGACGTCGTCGCTGATCGTCAAGGTGATCGCGGGCCTCACCGCCGATCAGCAGGCGGCGGTCGTGGGCCGCAACGGGGGAACCGTGACGTCCACGATCCCGGCGTTGCGGCTGCTCGTGGTGTCGGTGCCGCAGGAAGAGGTCGCCGCGGCCCTCGCGCGGTACCAAGCCGATGCGCAGGTGCAGAGCATCGAGGAGAACAAGGTCCGGGTCTCCGAGTCGATACCATCCGACGCCCTCTACGCCAACCAGTGGGCACTGCCGAGGATCGGCTGGGACCAGGTATTCGGCGTCATCACACCGACTGGCTCGGCGAAGGTCGCCCTCCTTGACACGGGCGTCGACGCCTCGCATCCGGAGCTCGCAGGGAAAGTCGCCGCCGGCACCTCGATCCTGGACGGCTCGAACGGAATGGCGGACCCGAGCGGCCACGGGACCTGGCTCGCCGGCATCATCGCCGCCCAGACGAACAACGGCCTCGAGGGCATCGCCGGCGTCGCCTATGACGGCGTGACGATCGTGCCCGTCACGGTCCTCGACGCCAACGGCGAAGGTCAGGACAGCGACGTGATTGCCGGCGTGATCTGGGCTGCTGACCACGGCGCCGACGTCATTCTCATGGCATTCAGCAACCCCGGCTTCAGCCCGAACCTTCAGGACGCGATCGATTACGCATGGTCGAAGGGCGCGGTCATCGTCGCTTCGGCGGGTAATAACGCGTCGAGCGATCCCCACTTCCCGGCCGGCGACCGCGGCGTCATGGGTGTGGCCGCGACTGATCAGAGCGACGCTCAGGCCTTCTTCAGCAACGAGGGTCCGGCGGTGTTCATCGCCGCGCCGGGCACTGACATCGCGACGACCGACCCGGGCGGCGCCTACACCGCGATCACTGGTACGTCGGCGGCGGCAGCTCACGTGGCGGCCGCGGCCGCGTTCATGAAGGCGGTGAATCCGGCGCTGCCGAACGGGGTGATCGTATACCGGCTGGCGAGCACGGCCGATCCGGCGGGCACACAAACGGAGACTGGGAATGGTCGCGTCAACATGGCGCGCGCACTCGCGTCAACGGCGACCGATTTGATACAGCCCGCGGGTGCGGCGCCAGTCGGCGGCGGCGGCCCGTTCGTCGGACCATACCGAGCTGACGCGCGGCAGTTTACGATTACCTTCAGCGGAACGGGAAGTGGGACGCTCACCATCAATCTCGGACCTGGCGCGGACAACATCGTTCAGGATCTAGGTTCAGGTGCGAATGCTTGTTCGGGGACCATCACGGCCGGCGGGAAAACCGCCACAATTAACGATCCTCGTCCCGCGAAAACTAGTTGCACACCAACACTCAAGGACAACGCCGCAGCGGGATCGCTTGCCGCAACCGCGAGTGCCTCATCGCAATTTGCCGGATGGAGCGGTGCGAGCAATCTTGTGACGACATGTAGTGGGACGACAAATCCATGCACGTTCACGGTCAGTGGATCGCAACCTGCCATAAGGCTAGCCTTCAACGTTGCGAACACTGCGCCGGCGATCGCATTCACCGACGGTCCCGCTTCAGCCAATGAGAGCGGGACGGCCGAGCATACCTACACCTTCTCGATCACGGATCCCGACGCCGGCGACTCCTGGACGTTCGTCACCGGGTCTCCAGCTTGCGGCACCGGTGGGAGCCTCGTCACGGGCAGCGCTACGATCAACAACGCCACCAAGACCGGCACCTTCAGATGCATCTTCGCCGACGGGCCCGCGAGTCCCACCGTGGCCGTGAAAATCAAGGACGCCGCGAATGCGGAGAGCAATGAGGCGACGCGCGCCGTCACGGTGGACAACGTTGCGCCAACCGTCGCCTTCACCGCCGGGCCAATCACCGTGGACGAGTCGGGAATAACGCAGCACACGTACAGCTACTCGATCAGCGATCCCGGCAACGACACGATCGCTTCCGTCATCACGAGCTGCGGCGCCAATGGCATCAAGGCGGGCTCGGAGACGAGCAACGATACAAGCGGCAGCTTCAATTGCATCTTCCCTGATGGTCCGTCGTCGTCGACCGCTACCGCTCAGGCGACCGATAGTGATGGGGCGGCCAGTAACACCGCTGAGCGCGCCGTCACTGTGAACAACGCGCCCCCGACCGTCGCCTTCACCGCTGGCCCCACCACGGTGGACGAGTCGGGAATAACGCAGCACACGTACAGCTATTCGATCACTGATCCCGGCAACGACACGATTGCTTCCATCAGCACGGACTGCGGGGCTAATGGAATCAAGGTCGCCGGGTCGGATACCAACAACAACACGGCCGGCAGTTTCAAATGCACCTTCCCGGACGGACCGGCTTCGTCGACGGTCACTGTGCAGGCGAAGGACAGCGACGACCTCGCAGGCAATACCGCCCAGACTGTCGTCACCGTGAACAACGTCGCGCCGACCGTCGCCTTCACCGCCGGCCCCACCACGGTGGACGAGTCGGGCGTGACCGAGCACACGTACAGCTATTCGATCACTGACCCCGGGGATGACACGATCTCGGTCACCACGAGCTGCGGCGCCAATGGCACCAAGGTCGCCGGCTCGGACACCAACAATAGCACCAGCGGCAGCTTCAAATGCACCTTCCCGGACGGACCGGCTTACTCGACGGTCACCGTGCAGGCGACGGACAGTGACGGCGCTCCCGGTAACACCGCCGAGCGCGTCATCAAGGTAAATAACGTCGCGCCGACGGTCGCCTTCACGGCCGGTGCCACCACGGTGAACGAGTCGGGCGTGACGCAACACATGTACAGCTATTCGATCAGCGATCCCGGCAATGACACGATCACTTCGGTCAGCACGAGCTGCGGCGCCAACGGGAGCAAGGTCGTCGGCTCGGAGACGAACGACAACACCAGCGGCAGCTTCAAATGTACTTTCCCTGACGGACCAGCGTCCTCGACGGTCACCGCCCAGGCGACCGACAGCGATGGCGCCGTGAGTAACACCGCCGAGCGTGTCGTCACCGTGAACAACGTGGCGCCGACCGTTGCCTTTACCGCCGGGCCCAGCACGGTGAACGAATCCGGCGTGACCGAGCATACGTACAGTTACTCGATCAGCGATCCCGGCAATGACACGATCACTTCGGTCAGCACGAGCTGCGGCGCCAATGGCACAAAGGTGACCGGCTCGGACACCAACGACAACACCAGCGGCAGCTTCAGATGCATCTTCCCCGACGGACCGGCTTCGTCGACGGTCACCGCACAGGCGACCGATAGCGACAACGCGGCAGGCAACACCGCGCAACTCGTCGTCACCATCAACAACGTGGCGCCCACCGTCACCGGCGTGACCGGGCCGGGCCCCACCGCCGTCAATACCGTCGTGAGCGTCAAAGCAGACTTCACCGATCCGGGAAGCTCAGACACCCATACCTGTCAGTTCACCTGGGGTGATGGGACCTCGGGCCCCGACGGCATCGCGGCCGGAACGGGCAATGGCTCTTGCACGGGTACGCACACATACACGGCAGCGGGCGTGTACACCGTGCTTGTCACCGTCACAGACAAGGACGGTGCCGTGTCGGCTGTCTTCTCCTACGAATTCGTCGTCATCTACGATCCGAGCGCTGGATTCGTGACCGGCGGCGGCTGGATCATGTCGCCTGCCGGCGCCTATATCCCGCAGCCGGCTCTGACGGGTAAGGCGAACTTCGGCTTCGTGTCGAAATACAAGAAGGGAGCGACGGTGCCGACCGGTGAGACGCAGTTCCAGTTCCACGCCGGCGGGATGAACTTCCACAGCGAGGAATATCAGTACCTCGTCATCGCCGGCGCCAAGGCCCAGTACAAAGGCATCGGTAGCGTCAATGATGCCGGCGACTATGGCTTCCTGCTCACGGCCACTGACGGTGACCTCAAGACCGGCGACGGCGTCGACAAATTCAGAATCAAGATCTGGGACCGCACGACAGGTGCCATCGTCTACGACAATGCGCCGCCGGCGGATGCCGATACGGAGGATCTAAATCAGATCTTCCCGCAGGCGATCGGCGGAGGCAGCATCGTGATTCATAGCGGGAAATAGGTTAGAGAAGTCGCCACGACGTTACGGAAGCGCACGCGCCGCCGTGACGTCGTGGCGATCCGAGGTTAGAACCTCCAGTACAGCCCCACGAACGGCCCGCCGCGCTCGGTCCTGAGCTCCTTGATCTCCAGCTCCGACGAGGCGCCGTTGGCGGCCCGGAAGGTGGCATCGCCGTCGGTGAGCTTGATCTTCCAGTGGCGATAGCCGGCCTCGACGCCGAGGCCACGCCAAAAGGTCCACGTGATCGCGCCTTCGAGCTGCCAGCCGAAGCCGCCGGTGGCCTCGGTGAGAACGCTGGGATTCTGGGCGAGGTCGGTACGGAGGTGATGGACGTCCTCTACTCGGGCGGAGGACCAGGGCAGGATGAAGCCGCTCGCGCGTACTCCGAGGCCGTACGGAAACGGAAAGAACGCCCGGCCGCCGAGGCGCACGCTGTGCCACGTCCACGTGTGCGTGATGACCTTGGTGTTCTGGGGGACCTCGCCGGTGAAGCCGAGAAAGTCGGCGATGCCGAAGGCCTCGTACTCTTCCTGCCAGTACTGGTAGCCGATGAGCAGGTCGACGAACCCGCGACGCGGCGCCGGATGGACCCAGTCGACCAGGCGATAGCCGACGGCGACATTGCCGAAATAGATGTGGCCATCGTCGACCCTGGAGCGCGTGCGGGAGAAGTTCACGCCGCTGATCAGGTCCTCGTCGATCAGATCGCCGCCGTCGGGCGTTCCCCAGCCGCCGGCGGCGGTGAGCACCAGGCGATTCCAGAGCACGAGGTCGCCGTCGATGCCGTAGATGTTCGACGTGACATCGCGGAACTTCAGCCGTGAGCCCCCGAAGATTCCGGGCACGAACTCGACCTTGTGCTCCCAAACCGAGTCGCCCTTGCTGATCCAGACGTTGGCGCCGAGTGACGCCGTGAGATCCGGAGCGGCGATATCCTGTCGCTCCTGTGCGAACAGCGGCGGGGTCACGACGAGACAGGCGAGGATCGACACAGCCGTCAGCAGTGCACGACGTCGCATTCAGACCTCCCAGGGGCGCGGGAGCAGTGACCGACGCCCGATCGTTTGACCCTGATGATAAGCGCGGTCGGCCCCCGACTGTGAATTTCGTGTCCGCGCCGTCCGCCGAGGAATGGGATATTGCCGGCGGTCTCCGCGCTACACGAAGGACTTGTCGTTCAGCTTCACGATGAGCGCCGTGCGACCGTCCACGCCCAGCTTCGTATAGATGGTGTGCAGGTGCAGCTTGACCGTACCCTCGGCGATGCCGAGTCGCTCGGCGATCTCGCGGTTGCGAAGCCCGTGCGCGACCGCTCGCACGACGTCGACCTCACGGCGGCTCAGGACCGAGGTCATCTCCTTCGACGCGACCTCCCGGCGGACGAACCGTTCCATCGCGTCGACGAAGGTGCGCTGCTCGTACCACTGCCGTCCCGCATGCACCTCGCGGACGCAGTTGACGAGATACTGCGGCGCTGTTTCCTTGAGCACGACGCCGCGGGCGCCGAGACGGATCGCGTCCAGAAGCACGTCGTCCTCGATGACGGCGGCGAGGATGATCACCTTCGTCGTGGCGCGTTCCTCGTGCATCTTCTGCAGCACCGCCAGCCCGTCCGTTCGCGGCATCCGCAGATCCAGGATCAGCACGTCCGGGTTGTGCTTCCGCACTGCGCGGAGCGTCTCGACACCGTCAGCGCAGCGATCCACGACGCTGATGTCGGGCTCGCGCCGGAGCAGCGTCTCGAGACCGGCCAGAACGATCGGATGATCGTCGGCGATCACGACACTGATCTGACGGCGATCGGAGTTGGCCCTGCGCATGGCTGGATTACTCGGTCGAGACCGGCCGGAAGCGGCAGATGCTCAAAGTCGTCACATGTGAGCGAACTCTACGTGCCGGGGCACCCACCGTACAATCTATCGGACGATAGACCGAGCTATATCGAATGGGCCTCCTGGGCTCGTCGCTCGGCGTCGGGATCCGTTACGATTGCAGCGCTCACCGTCGTGGCCCGCCTGGGATGTCGTCGGATTTGCGGCGTCCGGAACTTTGGTATCACCTCTGCCGTTTCCGGATTGCCTGGGGGGACAAGTTCCTTCCTGCTTTGTCGAGTCGAGAGCCTTTATCTGCCGCCTCTGTGGAGGCTCTCGACTTCTCTACCGCGCGATCGCGTGCGCTCCCCGCCTTGGATCGGCCCCCGTCCACCGTGCGCCATCGTCCGCGATGCGCACCGCGCAGACCGCGCCCGCCCGCCACTCCCACTCCGGCCACTCGGCGATGTCGTGCCCCCGCGCGGCCAGGGCGGCGCGCGTCTCGCCCGGGATCCGGCGCTCGACCTCGAGCTTGCCGGGAGCGAAGACGTGCGGCCAGAACGAGTCCGGGAAGCTCCGTGAGGCCACCCGCGGCGCCTCCACGGCCTGCTGCGGCGGCATGTCGTGGACGAGCGTGTTCAGCATGACCTGCAGCATCGCCTGCTGCTGCACGTCCCCACCCGGAGTTCCGAACGGCATGACGAGGGCGCCGTCCCGCAGGACCATCGCGGGAGCCGGCGTCAGACGCGGGCGCTTACCGGGCGCCACCACGCTGGCGTGGTCAGGGTCGAGCCAGCCCTGCGAGCCGCGGGGGGATACCACGCAGCCGACGCCGGCCACGACCGGGGAGTCGACGTTCGGGTCGCTGGGGGTCGCCGAGAAGCCGTTGCCGTCGGCGTCGACGACGGCGACGTACGAGGTGTCGAGGCTGTCGGTGGAGCCGCCCGCCAGGGGAACCGGCTGACGGCGGTCGCTGGCCGGCGGCACGTCGCGCCAGGCCCGCTCGCGCACCAGCGCGCGGCGCTCGACGCCGTACGCCTTCGACAGCAGGCGGGCGGCGGGGATCTTCACGAAGCTCGGATCGCCGTAATAGGCGTCGCGGTCGGCGAACGCGATCTTCACGGTCTCGGCGATGCGATGCAGGTACTCGGGGGAATTGTGGCCGAGCGCCTTCATGTCCACGCCGTCGAGGAGGTTCAGGATCTGGAGCAGCACCGGCCCCTGACACCAGAACCCGCAGACCGCGACCTCCCAGCCTCCGTACGTTCCCGTCAGCGCCGCAGCAACCTCGACCTGGAAGTCGGCGAGGTCTGACGCCGTCAGCGGGCCGTCGTTGAGTCGATGGAACTCCGCGATCCGCTTGGCGGTCTCTCCGCGGTAGAACTCGTCGCGGGCCGCCCGCACCCCTGCCGCGCGGCTGCCGCCCGCCTTGGCCTCCGCCCGGACCATCCGGCGCAGCGTGTCTGCGAGCTCGGTCTGGACCAGCCGCTCGCCCATCCGGAACCCTCGGCCGTCCTTCAGGTAGAGCGCGGCGGACGTGGGCCAGCGCGTGTACTTCGCGGCGTGGGTCGACATCTGGAAGGCCGAGAACTGCGAGACCGCGAAGCCGCGCTCGGCGTGCTCGAGCGCTGGCGCGATCGCATCGGCGAACGACATCGTCCCCCAGCGCTCGAGCGC
>Ga0075429_100003498_pt1 | contig 13399 bp, 9 predicted proteins | sample RhiMetdeltSRZDD3_FD_75295 | JGI IMG/M metagenome (GOLD analysis project Ga0075429, IMG submission 75295) | Populus rhizosphere microbial communities from Tennessee, USA - Rhizosphere MetaG P. deltoides SRZDD3 | ecosystem: Host-associated > Plants > Roots > Rhizosphere > Soil | place: USA... | reverse complement strand
CACGGGCCGGGGAGCGGGCGTGGAGATGAGCACGCCCGGGGCGCAGGTGGTCACGACCTGGAAGGGCGGTACCAACCGGTTCGCGGGCATGATCCAGGGGGATTTCGCGAACGAGGACCTCGTCAACGACAACTTCGACGACGACCTGGAGGCGCGGGGCGGCACGCCCACGAAGCTGCGCGAGTCGTACGACTACCACGTGGACATCGGCGGCCCCATCGTGAAGGACCGGGCCTGGTTCTACGCGGGCTACAACCGGTTCTTCGTCGACCGGCCGGTGTCGGGGCAGGACCCCGACATCGCCACGGAGATCTCCGACTTCGACATGGTCACGGGCAAGGTCAACATCCGCCTCACGGACAAGGACCAGCTCATCGGCTCCGGCTACTGGAGCTTCGAGCAGCGCCCGAGCGGCGGCCTGTCCCTGACCGTCCCGCGGGACTCGGTCCTGGCCCAGGAGAGCCAGACCCGGGTCTTCAAGGGGGAATGGCAGCGGCAGTGGTCCGACCGGCTGTCCAGCACGGTGATGGTGGGCTATTTCGGGAATGAGCGGGAGACGGTGCCCCTGGTGGACCCCGCCCTCATCCCGCCCCGGATCGACACGGCGACCGGGTTCCAGTCCGGGGCCGGCTGGGCGCCCTTCACGTCGACGCGGTGGAAGCCGCAGTCCACCGGGCAGGTCAACTACCGCCTCCCCACCGCGAAGCTCGGGACCCACGACCTCAAGGCGGGATGGGACTGGCAGATCGACCGCAACGGGCCGGACTGGAGCGCGGCCTCCGGTGCCATCCGCTACCTCGACAACAGCGCGTATGGGCGGGCCACGAGCGTGGAGGGCGTGTTCGTGGACCGGATCCTGTTCGCCAACGTCCCCAACGTGGGCGAGACCGACCACAACCAGCACACCGACTTCTACGCCCAGGACGCGTGGCGTGTGAACGACAGACTGACCCTGAACCTCGGGCTGCGCGTCGGCAAGCAGGACCTGTATCACACCGAGACCGTGAACACCCCGATCCAGACCGACGTCTTCAGCGGCCAGAGCGCCGCCCGCACCGACGTGGTCGAGCGCTGGGGCGTGGCCCCGCGCCTGGGCGCCGCCTTCGACCTCGGCGGCCAGGGCAAGACCATCCTCAAGGGCTACTTCGGCCGCTTCTACGCCAACCTGGGCAGCGGGCTGCCGGAAGCCAACGCCGCCGGCCGCGGTCTGAAGGTCTATGACTTCCTGGACCTGAACGAGAACGGCGTCTACGACGGGCAGCAGGAGCTGGGGGACCTGCTGGAGGCCTCGGGTGGCGGCCTGACGAGCGTGGATCCGGCGTTCGCGCTGCCCTACACCGACGAGATCGGCGCCTCGCTGGAGCACGAGCTGGCGCGCGACCTGGGGATAAGGTTCGCCTTCGTGCAGAAGCGCTACCGGCACTGGTGGGACAGCGTGAACGTGGCGCAGGCCCTGAACCTCACGCAGCCCTTCACGACGACCTGCACGGGATGCCCGCCGGAGCTCGAAGGGTCGAACCTGGACCTCGTCACCATCCCGGACGGCCAGACGGCGCTCGTGGACCAGCGGATCATGAACGTACCGGTGCTGCCCACCACCGGAGGCGACGACACCGACATGAGCTTCACCACGTGGGAGGTGGCGCTCACCCGGCGCTTCCGCGACAACTTCTTCCTCAACGCGAGCTTCGACAAGCACGACCGCGACGAGCTGCGCAGCCCGCACGCCTCCACGAGCCCTTTCGTGGCCGACCCGCTGGAGCAGGGCTGGTTCCAGAACCACAGCACGAACGTCGCGAACCGGCAGGACACCAAGTACTGGACCGCCAAGCTCCTCACCCGCTACGTGGCGGGTGGCGATTTCGGGATGGCCGTGAACGTCCGCTTCCAGAGCGGGTTCCCCTGGGCGCCGGTCCATCACCTCATCGTGCCCAACGTCGGCACCAAGGCGATCTTCCTGACGGAGCTGGACGAGAACCGCTCCGAGGACGTGACGGTGGTGGACGTGCGCCTCGACAAGTCCTTCGGCTTCGGCCGCCACTACCGTCTGACCGCGATCGCGGACGTCTACAACCTCTTCAACGTCAACCCGGTGACGAACTTCATCGTCGACACGGGGAGCCGGTTCGAGAACGTCGTGGAATGGCTCCCGGGGATGACCGTGAAGCTCGGGCTGCGCCTGCAGTTCTGAGCGGCCGGCGTCAGCTCGGGCTCAGGCTCGCGCTGGTCTTCGTCCGCAGCGGCAGCCCGAAGTAGTCCTTCAGCAGGTAGCGGAGGATGCTGCGCAGGTGCACGCGGATGCGCTGGTGGAAGATGCCCTTGCGCTCCCGCGGCAGGAAGTGGGTCACGGTCGCCCGGGGGTCGTACAGGATCTTCATGCCCGCCTTCTTCATCCGGAAGCAGAGGTCGATGTCTTCGTAGAGGTAGAAGAAGCCCTCGTCGAACAGCCCGACCCGGTCCAGGGCGGTCTTGCGGATGATCCAGGCGGCGCCGTACATCCAGTCCACCTCGCGCAGCTGCGCGTGGTCCCAGTCCTCCATGGTGTAGTCCCGGACGAACCGGCTGCGCGGGAACCAGTCGCGGAGGAACGCCCCCTCGATCGCGATGTTGAAGGGGGACGGGAAGGGTCGGCAAGAGAGCTGGAGGCGGCCGTCGCCGTAGACGAGCTTGGGGCCCGCGAGGGCGGCGTCGGGGTGCTCCCTCATGGTGCGCACCAGGGCGTCCAGCGAGCCGGGGTGGACCACGGTGTCCACGTCCAGGATGATCACGAACTCGCACTCCGACATGCGGAAGATCTGGTTGCGCGCGGGGGCCACCCCGCGGTTCTCCGCGTTCTTGACCAGGCGCACCTCGGGCCAGTCCTTCTCGATCATGGCCACGGTGTCGTCGCCCGAGGCGTTGTCCACCACGATGATCTCGTAGGGGTACTCCCAGCGGTAGCTGCGGATCGACTCCAGCAGCCCGCGCAGGAGGTCCTTCGAGCGCCAGGTCAGGATGCCGAGGGTGGCGACGGGCTTCCCGCTCATGGGCTCAGGCGTTCCAGTGCGACAGGTCGCGGCCGATGAGCCGCCCCAGGGCCTCGTTGTCGTCGCGGAAGTACTCCACCAGGCGCCGGCGGGTCTCCGGCGCCATGGGCGGGACGCTGCCCGGCTTCTCGTTCAGCGAGAAGAGCTTCACGGCCAGGTGCACGGCGCCCGTGCGCACGAGGGCCGCGCGCAGCTTGCGCCTCCCGGGCGTGCTGGCCAGGAAGTCGCCCACCATCCCCCTGACGTTGCGCAGGCGGCGGCTGCGCAGGACCACGCGGGGGTTCACCCTCTGGTTCAGCGACGGCGGCACGAAGGACGCGTCGATGCCGAGGAATGCGCAGATGCGGCGGTAGAACGCGGCGGGGTCGGCCTTGATGTCGTCGAACACCAGGAACAGGATCCGCTCGCGCGGGAAGAGCTTCAGGAACGGCTGCAGGTGCTGGTGGTAACGGTAGTAATCGAGCAGCTGCGGGTACCGGGCCATCGTCTCCTCGCCGGTCTCGGGCAGGGGCTGGACGCGGCTCAACTGGAAGAACCCCGCGTACGCCGCGTCGATCGGGTTCCGGAAGCAGCAGATGAGCTTCATCTCGGGGTTGTGCGCGTGGAGCAGCCCGGCGGACTCCGGGTCCGCGAGGTAGGCGTTGCTGAACTCTCCGTTGAGCTGGCCGGTCCTGTGGTGCGTGAACTTCTGCTTGTACCACTCGAGCCCCTCGTCGTAGTGGGCCATGCCGTAGTGGTAGCGCCGCACCGGCAGCACCGACGAGATGTGCTTGCGCAGGAAAAAGTTGGTCTCCTTGCCCATGGCCATGCAGACCGCGGGGTGCTCGCCCAGGCAGTGCGCGATCCAGGTGGTGCCCGCCTTGGCCACACCGATCCCGCTGAAGTCGAGCCTGAAGTCGCCGTTCGTCGCTTTGCCGGCGTCCGCTGGCAGAATAATGGCTCTCCTGAACGCGAATGGTCGGGGACTCTAGCACGGCGTGGCGGCCGGCCACAAACGCGAGCGGCGCGCGGACGGCGCTCGGACGCGGCGAGGTCCGGGTGGCGTACGCGTTCACGGACCGCCTGGCGGAGCCGGCCCGCGCGGCGGCCGACGCTCTGCTCGGCGACGCCGAGCGCGCCCGCTGCCGGAGGCTGCTCTTCGAGGAGGACCGCGCCGCGTTCGTCGCCGCCCACGCGCTCCTGCGCTCGGCGCTGTCGGAGGTGGAGGACGTCGATCCCCGCCGATGGCGCTTCTCCGCGCCCGCCCGGGGCCGGCCGGAGATCGAGGCGCCGGCCGTGCATCCGCGGCTGCGCTTCAGCCTGTCCCACACCGCCGGGCTCGTCGCCTGCGCGGTGACGCGCGAGCGCGACGTTGGCGTCGACGTGGAGCGCGTCACTCCTCGGGCCGGGAGGAGGGCGCTGGCCGAGCGGTACTTCTCCCCCGCCGAGAAGCGGCGGCTGGCCGAGCTGCCTCAGGGCAGCGCGCAGGCGCTCTTCTTCGACCTCTGGACCCTCAAGGAGGCCCACGCGAAGGCGCGCGGCCTGGGCCTCCGGCTTCCGCTCGACGCCGCCTCCTTCCATGTCGCCCCCGACGCGCCGCCGGTCGTCTCGTTCCCCGACGGTCACGGGGAGGACCCGCGGGGCTGGCGGTTCGCGCTCCTGGAGCCGGCGGCGGGCTTCCGGCTGGCCGTGGCCGCGCGCGCCGAGCCCGGCGCGCGGGTGGAGATCACCGCCCTGGCATGGGCGGGCCCGGGAACGTAAACTCTGGCGGCACGGCATGCCCGCCACCGATCTGGCCTCGCTCGAGAGCACGCTCCGGCAGTACATCGAGACGCTCGCCGCGTCGCGAGGCAAGGCCCTGCCCGCGCTGGGACGCGCGGAGAGCCTGATCGACCGCGGCATCTTCAACTCGATGTCGCTCCTCGATTTCGTGATGTTCACGGAGAGGGTGTGCGGCATCAAGATCCCGGGCGAGGACGTCCACCCGGAGAACTTCGGCTCGCTCGAGGCGATCATGCTCTACCTCAAGGAGCGGCTCTGACGCCCCCGGCGGCGGCCTGGCGATGGCTGCGGGAGCGGGCCGCCGACAGGCCGGAGGACGAGGCGCTGGTGGACGGCGCGCACAGGCTCACCTTCGCCGGGCTCGAGGCGGAGGCGGCCGCCGTGGCGGCGCGGCTGCGGGACGCCGGCGTCGCCGCGGGCGACCGCGTCGGCCTGGCCTGCGAGAACTCCGCGGGCTTCGTGGCCGCGTACCTGGGCATCCTCGGATGCGGGGCGGTCTGCGTCCCCCTCAACCCCACGGCCCCCGCCGCCGACGTGGAGGCGGCCGCCGTGGACACCGCGATGCGCTGCCTGGTCGCGGACGATCCGGCGCGTCCCGCCTCGCCGTCGGCCGGCCTCACGCTCTTGTCTCCCGCCGCTTCCGCCGGCGCCACCGCCCCGGACGCGGTGCCCGACGGCCTGCAGGCCATCGTCTATACGAGCGGCACGACGGGCCGGCCGAAGGGCGTGATGCTCACGGCGGCGGCGCTGCGCGCGGTGGCCGAGGCGGGCGTGGGCATGCTCGGCCTGCGCGCCTCCGACCGCGTGGGGATCGTGACGCCGCTCTTCCACCTCTACGCGCTGCGCGAGGTGGACGCGGCGCTGCGTGCGGGGGCCTGCCTGGTGGTGGCCCGCAGCCTGACCTTCCCCGCCGCGGTGCTGCGGCAGCTCTACGAGGAGCGCGTGAGCTACGTCGCCGGCGTGCCCGCGGGCTTCGCGTTGTTCGTGGAGCGCTACGGCGAGATGCTGGCGCGCTGCCGTGGCCACCTGCGCGCGGTCGCCCTGGGGACCGCCCCCTGCCCGCCGGCGCTCGCGGCCGCCCTCCGCTCGCTCCTCCCCGGGACCCGGCTGATCCTCACCTACGGTCTCACGGAGGCCAGCCGCGTCTGCCATCGCGACGCGGAAGACCCGGACCCGCGGCCGGGATCGATCGGGCGCCCCTATCCCGGCGTGGAGCTGCGCGCCCTCGACGACCGCGGGCGCGCGCTGCCCCCGAACTCCGGGGGGCGCATCGCCCTGCGCACCGCCATGGCCGCGGAGGGCTACTGGAACCGTCCCCAGGCCACGCGGGAGCTGCGGCTCGAGGGCGGGTGGATCCTCAGCCCGGACCACGGCCGCATCGACGAGGACGGCTGGCTGTTCCTCCAGGGCCGCGTGGACGAGGTGATCAACTCCGGCGGCGAGAAGGTGAGCCCGGACGAGGTGGAGGCGGCGCTGCGCGGGCACCCGCAGGTGGCGGACTGCGCGGTGCTCTCCGCCGAGGACCCGGAAGGCGTCCTCGGCCAGATCGTGCTCGCCGTCGTAGTGCCCGCCCCGGGCGGCCGCCTGGACGCGGCGGAGCTGACCCGCTTCTGCGCCGGGCGCCTCGAGGTGCACAAGGTGCCGCGCGCGTTCCGCGTCGTGGAGAGCCTTCCCCGCACGGCGCTGGGCAAGGTGGATCGGGGGCGCCTGCGCGCCGCCCAGGCGTGAGGGAACGGCCATGGAGCTCTTTCACCGACGCAAGGACTCGCGGGTGGAGTGGGACGAGAAGGGCGGGGTCTTCGAGGCGCGCGTCGACATGCTGGACCGGTTCCACGACATGGGGGTGCGCGTCGTCCTCTCCTACCCCGACCTCGTGATCCGGGCCGTGGAGCCGCGCATGGACCGCACGCCGTATCCCGTCTGCCCGGACGCGCTGGCGCGCGCGGCGGAATGCGTGGGGATGAAGGTCCAGGCCGGCCTGCAGCTCATGATGAACCGGACGATCGGCGGGCCGGAGGGCTGCACGCACGTCACGCAGCTCGTGCTCGACGCCTGCCACGCGGCGGTGCAGGGGCTGCTGGCCATCCAGAGCGCGGGCGCGGGCGCGCCGCCGCGTCCGATCCCGGCCGACGAGAAGATCGCCTTCCTGGAGGCGCGCGGGCTCAACCTGCGGGACAGCTGCACCGCGTACGCCGGCGCGCGGCGCCCCCAGGGCTGACGGGCGGCGCAGCCGGCCATGTGCGGCATCGCGGGGATCCTGGTCCGGGACGGCCGGCGGGAGGTGGACCGGGAAGAGCTGGCCGCCATGGGCGCGGCCCTCGCGCACCGCGGCCCGGACCACGCCGGGAGCTTGGTGGACGGCCCCCTGGGGATGGCCAGCCAGCGGCTGGCCATCATCGATCCGGAGGGCGGCAACCAGCCGATACGGAGCGACGACGGCGCCCGCGTCATCGTGTTCAACGGCGAGATCTACAACCACCGCGAGCTGCGCCGCGAGCTGGAGCAGCGCGGCTTCCGATTCCGCACCCGCAGCGACACCGAGGTCATCCTCCAGGCCTACGGCGCCCACGGCGCCCGCTGCGTGGACCGCCTGGAGGGCATGTTCGCCTTCGCGATCTGGGACGCGGCGCGGCGCACGCTGCTCCTGGCCCGCGATCGGCTCGGCATCAAGCCGCTGTTCTATCGCGAGGTGGGCGGCCGGCTCCTGTTCGCCTCCGAGATCAAGGCCCTGCGCGCGAGCCGCGACCCGCGCCCCGGCCCGTCCCCGGACGGCATCGCGGAGTACCTGTTCTGCGGATATCCCATGCTGTCCCGCACGCTGTTCGACGGCGTCCTGTCGCTCCTGCCCGGGCATGTCCTGGCCGCCTCGTCCGAGGGCGTGCGCGTGGAGCGGTATTGGGACGTGCCGTTCGCCGAGGGCGGGGCCGAGCCCGACGCGGACCCGGCGGCCCGCCTGCACGAACGGCTGGGCGCCTCGGTCCGCCGGGAGCTGTACTCGGACGCGCCCCTCGGAGCCTGCCTCAGCGGCGGGATCGACTCCACGGTGGTCAGCGCGCTGGCGGCGCGCCAGGTCCCCGACCTCGAGACGTTCAACATCGGCTACGCGCGCAACAGCGAGGTCTTCCAGGCGAACCCGCGCCGCATCGTGGGAGAGGTGGTGGGAGACGACGCGCGCTACGCGCGGCTGGCCGCGGAGTCCCTCGGCACGCGGCACCACGCGTTCACGCTCCCCCTCGACTCGCTCCTGGACGACATCGACCGGATGATCTGGCACCGGGAGAAGCCGCTCGTCACCCTCTCCGAGTACGGCCACTTCCACCTCAGCCGGAACGCGCGCCGCCACGTCAAGGTCCTGCTCTCCGGCCAGGGCTCGGACGAGCTGTTCGGCGGCTATTACTACTGGTGGCAGTTCAAGGACCCGGGGCGGACCTCCTTCTTCCCCTGGGTGTGGCGCACGGACCCGGCCGGGGCCGACTACCCCGTCACGTCCATCGACGTCCTGGAGTCACTGGCCTCGCCGGACTTCCGGGAGGCCACGCGCTACCGCGAGGCGCAGCAGGCGGTCTTCGATGGGCTCTGGTCGGCCGCGGCCACCGGCGACTTCATGAACCGGGTCTCCTACCTGCTGGTCAAGACGCACCTGCACGAGATGCTGGAGCTGGAGGACCGCCACGGCATGGCCTCCTCGGTCGAGATCCGGGTCCCCTTCCTCGACCACGGGACGGTGGAGTGGGCCTTGAACCTGCCCCGCCAGGCCAAGGCCGGGGGCCGGACGGAGAAGGAGCTGCTGCGCGCGATGGCGCGCGCGCACCTGCCGGAGCTGCCGGCCGAGCTGGTCGAACGCAAGAAGAGCCCCATGCCGCCGCCCTTCGACATCCGGGGCCTGGCCGGGTCGATGGTCGAGCGTCTGCGGCGCCCGGGCCGTGCCCTCGACTCCGTGCTGGACGCGGAGCGGCTGGACGCGTTCCTGGCCGGCTTCGACGCCGAGCCGATGGGGCTCGTGGACCAGCGCCACTACGCGCTCTTCTCGCTCTACTTCCTGGAGAGGTGGCACCAGGTGTTCCACCCGGCATGAGCGCTCTCCGCCGGGTCCTGGCCGACGGCCGGGCGGCCGCGGGATCCCGCCCGGCGCTCGTCCACGACGGTCGCCGCTGGAGCTACGGCGAGCTGGAGAGCCTCGCCGACGAGACGCAACGGACGCTGCGCGGGCACGGCGTGGGCCCCGGATCCCGCGTCGGCGTGCGCCTGCCCAACTCGCCGCAACTTGTGGCCGCCTACATGGCGGTCTGGGGACAGGGCGCCACCGTGGTCGAGGCCAGCCCGTCGCTCGGGCCCGCCCGGGAGGCGGCGCTGTTCGCGGGCGGCGGCGTCGCGGCCACGGTGGGGGCCGGCGGCGAGGTCGTGCCGGCGGCGGCGGTGGGGCGCACGAAGCGGCCGGGCGAAGAGCCGGCGGCGTGCGTGAACCTGACCTCGGGCACGACCGGCGCGGCCCGCGGGGTGCTGCTGCCGGACCGCAACCTGCTCCGCAACGCCGAGCTGTTCGCGAAGTACTTCGGCCTGCGTCCGGACGATCGCACCTGCCTGGTCCTCCCGCTGTACTTCGGCATGAACAAGATCGCGCTCCTGGCCCACCTGAGGCTGGGCGCCACCGTCCTCCTCGAGGAGGGCTTCGCCACGCCGAACACGGCCCTCCAGTCCATGAGCCGCGAATCGGCCACCGGGCTCTGCGCGGTGCCCGCCGCCTGCCACGCCCTCCTGGCCCGGGGCGACCTCGAGCGCTACCCGCAGCCGCACCTGCGCTACCTGCGGATCGGGGCCGGCCGCGTCTCCGCGACGCTCATGGACGGGCTGCGCCGGGCGTTCCCTGGCGCGGACGTCTTCACGACGTACGGGCTGACGGAGATCGGGCTCGTGACCTGCCTGTCCGCCGGCGAGCACGCTCGCCGGCCCGATTCGGTCGGCCGCCCGATCGAGGAGGTGCAGGTGACGGTGGCCGCGGACGGCGAGGTCGTGGTGCGCGGCGCCCACGCCGCGCTGGGCTACGAGGGCGACCCCGAGGCGACGGCGGAGGTCTTCCGCGAGGACGGCATCCACACGGGCGACCTGGGCCGGCTGGACGAGGAGGGCTACCTCTTCCTCACCGGGCGCCTGAAGGACCTGATCAAGAGCGGCGGCGAGAACGTCCATCCCGCGGAGATCGAGGCGGCGCTGCTCGCGCATCCGGCGGTGGCGGATTGCGCGGTGGTGGGGACGCCGGACCCGTGGCTGGGAGAGGCGGCGCGCGCCTACGTCGCCCTGCGTCCGGGGACCGCCGGGGACGTCCCCGCCCTGATGCGCCACTGCGTGGAGGCGCTGCCGCCCATCCGGCGCCCGAAGAGGATCGACATACTGGAGCGCATCCCGCGCAACGCCGTGGGCAAGGTGATCCGGGACGAGCTGCCCTGACGCGGGGGCGCCCGGCCCGCCTCAGGGCGACGCGCGCGCGGCCCGCACCGGCGTGTCCGGGATCCAGTTGAAGTAGCCGATCATCATCTCGTCGGTGGACTGCATCCCGAACGGCACCGTGCGCGTGGGGTCGGGGTTCGCGGGATTGGCGGCGCTGTTGTCGAACCAGCCCGTGGCGACGAGCCGGGTGCCGGGCGCGACGGGGATGGGCCGGACCAGCTCGTAGCCGATCTGCCAGTTGAAGCCGAAGCGCGGGACGTCGAGCAGCAGGGTGCGCGTCCCCGCCGGGCTCACCAGCTCGTAGCGGAAGGCCTTGCCGCGCAGGTGCATGTGCGGCCCGAACCAGAGCAGCTGCCCCGGCTGTTGGAACTCGTACGTGCCCTTCACCTCGTAATCCGGCGCGCCCGCCGGGATCGCGAACTCGTCGTTGAAGGCCGAGGCCGTCTGCATCTCGCGGGGGGGCGGCTCCTTCGCGAAGACGATGCCCAGCCGGGTGCGGTCCACGGCGGGCACGCCCGTGGCCACGTAGTGGAGCTGGAAGAGCAGCCGGGCCTTCGCGGGCAGCCGCTTGGCGGTGCCGGACGGGAAGACATTGCCGGGGGTGCCGGGACCGTAGATGGCAAAGTGGGACTCCAGCGCCCGGCGCGAGCCCGCCTTGGATCCGAGCGCCGCCAGCCGGTCGAGCAGGGCCGCGATCGTCCCTCGCTCCCGCGGCTCGAGGAACACGATCACGTGGTGAACGCTCGTCCGGGCCCCGGGGAGGATCTCCACCGCCTGGACCCACCGGTCCTCGGGGAAGTCCAGGTCCACCGCGTCGTAGCGGTACTTGAGGAAGCCCTCGGCCGGCACCTCCTGGGTCCGGGGCAGCTCGACCACCAGGTCCGGCGTGCCGATGGTCCAGCTCGATTCGTACTTCCGGGGCAGCGGCGAGTCCGCGGGATCGCCCGCGGGCATCCCGGAGTCGAGCCAGCGGAACAGCGCGCGGCGCTCCCACGCGCTCAGGCTGGGGTCGTTGGTCCAGGGCCCGCTGCCCGGCGCCGCGAACCAGGGGGGCATGAAGCCGTCCTGCAGCACGCGCCGGATCACCGCCGCCCGGCCGGCGACGGCGTCGTAGCTGTCCAGCGGAAAGGGCCCGGCGCCGCCGACGTGGTGGCACTCGAGGCAGTGGGCCTGGACGATCCGGCTGACCTGGCGATGGTACGTCACCCGCTCGGCGCCCGTCGGCAGCGCCGGCGCGATCCCCAGCTCGCAGCCCGGGGCGCGCGTGGCCCGCGTGTGGATCCGGCGGCCGGCCACGAGGTCGTCGAGGGCGGCCGCCAGCAGCGGCCGCCCCGCGTCGGTCTTCGTGTAGTCGATGCCGTATTGGTCGTCGACGGCGCCGCGATAGACGAGCGTGCGCCGGGCGTCGAGCACGAACACCTCGGTGGTGGTCCTGGCGGCCAGGGCCTGGGCCAGGCGGCCCTGGGCGTCGGGGAGGTAACGCCCCTTCAAGCCGAAGGCCCGGACCTCGTCGCGCATCTGCTGCCGGGTGTCGTGCCGCGTCGGGTTCAGGAAGGCGAACGCCACTCCCTGCGCGGCGTAGGCGGCCTCCAGGCGCGCCAGGCGAGGGCCGTACCGCTTCGCCACCGGGCAGTTCACGTCCCGCACCGCGATGACCAGGCCCCGCGGTCCCATGAGCTGCGCGAGCCGCAGGCGGCGGCCGTCGATGTCCTCGACCTCGAGGTTCGGGATCATCTCGTCGACGCGGTCGCGATCGACCTGCGCGCCCGCCGGCGCCGCCTCCACCGGGGGGCCGAGGAGCACGGTGAGGTCGCTCCAGGTGCTGTGCAGGGGCCGTCCCGACAGGCCGGCGCGGAAGACCAGGTGGACGAAAGAGATGAACACGAAGGTGGCGGCGGTGGCCGCGATGCGCCGCAGCAGGCGCGAGGCGGGCGGCCTTTCGTCGAAGGGGGCCGCGGCCGCCACGCGGCGGCCGGCGGCGGCGACCGCCCAGACCCCGAAGCCGTAGAGCGCCCCGGCGCCCAGCAGTTGCACCAGCGCGTCGAGGTCGTGCCGCTGCGCGATGCTGAAGTGCCAGGCCACGCTGGCCAGGAACGTGGTCTGGATCTTGAGCAGGATCTGCCGGTGCTCCCACGAGGGATAGAACACGTGCGTCATCAGCCAGCGGTAGGCCGAGACGTGCCAGCTCTGCCAGAAGCGCAGCGGGCTCGTGGCCAGCAGCGGGCGGGAGAAGTTGTCGTAGAGCTGGAAGCCGAGCAGGCGCGAGACGCCGACCGCCATGTCCGTGAAGCCCGAGAACCGCACGAAGGTGTCGACCACCTGCAGGGTCATGAACCCCCACATGAGCGCGCGCGGCCCGACGCCGCTCGGGCCCCCGCCCTCGTAGGCCCACAGATGGAGGTTCTCGACCGCGCGCTGCACGACCGGTCCCAGCGCGTAGAACTTCAGCGCCCCCCAGGCGATCGTGCCGGCGTTGCGCAGGAGGGAGGAGCGCGCGGCGAACGATCCCGGCCGGTAGGCGCGGTAGAAGTCGTTGAAGAGGACGACGGGCCCGGCGAACAGGCAGGGGAGGAACGTCAGGAAGAGCAGGAACTGGAACAGGCGGTGCGCGGGGCGCGCGGAGAGCTGCCGCCGCGGCTGCGTGAGGACGAAGTCGACGGCCCGGAGGAGGAAGAACGCGCGGATGGTCCGCCCGGACCAGAGGACGAGAGGCACCTGCGGCCGCGGCAGGGCCCGCTCCAGGGCCAGGAATCCGACGAGCAGCGCGAGCACGAGAACCAGGCGCACGCTGCGCCGCAGGCCGGAGACGCCGACCGCGTAGACGGCCGCGAAGGTCGCGGCATAGAGCGGCCAGGTGAGCGTCGGCAGCGCCCAGAGGAGGCCGGCCAGGCTCAGGAGCAGGAGCGTCCATTCCCGCGGCCCCGCCACGCCGTTCCACGACTCCCCGCTCTCGACCGCCGCGGTCGAGCCCCAGGCGCTTAGCGGCCAGCGGGTAGCGAGTTCCTGTACGGTCATGGTGGCGTCTTGGGAGGCCAGCCGTCGCCTAGAGGGCGATCATACGCGTTCCCAGGGCCGTTGCGTCGCGTTGCCACCGCGTCCGAGACACCGTATCCTCGCGCTCCACGCCCACGAACATGAGCAGGCCCCCGAGCAGCGACCTTCCCTAT
>Ga0075429_100003492_pt1 | contig 13410 bp, 14 predicted proteins | sample RhiMetdeltSRZDD3_FD_75295 | JGI IMG/M metagenome (GOLD analysis project Ga0075429, IMG submission 75295) | Populus rhizosphere microbial communities from Tennessee, USA - Rhizosphere MetaG P. deltoides SRZDD3 | ecosystem: Host-associated > Plants > Roots > Rhizosphere > Soil | place: USA... | reverse complement strand
GCCAGCGGAGAGGCCTCCCGGAGCATCCCGACCAGCACCGCTCGAACCTCGCGGCGCTCCTCGGCGTCGATCTGCAACTCAGCGAAGGTGCGGCTCTGCGGATAGGTCCAGAACTCCCCGATCCGCTCGACGCGCTCGAGGTCGGGGAGCATGAGGACGTGGAGAAGCTCGGCGCGGGGAGCAGGCCGAGGGCGTCGAGACGTTCTCGAAGTCGGCGCTCGAGTTCGTCGGGTCTCATGGCAGGATGCCCCGCGCTCAAGCCTTGGCAGGTTTCGAAGGAACGACAACATCGCCCGCGATGATCTGCGCTCGCAGGTCCTCGATCTGCGGGCGGATGTCGTCGATGAATCCGCCGCTGTAGGCGATGTCGACGACGCCCTCGGCGAGGCCGAAGTGCCGTACCCCCGACGTGAAGATGCCCCGCGGGTAGTCCCGGAGCCCGTCATAGACGGCGACGTCCACCCTGATCAGCATCGAGGTGAGCACGAGGGACGGCCAGGCCGCGATGTGAAGCTCCGGCGGCGCGTCCTTGGGGTCCATTGCCGCGATCTCCTGGTACTGATCGACGTCCACCCCGATCGCCCACACGTGCCTGTCCTGGATCTCGGCGGCCGCCTGGAACACACCCCGTCCCGAGGCGCTGGCGGCGTGGTAGATGGCGTCGGCGCCCCCCCCATACATGCGCGCCGCAACCTGAAACGCATACGCGGGGGAGCTGAAACCGCTGAAGTCGAAGTACGGGGTCAAGGATGTCGACCGCACCTCGATGCTCGGATCGACCGCGCCGTCTCCGAGTTCGGCCTTGACGCGGAGAAGGTCCCCGCTGCCATGCATCTTATGGATCGGGAATTGCGCCGGCTCTCCGAGGACGGTGTCGACCTGATCCTCGTCCCATCGATCTTCGTCGACGTGAACGCGGTGGCCGTAGACTTCTCCGACACGCGCTACGTGGCCATCGACTTCACGGGCCGACCCAGCTCAAGCCTCCTCCAACGCCTCCTACGTCTCCTTCGCCCACAACGAGGGCTCGTTCCTCGTGGGGGCCGCAGCAGCCCTGAAGAGCCGGACCGGGCGGATCGGGTTCATCGCCGGCATGGACATCCCCATGATGCACGAGTTCCAGGCCGGCTACGAGGCCGGGCACGGGCGATCGATGCCCTGCGCGAGTAAACGCTGGTATGGGTTGTAGGTGCCCTCACCGGGGTCGATCAACAGTGCTTCCCGCGGCGGCAGCTCCGCGCCGAGGGCTCGAGCGGCCCGAGGATGCGGAACTCCATGGCGTCCGAACCGTACGCCGAGTCCCGAGGGCAAGGAAGGCTCTCCTCGTCGGGTCATAGGCCTTGGCAGCCGGCACCGTCGCGGCCGATCCGGTCTACGCACGATGCCGTCGGGCGACGAGGTCGCCAAGGTGTCGCCGGAGACCGCGGCCATACTGCAAGCGTTGGTCCGGTTCGGCTCTCGGGACCGGCTCGAGTTCCTGAGCTGATGGCGGCAGAAGTGGCGGCAAAACGCGAGCCGTTGGGTGCCAACCAGCGCAGACACCTGCGCATCGCCCGCCATGGTACGGCCGCGGCCACCGAGCCGCTATCCTGGCCGGTCACCCCTTCGAGGAGGTCACATGCGCAAGGCTGTGCTCGTGCTCACCGCGGTCGCGGCCCTGCTCCCGGCGTGTGGAGGGGACGACGACGGCGGAACCACGGCGGCGACCGGCGACACCGCAGCAGAGACGGGGGCGACCGGCGCGACGGCGGAGACGGGAGCCACGGGGGATGCCTCCGGCGACTGCGTGGACCTCACCGGCGAGGGCGACGTCTTCACCGTGACGATCGCGGACTTCACGTTCGACCCGTCGTGCTTCACGGCGAGCGCCTCCCAGGGGATCACGGTCGTGAACGAGGACGACGTCGGCCACACGTTCACGATGGTCGGCACCGACATCAACGTCCCGATCGCCGGCGGCGAGACCTTCAACGGGGAGCCGATCGCGGGCGTCGTCGAGCCCGGAACGTACGAGTTCGTCTGCACGATCCACCCGCAGATGACCGGCGAGGCGACGGTGGTCGCGTAGCGTCAGAACCCGAGGCGCTGCAGGGCCTTGGGGTCTCGCTGCCACTCCTTCAGGACCTTGACCCGGAGGTCGAGGAAGACCTTCGTGGCGAGCACGAGCTCCATCTCCTGGCGCGCGCGCGAGCCGATCGTCTTCAGCGTCTCACCGCCCTTGCCGATCACAATGCCCTTCTGCGACTCACGCTCGACGATCAACGCCGCGTGCACCTTCGTGATCGAGTCCTCGCGCTCGAGCTCCTCGACCACGACCGCGATCGAGTGCGGCACCTCCTGCCGCGTGACCGCGAGCGCCTTCTCGCGCACGATCTCGGCGAGGCGGACCTCGAGGGGCTGGTCGGTGACCTCGTCGGTCGGGTAATACGCGGGGCCCTCGGGCAGGCGCTCGGCGATCAGGTCGAGCAGGACGCGGACGCCGCGGCCGGTCTTCGCCGAGACCGGCACCACTTCGCCCCACGTACCGAGCGCGGCCGCGGCCTCGAGCTGCGGCACCTCCTGGCGGTTGCGGATCAGATCGAGCTTGTTCACGGCACAGAACTTCGGGCCCGGGAACCCGCCCACCTGCCGTTCGAACACGTAGGCGTCGCCCTTGCCGACGCCCGCCTTGGCGTCGACGACCTGCACGATCGCGTCGACGCCCTGGGTCGCCTCCCCGACGAGGTCGTTCAGGCGAGTGCCGAGCAGCGTCCGGGGTTTGTGGAACCCCGGTGTGTCGGTGAAGACGACCTGGTACGCGTCCGTCGTGAGCACCGCGCGGACGTCGCGACGGGTCGTCTGCGGCTTGTCCGACACGATCGCGACCTTCCGGCCCACGAGCGCGTTCACGAGCGTGGACTTACCGGTGTTCGGCCGCCCGACGACGGCGACGAACCCGCTGCGGAACGTCACGTCTTCAGGTCGGCCGGGCCGAACGCGTGGGGCAGGATGTCGGGCAGCGTCCACTCCGCGCGCTTGCCGTCCGCCGCCTCGATCACGACGAGCATCTTCGGCCCGAACTCGTTCAGCACCTGCCGGCACCCGCCGCACGGTGGCGTCGGCTCCTCGGCCCGCGTGACGACGGCCACCGCGTCGATCGATCGCTTGCCGGCGATCACCGCGGCCGCGACCGCGTTGCGTTCGGCACACACGGACATCGGGTAGGCCGCGTTCTCGACGTTCGCGCCCGGGAACACCTCGCCCTCGGCGAGCACGGCGGCGCCGACGTTGAAGTTCGAGTAGGGGGCGTACGAGCCACGCTCCATTGCCTCGCGCGCCGCCGCGACGAGCTCCTCTACCCGATCCCGCGCGGCGCTCACTCGGCGCCTACCTCCTCCTCGGCCCCCTCCGGCTCCGGTTCGCGCGTGATGAGCACCTTGGAGATGCGCCGCCCGTTCACCCGCTCGGCCGTGAAGCGGAGGTTCTGGAACCTCACGTCCTGTCCCTCGTCGGGGATCTCGCCGAGCAGCCCGAGCACGAGGCCCCCGATCGTATCCCACTCCTCGTCGGGCAACTCGGCGTCGAGGATCTCGTTCAGCTCGTCGATCGCGAGCTTGCCGTCGACGCGGTAGACGTCCTCGGAAACCACCTCGACGTCGGGCTCCTCGGTGTCGTACTCGTCGGCGATCTCCCCCACGAGTTCTTCGAGCAGGTCCTCGAGGGTCACGAGCCCCACGACGCTCCCGTACTCGTCGGTCACGACCGCGATGTGGAACTTCTCTTGCTGCATCTCGCGAAGGAGGTCCGCCACTTTCTTGGACTCGGGCACGAAGTGCGCCTTGCGGACGATGTCGGACAGCGGCATGTCGTGCTTGCCCTGGTGGAGCGCCTTCAGGACGTCCTTCGCGTAGATGATGCCGACGATCTCGTCCAGGTCGTCGTTGAAAACCGGAACGCGCGAGAAGCCGTGCTGGAGCACGATCGCCTGGACGTCGCGGAGCGTCTTGTCCGACTCGATCGCCGTCACGTCCGGCCGGGGCACCATGACCTCCCGGACGATCGTGTCGCCGAATTCGAAGATCGAGTGGATCAGCTCCTTCTCGCCCGCCTCGATCGAGCCTTCCTCGTGGCCGACCTCGGCCATCGAGCGGAGATCCGCCTCCGAGACGAACGGCCCCTGCTTCAGGCCCTTCCCCGGCAGCAGCCAGTTCGCGAGGCCGATCAGCGCCGCGGTAGGTAGCGCGAGGAGCCGGCCGAGCGCCCACACGAGCGGCGCGACCATGAGCGCCGCGCGGTCCGAATGCAGCACGCCGAACGTCTTGCTCATCGCCTCGACGAGCACGAAATACAGGAGCGTGAACACGACCGAGACGATCGTGACGCCGAGCCCGCCGTAGGTCTGCTCGGCGATGATCGCCACGATGATGGCCGAGCCGTTCTGGCAGAGCATCACGGTGAGGTAGATCGCGTTCAGGAACCGGGGCGGGTCGGACTCCAGACGTTCGAGCACGAAGGCGTTGCGGCGCCCCTCCTCGACGAGCGCGAGCGCGCGGACGCGCGTCATCCGCGTGAGCGACGCCTCGGCGATCGCCAGGACCGAGCCGAGGATCACGAGGAACCCGACGAGGACCCAGAGCCAGATCATCCGGCCTCGGCCTTCGCGTACCGATCCTGCCGGCTCCACATCGCCGCGCGGTCGGCCTCGTCGTCGTGGTCGTGGCCGAGCAGATGGAGGATCCCGTGCACGAGCAGCAGCCGGAGCTCGGCGGCGGGGTCGTCCGGGTTGTTCGCGGCGGCCACCGCGGGCGCGATCACGACGTCGCCGAGCAACCGCGGCCCCTCGGTCGCGTCGTCGTCCTGTGGGAACGAGAGCACGTCGGTGGGCCCCTCCTCCTTCATGTACCGGTGGTGCAGGTCCGCCATCTCGTCCTCGGTCACGAACGAGACCGACAGCTCGGAGTCCGCGGCGCCCTCCCCGACAAGAGCGTCGCGCGCGAGCGCGACGAGCCCCTCGGTGTCGACGGGGATCGACTGGCGGTCGTCGACGAGGATCAGCGGAGGTTGGTCGTCGTCAGCCATCGGCGCGGGCGCGCTGCTCTCCGAAGACCCGGTAGGCCTCCACGATGTCCTGCACGATCTTGTGGCGCACGACGTCGCGGGCGCCGAGGTGCGACACCTCGATCCCATCGATGTCGCGCAGGATGTCCTGGACGACCACGAGGCCGGAGGTCTGGCCGTTCGGCAGGTCGATCTGCGTGACGTCGCCGTTCACGACGGCCTTGGATCCGAACCCGAGCCGCGTGAGGAACATCTTCATCTGCTCCGGCGTCGTGTTCTGCGCCTCGTCGAGGATGATGAACGAGTCGTTCAGCGTCCGGCCGCGCATGTACGCGAGCGGCGCGACCTCGACCGTCCCGCGCTCCATGAGCCGCGGCAGCGCGTCGGCGCCCATCATCTCGAACAGCGCGTCGTACAGCGGCTTCATGTACGGGTCGATCTTCTCGTAGAGGGTCCCCGGCAGGAAGCCGAGCCGTTCGCCGGCCTCGACGGCGGGGCGCGTGAGGATGAGCCGCGAGACCTCCTTGTCCTGAAGCGCGCGGACGGCGGTGGCGACGGCGAGGTAGGTCTTGCCGGTCCCGGCGGGGCCGATCGCGAACGTGACGGTCGCGTTGCGCATCGCGTCGACGTACTGCTTCTGGCCGAGCGTCTTCGGCGCGATGCCGCGCCCGCGGCCGGTCAGGAACACGTCGCCGAGGACCTGCGTCGGCGTCGCCTCCTCGCCCTTGATCAGCTCGATCGAGCGGCCGACCGACGACGCGTTGAGCTCGTGGCCGCGTTCGAGCAGCGTGACGAGTTCCTCGAACAGCAGGGCGACGCGCTCCACCTCGGGCTCGGGGCCGGAGATCGTGATCTCGTTGCCGCGGACCACGATCTCGGAGTCGAATGCGGCCTCGACGAGCTTGAGCAGCTCGTCGCGCTGACCGAGGAGGGCGACCATGCTCTGGTCCCCCGGCACCAGGATCTTCACCTGCGTGGAGGCTCTCGCCAAACGCTCCGCTCTGGGGCGGTGCCCCGTTCCTCCTCGTACGGACGGGCCCGTCGTCTGGCGGCCCGTTCTGGGCTCGGATTCTACCCCCGGGTTTCGCGCGCCACGCGCCCTACGCTCGCCCATCAGCCCGGCGGCCACGAGAACGGGCGGCCGCCGAGGAGATGGAAGTGCAGGTGGAACACGCTCTGCCCGGCACCCCGGCCGACGTTCGTGACCACCCGCCAGCCGCCCTCGTCCACTCCCTCGGCCCTGGCCAGGTGCGCCGCGGCCTGGAAGATGTCGGCGAGCATCCCGCCGTGCCGATCCTCGAGCTCGCGGATGCTCTCCACGTGCTCCTTCGGGATCAGGAGCAGGTGCGTCGGCGCGCCCGGGTTGATGTCGCGGAACGCGATGAGGGTGTCGGAGGAGTGCACGATCTCGGCAGGCACCTCGCCGGCGACGATGCGGCAGAACAGGCAGCTCGAACTCACGGGTTCGTCGCTCATGTCGTCGGCCTCCGGAGGGTCGCGCTCGAGGTCGCCTTCTTCCCGGCGCCCTCACCCCTGAGGCGGGCGAGCTCCTCGAGGAGCCGCCGCTGGTCCTTCGGGAGGTCGCGCGGGGTCTCGACCGCGATCGTGAGGAACAGGTCGCCCCGGCCGCGCCGGCCGAGGTTCGGGATCCCGTGGCCGCGGAGGCGCACCGTCGTCCCGGAGTCCGTCCCCGGCTCGATGTCGATCGACTCGGTGCCGTCGAGCGTCTCGACCTCGACGTTCGCGCCGAGCGCCGCCTGGACGAGCGGCACGTCGAGGATCGCGAACACGTCCTGCCCGTGGCGTTCGAACACGGGGTCATCGTCGACGTGCACCGTCACGTACAGGTCGCCGGCCGGACCGCCCGAGCGGCCGGTGTGACCAGCCTCGGTGATGCGGAGCTCCATCTGATCCGAGACGCCCGCCGGCACATCGACGGTGACGGTGCCCTCGGTGGCCACCCGCCCTCGGCCTCGGCAGCGCTCGCACGGCGACACGATCTCCTCGCCGGTGCCCTCGCAGGTCGAGCACGGGTGCGCGGTCATCACGGTCCCGAAGATGCTCCTTCGGACGTCCTGCACCTGCCCGGTGCCGCCGCAGGTGCGGCAGCGTTCGGGCGACGTCCCCGGCTCGGCGCCGTTCCCCCCGCAGCGGTCGCAGGCCTCCATCCGGGCGACCCGGACGTCCTGTCGCACGCCGAACGCGGCCTCGCGGAACGCCAGGCGGACCTCGGCGAACACGTCCTCGCCGCGCTGGACGCGCGAGCGAGGCCCGGCCCTTCGACGGCCGAACGTCCCGGTGCCGAAGAACGCCTCGAACAGGTCCGACATGTCGCCGAACGGGAACTCGACGGGCCCGCCCCGTCCGTACGCGTCGTACTGCGCGCGCTTGTTCGAGTCCGAGAGGATCTCGTAGGCGGCGGCGACCTCCTTGAAGCGTTCCTCGGCCGCGGGGTCCGCGTTCACGTCGGGATGGTGCTCGCGCGCGAGCTTCCGATAGGCCTTCCTGATGTCCTCGGTGGAGGCGTCGCGGGGGACGCCGAGGATCTCGTAGAGGTCGCGTACGGCCGCCATCGACTACGCCCCGAGCTCGGTCGCGAGCTCGGACAGGCGGCGGGCGACGGCGCGAACCGAGGCCATCACGTTCACGTAGTCCATCGCCGTCGGTCCGACGACGCCCACGGTCCCGATCTTCGTCGAGCCCGCGCTGAACGGCGCGGACACGATCGAGGCCTCCCACTCGCCGGTATGCGGATGCTCGGCGCCGATCGTCACGTTCACGTCCTCGGTCGTCACGTCGCGCAGGAGCTCGAGCATCTCGGACTCGTGCTCCAGCGCCTCGAACAGGCGGCGCACGGTCTCGCGGCGCCAGTGCGCCGCTTCGTCGGCGAGGTTCGCGACGCCGCCGATCATCACGTGTTGCGCCCCGGTGCCGAACTGCATCTCGCCGAAGAGCTCGGCGGCCGCGGCGAGGACCACGCGTTCGCCTGAGGAGGCGGCGGCGGCGGCCTTCAGCGTCTCGGTCTGCGCCTCGGTGAGGTCGCGCCCGTGGACCTTGTCGGCGAGCGCGCGCTCGAGGGAGGCGAGGCCGGCCGCGTCCAGGCCGTCCGGCCGGTCGATCATCAGCTTGTCGACGCGCCCCTGCTTGCCCACGACAAGCAGCAGGACGCCGCTCCCGACCTCCATCAGCTCGGTGCGCAGGACCACCTCGTTCGAGCCCGTGGGCGGCGGCACCGCGAGGCCCGCGTACTGGGTGACGCGGGAGAGCAGCTGCGTCGTCCCGCGCAGCACCTCCTCGAGGTCGATCATCGTGTCGGCGAAGAAGCCGGCGATCGCGCGGCGCTGCGTGTCGCGGATCCGGCCCCCCGGCGGGAGCGAGTCGACGAACCGCCGGTAGCCGGCGTCGGTTGGGATGCGGCCGGCGGAGGTGTGCGGGTGCGAGAGGTAGCCGAGCTCCTCGAGCGCGGCCAGCTCGTTGCGGATCGTGGCGCTCGAAACGCCGAGACCGGAACCCTCGGCGATCGTCTCGCTCCCCACGGGCTCGCCTGTGCGCACGTACGCCTCGATCACGGCGCGCAGCACCGCGACCTTCCTCGCTCCAAGCTCGGGATCGGCCATGGGTTAGCAGTCTACCCCCGAGAGTGCTAGGGGCCGATCATCAGAAGATCGCGGGCCCGATGACAACCGAAACCAACGGTCGTGCGTCCTAGGGTGGAAGGATGAGGGTCGACGAGATCGCGCTCCGGGAGTTCCTCCACACCGCGTACCCGCGGCTGGTCGCGGCGGTCGCACTCGTGTGCGGCAGCCGGCCCGCGGCCGAGGACGCGGTGCAGGAGGCGCTGCTCCGGGCGTGGGAGCGCTCGGAGAAGGGTGAGGAGATCGAGTCGTTGAACGCGTGGGTGACGACGGTGTCGCTGAACCTGGCGAGGAGCGGGCTTCGGCGGTTGCGTACGGAGCGGCGCGCGCGAGGACGGCTCCAGGCGTCTGCGGTCGGCGAGACCGGCGGCGACCGGGTGGACGTGGAGCGAGCACTCTTGGCGCTCCCCCGCCGCCAACGGGAGGCCGTCGTGCTCCGGTACTACGTGCAGCTCGACACACGCGAGGTGGGACGGGCGCTCGGCATCAACGAGGGAACCGTCAAGAGCACGCTATCGAGAGCACGCGCGGCGCTCGCCGACCGTCTCGGCGTTCAGGAACCGGAGGAGGCGAACCACCGTGGCGGTTGACGAACGCCTCCGGCGCGAGCTCGAGCAGGCAGGCCGGCCCGCGGACCCGAGCGGCGTCTACGAAGACCTGATCCGCCGCCGCGAGCGTCGACGCCTCGCCCGGCGGATAAAGGCGGGCGCCCTCGCCGTGGCCGTGGCGGTCGGGTGCATCGCGGGGATCGTCGTCCTGTCTCGCGTGTTCGCGAGGGCCCCCGTCGAGCTGGCGGCAGGCGCCGGCCAAGGGATCGTGTTCGGGGATGGGACGGGCGAGGAGACCGACCTGTTCGTCGTCCAGGCTGACGGAAGCGGCCTCCGGCGCCTTACCCACGACGGGGGAAGCGGGGCAGCAAGCTGGTCGCCCGACGGTTCGAAGATCGTCTTCGCGCGCTACGAGCAGACCCAGACCTCCGACCTGTTCGTGATGAACCCGCTGGGATCAGAGGTGACTCGATTGACCGAGACACCCGGGATCTCGGAGGCCGAGGCTCGCTGGTCGCCCGATGGTTCGAAGATCGCGTTCGAGGCAAGCGGGATCGGTCAGGACGGCGTGTACGTCATGGATGCGAACGGCTCGAACGTCGTTCGACTCACCGCTCCGGAGATGGACAGCAGCTCACCAGACTGGTCGCCGGATGGATCGCAGCTCGTCTTCGACGTCACCCCCACCCCAACGGCCACGGAAGGTCCGGGCGGGATCGAGATATGGATCATGGACGCGGACGGAGGCGATCCGCATCCGATCGTCGGCGACGGCGCGTCGGGCAACTACGAGCCTCGCTGGTCGCCCGGCGGAGACCTGATCGTCTTCACCCGCGACCGGGACGTGTACATCGTGCGTCCCGACGGCACGGGACTGAAGAACCTGACGCCCCAAGCCGGCGCCGACGTGTACGACCGCGACGCGGCGTGGTCCTCGGATGGCGAGCGGATCGTCTTCGCGTCCGGTCGCACGCACGACGATGCGCTGAGTCTGTTCACGATGAACCCCGATGGGACCGACGTGCAGCCGGTGCTCGACTCCGCGATCGGTTTCTGCTGCCCTCGTCCCGACTGGCACGGCGATGCGGTTGGTGTGCCTTCGCCCGAACCGAGCCCGACCGAGGAACCGTCACCTGCGGTCGAGGGGGAGGATCTCGGGCTCGGGTTCCCGGTGTGCAACGTCACGTCCATCGAGGACGAGTTCGCGGAGCCAAGCGTGAACTCCACCGCATTCGTCGCGACGAGGATGGGCGACACGGGCGGATGCCCGCAGGCCGACGATGCGTTCAACGTCATCGCGCTCGACATGGTCGGAGACCGGAAGGCGGAGACGTCCTTCGGGCCGATCGAGTGCACGATCGAGTGCCGGGCGTTCTCGTCGCCGGACCTAGACGGCGATGGGACCGCCGAACTGCTCGTGGTCCAGAGTGGCGGCTCGGTCCTCGGGATGCGGCTCTACGACTTCGAGTCCGTCGATGGCGACGTCGCGATCGTGCCGGTGGACGTCGCGCCGCCCGGAGATCCCGACGCGCTCCTCGAACCCGGGGAGCAAGCATCGTTCCTGCTCGGCGGCGACGCGTTCGAGCTGTACACGCTCCAGTGCCTCTCCTTGGACGAAGGGGTGGTCGGGCTTGCCTTCACGCTGGCCGAATCCCTCCCGCACGACGCGCCCGATGCCGAATGGCACGCGCACGAGGTCATCGTGGAGCTCAGGGACGACGGACTCCTGCACGTGGTGAACGCACGGGACTTCACCGAACCGGTGACCGACGATCCCGGTGGACCATCGTTCAGGTCGGACAAGACGCTGTGCGGCGCGAACCTCGGCCCCTAACTACTCGACGAGCCCGAGGACGAGCTCGTTCAGCACGAGCATCCCGCGCTCGGTCGGGACGAGCGCGCCGTCCTCGTCGCGCAGCAGGCCGGACTCGACGAACGGCTCCGAGCGCCCCGGCTCCACCCACGACGACGGCACGCCCTCGAGGATCCGCAGCCGCAGGAACACCTCCTCGAGGTAGGCGTCGCTCGGCTCGAGGCGCTCCTCACCCCCGACCGGCAGCCGCCCCGACTCGACCGTAGACAGGTACTCCTCGGGCGGGCGGACGTTCCACCACCGGCGGTCGTCCCGGTACGAGTGCGCCCCGGCGCCGAGGCCGAGGTACGGCCGGCGTTCCCAGTACCCGAGGTTATGCACGCATTTGAAGCCGGGCTTCGCCCAATTCGACACCTCGTAGTGCCGGTACCCGGCGGCCGCGAGCAGCTCGCAGGCGAGCTCGAACATGTCGGCCTGCACGTCCGGGTCGGGCGCCGGCACCGCCCCGCGCGACACCTTCCGGCCGAGCGGTGTCGACGGCTCGATCGTGAGCGCGTACGCGCTCACGTGTTCGGGGGCGAGCTCGATCGCCTCGCGGAGCGTCCGCTCCCACGACCCGACGGTCTCCCCGTCTGCGCCGTAGATCAGGTCGAGGTTCACGTTCGCGTACCCGGCCTCGCGTGCCGCCGACATCGCGCGACGGACCGACGTGGGGTCGTGGATCCGTTCGAGCACCGCGAGCACGGCGCGGTCGAACGACTGCGCGCCCATCGACAGCCGCGTGTAGCCCGATTCGAGGAGGCCGGCGAGCTTCGCCGTGTCCACCGTGTCCGGGTTCGCCTCGATCGTGACCTCGGCGTGGGAATCGACCGCGAACGTCTGCCGCAGGTGCGCGAGGAGCGCCTTCAGGTCCGCGACCTCGAGGGTCGTCGGCGTGCCACCCCCGAGGAAAACGCTCGCGACGTCCTCGTCCTTCCATCCCGGCGCCGCGAGCCGCGCCTCGGAAAGAAGCGCGACCACGTACCGCGACGCGAGGTGGTCGAGCCCCGCGTACGCGTTGAAGTCGCAGTAGCCGCACCTGGTGAGACAGAACGGCACGTGCACGTAGAGCCCGGCGGTCATCGCTTCGCCTCCGCTTTCTCGTCCACCCGGAGCGCCGCGATGAACGCCTCCTGCGGGACGTCGACGCGGCCGACCCGCCGCATGCGCTCCTTCCCCTTCTTCTGCGTCTCGAGGAGCTTGCGCTTGCGCGTGATGTCGCCGCCGTAGCACTTCGCGAGCACGTCCTTGCGCTTGGCCTTCACGGTCTCGCGCGCGACGATCCGCGAGCCGATCGAGGCCTGGATCGCGACGTCGAACAGCTGCCGCGGGATCAGCTCGCGGAGGCGTTCGACCATCTGCCGCCCGTACTGCTGCGCCTTGTCCCGGTGCACGACGCTGCTGAACGCGTCGACGGGGTCGCCGTGCAGGAGCACGTCGACGCGGACGAGGTCGCTCTGTTCGTACCCGGTGGGCTCGTAATCGAGCGAGGCGTAGCCGCGCGTCCGGGACTTCAGCTGGTTGAAGAAGTCGAAGATGATCTCGGCGAGCGGCAGGTGGTAGTGGACCTCGGCGCGCTCGGGCGAGAGGTACTTCATGTCGAGGAGCTCGCCGCGGCGCGCCTGGCAGAGCTCGAAGATCGCGCCCAGGTACTCGCTCGGCGTGATGATCGTCGCGAGGACCATCGGCTCCTCGACGTGGTCGTAGGTACCGGGCTGTGGCATCTCGCTCGGGTTGTGCACGACCGACGTCTGGTCGCCGCGGACGATGTGGAACTCGACGTTCGGCGCAGTCGCTATCAGCTCGAGCCCGAACTCGCGCTCGAGCCGCTCCTTCACGATGTCCATGTGGAGCAGGCCGAGGAACCCGCATCGGAAGCCGAACCCGAGCGCCTGCGACGTCTCAGGCTCGTACGCGAGCGCGGCGTCGTTCAGCTTCAGCCGGTCGAGCGCCTCGCGGAGCTCCGAGTAGTCGCCGCCCTCCGCGGGGAACAGGCCGCTCCACACCATCGGGAGCGGCTCGCGATAGCCGGGGAGCGGCTCGGTGGCCCGGCCCTTGCCGGCCGAGGTGATCGTGTCGCCGACCTTCACCTGGTGGACGTCCTTGAGCCCCGTCACGAGGTAGCCGACCTCCCCCGCCTCGAGCGCCGTCACCGGGCTCGGCTCGGGCGCGAACACGCCGGGCTCCTCGGTCTCGGAGTCGAGGCCGGTCGCCATGAAGTGGACCCTCGATCGCGCGCCGAGCGCGCCGTCGACGACGCGGACGTACGCGACGACACCGCGGTACGGGTCGAAGCTCGAGTCGAAGATGAGCGCGCGGAGCGACGCGTTCCGGTCGC
>Ga0075429_100003487_pt1 | contig 13418 bp, 12 predicted proteins | sample RhiMetdeltSRZDD3_FD_75295 | JGI IMG/M metagenome (GOLD analysis project Ga0075429, IMG submission 75295) | Populus rhizosphere microbial communities from Tennessee, USA - Rhizosphere MetaG P. deltoides SRZDD3 | ecosystem: Host-associated > Plants > Roots > Rhizosphere > Soil | place: USA... | reverse complement strand
CGCCTCGTCGTCGAGGATGGTCTCTACGATGAGCTACCCTGAGAAGTGTTGAACCACGGGATGCCAGGCCACTGACACCAATCGAGCACGCCCGCCGGATCGCTGAGCTCGCCCAGGAGAAGCTCGCCGCCGACGTGGTCATCCTCGACATGCGGCCGGTCTGCTCCTACACGGACTACTTCGTCATCTGCACGGGGCAGAACCCCCGACAGACGAAGGCGATCTACGACGCCGTCCGCGAGGAGATCAAGAAAGCCGACGGCCTGACGCCGCGCACCGTCGCCGGGGAGCGCGAGGCGAGCTGGATCCTCGCCGACTACCTCGACGTGGTCCTGCACGTCTTCACGCCCGAGGCGCGCGAGTACTACCGGCTCGAGGAGCTCTGGGGCGACGTGCCGTCCGTCGAGCTCGCCGCCGCGGGCTAGACGAGCCAACCCGCGCGGGAGCAAAAGGGGCCGACTACACTGGAGAAGCACGCCGCGGGGCCATAGCTCAGCTGGGAGAGCGCTTGGCTGGCAGCCAAGAGGTCGCGGGTTCGAATCCCGCTGGCTCCACTCCCTCCGGACGACGAGCTGCACGTCCCTCATTCGAAGGACTTCAGGCAGCGCTCGATCCGTCCGATACAGGTCTTACGTTCAAGTGTTACAAGGGGCTCCCGCCCTGGCCGCAGGCGCTGGAGCCCCGAGGACTACACGAAGGCGAGAGCCCACCTGAGACGAGGTGGGCTCTCTGCTTTAACCCGGGTTCTGGCAGTGCGGCTAACCCTCCGGCCAGACGCCTGCCCGCCCCACTGTGCCGGCTGCCCGGCGCAGCTTGAATAAGCGTCAAGAAAGCAGGAGGACTCTTCTTCATGACAAACATCTCCCTCACTCAGTTCGAGACGCGCCGCCGGCAGGTAGCGGACGAGCGGGATCTCATCGACGCACGAGCGGCCGCACGCTCCGTCGATCGGCCCCGCAGGACGTTCCGCTTCCTGAAGGCCGTGCGGGGCGCCGCCGCCGCCTAGGCCGCAGGGTGCTGCGGCGGCGCCTCAGACGGCCGTGCGCATCTGCGCGCGCGCCGTCCTGAAGCGCAGCGTCTCGTAGGCGATGAGCGCGGTGCAGACCGCGGCGACGAGCGCGATGGCCACGACTCCGTCCACGCGCACGGCGACCGGTATCAGCGCCGCGCTCGTCGCTGCTGCCAGGCAGCGCCGGAGGTTGACGTTGCCGACGCTGCGGAGCCTCATCGCGTCGTGGCTCAGGAGGTAGAGGGCGACGCCGCCGCAGAGCGCGAATGCCGGCACCGTGTCGAGCGGCTCGTCCACGTGCGCGAGGACCTTCTTCGCGCCGAGCGCGACCAGGACGATGCCCGCGAACATCGGCAGGTGGAGATAGCTGTACAGGTCGCGCGCCAGCCTCGATCTCTCGTGCCCGTGCGCCTCGACGAGCGTCTTGCGCGCGACGAGCGCGACGATGTCGAAGTACGCCCACCAGAGCGCGCAGGCCACGCCGAGCCCGAGGATCGCCGCGATCACGACGGTCGGGTCGAGCTCGATGCCGGCAGCGCCGATCCCGATGGCGACGATCGACTCCCCGAGCGCGATGATCACGATCAGGCCGTAGCGCTCGGCGAAGTGCTCCGCGGAGACGGAGAACCCGCGGACGCCGAAGATGTATGGGCCGCTGTAGTCGATCGCGAGCGCCAGCAACCAGCACGCGATCTGCGCGCGGCCGTCGAGGAAGCCCGCGACGACGATGAGCGCCGGCCCCGGTATCGCCGTTCGCGCGAGCCGGTACGCCGCCTGCCGGACGTCGACGTGCGGCGTCGCCTCGGCGAAGAGCACGATGTGGAGGACGCGCACCATGAAGAAGGCGAGGCCGAAGAGAACCGCGTCGCTGCTGAATGCGTTCGGCACCGCGAGGGCGGCGACGAACATCGCGCCCATGGCCGCGAAGACCGCGAGCCGGGCCGAGCCCTCGTCGGGGTCGATCTCGTTCGTGAGCCAGGCGTAGGCGCCCCACGTCCACCAGAGCGCCGCCAGGATGAGCATGCCCTTCCCGACGCCCGCCCAGGTCGGGTCGTCGGACATGAACCCGGTGACCTGGGTCAGCGCGAAGACGAAGACGAGATCGAAGAAGAGCTCGAGCGGCGTGACCGGGTGCTCGAGCTCCTCGTCACCATCGAGCTCAGGCTCGACCTCGAACGGCGGATCGGGCTCCATCCCGGGATGATCGCAGCGGCGCTACCGGGCGCGCAGCTGCTCGAGGACAACAGGGTCGATCCGCTCGGCGCCGTCGACGCGCTCCTCGAGGTTCTCGGTGCCCGCCCAGGCCGCGAGAGCGTCCGGGAGCTCGCCCTCGTACCCGAGCGCGGCAAGCCGCTCGCGGACCTCCGCGGCGAGCGGCGTGTCGACGTCTAACCAGTCTTCCTCGGGCGTGTGGCCGAAGAGCAGGTCGTGGAGGCGGTAGATGCGCTCCAGCTCCTCGATCGGCTGGGGGTGGTCGTCGACCCGCAGGTCGGCGGCCACGTCGCTCGTTCCGCCGTAGCCGCCGTCCTTGCGGACGACGTAGAGCGCCGCCGACTGCCGGCCGCGGCGGTCGCCGCCGGCCGCCTCGGCCGCGGCGAGGCAGGCGAGCAGGCGCTCGGCGAGCGGGCTACCGACCGAGCCCTCGAAAGTCGAGGCGAGCGCGCCCACGGTCGCCTCCGAGACGAGGATGTTCCCCTGCGCCGCGAAGCCGGGGCCGGTCGTCCCGCCGGCCCAGTCCATGCACTCCGATCCGGTGTAGGTGGCGGCGCGGCCCTGCCCGTCGACGACGCCGAGCTGGCGGTGCCCGCGCCCGTCGTCGGCGCCGACGAGCGTCCTGACGACGTCGTCCGCCGAGTAACCGTCCCGCAGCAGCGCCATGCCGTCGGGCCGGAAGGCGAGGTTGGCCCAGGCCTGCGTCGCGAGCGCGCCGACGTGCGGCTCCGCGGCGGGGACGACCGCCCCGACGGCGAGGAACTTGGACTGGACGGCGACGCCCCACTCGCCGGCTTCGAGGTCGCACGCGACGATCGAGTACGTCGAGACCACGACCGGATTCTGCCAGCGCCGGCCGGCGCTAAGATTCGTCCCGAACATGGCTACGTCCCTTAGCTGAGCCAGGGAGCGTCGACGCGGCGAAAGCCGTGGGCCTCCCGCGCGCCTCTCAGACGAGAGGCGTTTTCATATCGGAGACCGATGGAGCGATACGACCCACAGGCAGTCGAGCTGAAGTGGCAGGACATCTGGGAGCGCGAGCGCGCCTTCTACGTCCCGAACCCGGCCGACGCGTCCAAGACGGACAAGGAGCACACGTACGTGCTCGAGATGCTCCCGTACCCGTCGGGCGAGCTCCACATGGGCCACGTCAAGAACTACACGCTCGGCGACGTCCTCGCGCACGTCCGGCGGCGCATGGGCTTCCGCGTGCTGCGCCCGATGGGCTACGACGCCTTCGGCCTGCCCGCCGAGAACGCAGCGATTCGGGAGGGAGGCCATCCGCGCCTCGTCATCGAGCGGAACATCGCCGCCATCCGCGAGCAGATGAAGCGCATGGGCTGGGCGATCGACTGGGACCGCGAGGTCTCTTCCCACGAGCCGTCCTACTACCGCTGGACGCAGTGGCTGTTCATCCGGTTCTTCGAGAAGGGCCTCGCCTACCGCAAGGAGGCGCCCGTCAACTGGTGCCCGAACGACCAGACCGTGCTCGCCAACGAGCAGGTGATCGACGGGCGCTGTGAGCGCTGTGGCGCCGAGGTCGAGCGCCGGAACCTCGAGCAGTGGTTCTTCCGTATCACCGCGTACGCCGACGACCTCCTCGACGAGATGAGCCTGCTCGAGTCCTGGCCAGAGCACGTGCTGACGATGCAGCGCAACTGGATCGGGCGCTCCGACGGCGCGGAGGTCGTGTTCCGGATCGAGGAGCAGGACGTCGAGATCCCCGTCTTCACGACCCGTCCGGACACGCTCTTCGGCGCCACGTTCTTCGTGCTCGCGCCCGAGCATCCGCTCGTTCCCAAGCTCGTCGAGGGCACCCCGCACGAGGGCGAGGTCATCGACTACGTCCGTCAGGCCGCCGGGCGCTCGTCCGTCGACCGCGCCGATCCTGAGAAGGAGAAGACCGGGGTCTCCACGGGGGCGTTCGTGACCAATCCCGTCAACGAGGAGCGCCTCCCGATCTGGGTCTCCGACTACGTGCTGATGGAGTACGGCACCGGCGCGATCATGGCCGTGCCCGCGCACGACGAGCGCGACTTCGAGTTCGCGGAGCGGTTCGAGCTTCCTGTGAAGGTCGTCGTCGCGCCGGAAGGGGAGGAGCCCGAGGAGGGGACCTACGTCCCGCATGCCGAGAACGAGCGGCTGGTCGACTCGGCGCAGTTCACGGGGCTTCCCGCGGCGGAGGGCAAGCAGGCCATCGTCGAGTGGCTCGAGTCGCGCGACCTCGGCAAGGGCGCGGTCAGCTACCGGCTACGGGACTGGCTGCTCTCCCGCCAGCGCTACTGGGGCTGCCCGATCCCGATCCTCTACTGCGAGTCCTGCGGGATGGTGCCGGTGCCCGACGAGGACCTGCCCGTCCTGCTCCCCGAGGTGGACGAGTACCTGCCCAAGGGTCGCTCGCCGCTGGCCGCGGCCGAGGACTGGGTGCACACGAAGTGCCCGACGTGCGGCGGCGAGGCGCACCGGGAGACGGACACGATGGACACGTTCGTCGACTCCTCCTGGTACTTCATCCGCTACTGCGACGCCCGCAACGACGAGGAGCCCTGGAACCGCGAGATCGCGGACTACTGGCTCCCCGTCAACCAGTACATCGGGGGCGTCGAGCACGCGATCCTGCACCTGCTCTACGCGCGCTTCTTCGTGAAGGTGCTGAACGACCTGGGGCTGCTCGGCTTCCGCGAGCCGTTCCTGCGCCTCTTCACCCAGGGGATGATCCACTACCTCGGCGCGAAGATGTCCAAGTCGAAGGGCAACGTCCTCAGCCCGGACGACCTGATTGCGAGTCACGGCGCCGACGCGGTCCGCCTCTACATCCTCTACATGGGGCCGGCGGAGGACGACATCGAGTGGCAGGACACCGGCATCGAGGGGATGGCTCGCTTCCTCGGGCGGCTCTGGCGGCTGGGGCTGGAGGTTGCCGAGCGGGGTGAGGTCGACGTGCCGGCCGACGGGCCGCTCGTCCGTCGCGCGCACCAGGCCATGGCCAAGGTGGGCGACGACATCACGCGCCGCTTCCAGTTCAACACGCCCATCGCGGCTGTGATCGAGCTGGTCAACGAGATCTACCACGCCAAGGACGACCCCGACCGCGCCGGGGAGGTCCGGTTCGCCACGGAGGCCGCGGTCAGCCTGATCCAGCCCTACGCCCCGCACATGGCCGAGGAGCTGTGGGAGCGCCTGGGCCACGAGCGCCTCTGGGAGGCGGCCTGGCCGCAGGCTGACCCGGCGCTGCTCGAGCGCGAGACGTTCGAGCTGGTCGTCCAGGTCAACGGCCGCGTCCGGGACCGTGTGGAGGTGCCCGTCGGGCTGGACGATTCCGAGCTCCTCGACCGGGCCAAGGAGCTCCCGCGTGTGCGCGCGCACCTGGACGGCAAGGAGATCCGCAAGGAGATCGTCGTCCCGGGCAAGCTCGTCAACCTCGTCGTCTAGCGCCGGGTCGCTTCCGTACTCTGTGAGCGTGAACGTCATCGACGTTCTGCTGCTCCTCGGGGTCGCAGTCTTCTCCATCTTCGGCGCTCACCGGGGGCTCGCCGCGCAGGCGCTCTCGCTCGGTGGGCTCCTCGTTGGCGCGATCGTCGGCTCGTTCGTGGCGCCGCTCTTCCTGCCGGACAACTCGCCGTGGATCCCGGTCGCGGGACTGGCCGGGGCGTTGATCGGCGCGTCGCTCCTGGGAGCGGCCGCCTCGGCGCTGGGGACGCCCGTGCGGGCCTTCCTGTCCATGAGGCCCGCCCTCTCGACGGTCGACCGCGTCGGCGGCATCGTCCTCGGCGGGCTGATCGCGCTCAGCGTCGGATGGCTCGTGGCCGTGCTGGCCCTCCACCAGCCGGCCCTCGGCCTCCGCGCCGAGATCCGCGAGTCGGTCCTCCTCCCGCGGCTCCTGAGCGCCGTCCCGCCCGACCGGGTGCTCCAGGCCCTCAACCGCTTCGACCCGCTGCCGCTCCTGCCGGGGCTCCAGGAGGCGCTGCCTCCGCCCGATCCGAGCGTGTTGCAGAGCCCGGGCGCCCGGGAGGCTGCGGGGAGCGTCCTCAAGCTCGAGGGAACGGCGTGCGGTGTCGGCACGCAGGGATCCGCCTGGGTCGTGCGGAACGGTCTCGTGGCGACGAACGCGCACGTGATCGCGGGGCACGAGGGGACGCGGGCGCTCGCCCCGAACGGCCAGGTGCTCTCCGCGACGCCGGTCTACGTCGACTCGCGGAACGACATCGCGCTCCTGCGTGTCCGCGGCCTGGAGGTCGGGGCGCTGCCGGTCAACACCGACCCCGACCTGCCGCGGCCGGTCGCCCTGCTCGGTTATCCGCGGAACGGCGCGCTGACGGCAACCGCGGCGACCGCCGGCGAGGCGCGGACGGTGCTCTCCCCGGACGCCTACGGACGGGGCGTGCGGCCGCGGGTCGTCGTGCCGCTCCGCGGCGCCGTACAACCCGGCGAGAGCGGCGGCCCGGTGGTCGATCGGCGCGGGCGCGTCGTCGCGATGATCTTCGGCGGTACGCGCGACGGCAACGGCGGCTACGCCGTCCCGGTCGACATGGTCGTCAGCGCGGCCGCGGGCGAGCTGCGCAGGGTCGATCCCGGGCCCTGCATCGTGCGCTAGCCGGCGCGCTTTCGACACGGTCCGCGCGCCACACGCGCGTTTTTCCGCGCCACCATCGACTGCATGCGAGCTTTCGTGGTGGCAATCATGTGCGCCGCGCTCTGGGCCGCCGGTGGTGCGCGCGCGGCGGTGGTGGCGATACCCCCCGAGACCGACGTCGGCCTGCCGTTCTGGTGCGACTGGAGCTACGACTGGGAGTCGCGCTGCTACCGGGACGACGGCCCGCGCCTGCCGATCGGCGGCGTCGACGACAAGGTCTGGCGTGCAGCGCTCCGCTTCTCGCTCTCGCCCGTGCCGGCCGGAGCGGCGATTTCGTCCGCCCGGCTCTCGATCTACCACGACGGGACGTGCGTGGCGCCGCGCCTCACCACCGTCCCGTGCGCGGTCGGCTACGTCGTCGACGCGCACCGGATCCTGTCGCCGCCGTGGTCGCGCGAGCGCGAGCCGGACTTCGACGAGCGGGTTGCAGGAACCGACGTCGTGCTTTCGCCGGACATGCCGCAGTGGCTCGGATGGGACGTCACCGCGCTCGTCCGCGCCTGGCATCTCGGGACGGCTGCGAACAACGGTGTCCTCCTGAAGCTCCAGGACGGCGACGAGGCCTACGGCTCGAGCGGGCCGTACGGGCCCTCCGCAACGTCTCCCCACGTCGCCCTTCGCCCGCGGCTCGTCGTCCACTACGCGCCGGGCGGGGGATAGCCCGTGCAGATGCCGACGATCTCGCGAGCGCAGGCGCTCGCCTATGCCGTCGCGCTCCTCGTCGCTCTCACGATCGCCGGCCGGGTGGTGCTGGGCGGCAACGAGGCGCGGCCGGCGGCTAGCGTCGGCTCCGTCGCGCTCGACGTCGAGGAGGAGCCGCCTCGTCGGCTGGTCGTGCACGTCGCCGGCGCCGTCAACCGGCCCGGGCTCTACGAGCTCGACGAGGGCAGCCGCACCGACGACGCCATCGCCGAGGCGGGAGGAGCCAAGCCGAAGGCCGCCCTCGAGCTCGTCAACCTCGCTGCCCCGGTCGCCGACGGCCAGCAGGTACTCGTGCCGCTTCGCGGTGCGGTCGCGGCGCCCGGCGGCGAGAGCGGCGGGACGGCCGCGCCCGGGGGCAAGGTGAGCCTCAACTCGGCGACCATCGAGCAGCTCGACGCGCTGCCGGGGATCGGCCCCGTCACCGCGCAGCAGATCATCGACTTCCGCACGGCCAACGGCGGCTTCGGCTCGATCGAGGAGCTCGACGCGGTTCCCGGGATCGGCCCTGCCCGGCTCGAGCAGCTGAGAGAGCTCGTGAGCCTGTGAGCGGGGTGTGGACCTCCACCACCTCCATCGGGTGCCTGCGGCGCACCTCCTCGCCGCCGCGCTCTGCCTGGGCCTCGCGCTCGCCCTTTTCGCCCGCCAGGCCCACGTCGGGCTCGCGCTCGCCGCCGGCGGCGTCGGTCTGCTCGCGGTCCTCTTCGCTCCCGCGCGCGTCCCGCTGCTCGCGGTCGCCCTGGTGCTCGCGGGCGTCTGGTGGGGGAGCGCGCGCCTCGAAGAGCTCGATTCGAGCGTGCTGGAGCAGGAGATCGGTCGTGCAGCTCTCACACGCGTCGAGGTGACGGGCCCGGCGCGGCGGAGCCAGTTCGCGGTACGCGTTCCGGTTCGGGTGCTCCGCTTCGGCCGCGTAGAGCTCCGCGAGCGCGCGCAGCTCGACCTTCCGCCGGAGCGCGCTCCGCCGCAGGGCTCGATCCTGGAGGTCGCCGTCACGGTCGCGCGTCCGCGGGCGCCCGACGTCGAGGGCGGGTTCGACGAGGCGGCCTACCTCCGGCGCCAGGGTACGCACGTCGTCCTGCGCGGAGGGGGCTTCCGCGTCGTCGGACGCCGAGGCGGGCTCGGCGCCGTCGCCGATGCGCTGCGCAGTGGCGTGGGCCGCTCGCTCGAAGCGATCCCTCCCGGGGAGCGGCGTGCTGTTCTCGCCGGCGTCGTCCTCGGCGAGGACGAGGGGCTCGGCCAGGAGCTGCGCGACCGTTTCCGAGCCTCCGGGCTCTACCACCTGCTCGCCGTCTCGGGCCAGAACGTCGCCTACGTCGTCATCGGGATGATCCTCCTGGCCTGGACGCTCGGCTTCCCCCGCTGGATGGGGGAGATCGGGGCGCTCGGTGCGGTCTTCGCCTACGTGCTCTCGGTCGGCTGGCAGCCTTCGGTCGTCCGGGCCGGGGTCGCGGGCGGGCTCGCATCCCTCGCATGGCTGGCGGCGAGGCCGCGCGACCGCTGGTACTTCCTGCTCGTCGGCGCAGCCGTGTTGCTCGCGTGGAACCCGTACAGCGTCCTCGAGCCCGGCTTCCAGCTGTCGTTCGCCGCGGTGGCGGCCATCTTCGTGCTCGTCCCGCGGATCGAGGCCAGGCTCGAGGGCTACCCGCTTCCGGCCAAGCTCGCCGAGGTCGTCGCGCTCTCCGCTGCGTGCGGGGCCGCGACCGCTCCGATCCTGTGGCTCCAGTTCGGCGCGATCCCCGTCTACTCGCTCGTGGCGAACGCCCTCGCGGCGCCCATAGTCGCGCCGCTCCTCGGTCTCGCGCTCGCGGCCGCCGCCCTTCACCCTGTCGTGCCGGAGGCGGCGGCGGCGCTCGTGTGGATCGACGCGTGGCTGGCCGCGTACCTCGCGTTCTGCGCGCGACTGGTCGGGGGTCTTCCGTACGCACAGGTCGAGTCGGGCGTGGCTGTGCTCGCCCTGCTCGGTGGCGCACTTTTCCTCACGCTGCTCGTCCGTGCGCGGCGCCGCTGGGCCTGGCGATCGACGGCCGTGGCCTGTGGCCTCGTCCTGGTCTTCGTTGCGTGGAGGAGCGTCCCGGACGACTCGCCTCCGGTCCCCGACGGCCTCCGGATCACCGTGCTCGACGTCGGCCAGGGAGACGCGATCCTGCTCCAGGTCCCGCAAGGCGCGGTCCTGGTCGACCAGGGCCCTCCCGAAGCCGACGTCGCGGGCCAGCTCGAGGACCTCGGCGTCGAGCGCCTGGAAGCGCTCGTCCTGACCCATCCCCAGCGCGACCACATCGGCGGCGCCGTCGACGTGCTCGACGCGATCGAGGTCGGGGCCGTGCTCGATCCGCGCATCCCGGCCGAGAGCGAGGACCACGACGCTGCGGTTGACGCCGCGGAGGAGAACCACGTCCCGGTCATCCCCACCCGCGCAGGCCAGCACCTGCGGATAGGCGCGTTGCGCCTGCGGGTGCTCTGGCCCGACGGCCCCGGCCTGCCGGGCGACGACCCGAACAACCGCGCGGTCGTCCTGGTGGCGAGCTACGGAACGATCGACGCCCTCCTGACCGCCGACGCCGAGGGGAACGTCACGGTGCCCATCCGGCCGCCGCCCGTGGAGATCCTCAAGGTGGCCCACCACGGTTCCGCCGACGACTCGCTGCCCGCCTTGCTCGACCTGCTCGACCCCGAGATCGCGGTCGTCTCCGTGGGCCGCGACAACGACTACGGCCACCCGACGCAGTCCACCATGGCGACGCTCGGCGGGTTCTCCGACCTCGACGTCTACCGCACCGATCTGGACGGCCGGGTGACGATCGAGACCGACGGCAGCCGCGTCTCGGTGAGGCCGGAGCGCTGACATATGCTTGCCCGCAGTGGCCGAGGGCGAGCTCCGTCCGATCTACCTCATCACCGGCGGGGACCGTCCGAAGATCCGGCGTGCGCTCGAGCGCCTGCGCGCACGCTTTGGCCAGGAGTCGGTCGAGACGCTCGCGGCCGAGTCCGCGAGCGGGGAGGAGGCTGTCGCGGCCTGCAACTCGCTCGGCCTTTTCTCCGGCGAGGGCGGCCGCCTGGTGATCGTCGAAGGCGTGGAGGCCTGGAAGAAGGACGACGAGGAGGCCGTCGCCGGCTACGTCAAGGACCCTGTCGCGGGCGCGGTGCTGGTCCTCGTTGCGGGCGGCGACCTCAAGGGCTCGTCCCTGCCGGCGCTCTGCAAGAAGGCGGGCGAGGTGCTCACGTACGAGGTGCCCAGGCCGCGCGACCTCCCCTCGTGGGTGCGCGCCCAGTTCGAGCGCCTCGGCGTCAATGCCGACGGCGAGGCGGCGCGCGCGCTGGTCGACGTGGTCGGCGAGGACGCGACTGCGCTCACGACCGAGGCCGAGAAGCTCGCGGCGTGGGCGGGCGGCGACCAGATCGGCCGCCGCGAGGTGGAGCAGCTGGCCGTGCCGTCGACTGACGCCTCCGCATGGGCGATCATGGACGCCTGGGGCGGGCGCAACATGGCGGGGACGCTCACCGCGGCGCAGGCGGACCTCGAGCACGGTGAGGAGCCCTTCGTCATCGCCATGCGCCTCGCCTCCCAGGTCGCATTGGTGCGCCAGGTGCAGGCCCTTGCGGAGGAAGGCCTGGGCGCGAAGGACATCGCCAAGAAGATCCGCAAGCACGAGTTCCGCGTCCGCAAGGCGCTGGGCCACGCCGACAATTACACGCGCGACGAGCTCGACGATGCCGTCGTGAGGCTCGCGGCGCTGGACGCGGCGCTCAAGGGATCCAGCAGGCTGACCGGCGAGCTCGAGCTGGAGCGTGCGCTCGTCGAGCTCGTGGCCCGACCTGAAGCACTCGCCGCGCGGGGCTAGCTGCCGGCGACGAGCCGGGCTGCCTGCGACTTCTTGCGGGCCGCGCGGTTCGGGTGCATCGCGCGCGTGGCGGCGGCCCTGTCGAGGCAGCGGACGAGGTCGCGGTGCGCCTGCGTCGCGGCGTCCTTGTCGCCGTCGGCAACAGCGGTCTCGAGCCGCTTGTAGAGCGTCTTCGCGGTCGAGCGGTAGTGCAGGTTCTCGAGCCGCTGGCGGGCGGCGATCGAGACACGGCGCTTCTGTTGCTTGATGTTCGGCATACGGAGGAAAAAGGCCCCGGCGGGCCGCGCAGATCGTAGCAAGAGCCGCCCTTCCGGCCGCTCACCTATCCTCGATCCGGTGACGATCGAGGCGGAGGCCGACGAGGCCAAGTCCACCAGGCGGCCCCGCCGCCTCGCCTGGTCGACAGCGATCTTCGCCGCGGCGACCGGCCTCTCCCGGGTCCTCGGCCTGGTCCGGGAGATCATCGTTCGGAAGTACTTCGGCGTAGAGGGGGCCGGGATCAACGCCTTCACGGTCGCGTTCCAGGTCCCGAACCTCGTCCGCGCGCTCGCGGCGGACATGGCGCTCGGGGCCGCCTTCGTGCCGGTGTTCAGCGAGTTGCTGGACAAGGGAGAGCGATCGAGGGCCTGGCGGGTTGCCTCGACGTTCCTGTGGCTGACGGTCCTCGTCCTCGGCGCCGTCACCGGGATCTTCATGCTGATCGCGCCCTGGGTGATGGGTCTCTTCGGCTACGGCGAGCTGGCGGCGGATCTCGCGCGCGTGCTCTTCCCCGTCGTCCTGTTCATGGGTGTGTCGGGAGTCGTCGTCGGCATCCTCAACTCCTACGACGAGTTCGCCGTCCCGGCGCTCATGCCGGTCCTCTGGAACCTCGCGATCATCGTCTCGCTGGTGGTCTTCGTCCCGCGCTTCGAGAGCGTCGAGGCGCAGCTCTACGTCTACGCGGGCGGCATCCTGGCCGGCACGATCATCCAGGCGATCACGCCGGTCTGGTGGCTCCGCGGCCGCGACGGCCGGATCCGCGCAGTCCTCGATCTCCGCGACCCTGCGGTGAAGCGCATCCTCATGCTGATGCTGCCCGTGACTCTGGGCGTCGGGCTCATCAACTTCAACCTCGTGATCAACATGTTCTTCGCGGCCCGGTTCGTCGACAAGAACCTGGCTCCGAGCGCGATCGACGCGGCGTTTCGGATCTACATGCTCCCGCAGGGGATGTTCTCGGTCGCGGTGGCCACCGTCCTCTTTCCGCGGCTGTCGCGCCTCGCCTCCCGCAACGACATCGTCGGGTTCCGGGAGACGGTGTCGCTCGGCCTCCGCCAGATCGGCTTTCTCCTTCTGCCTGCGAGCGCCATCGGTGCAGTGCTCGCCGTGCCGGTCACGCGCCTGCTCTACGAGCGCGGCGCCTTCGACGCGGACGAGACCCAGGTGGTGGCCGCCGCACTTGCGGCCTTCTCGCTCGGGCTGACCTTCAACGGGACGATGCTGATGCTCAACCGCGCCTTCTTCAGCCTTCAGTCGGCCTGGGTGCCGACGGCGGTCGCGCTCGGCAACCTCGCCCTGAATATCATGCTGAACGCGGCCCTCTACCGCGTCGGCGTCTGGGGGATTCCGCTCGCCACCTCGATCGTCAACATCGCCGGGACCGCTGCACTCCTCGTCTTCATTCGAGGGCGCCTCGGCAGGATCGACGGTCGAGCCCTCGCGTCCTCCTACGCTCGCATCATCGCCGCGTCCGCGGCCGCCGCCGGGGTCGCCTTCGCGGTCTGGTACGGCCTCGACGAGCTTCTCGGCCGCTCGCTCGGCGGGCAGATCGTGTCCGTGGGCACCGCCGTCCTCGTCGGCGCCGCCGCCTACCTCGGTCTGGCGGCGCTCATCCGCGTCCGCGAACTGCAGACTCTCCTGTCGTTGCGTCGGCGATCAGCTACAACGACCGAGGAATGAGCTCGCTCGACCGCATCCGCAACTTCTCGATCGTGGCGCACATCGACCACGGCAAGTCGACGCTGGCCGACCGCATCCTCGAGGTCAC
>Ga0075429_100003475_pt1 | contig 13442 bp, 20 predicted proteins | sample RhiMetdeltSRZDD3_FD_75295 | JGI IMG/M metagenome (GOLD analysis project Ga0075429, IMG submission 75295) | Populus rhizosphere microbial communities from Tennessee, USA - Rhizosphere MetaG P. deltoides SRZDD3 | ecosystem: Host-associated > Plants > Roots > Rhizosphere > Soil | place: USA... | reverse complement strand
GCGGCGGTAAACGCATGCGCCGGCATGCACGCGTATTCGCGCGCGTAGCCATCCACGGTTTCACCCGGGATTTCACGCCGCGTCGCAGCCGTCATGTCGCCCGAGAGCCAATAAGGCCAGAACGTACTGACGACAGCATCGCCCACGCGCAGATCCGTAACACCTTCACCGCAGGCGACCACTTCGCCGGCACCATCCGTCAGCGGAACGCGGCCATCCGTCGTGGGAATAATGCCCCGCACGACGAAATCGTCGTGCGGGTTGAGAGAGGCCGCGCGCAGCCGCACCAGCACCTCGCCTGCCTGGGGCTTCGGCGGATCGGCTTCGAGCACGTGAAGATTGGCCACGCTCGCCGGCGATTTCAGACGTACCACTCTCATCGGGACCGGTCTCCTCAGGCGATGTCGTAGATCAGACTCACTCGTCCAGCCTTCAGCTCCTGCACGCTTCGCAGCTCGAGCCGACGACGCTGTTTCGCGGTGGCGAAGAGCGCCTGGCCCGCACCGACGATCAGCGGATGAACGTGGAGCCGCAGCTCATCGACCAGGCCCGCATCGATGAGGGTCTCGAGCGTTCCGGCACCGCCGACCAGGTAGATGTCCTTGCCGGATTGCGCTTTGAGGGCCGCGACGTCCTCTACACCTCGCAGGAAAGTAGTTTTCGGCCAATTTGCCGACTTCAGTGAACCCGAAAGCACGTAGTGGGGCGTCGCTTTGGCGAAGCGGGCCCACTGCAGCTCGGCTTGCGTCGGCAAGCGGTTGGTCATCGGCAACGGTTTGCCCGGCTCGTTCTGAATCGCGCCCCAGTATTGCTCGTAGCCGACATACATCTTCGCTCCAAGCAGGCAGGCATCGACGTGTGGTATCAGGTCGTAGTTGTCCGACCAGGATTCCACCCAATCTGCATAGCCTTCGGCACCGGTAATCTTCCCGTCGACCGAAGTCTGCATTCCAGCGATTAGCTTACGCATGATCCGGGCTCCTTTTGGTGTCCTCTGCAGCCATGACGGCCGGGTCGAGAGTATTTCTACAATCCGCTCCCGGAAGGTTCGTCCGCCATCGAACCGTCGCGGAACCAAAGCAGGGCCGGCTCACTTGGAAAGATATGAACGAGTTCGAAATCATCTACGAAAAATGGCATGAATATGCCAAGGGCCGGGACGTCGCGTCTCTGATCGATCTGTATGCCGACGACGCTGTCTTCGAAAGCCCGCTGGTGCCCGCTGTCCTGGACCGGGATTCGGGTGTTCTTCGGGGACGCTCGGAGATTGCTCGCTTTTTGGAGGAAGGTACCAAACGAAGGCCCAACGAGCTGGTTCGTTGGTATCGAACAGGTAAGTACTACATCAATGGCGACACTCTCATCTGGGAATACCCGAGGCAGACCCCCGAAGGCGAGCAGATCGACATTCTCGAGGTCATGCAGATTGCTGACTGCAGGATTACGAATCACCGAATCTACTGGGGTTGGTTCGGCTGCAACCGCCTTATCGCCTCTGCTCTGAAGAACGCTGCTCCTGGCTCTCATACACGGCGTTGACCGCGTCCATGATCTCGCTTTGATGCTCCTTCACCAGGCGGCCGCATTCGTTCTTACGGTCGGTGTAGTAGGTCAGGTACGCATCGCTCCCTCCCGCTTTCATTACCTTCTGCGCCCTCTGTGCTTCGCTTGCCGAAGCGTCCACGAATTCCTTCCGCAGACTGCGTTGACTGAGTGACTCGGCGATCTGCAGGTAGAACAGGATTTGCTTGTCCAGCGCTTGCAGCGCGTCGTCGTCGGGCCTGTCCGCAGCTTCCGCCAGATATCGGTGATAGACGTGCGCACCCGCACAGTCCAGAAAAGGCTCGAACGCCAATTTGGGCTCAGCCGCGATCGTCGCGAAGCTCGTCGATGCCAGGACGGCGGCCGTAGTGAAGCGACGAATGAGGATACGCATCGTGTCTACACCGCGGGCGTGCAATCCTGCAGCCGCGCGTACTCGATCTCTCGAGCTTGCGGGTTGCCGGGCGCGAATACCTGCCCGGTCGCGCTGTAGCCTTCCTTGAGGTACGAGACGTTGAATTCGTAGTGCTCGCCGCGATGCGGCGTCACCATCATTTCGATCACGGCAGTACCGCTCGTGCCGAGCATTGCATCGTGCGAGAACACGTAGGCGAGCAGCACCTTCTGCTCGAGCGGCAAGCCAAGCTGGACAGTCTCCTGGTCAAGCTCGAGCGTTCCCAGGTATTGCGAGCCGCAGCGAGCGTCGACCGTGTACAGATCGAGTGCGACGCCGAAGCGTGACAGCAGCCCGGTCCTGTTTGACTGGACGTGCACGAGCGCGTTCTTTTCCATCGCGTTGGGATACGTTTTGAGACCGGAGCAGCCGCCAAGGCTCAGCGCCATCAGCAAAGTCGCGCAGATTTCGCGCACGTTTACCAGACGCGAGCAGCTGTTAGCCGCCGAGGTTCGGGCAACTCGAGCTCGTGCCCTGGACCCAGCTGCGTATGGCATCGTCGATGTCCTGTGCCTTCCCGATCTTGCCGCGGTAGATCGTGACCTTCGTCGTCCGCGCATCGACCGGCGCCGCCTCCGCGACCAGGATGTACATGCCGCCTTCGGGCACCTTTTGAACCAGAACATGCTCACCGAAGTCGATCTGCACCGCCAGCTCCGTCTTGTTGTCGGAAGCGGCCAGCGTTGGTTTGTAAACGGCGTGCGACGTCTCGCGCATCGCCATGTTGCCCTGGAAGACGGTGCCCGACGAAGTGGTTGCAACGGCCAGGCATTCCTGCGACTTCTTGCGCAACGTCTCGACGACCTGCTGGTACGGTCGCGCGGCGTCGAAGCTCTGGACCGTCGCGAAGGAGCTGTGGCTGACCTGTTCGCGAAATTCGCTCGGGCTCATGGGCTGGCCCAACGACCCGCAGCCGCACAAAGCTGCGCAGAGAGTGAGTCCAGGCACCATTTTCCGTTTCATCGGTCATCCCTAAGCAGGTGATGGAGGGCGAGCCTAGCAGCGGTGCGCGCCGCGCATGTGATCCGGGCATATGAATGTGTGAACCAGTTCATGCTTGGTTGTCCGATCCGGCGGTCGGTGCTGCCAATCGTGCTCTTGTGTGCGTTGAGGATTCCGACGTTTGGTAAACAATCCACCATCTGCCATGCGACACGACGCTCCTTGCCACCTTTGCTGGGTGCCCACGTGGAACTCGAACCACCCAGGGGCCGGGATGGAGCACGTCATTGTCGCGGCAGGGACGGCCGACAGCTCTCTGCTTGCGATCGACGAGGACGGTGAACCGTTCCGCTTGACCTACCAGTTGCGTTGGGACGATCGCGGTCTGCTTCGCCGAGCCGATCTGCAGGCGCGCAAGGGATCAAACGTTCGATCCTTGTCAATGAGCGTGGATGACGCCGGCCGCTGGCTGGGCGAGCACGGCGAGCACCTGAATCATCTCGACGGCTGCGCTGACATCGACATCTGGCCTACGCCTTTGACGAACAGCTTCCCCATATGGCGCGGCCAGCTGCAGATCGGGGAGCGTCGAGAGTTTCGCATGGCGTGGGTGTCAGCTCCCGATCTCACGGTGGCAGCCAAAGCGCAGGCGTATACCCGGCTGGAGGATCGCCTCTATCTTTTCGAGAGCCTGGACGGAAGCGGCTTCACGGCCAGGTTGCCCGTCGACGAAGACGAGTTCGTCATCGACTATCCGGGGCTGTTCAGTCGCGTCCGCTTGCGAGAATCGTCGGTTTAGGCGCTCAACGCGCCCGCGTCGGCTCCGAAGGGACGACCTCCCACTTACCGTGCGTGGCACGCACGAGGACGAACGGCTTGCGGGACTCACGGTCCGCGGTTCGAGAGATCGTGCCCATCACACCCGGCATCGATTGCAGATGCGCCAGCGCATCCCGCAGCCGCTGACGATCGGACGCGACAGTTTGCGGGCTGGGCGTAATGTGGCTCTGCTCAATGGCATTCTTGAGCGTGTAAAGGATCTCCCACGCCGCCATGCTATGCAGATCTGCAGTGCCTCCGGCCGCAGCTACGGCGTCAGCTTCCTTGCGTGTTTCTGCAGTGGTAGCGATGAAGCTGGTCGGGATGAGCAATCCTTCCGCATCCGGACCGCACAGCTGCAGCGTCTCAGGTGTCGATGCGCTGGTCAGGCCGACGAGCAGCTTGGGACGCACCTGACCCACAGCGAGCTGCTTCAAGAGTCCGCAGGTCGTCTGAGCGTGAGCTGAAATGACGAGGATGTCGGCATTGGCCGCCCTGATCTTCTGCACCTGGGAAGCGAACGACACGTCGTTGATGGACCACCCGGTGCTGCCCAGCACCTGCAATCCGCTCGCCGCAGCCTCCTTGGAAATGATGTTCTCCCAAGTGGAGTGAGAGTGCGCAAAGTCCGACTCCTCACCTCCATAGACCGTCTGAAGCTGCGGATGATGTGCGCGGACCCACTGCCAGAGCGACGTGTACATGTCGGTTTCGTTCGGTGCGTTGCGGAACGCCCACTCGGAGATACGAGCCAGATTCGCTTTCGTCGCGCCATCGGTGAATACGGGAATCTGAAATCCAGGGTCGTCACCGTCCCCTGCCTTGTGTTGCAGCTTTCCGTAGAGCGGCTCCGCAACCGAAGAACAACTCGGGCCGATGACCGCGATCGCAGATGACGCCGCCGCGTCGCGCAGGAGTGCAATTGCATCTTCGGGTTTGCAGTGGTCGTCGGCATAGGTGATTTCGAAGTGGCCCACGGACCCATCGCCAAGGCGGACTCCGCCGGCCTCGTCGATGCGACGCGCCGCTGCCTGCAAAGCAGCGCGGCTGTTTATTCCGAAGGATTTGACCGGACCGGTCAGTGCGCCAAAGGCGCTGACCTTGATGGCGACGCTCTGCGGTTGTCCGTTGCTCGCTTGAGCGAGCATCGTCGCGCAGCCCAGCAGTGCGGCCGAAAGAATCTTTCGCATCGACTTCGTCTCCTTTGCACGGCAGTCAGGCAGATCAAGCAGACAAGATAGCGTTGCGTGAAGCGGGATGTTTCACGCAGCGGTGAACCATCGTGGCAACGATCGCATATCATCCGCTGCACGATGTTCGGCAAATTTCCCATCTCTGAGGTCGCAGCGCTCTTGGCCGATCCCGCTCGCGTGGCGATGCTGACGAGCTTGCTCGATGGCGAGTCGCGCCCCGCGGGAGAACTGGCGCGCATGGCCAATGTGTCGGCGCAGGCTGCGAGTGCGCATCTCGGGAAGCTGACTGCCGCGCAAATGCTCGTCAAGGCGAGACTGGGGCGACATCACTACTACCGGCTGGCGAAGCCTGAAGTCGGTTTGGCGCTCGAAGCGCTGGCTGTCGTCAAATCACCTGTGAAGCATTCCATGGTGACGCAGAGTGCTGAAGTCCAGGCGCTGCGCTTCGCGCGCACCTGTTACGACCATCTCGCCGGTCGCTGCGCCGTCCAGATTGCAGAGGCCCTGATGCGCAAACAGCTGATGAATCTGCGGACAACCGAGTTTCATTTCACGCGCAAGGGGCAGACATTTCTGCAGTCGTTAGGAATTGATCCTCTGGCGCTGCACGCAAGCAGGCGCACGTTCGCCAGAGCGTGCATCGACTGGACTGAACGCAGATACCACGTCGCCGGATCGGTTGGTGCGGCGTTGCTCACTGTTTTCCGCGCTAATGACTGGATAGTACGCAGGCGAGAGACTCGCGCTGTACGGCTGACGAGCAGTGGGCGTAAAGAACTCGGCAAATTGCTGGACGTACGGTTCGACTAACCGGCGAGCTTTCGCCGTCATCATCAAGGATCGTCGAATGGCCAGGGGAACTGGGCGTGTCGAGCTCGGCTGCAGCTTCTGCGGCAAGCGCCAACCGGCTGTCAGATTGGTCGCAGGGCCATTGGTTACGATCTGTTCTGAATGCGTCGCACGCTGTGCGGATACGGCAGGTGAAGATGCGGGCGAGGCTGCGTGCAGCTTCTGCGGGACATCGGGGACAACTCTCGTGCAACCGCCGTCCAGGCTCGGGACGCAGGCGCTGATCTGCAGCGGGTGTCTGGCGATCTGCAAGGACGTTGTCGCGCAGATTCAGCCATAGTTCATGACATCGTCATCATGATGGCCTACGGACAGGAGGGGCCATGGACAGATGCATGCGCTACACGCGTGTCCCGACGGAGAATCGGTCTGGGTTGCTCGCGCTCTTGTTCCTCACAGGCGTGACCATTCTCTGCAGCCCTGCGCATGCGAAGGAAGCCGCACTTCCGCCTGACGACAGCGAGTACATCATCTTCATCGTCGATACGTCGGGCAGCATGTTCAATCATGTCTGGCCGATCGTGCTCAGGAAGGTCGGCGAAACACTGGACCTCTACCCGAAGGTGACGGGCTTCCAGGTGATGAATGACGAAGGCGCCTACATGTTCACCGGCGATCGCGGCAAGTGGCTGCCCGACACGCCCGCGCAGCGGCAAACGGTGATCGAACGACTACGCACCTGGAACGCGTTCTCGAATTCCAGCCCGATCGAGGGTATCGTCGAAGCCATTCGTACCTATCACGACCAGGACAAGAAGATCAGTCTGTACGTGTTCGGTGACGAGTTCACCGGTCCCTCGATCGACTCGGTCGTGAAGGGCGTGGACATCATCAACCGCGGAGATGAAGCCGGAGAGCGTCGTGTGCGTATTCATGCTATCGGGTTTCCGCTACGCCCCGATGCTCCGCAGGAAACCAGCATCCGGTTCGCGACGCTGATGCGCACACTCTGTGAACGCAACGGCGGCACTTTCGTCAGTCTCGACGAGGCCCAGTGAAGTGGTGGAACTGGCACGACAGCTACCCACCTGGAGCCGCTACGCCTTGAGAATATCGGCGAGAATCTCGTCCACGAAGATCGCGGGCTCTTCCCAGGGGTGATTCGGCCGCAGCCCCACATCGATGACCCGCCGCACCAGTTCGAGATCCAGCGGTACGCAGAATTCGAGGCGCGTCGTCGGCACGCGTGACACTTTGCCGACCTCGCCGTGCGAAGGGTTCGCGCCCGCGATCGGCTGATACTGCTCTGTCCCGCCGCCGATCCACCAGGCTGAGCAATCGTACCTGCCGTAGCGCAGGGGAACGACCGAGCAGACGCCGGCCAGCACTCGGTCCACCGCATCCTGCGGGAGATAGGTCGCGATTCGATAGACATTCTGCAAGGCCATGGTGAGCTCCGGTTGGTTCGAGCAGCCAGCCGGCATGTTCGCATCTGCGTTGCGGGCTACGCTGCAAAATTCGCCAAGCCTTCTGCGTCACGGTGGGCTAGCTTGTAGCTCCCGGCCATGGAAGTCGCAATGCGAGTCGTGATTGCGGATGGCGAGCCTCTGTCGCGCTCCATCCGAGTATTGCTCCTGGCCTTCTGATTCTGGATCCACTCAGCTTTCCTGCCTGGAATCCGATCGGGAGGTCCACTGGACGGCGCGTTGTAGACTGGTACCCGATCTTGGTGTCTCAACAGTTGGGCGGCTAAAAAGTGAGCGCACGCGCACGCGCCGGCTCCGGATCCTTCACCTGATACAAATGATGCGAAACGGAACCCCGGCTACTGACCCAGACTCGTACGTGACAGCGCTTAGCGGGTGGCAACGCGCACGCGTTGAAGAATTGCGTGCAGCCGTATGCTCCACGTCAGGCCTGCAAGAGGTAGTGAAGTGGGGACACCTCGTGTACCTCTCGAACGGCCCGGTCCTGCTCATCCGTGCGGAGGAACATCGCGTTCTGTTCGGCTTTTGGCGAGGGCAACGCTTGCGCGCCATCGAGGAACGTCTCAAGCCAGGTGGAAAGTACGAAATGGCCACGTTGGAACTGCGCGAAGGAGCGACCATCAGTCCGTCAGTGGCGCGCCGCCTGACCAAGGAAGCAATAGCGCTGAACAAGACCCTCGGCGATCCGACGCAGAGCGCTAAGCCGAACAAAGCGTTGAAGCGGCGAGGCGCGAAACGCGGGCGTCTTTCTTCTAAGTAAAGTACATCGTTGTATGCAGGGCTGTATGTAGGGTCTGCGTGTAGTCCGGGTACCACTATTGGGATAGTGAGCGCTTCGGATCCAGCAGAGTGAGGAGGTGCTGCGCGGCAGCGGGTGCGTGTTCCTTCGCTCCGCTGATGAAGAATACGAAAACGTCGCGCACGCCTTCCTTGCGACCGACCTGCTCGACGCGCGGCAGGCCACTCGCGTCTTCGCCTGATGCCCATTGTCCAGCCCGGGTCGCCCACGTTGCGAGTGCCGTCCTGGCGTATCCCGTCGGCTCACTCGAGACGGTACGCATCAGTCGTGCGTAGATGAAGTCGGTCGTAGCGTCCGCGAAGCTTGGATGCTCGTCCGTATCCGCAAACACCGTGGCCACCCGATGCTTGCGTGCGATCTGCAGATACTCCGGTGTCATGAAGCTTTCGTGCCTGACCTCAAAGGCGTGACGCAGGGGGATTCCCGCCACTTCCCCGGGCAGCATGCCAAGGAAGCCGTCGACTTCCGCAGCGTCGAACAGCTTGGTCGGCGCCAATTGCCAAAGAAGAGGTCCGAGCTTTGCCTGTAATTGCGACAGGCCGCTGTTGATGAAACGAGGCAGGCTTTCAGCCGCGGTGCGCAAGTCGCGACGGTTGACGAGAAAGCGGGGTGCCTTGACCGAGAACACAAAATCATCGGGTGTTTCGTCGCGCCACTTCGCGAATACCGCCGGCGATTGCAATCGATAGAACGTGCCGTTGATCTCGATCGCGGTAACTTGCCGGCTGGCGTAGTGCAGTTCCTGATTCTTCGAAACGTGCTTCGGGTAAAACGTCGTGCGCCATGGCTCGTAGTTCCAGCCGCCCATGCCGGCGCGAATGCGGCCTGCCACCGTCGATTGACTCATTGTTCGTTCCGCGCCGACGCGGCGGCCATGATTGCATCCACATTGTCTTGCGCCAGGAATTCGGCCGGCGATACGGTGCCTGCATTCATTCGCGCGAACCCGTCCATCGCCTGCTGATTCCCGCGCATCGCTCGGAAAAGTTGCCGCATTGCCGGAGTCGGTGGCTGCAGTGTTGCGAACTGGCACGTAAATTCGTACATCGACAGGACGCTCGAGTCTCTCGCTCGTTGATAGTGCGCCAGCGCGTCCTCGTACGAGGATGTGCCGGCAAATGATCGATCCAGTGCGAGCGCGCAAGCTTCGGCGTCGCGGAAGGCATCGCGGATGCCCTGTGCCGTGATGGGATCTCTGATGTAACCGGCATCGCCGACCAGTGTCCAGCCCGGACCATAGGGTTTGCGGAAATAGTTCGGCGTCGGCACGCCGAACAGGCGCCCCTCGCGCTTTCCGGCACGGAAGCGTTCGGCGAATTCCGGCGCGAGCTCGATCACCTTGAGAACGTTCGCTTCGAGATCGCGCTTGTTGACGTCGAACTCGCGGTATGGCCAGGCCACGATCACGATGGTCAGGCCATCATGGGTCGGCGCCACTGCCAGGCCTCGATTCCTCAGCATGTAGGTTTCGTATCGGCCGTCCATCGGCAGGCCACTGCAGTACATGTAGTAGGGAGCAAGCAGGGCCGGCCGCTCGTGGTACTTCTGCGCAAGAACGGCGTCGGCGACGATGGAATTCCTCCCATCTGCGCCGACGACGACGGCGGCTCGCTCGGTGACGCTCGTACCTTGCTTCGAGCGCCCCTTGATCCCGACGACTCGTGCGCCTTCGATCAGGATTTCCTCGACGACGAAGCCTTCGCGAATCTCGGCGCCGGCAGCGGTCGCGGCATCGAGGAGCAACTTGTCGAGAATGATCCGCCTTGGACAGTACGCTATGGGCTCATCTGCCGTCCCCGGCGTACCGGCGAGCGTGAACGTTCCGAAGTCGAATCCATACGTAGCGATCGGCGGGCATCCGGTGGCAGCCAGAGCGTCGGCCAATCCCCATCTCCTCAGAGCGGAAACGGCGAGGGGATGCACCACGTGAGTTGAGATCGTATCGCTCGGAAACGTCGCCCGGTCGACCAGCAGGACGCGATAACCCCGTCGCGCGAGCAGCATCGCCGTCGGCGAACCGGCACAACGCGAGCCGACGACGATCACGTCGTATGTATTGCTCAAAGGCGTTCCGGCAGCCATAGGCGGCATCATAGTCGCTAGTGCCTGACATGCGGCATCGCACATTCAGCTGCCGTCGGCTCGAGTTGCGAATCGTCACGGCCGAGAGCACCCTCAACGACTCCTCCGAATGGAGGTGCTCGCGTGGCCGAGGACCTGGTTGACCTCGGAAAGCGACGTCGCGACGCTATCCGCGCCGCCGCCGATCGCGCAGGAAATATCTCTGGATAGCGGCCGCGATTCCGTTGCTGATATCGTCGTGACGCGCGAACAGGCCGAGCAATGGATCGCGCTTACGATCGATGCAATGGCGTTCGATAACGAGCCGGTGCGCATGGCAGCAGCACACATTCACCGTCGCTCGAAATACAGGAGCCCCGCAAACACCGCCGCGCTGACCAGTTCGCCGGAATGCCGCTGCGGGTGAGATGAATGCCCGCGTCGCGACAGAAGATTGAAATGATAGATGCGATTGCTGGGAGGAGGGATATCGCATGAAGACTCCAATGCATTTCCGGCCCGTGAGATGGTCGCTGTGCTCCGCAGCCGTGCTGACTGCAGTCGGCTGCACGATGCTGACTCCAGAGTGGCATCCGCGACGCGCATCAGCATCAGACTGCCCCGCATACTCGACGCATTATTGTGTGATTGACAACTACGGCAAGCAGTGCGGATGCGCCCAATTGAGACCGTAGAGGCAGCGACCGGCGCTAGGCTTCAGGCTCGCAGGCAAGGTGATTGAACACGAACTGCGTGAACCCGTTCTGTGCCTCCGCGACGAAGCGGCTCTGCACGCGGAAGGCTTCCTGCTCACGCTTGTCGGAATCCACGCAGCTCCTCAGCTCGAACCGCCCGCTGCGGTGCTGCAAGTAGTGAACGAACTCGTGGACGGCGACGTGATCCTTGGCGGAATCGGTCAAGTCCTTCCTGAGGAAGATGACGTCTGCGTCTTCATAGAGCCCGAAAATCGGACAAGGAATGTGATCCTTGCACACCCGATGGCTGAACCAACCTTCCGATTCCCACCGCACCTCAGGCAGCTCGTCGGGGAACGGATACCCGGACAGTTGAGAGGCCCAGGTCATCACGTAGAGAATCCAGTCGTTCATACAGTCTCGACGGGTATCTGGATTGGATTGGCGGTTGGAATTGCAAATGAAGCACAGGGGAAGCTCGGTTTCAACTCATGAATGTGCGCACGTCCCCGGCGAGCTGCGCTGCATGCGTCAGCGGCAGGCCATGCGCGCCAGCGTAGACTTTGAGCTGCGCATTTGTCACGAGCTTCGCAGTCTTCGCGCCGGTGATCGCCAGTGGGGCGGATACATCATGGTCGCCGTGGATGACGAGCGAAGGCAGCGAGAGTTTTTGCAGCTCGGTGCGGAAATCCGTAGTCGTCATCGCACGATTGCATTCGAGAGCGGCATGCAGCGAGGCCTGCAGCATCAGGTTGATGCCCCATTCCATGAGCGCTTCCGACGTGTCCGGCTGAAAGAACGGCCGCGAATTCTCGCGCAGCCAGCGGGGGAAATCTTTCTTCCAGGCGCCGCGGAGCCCCTCGAATATGGCTGGATCGATGCCGTCGGGGTTGTCGGGTGCTTTGCTGATGAAGGGCAGCGTTGCGCCCACGAGGACCAGCCGCGCGATCCGCGTTGCTCCATGGCGCGTGAGATACCGCACTGCCTCGCCACCGGCCATCGAGTGCGCCACCAGCGTGACCTGCTTCAGATCCAGCGTGTTCAGGACCGCGGCGAGGTCGTCGGCGAGCGTGTCATAGTCGTAGCCGCGACCAGGATCGGTCGACCGGCCGTGTCCGCGTCGATCGAACGCCACGCATCGAAAGTCACTGTCCGCGATCTGCGCCATGACGTAGGACCAGAAGTCCGACGGCAGGCACCAGCCGGCGAGGAACACGGCGGCCCGGCCAGTGCCCCAATCGCGGCAGAACAGCTGGCAACCGTCGGCAACTGCAACGAAGGGCGGCACCGCAGAGTTCTTGCCGCCGCTGCCGGTTGCGGCGCTCACGTTCGCAGCACTTAGCAGGGAGGCACCTGTCAATGCAGCGGTAGCTTTCAGCACGTCGCGCCGGTCCATCATCGTTCCCCCAATTGATCGGTGATGCAATTTTCCGGTCCGTAGGTACGACTGTCGATTACCTGCGAGGTCAACACTCGAACCGCCGGGGTTGCACGCGCGCAGTCGCACTCGTAGATTGCCTGCCTCGGGGTGATCATCGAGTTCGCCGAGCAATGCAGCGACCAATGGGAAGTGAGCACAGCGCCGCTGCGCGGCCCGGATCGTTCGGCACAATGCTTGCGACATATCGGCACCGCAGCGGTTTCACTCAGTTGGAGTTGTCGCTGCGTGCGGGCATTTCGATCCGTCACCTCAGTTTTCTCGAGCGCGCACACGCGCGCCCCAGCGCGGCCATGATCGGCCGGCTCGCGAGCTCGTTGCATCTCGGTTTTCATGATGAGGACGAGCTCATGACTGCGGCCGGGTTTGCCACGCGCTGGAATGCGGGCGCGAGCCTCGGGGCGCACATCTTCGATACTGCTCTGTACATGAATGCGGCGACGAACCCGCGCCAGCTGATCGAAGCGTCGCGGGCACCGCTGGCCCGCCTCGGAGTCGCGCACTTTTTTTGTGGCACGCTGACACCGACGCGACCCATCAGCTCGCTCATCGACTTCGATCCAGAGGGTGTTTTTCCGGTGGCGTGGCTGCAGCGCTATCGCGAGCAGCGCTACCGTGTCCACGATCCGCTGGTGCGCGAGGCGTTGCGCGCCAGCTCTGCCTACTTCTGGGCTGACGTTGCGTCACGCGATGCAGGCCTGAGCAAGCGGGAGCGTCACGTCATCGATGAGGCGGGCGACTTCGGCATTACTGGCGGCTTCGTCGTCACGCTGCGCCGAGCCGACGGCTCGATCCGTGCGGTGTCGATGATGGGCCGCGACATCGATGCTCGGGACGGTGCCGTGCGCGTCGCGCTGCGCACCATCGGTACATGCCTGCTCGATACTCAGGAACGGCTGGCCGCAACGGTGCGGCCGGCAACGCTCACGCCGGAGGCGCTCGAGTGCCTCCGCTGGACGCTCGATAACCAGTCGCCGCAGCAAATTGCGCAGAAGCTGGGCCTGGGGATCCGCGCCATCCGTGGCCACCTCAGAACCGCCTGTACCGAACTCGGCGTGCGTGATCGGCGTCAAGCCGCCGCGCGCGCGGTAGCTCTGCATCTCATTCGGTCCGCATGAGTACCCGGGCGACGTTTCGTCACGGTCTGAATACTCTGCGTGTCGTGCGGCTTCAGGCAACCGCCTGTGCGGTTGCGCACGAAAGCGACCCGCTCGAGTCTCGTG
>Ga0075429_100003474_pt1 | contig 13442 bp, 11 predicted proteins | sample RhiMetdeltSRZDD3_FD_75295 | JGI IMG/M metagenome (GOLD analysis project Ga0075429, IMG submission 75295) | Populus rhizosphere microbial communities from Tennessee, USA - Rhizosphere MetaG P. deltoides SRZDD3 | ecosystem: Host-associated > Plants > Roots > Rhizosphere > Soil | place: USA... | reverse complement strand
CGCCGCAAGCGCTCCGACTACGGCGAGCAGCTGCGCGAGAAGCAGAAGGTAAAGCGCATCTACGGCATCGCGGAGCGCCAGTTCCGCGGCTATTACCACAAGGCGACCCGCATGAAGGGCGTCGCCGGTGAGAACCTCATCCAGCTCCTCGAGCGCCGGCTCGACAACGTGGTCTACCGGATGGGCTTCGCCAGTGACCACGCCGAGGCGCGCCAGCTGGTCCGCCACGGCCACTTCACGGTCAACGGCAAGAAGGTCAACATCCCGTCGTACCTGGTGCGGCCGCGCGACATCGTCGTCGTGAAGGAGCCGTCGCAGAAGATCACCCGGATCAGCGAGGCGCTCGCCGCCGTCGACCGCCGCGGCGTGCCGCAGTGGATCGAGCTGGACAAGGTCGGCTTCCGGGGCGTGGTGAAGTCGCTGCCCGCCCGTGAAGACGTCACGCTGCCCATCCGCGAGCAGCTCATCATCGAGCTGTACTCGAAGTGACCGACCAGAACGGCAGCGGGGGGCCCAGCTCCCCGGCACCAGCGCGTGCCCGCTTTACGATCGCCCGACCCGAACTGAGGAGCGACATGGAGCCGACCCCTGAGCAGACCGCCTTCATGGCGAAGAACTGGCGCGACCTGATCCGTCCGCGCATGCTCGAGATCGAGGAGAGGTCCGACACCTACGGCAAGTTCTCCTGCGAGCCGCTCGAGCGCGGCTTCGGCACGACCCTCGGCGTCGCGCTGCGCCGGGTGCTGCTCTCGTCGCTGCAGGGCGCCTCGATCACCCACCTCAACATCGAGGGCGCGCTCCACGAGTTCACCTCGCTGCCGGGCGTCATCGAGGACGTCACCGACATCATCCTCAACCTCAAGGAGACCCTGTTCAAGGTCGAGGCCGACAAGACCTATACGGTCCGGCTCGACAAGCAGGGGGATGGTGCGGTCCTCGCCGGCGACCTGTCGCTCGTCGACGGCGTCACCTGCCTCAACCCGCAGCACCGGATCTGCACGCTCGCCCGCGACGGCAAGCTGGCGATGGAGCTCACCATCACGACCGGCCGCGGCTACGCGCCGGCGGAGCGCCACTCGGCCAACCTGCCGGTCGGCACCATCGCCATCGACGCGCTGTACTCGCCGATCCGCAAGGTCAACTTCACGGTGACCAACGCGCGCGTCGGCCAGCAGACCGACTACGACAAGCTCACGCTCGAGGTGTGGACCAACGGCGCCGTCCGTCCCGACGACGCCGTCGCGTTCGCCGCCAAGATCCTCAAGGAACAGCTCAACCTGTTCATCAACTTCGAGGAGATGGCCGAGCCGGTCGAGGCGCCGCGCGACGAGGAGCAGGAGAAGCTCAACGAGAACCTGTGGCGCACCGTCGACGAGCTCGAGCTGTCGGTGCGCTCGGCCAACTGCCTCCAGAACGCCAACATCAAGTACATCGGCGAGCTGGTGCAGAAGACCGAGTCGGAGATGCTCAAGACCAAGAACTTCGGCCGCAAGTCGCTGAAGGAGATCAAGGAGATTCTTGCCGAGATGGGTCTCTCGCTCGGCATGAAGCTCGACAACTGGCCCGGCCCCAACCCGCTCAAGAAGTGAGCGGGCGGCCGACCCCTGCCTGAACCGAGACTGCCATGCGCCACCGCAACTCTGGACGCAAGCTGGGCCGCGATGCCTCTCATCGCGAGGCCCTGTTCGCCAACCTGGTCACCGCCCTGGTGACCCACGGCCGGATCGAGACCACCGAGGCCAAGGCCAAGGAGCTCCGCCGCTTCGCCGACGACACCATCTCGTGGGGCGTCTCGGTCAGCGAGCTGGTGGCCAAGGGCGAGAAGATCTCGGCCGCCGAGAAGACCAAGGTCGTCCACGCCAAGCGCATGGCGCGCAAGGTCGTGAAGACCCGCGAGGCGATGGCCCGGCTGTTCAACGAGCTCGGCCCGCACTTCGCGAAGCGCCCGGGTGGCTACACCCGCGTGCTCAAGACCCGCTTCCGCAAGGGCGACGCGGCGCCGATGGCCTACGTCGAGCTCGTCGATCTCGCGCCGCCGCCGAAGGCGGCCGCCGCCGCCGCGGAGTAACCCGAGTAAGCGCCGCCACGCCGTCGCAGAAGCGAGGCGTGAGCACCGCGAACAAGTTGCTCTTTGTGTGATGCCCGCCTTACCGGCGGGCTTTTTTTTGGTCTATAGAGCCCGCACTCACATGTCGAGACCGGGACTCCATAGGCACCTTCGTTCGGCGCGCGCGGCCGCGCTCGTCGCCCTCACCTTGGCCGGCGCCTGCCGCGCCACCGCCGATGACGACGGCGCCGCCCCCGACGGCGGCCCGCACGGCCACGACGGCGGCGATACCGACGCCCAGACGCCGCCGAACGCCCAGGACGCCCGGATCCAGGACATCCAGCAGGGCGTGATCCCGGCCGACACCGCGGTCACCCTGCGCGGCGTGGTGGTGGTGGCGATCGACAACTACGGCGCTCGCAAGGGCAACTTCTACGTGATGGAGCCCGAGGGTGGTGAGTACTCGGGCCTGCTGGTCTACGGCGCGCCGCTGACCCAGGTCGCCGACCTCGTGGCCGGCGACATCGTCGACATCGAGGGCGGCCAGGCGATCGAGTTCAAGGGCCCGACGACGAGCCCGTTCCCGGAGGGGCAGAGCGTCACCGAGCTGCAGGCGCCCCGCGGCGGCGCCCTCACGGTGACCGTGGTCGGCCACGGCGCGGTCCCCGAGGCCCACGCCATCGACGTGCTCGCGATCGGGCAGATGGCGCCCGAGCAGCGCGACGCCGAATGGGAGAAGTGGGAGGGCGTCCTGGTCAAGGCCGAGCACGCCGCCGTGCTGACGACGGTCACCCAGATCGGCGGCCAGATGCCCGACCCGACCTTCAAGCACTTCCGGATCACGGGCCCGCTCGACATCGACTCCGGCATGGCGGCCGTCCCGGAGACCCTCGCCATCGGCGACTGCCTCACCAGCGTCACCGGCATGGGCGAGTACTTCTACCAGTACAAGATCGTCCCGGTCGGCGCGACCGACGTCGCCACCGGCGGCGCCGGCTGCGCCGCCGCCGAGGCGGCCGCCGCCTGCTCCGACCACATCGACAACGACGCCAACGGCTTCGCCGACTGCGACGACCACGCCTGCCAGGGCGCCAGCGCCGCCTGCACCACCGCGACGACCGTGTCGGCGATCCAGCACGAAGAGGTCGCCGGCCACGTCGAGCTGTCGAACCTGGTCGTGACCGCGGTGAGCTTCAACAAGAGCAACCTGTGGGTCCAGGACGCCGCCACCGGCGCCCCCTACAACGGCGTCTTCGTGTACCGCGGCAACGCCAGCGTCCCCGACGTGCCGGCCGACATCGTCATCGGCGCCCACGTCAACGTCGCCGGTGACGTCGCCGAGGAGGACGACTACACCGAGATCAAGAACCCGACGGTGACCTTCGTCGCTGGCACCCCGGCCCAGCCGATGCCGGTGGCGACGACGCTGGCGGCGCTCACCAGCGCGTCGACGGCCGAGCCGTTCGAGGGCGTCCTGGTCCAGCTCGACAACGTCAAGGTCTTCTCGGCGGACCCGACGACGCACACCTTCGTCATTCGCCAGGGCACCACCGAGATCGTCGTCGACGACACCGTGTACCGCCACACCGCGACCGCGATGGAATGCTACCTGCACATCGTCGGCATCTTCGACTACAACACCTTCGACAACCGCTTCACGCTGCTGCCGCGCGCGGCGACTGACATCGTCGCCGGAGGCACCTGCAACTAGCCGGCTGAGCCGGCCTACGCCGTCGCCCGCGGCTGGTCGGCGGCGAGGGCGCGCAGGCGCTCGGGGAGATCGTCGAGGTCGCGGGTCTTGTCGAGGAAGAGATCGGCGCCGAGGTCGAGGCAGCGGCGGCGGTGCTGGTCGGTCGGGTAGGCGGTGAGGACGACCATGCGCGGCGCGTGGGCGGCGCGGCGGGCGTGCTCGAGGACGGTCATGCCGCCGCCCGGCATGTGGAGGTCGACGATCATGACGTCGGGGGCCGCCGACGACAGCAGGGCGATCGCGCCGGGCGCGTCGGTGGCGGTGCCGACGACCTCGACGTCGCGGAGCTCGTCGAGGAGCGCCAGCAGGCGGGCCCGCAGGGTCCGGCTGTCGTCCACGATGGCGATGCGGCACCGCACGTCTTCACGATAGGTCTATCCGCCAGCGGTGGCCAGGAGTGACCGGCCGATCCGGCGGTAGGAAGACGCCGCGGCGTGGCGTCGGAGTTGGTCCTACAGCGGGGCGGCTGGCGCTACTCGACCAGACCGTTGTCAAGGGCATACCGCGTCAGCTGCGCGTTGGTCGTCATTCCGAGCTTCTCGAGAACTCGGGTGCGATAGGTGCTAATCGTCTTCACGCTGAGCGCCATGTCCTCGGCGATCTCGCTGACGGTCTCGCCGCGGCCGATCCGGCGCAGCACCTCGTACTCGCGATCGGACAGGAGCTCGTGGGCGGGGCGGCCCTGGGCCTCGCCGAGGCCGGCCGCGAGCTTCTCGGCCAGCGATGCGCTGACGTAGCGGCCGCCGCCGTGGACCTTGCGGACGGCGGCGACGAGCTCGTCGGGCGCCACCTCCTTGTTGAGGTAGCCGGCGGCGCCGCCGCGCAGGGCGCGCACCGCGAACTGCTCCTCCGAGTGAACGCTCAGGATCAGCACCGGCAGCCGCGGCCGACGCGACTTGACCTCCTTGAGGATGTCGAGGCCGCCGCGCCCGGGCATCGAGACGTCGAGGACGACCACGTCCCACGCGCCGTGCTCGATCTCGTCGAGGACCTCACCGGCGTTGGTGGCCTCGCCGACGGTGAGCGGGCGGATCTCGTCGGCCAGGATCTGGCGTAGACCCCGTCGGACGACGGCGTGGTCGTCGGCGATGAGGATCTTCATGCGGTCCCCGTGGGCATCGTGACCGTGACTATCGTACCGCGCGCTATGCCGTTCTTGAAACCCACGGTGCCGCCGCACAGGATCGCGCGCTCGCGCATCCCGAGCAGGCCGAGCGATCGGCGGTCCTCGATCGCCCTCGGTGGAATCCCGACGCCGTCGTCGGTGACCGCGAGCACGACGCGATCGTCGGTGCGCTCGAGCCGGACCGCGATCTCCGACGCCTGGGCGTGGCGCGCGATGTTGGCCCCGATCTCCTGGAAGATGCGAAACATGGCGGTCGCCGGGCGCGGCGACAGCTCGACCTCGGGATCGATCTCGAGGTGGCAGCGCAGGCCGGCGCGCGTCGCCAGCTCCTGCGCCTGCCACTCGATCGCGGCGGCCAGGCCGAGATCGTCGAGGACGCTCGGTCGCAGCGTCACCGCGATCCGACGCACGGTGTCAATCGTCGAGTCGATCAGCGCGCGCGCCTCGGCGAGGCGCGCGGTGAGCCCGTCGCGGCCGGCGGTGGTCGCGACGTCGGCGATGTGTCGGTTCAGCCACGACACGTCCATCTTGAGCGCGGTCAGCGCCTGCCCGATCACGTCGTGGACCTCGCGCGCGATCTGGGTCGCCTCCTCCTCGCGGACCGCGGTCTGGTGCTCCATCAGCCGGTTGAGGTCCTCGGTGCGTCGCTCGAGCGCCTGGGCGGTCTCGCGGAGGCGCTCCTCACGCTGCGCGACCGCCGACGACATGTTGTCGAAGGCGACCGTCATGCGGACGATCTCGGCGGCGCCGCGCGGCGGCTCGGCGCGCGCGACGACGTGGTCGCCGGCCTGCTCCTGCGCGCGCCGGACCAGTGCCTCGAGCGGCCGCAGGGTCGCGCGGGTCCCGAACCAGGCCAGCGCCAGCGTGATCGCGGCGACCAGGCCCATCACCACCAGGTTGCGCTGCCGCGACCGCTCCGACGGCCGGTAGACCGCCCCGAGCTCGAGGCCGACCGCGAGCCAGGTGTCGACGCCGGGGCTGACCGGCCGGAACACCCACAGCCGGCGCACCCGATCGATGCTGTCAGCGATCGCCGCGCCGTTGCCAATCCGGCGCATGGCGGCCACCACCGGTGCGTCCGGGCTGCGGCGGCTGGCCCAGGTGCCATCCGGATCGGGATGCCGGGCCAGCACCAGGCCGTCGCCTCGGGCGAGCAGCACCTCCGCGTCGGCCGACAGCGCCGACACCGCGCCAAGGCGGCGCAGGGAGCCCAGGTCGAGGGCTGCGAAGACGACGGCAGACACGCGATCTCCGTCGCGCACGGGTTGCGCCAGGATCAGAGTCGGCCGTCCGGTGGCGGCGTCCAGCTCGTAATCGCCGATGGCGAAGCGGCCGGTCGACACCGCGCGCTCCAGCCAGCGCGGCCGGGTCTGCGGCAGCGCGGCCGGCGACGTCGTGGCGCAGGCGATCCCACCATCGGGCAACGCGACGCCGAGGTCCAGGTACTCGGGGTGGGCCGCGCGGAGGTCGGCGAGGATGGTCGTGCAGTCGGCCTCCTGGTGCGCGATCGCCGGGATCAGCTGGAGCGCGCCGAGGAGCTGGTGGGTGTCGTCGATCCGCGCCTGCTGATTCGCCGCGATCAGATCGCGGACCCGCCACAGCTCGGTCTCGGCCACGGCGCGCCCCTCCCGCCGCTGCACCTCGGCGGCGACCACGATCAGCGCGAACGCGGGGCCGACTGCGACAACGACCAGCAGCAACAGCCGCCAGCGCAGGCTGAGTCTGCGGACGCGAGCCAGCATCCTCGACACCAGCATACGCCCGGCTGCGGGAATCCTGGTAGGACGGAGGCGGACTCCCGATCCGCGACGGTCCTACAGACAAAACGCCGTCGCGCCGATTCTCGCGCGAGCCCCTCTGCGATGAGATGCCAGCTGGGGCTCGAGAGATGCGGTCGAGGAGGTCGGTCATGTCAGCGACGGGGAGTGGCGAGCCTCGGGGCGATCGGCGGAGGCGGCGGTATCCGACAATCACGCCGGGAGACCGAGATGGATCACGTGCTCACACTCGGGTACGGAATGAGTCGATATTCCGACCCGGCGGCTGCCATCGCCGAAGCGGCGGGGGCCGCGCTGCGAAAAGCCCCGCATCCAGCCTTCGCCCTGATCCTCGCCACTGACCAGTATGACCACGCCGCGATGGCCGCCGCCGCCACCGGCCTGCTCGGCGACCTGCCGTGGATCGGCTGCTGCTGCGCCGGGGTGTTCGCCGGCGCCCGGCTGCTCAAGCACGGGCTGGTCGTCGGGGTCGTGTCGTCGCCGCACCTCGCGGTCGGTATCGGCATCGACGGCCCGGTCAGCCGCGACGGCCACCGCGCCGGCCGCCGGGCGGTGGCGCAGGCGCTGGCAGGCCTGCCACCGGCGCGCGCCGGGCACCGCGCGATCGTCGTGCTCGCCGACGGCGTCGCCGGCAACTCGGCCGCGGTGGTGCGCGGCGCCGCCGAGGAGGCCGGGTCGGGGATCGCGTGGGCCGGCGGCGGCACCGGCGACAACCTGCGCTTCGCGCAGTACGCCAACGGCCGCGCCGTCCAGGATCACGTGGTCGCGCTCGTCATCGACGGGCCGCAGCGCTTCGGCGCCGGCATCCGGCACGGCTGGCGACCGTACGGTCCACCCACGATGGTGACCCGCGTCCGCGGCTCGACCGCGGTCGAGCTCGACTACGAGCCGGCGTTCGACGTCTACCGCCGCACCGCGCGCGGCCGCGGCGAGGTGGTGACCCCGGAGCGGTTCTCGCAGTTCGCGATGACCCACCCGCTCGGCATCCCGCAGCTCGACGGCGAGCACGTCATCCGCGATCCGCTGTCGGTGGATCCCGACGGCGGCCTGCGCTGCGTCGCCGAGATCCCGGACGGCTGCGTGGTCCGGGTCATGGAGGGCGACCGCTCGGCGCTGATCGCGGCCGCCCTCGACGCCGCGCGCACCGCGCGCCGCTCGGTGCGCGGCCCGGTCGGCGGCGCCTTCGTCTTCAACTGTGTGTCTCGCTCCGTCCTCCTCGGCGACGACGCCGAGGACGAGCTCACCGCGCTGCAGGCCGGGCTGGGCGATGGCGTCCCGATGATCGGCGGCCTGACCTACGGCGAGATCGGAGCGCTCCACGCCGGGATTCCGCAGTTCCACAACAAGACGGCGGTCATGCTGGCGCTGCCAGCCTGACGCGCGAGGCAACCATGCTGATCGACGCCCACGACCTGCACGAGCCGACGGACGAGCGCATGACCCTGGTCGCCGTCCTGCATGAGCTCACCGTCGCCGCCATCGATCTGTTCGATCCCGATCACTCCCTGGACCACTTCCTGCAGCGAGTCGCCGTCCGCCTCGGCTGCCGGGCCGCGCTGTGTATCGGCCAGGGCGACCACGACGAGCCGCTCGAGCTCCTCGGCTCGGCCGGCATCGCGCGCGGGTCGAGGTGGCTGCGGCTGGCGCTGCCGGTCGAGGAGTTCGACGCCGCGATCTCGCCGCTGCCGTATCCCGAGGTCCAGGCCCGCGGCCTGGTCCGGTGGGCGGTGCCGGCCCACGCCGCGCGGACCGGCGCGTCGGCCTGGCTCGTCCTGTTCTTCGACTGCCTGCCGCCGTACGCGCACCGGCCGCGCGGCCTGCTCGAGCGCCTGGGCACGGTGCTGTCGGCCGCGCTCGAGCACCGGACGCTCTACTCGCGGCTACGCGCGGTCAACCAGCGGCTCGAGGCCCGCGTCGCCGAGCGCACCGCCGAGCTGGAGCGCACGAACTGCGAGCTGTCGGAGCGCCTGCACGAGCTGCACGAGACGCAAGAACAGCTGCTGCAGGCCGGCAAGATGGCGGCGGTCGGCACCCTGGTCGCCGGCCTCTCGCACGAGCTGAACAACCCGATGACGTCGATCCTGCTGTCGGCGCAGCGGCTGCTGCGGACCACCCAGGACGGCGGCGCCCGCGCCGGCCTCAACGAGATCGAGCGCCAGGCTCACCGCTGCGCGCACCTGGTGCGCACGCTGCTCGATTTTTCGCGCAGCAAGGCGTCGACCGCGACCCCCGAGCGCATCCCGATCGCGACCCTGTTCGACCGCCTGTGCGAGCTCGCCGCCAGCCACGCCGAGCGGCGCCGGGTCACGCTGGTGCGCCATCCGCTGCCCCCCGACATGCCCGATCTGCTGGTGTCGCCGCAGGACGTCGAGACCGCGCTCCTGAACCTCATCACCAACGCCATCGATGCGTCGCCACCCGAGGGCGTCGTGGCGCTGGAGGCGCGCTGCCGGCTGCGCCAGGGGACCTTCGGCGTCCAGCTGTCGGTGCGCGACGACGGGCCGGGCATCGCGCCCGAGGTCCTGCCCCGCATCTTCGACGCCTTCTTCACGACCAAGCCGGTCGGCCAGGGGACTGGCCTTGGGCTGTCGCTGGCCCGGCGCATCATCGACGCGCACACCGGCGCCATCGAGGTGGTCACCGCGCGCGATCGCGGCACCACGATGCAGGTGTGGCTGCCGGCCGCTCCCGCCGAGCTGCTGTCTGGACAGGCCGGCGCCGCCTGAGACACGTGGGGAAATGTGGCCGGGTCAGCGCCGGCCACCATCCGGGTATCCGCCGGGTCGCACCTGCGTAACACATCGTTGCAGGCGCGCGGCCGCGAGTAGAATGAGAGGCCGTCGGCGAAGGCATGCGGGTGGGGACCGCAGGCCGGAGCCGAGGCTTCCGCCTCCCTGGATGGTGCCTCGAGGTGCTGATGAACCGCGCGCCGATCGTGCACGAGCTGTGCGCAGAGGTCCTCGAAGTCTGCGACAGCCTCGAGCAATCGGTCCTCTACCTCGAGCGCCAGCCCGGGGACGTCGAGACCATCGCCGAGGCGGTGCGACACGCCCACACCGTCAAGGGCAACGCCTTGATGATGGGGTTCGAGGGGTTGACCGAGGTGGCGCGCACCATCGAGGCGGCGTTCGCCGCGCTGCTCGACGGCCGGCTGGTCGTCACGGCCACCCTGGTGGGGTGGATCCTCGACCTGATCGACGCCATTCGCGCCCTGGTCCCGGGGCTCGCCGAGGACCGGGACGAGGTCGGCGCCGGTCCGCGCCAGGTGATGGCGCGAGTGACCGAATGCATCGACCAGGCCACGAGCCGGGGCGAACCCGCCGCGCGCACCGCCGAGTCGGCGTCGATCGAGCGCGCCGATCCGCCGCGCTGGCTGCGGGTCGACCGCGTCCGGGTCGAGCGGCTCGACGACCTGGTCACCGAGATCGTCATCGCGCGGACGCAGCTGGCGCAGCGGCTGGAGGCGGTGCGCGGCAATCAGCCGCTGCGCGACGCCTTCTTCGAGCACGACCGGCTGTTCGTGGAGCTCCAGGAGCGGGCCAGCGAGCTGCGCCTGGTGCCGCTCGGCGCGCTCATGCACCGGTTCACGCGCGGGGTGCGCGACCTCGCCCACGCCTGCGGCAAGCAGGTCGAGCTCCACGTCGAGGGCGGCGACATCGAGGTCGACGTTTCGATCGTGGATCACCTGCGCGCGCCGCTCACCCACGTCATCCGCAACGCGGTCGCCCACGGCATCGAGACTCCGGACGTGCGCCGCGCCGCGGGCAAGCCGGAGGGCGGCATCGTCACCGTCCGCGCCGAGCGCGACGGCAGCGGGCTCCTGGTCGAGGTCTACGACGACGGCGCCGGCATCGATCGCGCCAAGGTGGCGGCGCGCGGGCAGCGGCTCGGCCTGATCGCCGCCGGCGTCGAGCTCGACCCGCAGCAGGTCGAGGAGCTGCTGTTCCGGCCCGGGTTCTCGACCGCCGACTCGGTGAGCGACATCGCCGGCCGCGGCATCGGGATGGACGTCGTGCGGCGCAAGGTCGAGGCGCTGCGCGGCAGCGTCACGCTCAGCAGCGCGCCAGGGCAGGGGACCACCGTCGAGATGCGGGTACCGATCAACGTCGCCGTCATCGCCGGCTTCCGGATCCGGGTCGCCGGCGAGCCGTTCGTCATCCCGATGGACGACGTCGTCGAGTGCGCCGAGCTGGCGGCGCAGCCGTCGATGCAGCTCGAGCGCGACGGCAAGCCGCTGCCGTTCCTCCGCCTGCGCGACGCGTTCGGCCTCGACGGCGCCGCGCCGCCGCGCGAGAGCCTGGTCGTCGTCCGCCACGCCGCCGGCGCGGTCGGCCTCGCCGTCGACGAGCTCGACGGCGAGGCGCAGGTGGCGATCAAGCCGCTGGCGGCGATCTTCCGCGGCGTGCGCGCGGTGTCGGGCGCGGCGATCCTCGGCAACGGGCGGGTCGCGCTCGTCCTCGACGTCGACGGCGTCGTCGCCACCGGCCGGGCCGCCGGCGCGGTGGCCCCGGCGGCGCCGCGCCAGGAGGAGGCGTGATGCCGTCGCAGACACGCCGCCGGGTCGCCGTGGCGGTCGCCGTCCTCGTCGCGCTGATCGCGGTCGCGCTCGCCGTGGCCCTGGCGGCGCTGTCGTCGATGGGGGCTCCCGGTGCCGACGTCGCCAGCGTGCAACGGCTGGCCGTGCTGACGGCGGTCGGCCTGGCCGGCGCGACCATCGCCGCCGGCGTCGTCCTCGTGCGGACGGTCATCGACCCGGCGGTCGCGCTGGTCCGCTCGCTGGAGCGCCTCGCCGACGGCACGCTGCCGGCGGTGGTCGGCGACGTCACCGCCGCCGCGCGATCGGTGTCGGCGTCGGCGGCGCGGGTCTCGAGCTCGTCGCAGACGGTCGCCGAAGTGACCCGCACCCAGGCGATCGTGCTCAGCCAGGTCAAGGCCGGCCTCGACGAGATCGCCGCGAGCGCGGCCGGGTCGGCCGCCGATGGTGAGGCGATCGAGCAGCTGGTCGCCACCGCCGGGCAGACCGCGTCGGATCAGGCCGCTCTGCTCGAGGAGGCCGCCGATCGCCAGCGCAAGCTCCAGGAGCACCTGGGCGAGGTCGCGGACGCGGCGTACCGCACCAACCTGCTCGCGCTCAACGGCGCGATCGAGGCTGCCCGTGCGGGCGAGCACGGCCGCAGCTTCGATGCGATCGTCGCCGAGGTCCGCAAGCTGTCCGAGCGCAGCCAGCGCGCCGCGCAGGAGGCCTCGGAGCTGGCCGAGGCGCGCCGTCGCGAGGTCCTGCACTCGCACGACCTCTGCGAGCGGCTGCGCCAGATGATCGGCGACGTCCGGGCGATGGCGCTCAAGGTCACCGCCGCGGCCGGGGCGCAGACCTCGGAGGTGATGGCGGCGCGCGCCGCCATCGCCACCGCCGACGTCGCCGCGCCGACCAGCGCCGAGGCGATCGTGGTGCTGTCGGAGGTCGGCGACGACCTCGCCGAGCGCGCGCACCGGCTGGCCCGCGAGGTGGAGAAGCTGCCGATCGCGGCGGGGCGGAGATGAGCGTGCGCACGTACGTCATCGCCGTCTGCGGCGACCAGCGCTACGCCATCGCGATCGAGCGGCTGTGTGAGGTGAGCGAGCTCACGCCGATCACGCGGGTGCCTTGCATGTCGGCGGCGGTCCGCGGCGTCGTCAACCGGCGCGGTACGGTCGCGCCGCTGATCGACCTGTCGGTCAAGCTGGGCGGCGCCGCGGTCACCCCCGGCCCTCGGACCTGCGTGCTGTTCAGCGAGAGCACGGTCGAGGGGATCACTACATTGATGGGACTTCTGGTCGACACGGTCAGTCACCTGGTCGAGCTCGCCGACACTGACATCGCCCCGGCGGAGCCGGGTCCTGGCCCCGGCGGCCCCTGGGTGCGCGGCCTCGCCGCCGCTGGGGACGAGCCCCTCCGCGTGCTCGACCTCGACGCGCTGCTGGTGTCGGCCGAGCTGACCGAGAGCGCTCCCGCCGCCGTGCCCGACCGGTCCGACGCCGTCCGGCTGCAGACCGCCGAGGTGGCGTCGTGACCCGCGCCGCCCGCGCCGACGTCAGGTCGGTCCCGCTCGACATGGATGACGAGGAGTTCGCCCGCTTCCAGGCGCTGATCCGCGACAAGGCCGGCATCGCCCTGGCGCCGCACAAGCGGGCGCTGGTGGTGGCGCGGCTGTACCGCCGCCTCGGCGCCCTCGGCCTGGCCACCTATCGCGGCTATCTGGCGCGCGTCTGGGCCGATCCCGACGAGCTGGTGACGATGCTCGACTGCGTCTGCACCAACGAGACGTCCTTCTTCCGCGAGCCGCAGCAGTTCAGCTTCCTCGAGCAGGCGGTCTTCCCGGGCTGGCGGCGCGGCCGGCCGCGCCGCCTCCGCGCCTGGAGCGCCGCCTGCTCGACTGGCGAGGAGGCGTACTCGCTGGCGATGGTCCTGCACGACCAGTTCCCGGCCGACGAGGGCTGGCGCTTCGACGTGGTCGCCACCGATCTGTCGACGCGGGCGGTCGCGGTCGCCCGCGCGGCGACCTGGCACCTGCGCGCCGCCGCCGACATTCCGGACGACTACCTGCGCCGCTACATGCTGCGCGGCGGCGCCGGCGCCGACGGGCGGGTGCAGGCGCGCGCCGAGCTTCGCGCCGCCGTCCACTGCGCGCGGCTCAACCTGGTCGACGAGCGCTACGCGGTGGGCGGCTTCTTCGACCTGATCTTCTGCCGCAACGTCCTCAT
>Ga0075429_100003466_pt1 | contig 13463 bp, 10 predicted proteins | sample RhiMetdeltSRZDD3_FD_75295 | JGI IMG/M metagenome (GOLD analysis project Ga0075429, IMG submission 75295) | Populus rhizosphere microbial communities from Tennessee, USA - Rhizosphere MetaG P. deltoides SRZDD3 | ecosystem: Host-associated > Plants > Roots > Rhizosphere > Soil | place: USA... | reverse complement strand
CGCTGCCGCTCGTGCTGCTCTACTTCCTCAAGGTCCGCCGGCGCGAGCGGACCGTCTCGAGCCTCATGCTGTGGGGCGCCGAGCTGCGCGATCGCGAGGCCTCCGCCTTCTTCCAGCGTCTGCAGCGTGACCCGCTGCTGATCTTGCAGATCCTCGCGCTGGTGGCGCTCTGCGTGGCGCTGGCGCGGCCGGTGGTGACGGTGGTGGGCGAGGGGGCGCGCAAGGTGGTCGTGGTGCTCGACACCTCCGCGTCGATGAAGGCCCGCGACGTCGGCAGCTCGCGGTTCGAGGTCGCGCGCAGCGAGGCGGCGGCGATGGTCCGCCGGCTCGGCGAGGGCGCCGAGGTCATGGTGATCGAAACCGGCGTGCAGCCCAACGTGGTGGCTGCCCTCGGCCGCGATCGGGATCGCGCGCTGGCGGCCATCCGGAACGCGCACGCGCGCGACCTGCCGCACCGCATGCCCGATGCCATTCGCACCGCGCGCGCGCTGGTGGGCACGGACCCGCGCGCGGAGATCTACGTCTACACGGACGGCGCCTATACGCTGGCCGCCACGCCGGAGACCACGGATCCGCGTATCCGGTGGGTGCCGATCGGCACGCGCAGCCGCAACGTTGGCATCACCAATCTCTCTATCCGCCGCGCCTACTCGGGCGCCTTCGAGTACCAGGCGTTCGTGTCGCTGGTCAACCACTCGCAGGAGTCCCAGACCTTCGACTTCACGCTGTCCGTCGAGGGACGGCCGCTCGCGACGAAGTCGCTGACGCTCGAGCCGAGCGTGCGGCGCTCGATCGTGCTGCCGTTCACGCACCAGGCGGCCGGCACCGTGACCGCGCGGCTGGATGTCAGCGACGACCTCGACACCGACAACACCGCGTACGCGGTGATTCCGCCGCCGAAGAAGATCGCCGTGACCCTGGTGAGTCCGGGCAACCTCTTCCTGGAGAAGGTGCTGAAGACGGATCCGCAGGTGGCCCTCGACGTGAAGACGCCCGATCAGTACCAGGGCGGGATGGGCGAGGCGGACGTCGTCGTCATCGACTCGGCCACGCCGTCCAAGGTGGGCGCCGGGCGCTTCGTCTTCGTCAACACCGTCCCATCCGACGTGCCGCTAGAGGTGCTCGGCCGCATCGAGCAGCCGACAATCATGGACTGGGACCGCGCCCACCCGATCATGCGTCACGTCGAGTTCGCTAAGGTCGCCATCGAGGACGCCATGCGCGTCCGGCCGCTGGCGGCCGGCCGTGCGCTCGTGGAGGCGGTCAGCGGCCCGCTGATCTATGCACTCGAGGAGCCGGACCGGAAGGCGATCTTCATCGGCTTCGATCTGTTCAAGACGGACTTTCCGCTGCGCGTGGCGTTCCCGCTGATCCTGTCGAACACACTGCGCTGGCTCCACCCCGCCGCCCTCGATCAGTCGAGCCTGCAGCTGGCCGCCGGCCAGCCGATCCTGCTGCCGGTGGCCCACGGCATCACATCGGCCACGGTCAACACCCCGAGCGGCCGTGCGATCAAGGCGCCGATCACGCGCGGTGCGGTGAGCTTCACCGACACCGAAGAAGTCGGCGTGTACACGCTGGCCACCGCGCGCGGCGACATGAAGCTCGCGGTGAACCTCATGGACGCCGAGGAGTCGAACCTCGCGCCGCGGCCGCTGCCGGCGCCCGCCGGCGCCCAGGCGGCGGCGCCACCGCCGGTGCCGATCCAGCGTGAGCTCTGGCCGCTGTTCGTCATCGTGGCCGCGGTGCTGCTCGCGCTGGAGGGCTTCCTCTACTGGCGCCGCCAGACGGCCGGCCGGTGGCGGGCGCCCGCGGCGGCCGGCGATCAGTGGGCGCTGGCGCTCCGCGGTGCCCTCGTTGTCGTGCTGCTGGTCACCCTCGTGCGGCCGACGCTGCCACGCTGGGTCGATCGATTGAACGTGGTCTTCCTGCTCGATCAGTCGGACAGCATCAGCCTCGCCGGGCGCGAGCGCGCCTATCGCTTCGTGGCCGATGCCGCCCGTCACATCAAGAGCGGTGACCGCCAGGAAGTGATCGTATTCGGCGAGAGCGCGGTGGTCGATCAGCCGCTGGCGAATCGCACGGCCGTGGAGCGGCCAAAGGCCGAGGTCGATGGCCGGGGCACGAACATCTTCCAGGCGATCCAGCTGGCGCTCGCCACGCTGCCGCCCGGCCAGGCCAACCGCATCGTCATGCTGACCGACGGCCGCCAGAACGGTGGCAACGCACTGGCCGGCGCGCAGGCCGCCAAGGCGGCCGGTGCGGACGTCTACTACGTGCCGGCGCCGCTGACGTTCACGCAGGAGGTCGTCGCGGAGGCGATGCTGCTGCCGCAGGAGGTAAAGTTCGGCGAGCCGTTCCAGGCGAAGGTCGTCGCCTGGAGTCACAAGGAAACGCAAGCGCGCGTCTCCCTGTTCCGCAACGGCGAGTTCCTCGGGTCCCAGATCGTGCGGCTCCAGGCCGGCAAGAACGTCTTCAGCTATCGCCAGTCGCTGGACCAGAGCGGCATTCACGTCTACCAGGCAGCCCTCGAGGTCGACGGCGACACGATCGAGGACAACAACCGCGCCGTCGGGACCGTCGTCGTGCGCGGGCGCCCGCAAGTTCTGCTCGCTGACAAGGACCGCGGCCACGCGCAATCGCTGGTGGCCGCGCTCCGCTCGCAGAACATCGAGGTCACCGTGGTGGAGCCGGCCAACATCCCGAAGGACATCGCCGGACTCCAGAAGTACGACGGCGTGGTGCTCTCCAACGTGTCGTCGCTGAAGCTGTCGAAGCCGCAGATGGCGCAGATCCGCGACTACGTCCGGGATCATGGCGGCGGGCTGATGATGATCGGCGGCGAGGAGTCGTTCGGACTCGGCGGCTACTACCGCACGCCCATCGAGGAAGCGCTGCCGGTCACCATGGAGGTCAAGCAGAAGGTCGAGATTCCGAGCCTCGCCGTGGTGCTCTCGGTCGATCGCTCGGGCTCGATGGCGATGTCGACCGACGAGAAGGTGACCAAGCTCGACCTCGCCAAGGAGGCCGCGCATCTCGTGGTCGACCTGCTCGACGAGCGCAACGAGGTCGGCGTGATGTCGTGGGACACGGAGTTCATCTGGGACTCCACGATGAAGGGCGCCCGCGACAAGGCGGCCATCCACCACTCCATCGCCACCATCAAGGCGGGCGGAGGGACGGACGGCTATCCCGCGCTGAAGGAGTCGTACGCCGTGCTGTTCGACCGGCCGGCGCTCCTGAAGCACGTCATCTTCCTGTCGGACGGCCAGATGACGCGCGGCGATTTCGCCGGGCTGCTGCGCCGCATGGCCAAGGACAAGATCACCGTGTCGACGGTGGCCATCGGCAAGGACGCCGACGTCCAGCTCATGGTCGACATCGCGAAGTGGGGCAAGGGGCGGTTCTACTACACCGAGGACTCGCAGACGATCCCGCGCATCTTCACGCTCGAGACCCAGCTCGCATCGAAGGCCTCGCTGGTGGAGCAGCCGTTCAAGCCACAGCTCACAGCCCAGAACCACGAGGCGATGCAGGACATCGACTGGAAATCGGTCCCGCCGCTCGGTGGCTACGTCGCCACGACCGTCAAGCAGAACGCCGAGCTCGTGCTGATGAGCCATCAGGAAGACCCGGTGCTGGCGACGTGGCGCTATGGCCTCGGACGCTCGGCAGCCTTCACCTCGGACGCCAAGGCCAAGTGGGGCGTGCTCTGGCTGCGCTGGCGCGAGTTCAACAAGTTCTGGGCTCAGTTGACGCGCTGGACGCTGCGCGGCGGCTCGCGCTCGGACACCTCGGCCGTCGTGCAGCGCATCGACCAGACAGGCGAGGTCGTCGTCGACGCGGTGGACGGGAAGGGGGACTTCATCAATTTCCTCGACTCGCAGGTCGGCGTGGTCGCGCCGAACCGTGAGCGCAGCGTCATCGATCTCGAGCAGATCGGCCCCGGGCGGTACCGCGGCCGATTCCCGGCACCTCAGGAGGGCGTCTATCTGGTTGGAATGGCTCAGCGAAAGAACGAGCGCGTGGTTGGCTCGCAGCTCGCCGGGCTGGTGGTACCGTATGCTCAAGAGGTCCGCGACCTCGGCGTCGACGAGACGCTGCTCCGCGAGCTGGCGGAGTTGACGGGCGGATCGGCGCTGGCCGATCCACGTGACACGTTTCTGAAGGCACGGCGGCGCTCCCGGATCGCCGTCGAGATCTGGCCGTGGCTCGTGGGAGTCGTTGCGCTCATGATGGTCCCGGATATCGCTCTGCGGCGTCTCGGGCCGGGCACGTTCGGCCGGCTCGGCGGGCGGTTCACGCGGAAGGCACGGCGGGGCGCGGCGCCGGCGGCTTCGTCGCCGCCGGAGGAGGGCACATGATGGCTCGGCACGGCGTGCGGCTCACGATGGCGGTCTTGACCGCGTGCGTGGCGCTGGCGGGTATTCCTGCGGACGGCGCTCCCGTGAAGGCCCGAACCGTGGTGATCCTGCCGTTCGACGCGAGCGCGCTCGACCGCGACGACCAGTGGATCGGCGAGGGGGCGGCGCAAGTGCTGGCGCTCGCCCTCGCGCAACATCCCGCGTTCGTGCAGATCGATCGTACGCGCGTGCGCACCGCGGCCGGCCGCCCGGAGCTCTGGGGCGAGCCGGTCGTGCTGCAGACGGCGCGCGCGCTGAAGGCGGACGCCGCGCTGTACGGACGCATCACACGGCAGAACACCGACCTCGTGGTGCAGCCACGCGTCGTCGATCTCAAGTCGGCGATGGGCGACCAGCCGATCGTGCTGGAGCCGATCACCGCCGGCGAGGGCGAAATCCTCGCGCGTCTGGCTTCACTGCCCACCGTCTATGCCCGCACGCTGAAGGTGGCGGTATCGGAGACCGAAGCGCGCCGGATCGAGCGGGCGGCCGCGCCCACAAAGTCGCTCAAGGCGTTCGAGCTGTTCTCGCGCGCCCAGGTGGCGGCGGCGCGCGGTGGCCAGGAGGGGAACGAGACGGCCGTCGATCTCCTCTCGCGGGCCATCGAGGCCGACGCGAATTTCGTGGTGGCACAATACACGCTCGGCGCCGTCCACCAGGCGCTCGGCAATCGCTGGAAGGCGGCTGCGCAGTTCCGCGCCTCGACGCAGCTCGATCCGATGTATCCTGAGCCCTACAAGGCGCTTGGCGACCTGTTCCTTGCCGCCCCCCGTCGGCTGTTCGACCAGGCGGTGGAGGCCTATCAGAAGGCCATCGACCTCCGCCCGTTCTATGCAGACGCGCACGTCGGGCTCGGGGATGCGCGAGCCGCCAAGGGCGACATCGACGCGGCGATCAGCGCCTACCAGAAGGCGCTCACGTACAACACCGTCAACCCGCGCGTGCACATGAGCCTCGGGAAGATCTACTACTCCGAGAAGGGCCTCTACTACGAGTCGGTGCAGGCGTACAAGCGCGCCATCGATCTCGACAACGACTCCGTCGAGGCCCGCATGGGGCTCGGCGAGGTCTACGAGGACAAGGGACTCTACAAGGAAGCCGTCGAAGAATATCGCAAGGTCATCGAGCTCGACGGAAAGCACACGGGCGCGATGTATAACCTCGCGATGGTGTACGAGAAGACGGATCCGAGGGAAGCGATCGCGCAGTGGGAGCGGTACATCACCCTTGCCGCGCAGCTGCCGAGCGAGAAAGACTGGGTCGACGTGGCCCGCCAGCATCTCCGCAAGCTGAAGAACCAGGTCAAGGAGTAGGGTGGACGAGCTCCGGAAGGACCCGACACGAGGCCAGTGGTCGCTCATCCGGCCCAAGGGGCCGGCCACCGCCGAATCCGGCTGTCGATACTGTCCGGGCGCTGAGCAGCTCAGCGGCCGGGAGATTGCCGCCTACCGGAAGGATGGCTCGCTTCCCAACGAGCCGGGGTGGACCGTTCGCGTGGTGCCCGAGCCCGACGCGTACTTTCGCATCGAGCACGAGCTGGTGCGCGAGGGCGTCGGGATGTTCGACATGATCACGCCCCGAGGCGCCAGCGAGCTCATCGTCGAGTCGCCGAACCACGACGACACCCTCGGCAGCATGGATCCCGAGCAGCTCGAGTCCGTCCTGTGGATGTACCGCGACCGTCTGGTCGACCTGAAGCGCGACGGCCAGATCCGCGACATCCTCATCTCACGGCATCACAAGAAGCCTGGCGTCGCGCACCATCATCCGTACTCGCGGGTGACGGCGATCCCCATCGTCTTCGACGAGACCCGCCGCGAGCTGCGCGAGGCGCGCGAATACTACCAGTACAAGCGGCGGTGTCTCTATTGCGACATGCTCCGCCAGGAGATCGCGGCGGCCGAGCGGCTGGTGCGAGTGACGGCCAGCTTCGTGGCCGTCGTGCCGTACGCCGCGCGTGGGCCGCTCGAGACATGGGTGCTGCCGCGCCAGCACGCGTGCTCGTACGAGGACGCGCTCAGTGCCGGCGGCGCGCGTGACCTCGCAAGCGTCCTCGCGGCCTATTTCAGGGCCCTCAGTGGGCGCTTCAACGACCCCGGCTACGAGATGGTGCTGCACACGGCGCCGAACCTGCGCTCGCGCATCTTGCAGGGCGACTGGGCGACGATCCGCGACGACTACCACTGGCACCTGGAGATCCTCACCGAGCCCGAGCGCGCCAATCGCGTCGGCGGCATCTACGTCAACGAGTCGCCGCCCGAAGCCACCGCCGCCGAGCTCCGTAGCGCGCTGGACACGCTTTAGGGTCATCGACGGCCCTTCTGGTGTTTTTGCACGTGGGGAGTGCCCGCCGCGGAACCTCGCAGTACGCCCGGAATCACGCTGCGTCCGTCATGGGTAGAGGCCGCGGACCTTGTAGCCCTCGGCGACGCGCGTGACGCCCTCCATCAGTGCTGCCGTCCGGAGATCGGTGCCTTCCTTGGCGCCGAGCGCCCAGACGCGGTTGAAGGCGCGCGTCATCACCTCCTGCAGTCGTGCCGTGATCTCGCTCTCGCGCCAGAAGTAATACTGCAGACCCTGCACCCACTCGAAGTACGACACCACGACGCCGCCGGCGTTTGCGAGGATGTCAGGGATGACCGTGACTCCGCGGTCGCGGAGCACGACGTCGGCCTCCGGAGTAGTCGGGCCGTTGGCGCCCTCGGCGATGAGGCTCGCCTTGATCTTCTCGGCGTTGCCCGCGTGGATCTGACCGCCCACCGCCGCCGGCACGAGGATATCGCACGGCAACGTCAGGAGCTCCTCGTTGCTGACGGGCTCAGTGCCCGGGAAGCCCACGACCGACCGCGTCTCGGCCATGTGCGTCTCGAGCTGTCGGATGTCGATCCCGTCGGGATTGTGGATGCCGCCTTTGATGTCGCTGACGGCCACGATCACGCACCCCTCACGCCAGAGCAGCCGCGCGGCGACGGCGCCGACGTTGCCGAAGCCCTGCACGGCGACCTTCCGGCCGCGGATCTCGTATCCAAGACGGCGAGCGGCCTGGTAGATCGCGTAGACGATGCCGCGGCCGGTCGCTTCCCGGCGGCCGGCAGACCCGCCGACGATCAGCGGCTTGCCGGTCACGACACCGGGCACGCTCTTGCCCTGGGTCATCGAGTAGGTGTCCATCATCCACGCCATCGTCTGCTCATCGGTGCCGAGGTCGGGCGCAGGGATATCGAGGTCCGGGCCAATCAGCAGGATGATCTCCGCCGTGTAGCGACGGGTGAGACCTTCCTTTTCGCGCATCGACATCGCGCGCGGGTTACAGCGCACGCCGCCCTTGGCGCCACCGTACGGCAGGCCCATGAGCGCGCACTTCCACGACATGAGCATCGCCAGCGCGCTCACCTCGCCGAGATCGACGTCCGGAGCGTACCGGACGCCTCCCTTGGTAGGTCCAAGGACGGTCGAATGATGTACGCGGTAACCCGTGAAGACTTTAGTCTTTCCCGAGTCCATCAAGACAGGGATCGAGACGACGAGCGCGCGCCGCGGCAGCCGAAGACGCTGGTGAATGTCGTCATCCAGACCCAGCCGGGCGGCGACACCGTCGAGCTGGGCGACCGCCGTCCGGTGGAGGTCCGAGTCGAACTCGGATTTGTCGTTCATCGGGGCACCTTTCCGTTGACAGCGCCGCGGGTGGGTGGCAGAATCCGACTAAAATAGTCGCCGATCAAAAATATCGGGTATAGACTGAGTGGGCGAAAGGGCGAGGACGGTAAGAGCATGCTTCGATTCACCAAGCGCGCCGATTACGGGTTGATGGCGATTCATTATATCGCCGTTCACGACGCGGTCGGGTCGGTCAGCGCCAAGCGGATCTCCGAGGAGTTCTCCATTCCGCCCGAGCTCATGGCGAAGATTCTCCAGCGCCTGGCCAAGCAAGGGTTGATCGAGAGCCAGAACGGTCCGAAGGGCGGTTACACGCTGTCCCGGCGCCCCGTGGACATCACGGTAGGTGAGGTGATCCGCGCGCTCGAGGGACCCATCAACATCGTGAACTGTCTCGAAGGCGGCGACTGCGCGCAGATCGAGCGCTGCAGCCTGCGGCGCCCGGTGCACAAGCTCCAGGCTGCGATCAGCCAGGTGCTCGACACGATGAGCCTGGCCGAGCTGACGAGCGACGACGTTCCCGAGCTGCTGTCGATCAAGGGGTGATCAGACCATGGCGCTGAAGTTCCCGATTTTCATGGATGCGCAATCGACGACGCCGGCCGATCCGCGCGTCGTCGAGGCGATGCTGCCGTACTTCACCGAGAAGTTTGGGCATCCGGCCAGTCGCAACCATCCGTTCGGCTGGGAGGCGGAGGCCGCCGTGGACGTGGCGCGGCAGCGTCTGGCCACGCTGATCGGCGCGCGCGACCCGAAGGAGCTCGTCTTCACCTCCGGCGGGACCGAGTCGATCAATCTCGCGCTCAAGGGCGTGGCCGAGATGTATCGCGAGAAGGGTGATCACATCGTCACCACCGTCATCGAGCAGCGGGCCGGTCTCGACGTCTGCAAGCGGCTCGAGCGCCAGGGCTTCCGCGTGTCCTACGTGCCGGTGCAGCCGGACGGACTCATCGACATCGAGGCGATTCGCAGCGCGATCACCGATCGGACGATCCTCATGTCCGTGATGTTCGCGAACAACGAGATCGGCACGATCCAGGACATCCAGGCCATCGGAAAGCTCGCCAAGGAGAAGGGCATCCTGTTCCACGCCGACGCCACCCAGGCGGTGGGCAAGATTCCCGTGGACGTCGAAGCCATGGGCATCGACCTGCTGTCCTGCACGGCGCACCTGATCTACGGGCCGAAGGGCGTGGGCGCGCTCTACGTGCGCCGCAAGGCGCCGCGCGTCCGCCTGGCGCCGATGATGGACGGCGGTGGGCACGAGCGCGGCATGCGGTCCGGGACGCTGCCAGTGCCGCTGATCGTGGGCTTTGGCAAGGCCGCCGAGATCGCGCGGGCGGAAATGGCCGCCGAAGGCGAGCGGCTGGCGAAGCTGCGCGACCGGCTCCAGGACATCATCCTGTCGAGCGTCGACGAGGCCTACCTGAACGGCCGGCCGGACCGTCGGCTACCCCAGAACCTGAACATCTCCTTCGCGTACGTCGAGGGAGAGTCCGTGCTGATGGGACTCAACAAGGAAACCGCGCTGTCCTCCGGGTCGGCGTGCACGTCGGCGACGCTGGAGCCGTCGTACGTGATCGCGGCGCTGGGTGCATCGGCCGAGCTGGCGCACTCCTCGATTCGCTTCAGCCTGCATCGCTTCACCACGCCCGAAGAGGTGGAGTACGTCGGCCAGCGCACGGTGGAGGTCATCAAGCGGCTGCGCGACATGTCGCCGCTCTACGAGCTGGCGAAAGAGGGCGTCGATCTGAAGACCATCAAGTGGAAGGCCGAGTAAGGGGGGATCGGAAATGGCATACAGCGACAAGGTCGTCGACCACTACAACAACCCGCGCAACGTCGGCTCGTTCGGCAAGGACACGCCGGGCGTGGGAACGGGCCTGGTGGGCGCGCCGGAGTGTGGTGACGTCATGAAGCTGCAGATCAAGGTCAACCTCGAGACCGGGGTCATCGAGGATGCGAAGTTCAAGACCTTCGGCTGCGGTAGCGCCATCGCCTCCTCGAGCCTGGCCACCGAATGGCTCAAGGGCAAGACGGTCGACGAGGCCGCCAAGATCAAGAACACGGACATCGTCAACGAGCTCAAGCTGCCGCCGGTGAAGATCCACTGCTCGGTGCTGGCCGAGGACGCCATCAAGGCGGCGCTCGCCGACTACAGAGACAAGAGCGCGACCACGGCGGCCGCGGCGGCATCCAAATAGCGGGAGGACGGAAGGATGGCGCTCAGTCTGTCAGAGGCGGCGAAGAAGCAGGTGAAGCAGCTCAAGGAGGCGCAGAACCTCCCGGAGACCGTGTTTCTGCGCATGGGCGTGAAGGGTGGCGGCTGCTCCGGGATGTCATACCTGCTGGAGTTCGACAGCGAGACGGGGCCGCACGATAAGGAGTTCGACATCGACGGCGTCAAGGTCGTCGTCGACAAGAAGAGCTATCTCTATCTCAACGGCACCACGCTTGACTACGTCACCCAGGGACTGACGGGCGGCTTCACGTTCATCAATCCCCAGGCGAAATCGAGCTGTGGCTGCGGGACGTCGTTCTCGGCGTAAGCCGGGTCCCGTGCGCACGACGTGAACGGGCCCGGACGAGGGCCCGTTCTGGTTTTGGAGGAGGGCGTGAACTTCTTCGAGGTGTTCGAGCTGCCCCGGCGGCTGGCCATCGACGGCGACCAGCTGCAGCGGCAGTTCTATGCCCTCGCGCGGCGCACCCACCCCGATTTCCATCAGGCGGCGCCGCCGGCGGAGCGGGCAGCCGTCGAGGAGCGTGCCGCGCTCGTGAACGCGGCGTACCGGACGCTGCGCGATCCGGTCGCGCGTGTCGACTATCTCGTCAGGCTCGAAGAAGGCCGGGCAACGAAGGAGGGCTCGGAGGCCCGCCCCCAGGCGCCGCCCGCGCTCCTGGCCGAGATGTTCGAGATCCAGGAGGCGCTGGCCGAGGCGAAGGCCGGCGCGCTCGACGACGCCGCGCGGGACGGCCTCCGCGAGCAGCGGGATCGCCTGCGCGAGCGGTACGCCGCCGAGGAGACGCGCCTGCGTGGGCCGCTCGCCGAGCGCTGGGACGCCGCCTCGGCGGCCGAGCGGCCGGCCGCGCTGGCGGCGCTGAAAGAGGCCTTGGCGACGCGGGCGTACCTACGGACGGTCATCGCGGATCTGGCGGAAGCTCTGGGAGAGGAGGAGCCTGGTGTCGCGCATCATCGGCATTGACCTCGGCACGACGAACAGTCTCGTCGCCTATGTGGAGGCGACGACGGGACTGCCGCAGGTCATCCCGGATGCCGAAGGGCGCCGGCTGCTGCCGTCCGTCGTCGGCTTCACGCCCGACGGCTTGATCGTCGGCGAGGCGGCGCGGCGCCAACTCGCGCGGCGCTCGGCCGACACGGTGTACTCGGTGAAGCGGCTCATGGGGCGCGACTACGGCGACCTGAAGGACGAGCTCGCCTATCTGCCATTCCACCTCGTGCCGGCCGACGGCACGGTGAAGCTGCGGGTGGGTGGGCGCGAGGTGACGCCCGCCGAAGTCTCGGCGGTAGTGTTGAAGGCCCTCAAGGACCGGGCGGAGCGCCACTTCGGCGAGCCGGTCGACAAGGCGGTCATCACCGTGCCGGCGTACTTCAACGACGCGCAGCGCCAGGCGACGCGCGATGCCGGCCGCATCGCCGGTCTCGACGTCGTCCGCATCGTCAACGAGCCCACCGCGGCCTCGCTTGCCTACGGACTCCAGCGGCTCAAGAGCGGCGTCATCGCCGTCTACGATCTCGGCGGCGGCACGTTCGACGTCTCGATCCTCCGCGTGAAGGACGGGGTGTTCGAGGTCCTCGCCACGAATGGCGACACCCACCTGGGTGGCGACGATTTCGATCGGGTGCTCTTGCTGTGGCTGCTCGAGGATCTCCAGTCGTGTCATCACGCCGAGCTCGCCCGCGACGGCGTCGAGGTGGCCCGAGATCCCGAGCTGATGCAGGAGCTGCGGCTCGCCGCCGAAGCCGCCAAGATTCGTTTGTCCGCCGACGAGCGGACGACGCTCACTCTGCCGCTGCCGGGGTTCACGTATCGGCGCGATGTGACCCGTGCGGAGGTCGAGCGGCTCATCGAGCCGCTGGTCGCTCGTACGCTGAACCCATGCCGCCGGGCGCTCGCCGACGCCGGGCTCACAGCGGCCGACATCGAGCAGGTCGTGCTCGTGGGCGGCTCGACCCGTGTGCCGCTGGTTCGCCGCCGGGTGCAGGAGCTGTTCGGACGGACGCCGCACAGCCAGCTGAATCCGGACGAGGTGGTGGCGCTCGGCGCGGCCGTGCAGGCGCACATCCTCGCCGGCGGCATCACCGATATGCTGCTACTCGACGTCACCCCGCTCTCGCTCGGGATCGAGTCGCTGGGCGGCATCGTGAACGTGCTCATCCCGCGCAACACGACGGTCCCCACGAGCGCTCGCGAGATGTTCACGACCTCCGTCGACGGCCAGACGCTGGTCGACCTCCACGTCGTCCAGGGCGAGCGGGAGCTGGTCAAGGACTGTCGCTCGCTCGGCCGCTTCGAGCTGCGCATCGAACCGATGCCGGCCGGCATGCCGAAAATCGAGGTGACGTTCCTGATCGACGCCAATGGCATCTTGCAGGTCCAGGCCCGGGAACAGCGCTCCGGCAAGGCTGCCTCCATCGAGGTCAAGCCGACGTACGGGCTGAGCGAGACCGAGATCGAGCGCATGATCGAGGACTCGTTCACCTACGCCGAGGCCGACGTCGAGACGCGCATGCTCATCGAGGCGCGCAACGAGGCCGATACGGTGCTGACCCACGCCGGCCGGGCGCTGCGGCAGGGCGGCGACCTCGTGACGTCGGCCGAGCGCGCCGCTATCGAGACGGCGGTGGCGGCACTCCGCGCGGCCCGTGACAGCGACGATCGCGATCGCATCCACGAGGCGACCACCGGCGTGAATCGCGCCACCGAGCACCTGGCCGAGGTCCTGATGGACGCCGCGCTGAAGGGCGCGCTCGGCAGCAGGCGGGCCACCGAGATCTTGAAGGAGCCGCAGTAATGGCGATGCACCGGGTGACCTTCCTGCCGTTGAAGAAGACGGTCGAGGTGGACGACAGCCGGTATCCGCTCGCGGATCACGGGAAACCGGGGTCACTGCTGGACATCGCGCTCGCGAACGGCATCGAGCTTGAGCACAACTGTGGGGGTTCATGCGCCTGCACCACCTGTCATGTGATTGTGCGCGAGGGCGCCGAGAACCTCTCGGAGATGGCGGAGGACGAGGAAGATCGCCTCGACATGGCGGAGGGTCTCACCATTCACTCGCGGCTCGGCTGCCAGGCCGTGGTGCGAGGCGACGTGGTGGTGGAGATTCCGGAGTGATGCAGTGGCGGGACTCCGAGGACATCGGCATCGCGCTCAGCGAGAA
>Ga0075429_100003462_pt1 | contig 13471 bp, 13 predicted proteins | sample RhiMetdeltSRZDD3_FD_75295 | JGI IMG/M metagenome (GOLD analysis project Ga0075429, IMG submission 75295) | Populus rhizosphere microbial communities from Tennessee, USA - Rhizosphere MetaG P. deltoides SRZDD3 | ecosystem: Host-associated > Plants > Roots > Rhizosphere > Soil | place: USA... | reverse complement strand
GCGACGGACATCGACTACGTGCTCGAGGCCGAGGGACTCGTCCCGAGCCCGGCGTGGAAGGCGGCGCGACCGACCGACAAGACCTGGAATCCGGGCGACGCGACGAATCTCGCGATCGGGCAGGGCTTCCTGCTCGCGACCCCGCTGCAGATGGCGAACTTCGCCTCGGCGCTCGCCAGCGACGGGATCGTGTGGAAGCCGCGCCTGGTGACCGAGTTCCGCGACCGCTCCGGCGCCGCGGTGCGGAAATTCGAGAAGGCGGAGCTCGGACGCGCGGCGAGCATTCCCACGGACCTCTCGCTCATCCGCGACGGGATGCGCGCCGTGGTCGCCGACGGCGACGGCACCGTGTTCTTCCCGTTCCGCGGCTTCCCGGTGTCGGTCGCGGGCAAGAGCGGCACCGCGGAGACGTCCTCGGGCGATCCCAACGGCTGGTTCATCGGGTTCGCCTCGTTCGAGTCTCCGTCGATCGCCTTCGCCGCTGTGTTCGAGGAGTTCCACGAGGATCCGGGCGTCCACGCCTCGCAGGTGGCGGGCACCGCGGCGCGATCGCTCGTCGGCGCGAAGTTCGGCGTGCAGTAGAGCCCAGGTCTTAGCAGAGTGCTTCAGGTAACGATGCGAAGCGAATGACTGCGCGCGCTTCTGCCGGACGACCGTCAACATACAGCCACGCGACATACCTATCTCCGATCGCCGGCGAGTACTCCAGCTCATCGTTGCGACTGCCATTTCTTGTGATCGTCGCGACACAAAGCTTGAGGCTGTCAGCGACATGGATCTCGTTGTCCTCGGGTTGACCAGCGAACCATGTCACGTAGCGACTATTGACGGAAGGCGACTCGCCGGGGCCCAGTTCGACGATGCGATTCGAACGTATGAAGTACAGGCCGAGCCGTCCCGCCGTGAAGCGCTCTGCGGCCTTAAAGGCAATGAAGTCGCCTGCCACCGCCGGTTCCGACGCTGGAGCGAAGGGCAGGCTCACAGACGGTGTCCCGAATAGCACCACGCTCGTCGGCCGTTGGTTCTGTCGCATCTGCTCGACGGTCAAGTTGCCATTCGATGCGTGCGGCCAGCCGTAGATCGCTCCGGAGAGCACCGGCAGCGGATGATCCGCCACCAGAGAAGGCAGTCGCACATGCGCCAATCGTCCGCGCCATGTACCGGCAACGATCTCAGGGATCGTCCAATACAGGTCGTCGCCCGAAAGTGTGAGATCTTGAAGGAGCGCGAGTTCCCCATGTGAGCGCGCGTCGTCAACAAGAATTGGCGCGCCGCCGGCGCGCGGCATGGCAAACACTTGTGTATCCAATGCGCGAAATCGGTCAGCGAATTCAAACCAAGCGAACCAGGTTGCTGAAACCTGGAGGTTCTGCACTGCCCGGCCGTTGGGAGCGCGGTATACAGTCCGCGATCGACCCTCGGTGATCGAATACCCATTGATCACGCCTGTATTTGGAGCCTCCGCGAGATCACCGCTCCAATAGATGGTTTGGCCGTTGATGCGGATGCTCGCGCTGCGCAATGTTCCCGCGTCAAATTCGCCGACGTTGCCGAGGGAGAGCTGTTTGCGCGGCAGCCGGGGTCCCAGAGTTGCCGCCGCGACCGGAGTTGCAGATGCCGTAACTGATGAAGACGCCGGTGGAGTCGGGACGGGCGATGGCTGGACGGTGCAGGCGGCCGCGGCGAGCGCAAGGGCGCTCGCCGCGGAACGCCAGCCTGTCACCAAGCGAAGTCCTGTCCGGTTGCGACGTGGGATGTGTAGAACGTCGTCAGAGGCTTCGTGTGGTAACCAAACGAATTGCAGCTCTGGCAACTCTGTAGCGGGCCGGCGGAATCCGACCATTGGACCCAATTGGCATCGATGTTGTACGCCCATAGGTTCACAAAGTGGTCTACGCCGCGATTCCATCCTTCCAGCCCGGCGGTCCATACCGCTGCAGTCATCGGAATTCCGGTGTACGCGACGTCATACGCCAGCTTGTGATTGAAGTCATCCTGACCTTGGGGTGCACTCTCAACATAGAAGCCCCATTCAGGGCCCATCCCATTCGTTACGCTGAGCCAACCTTGGGTCCAGACTTCATTGATGTCAGTGGAGCCTGTCCACCAGGTCACATCGTTCCCGCCGTTGCCGTCCGTAGCATTCCGGACTTCAGTCTGGCTGTAAGCCAAGTACTTCATGTAGCCAATCGATCCAGATCCGTACGTGCCCGAGTAGCCGGTAACTTCGTTTGCCTGGCCGTTCTTTGCATTCCAGGCAGCGATTACACCCGCCGACGATCCTGGGCCGCACCAGTTGATCGCGTAAGAAGCCTGGTCCTCTTGGTACGTGTATCCCAAAATCGAACCGCTCCGGTAGATTGTGTGCACCTGCGGCGAAATCCCACCACGTTTTTCGTCGGCATGCTGATCTGCCAACCATCGACGAAGCTCCGCCTCCTTGCTTCGTGAGCGTGACAATTCCGCGCCACGGAGGCCACGTGGGTCCTTACCAGCGCCTCCCGTCGCACCGTCGCCCGGATCAGCACTTGCGGGCGCGGGGCTCAGGTTCAAGGCCACAGCCGTGATTAGGATCACTACTGGAACTCGTAACAGACAATGACGTCGCGTCATCACCGTTCTCCTTTCTTGGTCTCTGCTCTGACGAACAAGGGCACCTCTCGTTTAGTCAGTAGATCGGAGTCGCGAGCTGAGACTGAGCCGGCCATGTGATGCCCCTTTCACGCTTTGGCTGAGGACATTCGCGAGCCGGGGAGCTCCTTTGGCCGGTTCGCTGGCAACATGGTTCACGATTGTGCGTAACTCGTCTAGATATGCTGACGTTTACTAACTAGCCTGATGAATAGCGGCACTGCACGCTCTGGCCTCACGAGTAGGCGCCTTGAAGTGCTCACGCGTGTCGTTACTGGCGGCACGAACAAAGAAATCGCCCAAGAGTTAGGGGTAAGCGAGCAGGCGATCAAGGCCCATGTTTCCAAGCTCCTGCGGCTTTTCGCCGTAACCACTCGCGCGGGTCTCGTTTCGGCGGCGATCGGGGCGGGCGCGGTGCAGTTGCCGAAGTCGTCCATGAAATCCAAAAGGCTGAGATCTCGATCGACAGAGCGGCGGGAAAGGGGCTCGGCAACTTAGACTTTTTGCATTCCCACGATCACTGACGCCCCGGCTACGCGTCGCCTCGACAACGGGCTGGTGCTGTACGCGCTCGAAGCGCGTCACGCGCCGGTCGTGTCGCTGTGGGTCTGGTACCACGTCGGCGGCCGCAACGAGGTCCCCGGCACGACCGGCATGTCGCACTTCCTCGAGCACATGCTCTTCAAGGGAACGCAGAAGCATCCGAAGGGCGACCTCGACCGGCTGCTCGCGCGCTACGGCGCGCAGTGGAATGCCTTCACCAGCGAGGACGTGACCTGCTACTTCGAGACGGTCCCGAAGGCCCACTACAAGACCGCGCTCGAGCTCGAGTCCGACCGCATGCGCAACGCGCTCATCTCGCTCGAGGAGACCGAGGCCGAGCGCACCGTGATCGTCAGCGAGCGCGAGGGATACGAGAACGATCCGTCCTTCCTCCTCGGCGAGGAGCTTCAGGCGATCGCGTTCAGCCGGCACACGTACGGGCAGGGTGTCATCGGGAGCAAGGACGAGATCAAGCTGATGACACGCGACGGTCTCTACGCGCATTACCGCCGCTTCTATGCGCCCAACAACGCGTATGTCGTCGTCACCGGCGACGACGAACCGGAGCGTCTCATCGAAGAGGCGGCGGCCGCGTTCGGGCCACTGGACCCATCGACCGATCTCGGCGAGCCGCCGAAAGCGCCGGAGCCCGAGCAGCACGGCGAGCGCCGCGTCACCGTTCACCGCGCCGGGGGCACACTGCCGATCGTGATGCTCGCGTTCCGCGCGCCGCGCGCCACCGATCCGCGCGCCGCGGCGATCTCCGCGCTGACGGTGGCGCTCGCCGGGACGTCCACCGGCAGCGACGGCGCCTCGGGCCGCTCCTCGCGCCTGCACCGCGCGCTGGTGGAGACCGGTCTCGCCGCGGACGTGGATGCCTCCTTCCAGCTGATGAAGGATCCGTACCTGTTCTTCGTGGACGCGACGCTGCGGCCGGGCATCAAGCACGCGGATGTCGAGCGCGTGCTGCTCGAGGAGCTCGCGAAGCTGTCGCAGGACCTTCTCGCCGAGGCCGAGTTCGCGCGCGTACGGCGCCAGCTCCTGGCGGCCACCGCGTTCAACACCGACACCATCACCTGGCGCTCGTATCGCTGCGGGCAGCTTCTCTCGACCGGCGCGGCCAATTCGATCAGCGAGTGGTACGCGAAGCTCGCGGCCGTGACGCGTGAGGAGATCCGCGACGCGGCCGCCGGTCTGTTCGTCGAACGCTCTCGCAACGTCGGTCACTTCGTACCCGAGGGCGACGCGTCGTGAACCGGGTCCACCGCAGCACGCTCGCGAACGGGCTGCGCCTTGCGGTCGTGCCGATCGCCGACCTGCGCTCGACCTCGGTGCTCCTCGCGGTCGAGGCGGGGCAGTGGTTCGAGCCCGCGGGACGACCGGGGATCGCGCGTCTCGTGGCGCAGACGATGCTCCGCGGCACGAAGCGGCGCGACGCGGCTTCGTGGGCCAGCGCGCTCGACGACCTGGGCGCGGTCGCACGCCTCGACGCCGGCGCGCATGCTGCCGTGTTCAGCGCGCAGTGCCTCGGCGACGATCTCGGTGCATTGCTCGCGCTCATGGCCGAAGCTGTACGCACACCCGCGCTGGCCGACGCGGAGATCGAGTTCGTGCGCGGCCAAACGCTCGCGCAGCTCGAGAAGGACGAGCGCGACACACGCGCGGTCTCTGACCGCGCCTGGCGCCAGCTCGTCTACCCCGCCGGTCATCCTTTCCACGCTCCAGCGATCGGGGATCCGGCCGTCGTGCGTTCGGCGACCGCGGACGAGATCCGCGCCTATCACCAGCGTGCGATCGCGCCGGACGGTGCCGTCCTGATCGTCGCCGGCGGGACGACGCCCGAGGCCGCGAAGAAGGCGGCGGAGGACGCGCTGGGCGACTGGCCGAAGCGCGCGAAGGGCCGCGACGCGGACCATCCGCCGGTGACGCTCGCATCCACCAAACGGCGGGTCGAGCTCGTGCCGGATAAGACCCAGAGCGACGTCATCATCGGCTGGCCCGGTCTGCCGCGTACGGATCCGCGCTTCACCGCCGTGCGCGTTACGAACATGGTCTACGCGGCCGACACGTTCGCCAGCCGCGCTGGCAACGTGATCCGCGATCAGCTGGGCCTCGCGTACTACGTTTTCAGCGGCATCGGCGCGAGCTGCGGGCAATCGCCGTGGATCGTGCGGATGGGGGTGAATCCGCAGAACGTGCACCGGGCGATCGAGGTCGCGCTCGACGAGCTGCGCAAGATCACCGTCGGTCAGATCGCCGACGACGACATCGCGCTCGCGAAGGACAAGCTCGTCGGCGAGCTCGACGTCGCGCTCGAGAGTCCCGCCGGCGTCGCGGCGATGGTGCTCGAGGCCGAGATGTTCGACCTTGGCGACGATCACTTCGAGCGCTATCCGCGCGAGCTCCGTGCGGTGACGAAGGACCAGGTGGTCGAGACCGCACGCACGTTCCTGCCGCCGGACCGCTATGCGCTCGCGGTCGCCGGCCCGGCGCTGCCGGAGGCGCTGGTGTGACCGCTTTCTCCAAGGCCGTCGTCGAGCGCTTCGATGTCACGAAGATCGTCGAGGTCGAGACGGTCTCCCCCAAGGGGACCAAGCACTCCGTGCCGATCTGGATCGTCGTTGTGGACGGCGTCCCCTACGTACGATCGGTGCGCGGTCCGAAGGGCCGCTGGTACCGCGAGCTACTCGCGCGCGGGGAGGGTGCGATCGTCGCCGCCGGCAAGCGGACGAAGGTGAAGGCGAAGCAGGACCGCACCAAGGCCGCGATAGAGGGGACCAGCGAGGCGCTGCGTCGCAAGTACAGGACCAGCGGCAGCTCGCTCGCATCCATGCTGCGCGCGGACGTGCTCAACACGACGGTGCGGCTCGAGCCGGACTAGACCTCCGACTTACACACGCGTCGCGCGTGCGCGCGCGGCGTCGACGATCGTCGAAGCCAGGTCCAGTCGCGTTGCACTTGTCGCCCACTCCTCGTTCATCAGCTCGTACGCGCGCGCGATGTCTCGCAGATGCGATGTGTCGAGGGCGTCGAGTTGGGCGATCAGGATGTCCTCTCCCTGCGCGTAGACGTCGAATGGATCGAGGATGGGATGCACGTCCGGGACGGGCGCCGGCGCGTGCACGATGCTTGGCGCCGGTCCAGCGAAGTGCGGCTTGACTCGGCGGGGCGTAGTCCGGATCAGCGGCGCCTCGAGTGCGCGGGTCAGCGCGCCCCTGAGGTACACGGGAGTAAGGCCGGTGGCCCAGTAGAGAAGGTCCTCCCGGGATGGCTGAGTCGTCTCCCGAGTGCTTCGGACGGGCTTTCGACCCTGGTCGAGCGGAACGAATTCGATCCAGCCCTCCCACATGTTCGTCGCCCCACGCCGACCGCACGCGCGTGCCGCCCAGCGGCTACCGTCCGCGTCCGCGATGGTGTTCTCGTAATCGACGAGGACTTCTGCTTCCGATGTTTCTGTCATGGCCTTTAGACCCGCATCAAACGTGCCTCGCCCGGAAAGCACGTCACGGACACGAAACGACCGCGCGTCGGCTCCCTGTCTGACCGGCGGTCGCTCAGAAACGGCCCCGGAATACGGCGACAAAACGCCGCAGCAGCGGCTGCCGCCGCGACGCGCGTTTGCGGCCGAAGCTCTCGCTGGCGAAGACGAGCCCGGCGCGGTCGACGTCGCGGAGCCACGAGCGCTCCGTGTCATCGAGGCCGCATCGCGCGGCGGTGGTCATGGGGTCAGCCAGGAATCGGCGAAGGAGATCCGCGTCCGTGTAGAGCCGGGCCAGGAATCGCTCGAAACGCACCGTGCTCATACCGCCTCCGCCGCCGGCTGCGCGCGACCGCGCCCCTCGCGAAGGGCGTCTCGTGCCTGATCGAGCTGTCTCAGCAGCGTCGACGTCATGGGAAACCGACCATCGCGCTCGAGGATCACCGTCAGAGGGCCGCTCGCGCGTGCCGCGACCTCGACGAGCAGTCGGTAGACCGGGTCGGGCACGTCGTGAAGATGGTCGTCGAGCAGCCTGCGCTCGGCGAGTCCGTCGACGGTGTGTGTTACCCAGCGGCCGCCGGCGATGTGGATCTGACGCACGCGGTCCATCGGGATCTGATCCAGGAACGCGATCGGGTCGAAGTCGAAGTTCGTCGCGTTCGCGTGGAGGTTGTGAAGGTCGAGGAGCAGGTCCGTATCGGCAGCGGAAAGCGTCTCGCGGACCCAGGCACCTTCATCGAGATCGCTGCCCGGGGGATCCACGAGGGTCGCGATATTCTCGAGCAGCGGTCGCGCCCCGAGGACCGTGGCGGCGCGGTCGACGTTGCGCGCCGTCCCTTCGATCGTCGCCTGCGTTCGTGGGGGCGCCGCCAGATGGCCGATCTCGATGTCGCCCGCGCGCACGAACGCGAGATGCTCGGACCACGATTCGGGTGCGATGGCGTCGACGACGCGCGCGACACGGTCCAGTCGGCGGGAAGCGACCGGTCGCAGTGACGCGAGACCGAGGCTCACCCCGTGCACCATGACGGGCGTCGTCTGGCGCAACAGGCGCACGCCTCCAAGCTGCGCGCGAGAGGCGTCGATGAAGTCTTCCAGCATCAGCTCGATGACGTCGATCCGGTCGAGATTGGACAGAATGGCCGCCGCTAGCGGACCGCGCCAGCTCAGGCCGACGCGGTCAAAGACCACAGCCACCGCACCCTCCACCGCAGCCGTCGCCGCCGTCCCCTCCGCCGCCGCCGCCGCAGCCGCTGCCGCACGCGGCCCCGCTCGAACGCGCGGCCGTCGCGCGCCGGTACAGCTTCCGGACGAACGGGAATCGCTCATCGGGCAGCGTGCCCAGGCCGTACACGGCGGCGACGAGCGCCATCTCATTCGTCGCCCCGCCGGGCGACAGCCGATCGACCCCGGCGCGCAGGCCCGCGAACAGCGCCTTCAGCTCGGCGAGCGCGCGGTCGCCAGCGCCCGTGCGCGGCCGGTCCACGGCGCGCGATACGGCCCAGCTGAAGACGGCGGCGAGCGCGATGAGGAAGAGGACGTTCGACTGTTGATTGGCGGCAGCCTGGAGGAGCCGAGCGCCGGCGACGAGCCAGAGCGCGCCCCAGGCGATGCGCTTGATGGTGAGGCGGCCCTGGCGGTCGGCGTCGGTCGGTAGCAGCCCCTGCGATTCCAGCCGCTCGCGGTACTGGTCGATCGCCTTGTCGGTCTTGGTCGTGCCGAACACGGTGTCGGCGGGATGACGCCCGCCGAAGTGCTCGAGGATCGCCATCTCGATCGGACGGCGCACTTTGTCGCGCGCGTCGCGCTGGGCCAGCAGCTCGGGCTCGTGTTTCTTGTCGGTGGCGTCGGTCACCTCCAGCAGGCCTCTATCGACGAGCGATAGGGTCGCGACCCGCAGCGCCTCGTTCGAGCCCGCTCGGAGGAATGCGATCGCGTACGCGTCGGTCGGGTCGATCGGCGAGGCGGTCTCGCTCGCGCGGCGGTCCGGTCGAAACACGTATGCCAGGACTGCGACCGCGAGACCGAAGGCGGCGTAGAAGGAGAGGAACTGCGGGCCGCTCCCCTCGAAGGGGTTCACAACGTGAGGCTCTCTGCGCGTCGCTGGAGCTCCGATGCGAGATCGACCAGTCCGAGAAGGACCGTTCCGGCTTCGCCCGCGGGCAGCTCTCGCTGCTCTCTCGCTTGAGACATCGACGCGAGCAGCCCGTCATCGGCCGGCCGGATCTCGCCCGCGAGCCGCTCCAGCGCTTCCTTCGGCGGCAGGGGAGGCTCGCCTTTGAGCTCGATGAGCGTGGCCGCCGCTGCCCGCAGCGGGCCCGCCGCATCGGCGATGGCGGAGACCAGCTGCTCCTCGCGCAGGCTGCGCAGCATGTAGGTCTGGCGCAGGCGCAGCGCGAGATTGAGCAGCTCCTGCCTGAGGCGCAGCACGCTCGAGGCGCGCGAAACCTCGAGCGCCTTGAAGGGGTCGCTGCCGTGCAGGATGCGACGCCGCCGCTTGATCTCACGGAACTTCACAGCGAACGCGCGTGTCGCCGGCTCGAGCTCGTCGTGAAGGATGAACATCGGCGCCAGCCGGATCGCGGCATGTGCGAGACGCAACGGCTCGCGAAGCTGATCCATGCGCGTGCGATCAAAGCGCTTCAGCAGGAGCAGGACGTTCACGTCCGACGTCGGTCGCAGGCGGCCTTCCGCGGCGGAGCCGAACAAGACCAGCGAAAGCAGATCGTCGCCCAGAGCCGCCTCTGCGGCGCGCACGAAGTGACTCAGCTGATCGTCGATGACGCTCATGAGACGAGCGGCGCGAGTTTGCGCGTGACGCGGCAGATTGACAAGGGCTCAGTCCGGAAGGCGCACGCGCCCTTTCCGCTGCGCCACGAGGCCTTCTTCCTCGAGTGCCAGCGTGAGGCGCGCGACGCGCGGATCGCCGATCGCCCTCTTCAGCTCCGACGGCGTGAGTCCGCGTGGTGCCTCGCGGAGCGCCGCGACGATGCGGCCGCGCACGCGCCGGTCGCTCGTCACGAACGCTGGCTGGCGCCGCGGCGCCGGCGGCGCGGCACGACCGCGCGAGCGACACACCGCCGCGATCGGGCAGACGTCGCACCGCGGCGCGCGCGCGACGCAGACGGTCGCGCCGAGATCCATCAGCGCGTGATGCCAGCGGTCGGCACCGGTGCGGGGCACGAGCCGTTCGTCGAGCGCGACCGCCTCGGGCGCGGTCGCGATCCGGCCGAGGACCGCGCGTCCCAGGACGCGGCGGATGTTCGTGTCGGCGAAGGCCACGCTTTCACCGCGGCTGAAGCAGGTGACGGCCCCGGCGGTATACGGCCCGACGCCCGGCAGCACATCGAGCGCCTGGCGTGTCGTCGGCAGGTCCCGCGGATGCAGTCGGGCGATCCGGTGCAGGTCCCGCGCGCGGCGGTTGTAGCCAAGCCCCGACCACGCCCGAATGACATCCGCGAGCGCGGCGCGCGACAGGGCGGCGAGAGTGGGAAAGCGGCGAAGGAATGCGATGTATGCGGGGACCACGCGAGAGACGCCCGTCTGCTGGAGCATGACCTCCGAGACGAGCACCGCGTACGGATCGCGCGTGCGCCGCCATGGGAGGTCGCGCGCGCTGCGCCCGTACCAGCGCAGGAGCGGCCGTCGGAGGGCGGCCGCAGCAGGCCCAGCGGTATACAATCTCTCGCCAGCATAGGTAGCCCGAAGTGCTGAGGGCCGCGAGGTCTTCAGTGCTTTTTTTCTAGCGCGGTGGGGTGGCGCAAGTCGCACCCGGGGGCGTAACGGAGGCTCAAATGAACAATCTCGAGAAGCCGGTCTATGTCTCTGCCGATGGGCTGAAGAAGCTGCAGGCAGAGCTCGAAGAGCTGCGCACGAGCAAGCGCACCGAGGTCGCGGAGCGCATCCACGCCGCGATGGAGTTCGGCGATTTCACCGAGAACTCCGAGCTCGAGCAGGCCAAGAACGACCAGGCGTTCCTCGAGGGCCGGATCATGACACTCGAGCAGATGATCAAGAACGCCCAGATCATCGACGAGACCTCGAAGCACGACATCGTCGAGGTCGGTAGCCACGTGATCGTCGAGGCCGACGGTCGCAAAGAGAAGTACACGATCGTCGGATCGGCGGAGGCATCGCCGCAAGAGGGGAAGATCAGCAACGAGTCGCCTGTGGGGCGAGCGCTGCAGGGCCGCCGGGCGGGTGAGACCGTCAAGGTCTCTGTGCCCGCGGGCACCATGGAAATGAAGATCCTGGCGGTCAGTTGAGCGTAGAGTCCTCGCGGAGCGTGGCGAGCAGAGGATCGGAGCCCCGTCACCAGGCGCGCTTCTGGGCGGATGAGGAAGCAGACCTGCTTGCCACCGACCGTCAGCACGTGATCCGCGATTCGAAGACGCCGTCGGGTGCCGTGCCGATCTCTGGTCTTCGCGGACCGATCATCACCGACGCGCTCTACCGGAGCTTCAAGAAACGGGGCCTGCGCATCCGGTACGTCTTCACCATCGACGACTACGACCCAATGGACTCGCAGTCCCTCAAAGAGAAGGCGGCCTGGGCGGAGCACATGGGCAAGCCGTTCGCCCACATCCCGTCGCCGGAACCCTCTGAAGCGTCCGACTTCGCGCGCTATCACGCGTCGGCCTACCTTGCGACGTTCGAAACGCTCGGCATCCGGCCCGAGGAGATCCACTGGCTGCGCGACCTGTACGGCAGCGGGGACCTCGACGCACAGATCGACCTCGTGCTGCGCAACGCGGCGACGATCCGCGAGATCTACGAGCGCGTCTCGCACGTCACGAAGGACGACCGCTGGCTTCCCATCGGTGTGATCTGCGAGAACTGCCGGCGGTTGGGAACGACGTTCGCGTTCGATTACGACGGGAAGACCGTGGCGTACGAGTGTCGCAAGGACCTCGTCGACTGGGCTGAGGGCTGCGGCCACTCCGGTCGCCGGTCGCCGTTCAAGGGCAACGCCAAGCTCTACTGGAATCTGCAGTGGTGCGCGATGTGGGACCACTTCGACGTCACGTACGAGGAGGGCGGCAAGGACCTTCTCACCGCCGGTGGATCGCGCGACCGCGCGAACGAGATCTACCGCGAGGTCTGGAAGAAGGAGCCGCCCATCGGCCTGGTGCACGAGTTCTTCACGACCGGCGGCAAGAAGATGTCGACATCGAAGGGGCTCGGCGCGGCCGCGACCGACCTCGTCAAGATCTATCCGCCCGAGCTGGTCCGCTTCCTGATGCTGCGCACGCACCCCAAGAGGCACGTCGAGTTCGATCCGGGCGGCCTCACGCTGCCCAAGCTCGTCGACGAGTACGACCGCTGCGCCGACGCGTTCCGCAACGAGCCGGAGAGCGATCAGGCCAAGGTCTGGGCGCTCTCGCAGGTCGCCGAGGATCCCGAGCCATCCGGCTTCCGCGTGAAGTTCACGATCGTCGCCGACTGGCTCCAGATCCCCAGCGTCGATCCGCTCAAGGAAGCCGAGAAGCGCAAGGACGCGCCGCTCACCGCCGCCGAGCGACTGGATCTGGAGCAGCGGATCGCTCTGGCGCGCGTCTGGCTCGAGCGCTGGGCACCGGACGAGGCGCGCTTCAGCGTGCTGCCCGAGCTGCCGCCGGACATCTTCCTCACCGACGCGCAGCGGCGCTACCTCGTGGCGGTGAAGCACCTGGTCGGCACGATCCGCGATCCGGAGGCGCTGCAGCAGGAGCTCTACGAGACCGCCAAGCGCGCCGGTGTCCTCGGCCCGGACGGCAAGGTGTCGCGCGACGCCTTCAGCGCCATCTACCTCGTGCTGCTCGGCAAACCGAGCGGTCCGAAAGCGGGCTGGCTCCTGACCACTTTGACGGACGATCTCGTGCGTCGCCGCATAGATGAAGCGGTGTCGCGGTGAACGGCAAGCTCCCCGTCGCGATCATCTGGCACATGCATCAGCCCTACTACCGTCACCCGCAGACGAGCGAGTTCGTCCTTCCCTGGGTGCGGCTTCACGCGTCGAAGGACTACCTCCATATGGCGCGGCTGCTTCAGGAGTTCCCAGGCGTGAAGGCGCATCTGACGATGGTGCCGAGCCTGCGCGACCAGCTCGAAGACTACGCGCAGGGTGCTGACGACGAGGACACCCGCGTGACGATGCGGACCGTCGACGGGACGCTCACCGCGGACGAGCGCGAGCACATGCTGCGCCGCTTCTTCTCCATCCATCACGGCAACGTCATCCATCGTCATGACGAGTACCGCCGATTGCTACAGCTGGGCATGGCCACACGCGATCGCCCCGAGCTGCTGTCGGACGACTACTTCGTCGACCTCGCGCTCTGGTTCAACCTCGCGTGGATCGATCCGGACGACATCGCGAGCGACGCCAGGCTCGAGGAGCTGCGCCGCAAGGGAAAGCAATACACCCGCGAGGACGTGCGCTACGTCATCGGTCGCCAGCGGATGATGGCGTCGGGCGTGCCGCATCTCTATCACCGGCTGGAGCACGACGGTCAGGTCGAGATCCTCACCACGCCCTATTACCACCCGATCCTGCCGCTGATCATCGACAGCCGCAGCGCGCTCCGCGGCGACGGGAACGCGATCATCTCGGATCCGCCCTTCGTGTATCCGGACGACGCCGCGTTCCAGATCGAAGAGGCGGTCGCCTCCCACGAGCGATCCTTCGGCAAGAAGCCGCGCGGCATGTGGCCCTCCGAGGGTTCGGTATCGCCTGAGACCGCGACCGCGATCTTCAAGGCGGGCCTCGACTGGTTCGCTTCGGATGAAGGCGTGCTCGCACGCTCGGTCGGCATCGACTTCAAGCGTGACGACGTCGGC
>Ga0075429_100003461_pt1 | contig 13476 bp, 7 predicted proteins | sample RhiMetdeltSRZDD3_FD_75295 | JGI IMG/M metagenome (GOLD analysis project Ga0075429, IMG submission 75295) | Populus rhizosphere microbial communities from Tennessee, USA - Rhizosphere MetaG P. deltoides SRZDD3 | ecosystem: Host-associated > Plants > Roots > Rhizosphere > Soil | place: USA... | reverse complement strand
GACGATGGCCGGGTTGAGCAGGTTGAGCAGGCTGGCCACCGCGATGCCGAGGTGGGCGCCGGCCTCGCCGACGATCTGGTTGGCCAGGCGGTCGCCGGCGACCGCGGCGGCGACCAGGCCGTGCACGGTCGGCTCGACCGCGGCCAGCGCGCTCGTCCGGTCCTCGGACAGGAGGGCCCGCACGCGATCGGCCAGCGGCTGGGCGCCGACCAGGGCGGCCAGGCAGCCGCGCAGCCCGCACCGGCACTCGGGGCCGCGCAGGTCGATCGCGATGTGGCCGATCTCGCCGGCGGTGCCGTTGGAGCCGCGGTAGACCTCGCCGGCGATGATATGGCCGGCGCCGACGCCGGTCGCGATCTTGATGTAGGTCAGGTCCTCGCCGCCGACGCCGGCGCCCCACCAGCGCTCGGCGAGGGCGCCCAGGTTGGCGTCGTTGTCCATCGCGACCGGACAGCCGAAGCGCTCGGCGATGATCCGGGTGACCGCGACGCCGTCCCACGCCGGCATCAGCTGATGGCACAGCTGGTCCGGGTTGCGCAGATCGAGCGGGCACGGCACGCCGAGGCCGATGCCGAGCAGATCGCTGCGGCGCGCGCCGGCGTCGGCGAGCGCGCCGTCGATCAGCTCGCCGACCAGCGCCATCGCGCCGGCGGCGTCCTCGCGGACGGCGTGGCGAGCCTGGCGATTGCCCCGCACGCGGGCGCGGAGATCGGTGACGACGGCGCGGATGTGGCTCGCGCCCATCTCGACGCCGACCATGGCGTAGGCGTCGTCGTGAAACTGCAGGAGGGTCGGCCGGCGGCCGCCGCGCGAGTCGCCGGTGCCGAGCTCGTGCACCAGATCGGCGGCGATCAGATCGTCGACGATGGCCGACACCGTCGAGCGGCTGAGCCCGGTCACGCGCGAGAGGTCGGCGCGCGACAGGTTCTGCTGCCGGAACAGGAGGTTCAGGAGCAGCGCCGAGTTGTGCTCGCGCATGCGCGCGGTGTCGACGGTTTGCATGGCCCGAGGTTCCCGATCGTTCAATCAGTTCGTTCGTTCTGCGAACAAACTAGAACGCGGGCCGAAGCAGCGTCAACAGACGACTTCGCAGATGCGCTTACATGACTGGATTCAATCGAGATTTTTCGACTATCAGGGCCGCGGCGTCGGCCTTCGCCGCGGACCCATCCGGTGACGCACCTCGTCGGAGACCTGGTAGAAGCGCAGCGCCTGCTCGTGATCCATCCAGCCGAGCGCCTCGCGCTGGACCACGAAGTACCAGACCCACTCCGCGGCGGTGGCGACCAGCTCCTCGCGCTCGGCGCGCCATCCGGGGCGCGCCACCGCGCCGGGCTCGGCGCGCGCGGCATCGAACGCGCGCAGCGCGGTCAGGGCCTCCTCGAGGCGCGACGAGATACGGCCCATCGCCGCCGCCTTCTCGGAGATGATCTCGAGATCGAGAGTCTTGTCTGGAGTCATCCGCGGCATCGCTGGCGACAAGCGTAGCGCCGCGGCGATGCGCGGCCGCGATCTCGCGCGGTGCACACGCCAACTCTTCAGTATCGCTCGGCGTTGCGGCGCGTGCGGACCGAGGCGCGACGAGGTGGCGCGAAGGTCCATCAATGGAAGCGACCTGTCCAAGGCAAAAGACAAGTCCAATCAAGCTTGTTGGCTATCCAACTGACAGTGGAAGCCAGGGTTCGCGATCCATCGTTTTGAGACGAATTGCACACGAACCGGCACCGTAGCCTGGAAGAGTGCGCGGGCCCCGAGGGGGGCGCGCACATCTCTGGAGACCTCGTCTTCGGAGCATCGCAGAAAGGACACGGAGCATGCATTCGAGTGCACGCCATGGGACACGTCTGTCCCATATCCTGGCCCCGATCCCGGCCCTGATCCCGATCGCCCTCGCGCTGGCGTCGTGCGCCGGCGACGGCGCCGAGCTCGGCGAGCTCGAGGCGCCGGCGTCGGTGCCGCAGAGCTACACCGACACCCGGATCGCGGACAACGTCGACCAGCCGACCGCGCTCGCCTTCACGCCCGACGGGCGCGTGCTGGTGACGACCCAGGGCGGCGCGGTCCGCGTCGTCAAGAACGGCTCGCTCCTCGGCACCGCCGCGCTCGACCTGAGCGGCAAGCTGTGCACGACGTCGGAGCGCGGCCTGCTCGGCATCGCCGTCGATCCCGACTTCGCGAGCAACAAGTACGTGTACCTGTTCTACACGTTCAAGAAGGGCAGCGGCTGCCCGACCAAGAACCTGAGCGGCGGTCCGGTCAACCGGGTGTCGCGCTTCACCTACAACACGAGCAACGATCGCATCGACGCCAGCAGCGAGACCGTCCTGCTCGACAACATGCTGTCGTTCGCCGGCAACCACAACGGCGGCGACATCAAGATCGGCGGCGACGGCAAGCTGTACGTCAGCCTCGGCGACAGCGGCTGCCAGATCGACGCCCCGTCGAGCTGCGGCGGCGGCAACGCCAACACCAAGTCGAAGTCGATCCTGAGCGGCAAGATCCTGCGCATCAACCGCGACGGCAGCATCCCGTCGGACAACCCGTGGGTCGGCAGCGCCGGCGCCCGCCGCTGCGGCCAGCCCGGCGGCGATCCCGATTACCGCCTCGACAACAGCCGGCCGTGCGTCGAGACCTACGCCTGGCGGCTGCGCAACCCGTTCCGCATCGCCTTCAAGCCCGACGGCAACGGCTTCTTCATCAACGACGTCGGCCAGAACGTCTGGGAGGAGATCGACGAGGGGATCAAGGGCGCCAACTACGGCTGGAACGATCGCGAGGGCTTCTGCAAGAACGGCAGCACCTCCGACTGCGGCGCGCCGCCGGCGGGCACGACCAACCCGATCTTCGCGTACGGCCGCGGCGACGACTGCAAGTCGATCACCGGCGGCGCCTTCGCGCCCGACGGCTTCGGCCTCGACGGCGTCTACCTGTTCGGCGACTACGTCTGCGGCAACATCTTCAAGCTGACCCGCAACGGCTCGAGCTACCGGCGCTCCGACTTCATCACCGGCTTCGGCGCCAACAGCGTGGTCGCGATGGCGTTCGGCCCGCGCCCGGGCGGCGGCCAGAGCCTGTACTACACGATCTACTCGAGCGGCGGCGAGGTCCACCGCGTCGACTTCACCGGCGCCGCCAACCGCAAGCCGACCGCCGTCCTGGCCGCCAGCCCGCGCAGCGGCCCGGCGCCGCTCGAGGTCAGCTTCAACGGCGACGCGAGCACCGATCCCGACGGCGACAGCATCGATCGCTACGCCTTCACCTTCGGCGACGGCCAGTCGATCTCGGGCTCCAGCGAGCACGTCAGCTACACCTACACCCGCACGGGCAGCTTCCAGGCCACCCTCGTCGTCACCGACAGCCGCGGCGCCAGCTCGGATCCGGTCAGCGTCACCATCTCGCCGGGCAACACGCCGCCGACCGTGACCATCACGGCGCCGTCGGCGACCAAGAAGTTCAAGGTCGGCGAGGTGATCAACCTGCGCGGCTCGGCGAGCGACCCGCAGGACGGCGCGCTGCCGGTCGAGTGGACCGTCATCCGCCACCACAACGATCACACCCACCCGTTCTTCCCGCCGACGGTGGGCGACAGCGTCAACGTGACGATGGAAGGCCCCGAGGACCTGCTCGCCGCCAGCAACAGCTACTTCGAGATCCAGGCCAAGGCGACCGACCGCGCCGGCTCGTCGACGGTCGTCACCCGCGACCTTCGCGCCAAGGAGGTCGTCCTGACCTTCCGCAGCGAGCCGACCGGGCTGACCCTCGTCCTCGACAACACCTTCAACGCGACGGCGCCGCGCGTGGTGACGTCGTGGGAGGCGCACCGCTTCCGGGTCCAGGCGCCGACCCAGACCCTCAACGGCCACCGCTACGTCTTCGACCACTGGTCGGACGGCGGCGCCGCCAGCCACGACCTGACCACGCCGGCGGCGGCGACCACCTACACCGCGACCTTCCGCGACGACGGCGCCGCCTTCGGCGCCAAGGTCGACTTCCGGCCCGCCGGCACCACCGCGCCCGCCGGCTACGTCGCCGACAACGGCGCCGTCTTCGCCAGCCGCAATGGCCTCCGCTACGGCTGGAACGCCGCCAACGACAACACCCGCGATCGCAACGATCCGACCTCGCCCGACGACCGCTACGACACGCTCAACCACATGCAGAAGCCGAACAACCCGAACGCGGTCTGGGAGATCGAGGTCCCCAACGGCAGCTACGACGTCCACGTCGTCATGGGCGACGCCGCCAACATCAACAGCGTCTACCGGCTCAACGCCGAGGGGACCCTGATCGTGAACGGCACGCCGACGGCGTCGCAGCGCTGGCTCGAGGGGACCGCCACGGTCACCGTCAGCGACGGTCGCCTGACGCTCGGCAACGCGAGCGGCGCGCAGAACAACAAGATCAACTTCGTCGAGCTCGTCAAGCGGTAGGAGCGGCTTGCAACCCCGGCCGCGCACGCTACACAGTGAAGGTGACCTCGGAAGGCGAGTACTCCCCCGGGATGGCCTTCATCCTGTGGCTCGGATGCATCTTCGGCCTGTGCGGCATCCACCGCTTCTACCTCGGCAAGCCGGTCACCGGCTTCCTCTACCTGATCACGTTCGGCCTCTTCGGCGTCGGTCAGTTCATCGACCTCATCCGCCTGCGCGGCATGGTCGATGACACCAACCTCGCCCTCGCCGAGCGCCGCCAGCGCGTCCTCGGCCTCACCAACCCGCGCGCCCTGCCGGCGCCGGCCCGGGCCGAGGAAGAGCTGCGCGTCGCCCTCACCCGCGCCGCCGCCGCCAAGGGCGGCAAGCTCACCGTCACCCAGGCGGTGCTGGCGACCGGCAAGGACTTCAAGGACGTCGAGGCGGCGCTCGACGACATGGCCAAGAGCCGCTACGTCGAGGTCGACAACGACCCCGATAGCGGGGTCGTCGTCTACAAGTTCGGCGAGCTCTTGTAGCCAGCTGCCGCGGCGTCACTCGTCGCACAGGCCAGGCAAGCACTGCAGGCCGGGTCGATTGCGGACGCCGGGCTCGGGATCGTCGTCCTCGTGGAACTGGACGCCGTCGTACCAGTGGTCGCGCAGCCAGTCGTAGCGCGCCTGCATCATCGGGCCCCAGGTAGGATCGTCGAGCCACGCGCGCTGGTCGCCGCCGTCGAGGCGATACTCGAGCATGAAGCGCAGGAAGTAGTGCTCCGGGTCGCGGCAGTCGAGCACCGCCGAGGCAAGCGTGGGGTCGTTGCAGCCATGCATGGAGTCGGCGGCGAAGCCCCCTTGCGCCAGCGGCACGCTGAAGATCAGGTCGTGATCGATCAGCGCATCGTTGTCGACGCATGCGTCGAACAGCGCGTGCCCGGCCTCCTCGAGCAGGTGCCCCTGGGTCCCTCCCGGGCGCACCGACGACGCCACGTGACCCGCCATGCCGACGCCTTGGGCGCCGCGCAGGTAGAGCTTGGTCGGCGTGGCGCAGGCGCCCCACACGCTGTCGGGGAACGCCGCGACGCCGAGCGCCTTCTCGGTGAAGAACCGATAGCGCTCGTGGGGTAGCCCGAGCGGCAGCGGCATCTCCCCACCTCCCTCGGCGACCCACGCTCCCGACGCATTGATCTTGATCAGATCCAGCAAGGGAAATCGCTCGTCACCGGCGATGCCCGTGAAGGTTCCCTTGGTCGAGTGGTTGACGTCGCCGACCAGGACGGTGTCGCCCGCGCCCGCGAGCTCGCTCTCCATCAGGACCTCGCGCGGTGCGAAGCTGTTGCGCTGGGCGAACGCGACGTAGACGCTCTGGGCGTCGGAGCCAGAGCTCTGGCCGCGCACGACGCGCACCAGGTCGTCGCTGCCATCGAGATCGAAGTCGCCGACCGCGAAGCCCTCCTCGCGGTGGATGTACTCCTCGCGCCAGACCTGGCGCAGCGCGAACTGCGAGCCGGTCGAGATCGAGACGAAGACCGGGGCGGGATAGGTCGTGCCGTTGACCGTGTACGGCGACGTCACGACGCCGATCAGGTCCTTGCGGCCATCACCGTCGACGTCGCCGAGCGCCGTCTTCCAGCCGGTGCCGGCGAACTGGGTCAGCCATGGCTCCGGATCGGCGAAGTACGGCGCCGCGGACTGGCCGCGCGCCACCATCACGTTGGAACCCTGCCCGGCATGGATCACCACCAGATCCGGGAGGTCGTCGCCGGAGACGTCGCCGAGCATGGTGAGGCCGTCGCTGGCGAGGAACCCGGTCGAGATCGTCTTGGTCTGCGGCTGCACCGAGGCCCCGCTGCCGGTCGACAGCGCCACCGTCGTGGTCCAGGTCGACCATCCGGGCCGTAGCCTGACGAGGTCGTCGCGGCCGTCGTGGTTCATGTCGCCGACCAGCACGCGGTCGCCGTTGTTCGTGAAGTCGCTCAGCCAGACCGACGACGCCTGCCACGCCGCGTGCGGCGCGCCCGGCGCGTCGGTGACCGACCGCGCGACCCGGAGCGAACCGCCGAAGCCGTTGTAGCGAACCAGGTCGGACTCACGGTCGCCATCGACGTCGGCGAGCTGGAAGACGGCGTCGGAGCCGGTGGTGATGGAGTCGCCGTCGGCCAGGATCGGGAAGTGGCTGAAACCGCCGTGCCGCCAGGTCGCCTTCCACCGGGTCTGGAGGAACCGCTTGAGCGCGGCGCGGCTGAAGTTGACGATCGAGGCGTTCTGCGCCGCCGGCGCGCCGACGGACAGATAGATGTCGTTGTTGAAGGACAGGGCATCGATGGCGGTCGCGTCCAGGACCTGGCTGGGCGACACCGGCGAACCGACCTCGAGGAACTCGTCGACGCCGCCGATCGATCCGCCGTACTCGAACGGGACGACCATCGGATTGCGCCGGGCGTACTGGACCTGAGGGTGGTTGCCGTTCTTGATCGCGATGACGTAGAGCTGATCACCAACGATGCCGAGGCGCGGCCGCACATGGTCGTTGAGCCCGACGAAGACCGCCGGCTCCCAGGTCGGGGTCGCCGCCGACAGCGGCGTGGTGGACGTCGTGTACCAGACCTTGTCGGCGCCCAGGCTGGCCGAGCACGCGACGTGGAAGCGGCGGTCGAACACCACCACGTCGCACGACGAGTTGATGCCGTAGCCGCCGACCACGCCGGCGTCCTGGAAGGCGACCCCCGAGGTGGCGCGCCGGTGCTGGAGCACGTCGAGCTCGCCGATGAAGAAAAGGTCGAGCGCGGTGCCGTCATAGACGAGCTGCGGCTGGGTCGGCTGCTCGGCGCCGGCATAGACGTCCACGGTCGCGCCGTAGCCGGTGGTCGCTCGATAGGGCCGCGCCTTGAGCTTCTTGCCCGCGTCGGGCCACGCGATGACGATGCGGTCGGCGGCGTCGGCCGCGCGCGAGATGGCAGGCCGGCCGACGGCGCCGCCGGTGATCGCGTACCAGTTGGCGTCCGCGCTCCACGTGCTCGGCGCCGCATCGGCCTTCCAGCGGCCGTGCAGGATGAGGCCATCGCCGGTGCGGACCGCGACGTGGATGCGCGCGTCGCCGAGACCGACGCCCTCGACATAGACCGCCGGCGCCTCCTGGACCAGCACGCCGACACCGGACGGGCTCGCCACCTCCCAGCCAGTGCTGAGCGACCTCACGTTGCGCTCGAGCCCGCTGTCGTCCTGGCGGCGCCGGCTCGGCAGGCGCTTGACCCGCAGCACGCCGTCGGTGCCGACCGCGAGCGCCCAGATCGCGTTGTCGACGTGGTGATACTTCTCGAGCGCGCTGGCGGCCGCCGCGCCCTTCTCCTCGATCACGCCCGCGAGCGTGACGCCGCCGACGGCGTGCTGGTAGAGCGGCTGGAACCGCACGTGTGGCAGGTTGATACGGAAGTCCCAACCGCGAAGGTTGGGATGATCGTAGTCGCCGTAGAACAGATACGAGTCGGCGATCTCGGAGCCGGCGTCGGGATTGTAGGCGGCGAAGACATGGTGGCCGTCCGCGGTCCGCGGATGGCCCTCGAGATCGTTCTCGGCCGTGCCCTGAGCGTGACCGATCGCAGGCGCCGTCGCCACGGCCGCGGCCATGGCAGCGCCGCACACGAACCATCGAAGTGCGAACATGAGGGTCTCCTGTACGTGAAGACCCTGCGCCATAGCGAATCGCGTGCCGCCGTGTGAGGTCATGCCGCGCCAGCAGATTCCGCTCGTCCTGCATCGCCGGGCCCGACCGGGCGAGCCACGCTGGTCGAATTGCGTTGTCGATCTGCGCGTCGGGGTTGGCAGCCGATCCGTGCGTCAGCGGACGCGCGGACGCGGAATCCGATGCAACGCGAGCTTGTGCGTCAGCGTCGTTCGCGACCAGCCCAGGAGGCGGGCGGCGCGCGTCTGGTTGCCGGCACACCTCTCGAGCGCGTCGAGGATGCGCGCGCGCTCTGGATCGGGATCGGGTGCCGGCTCGGGCGCGCGCTCCGGCCGCGGTGACGCGGTCGCCGTGGGGCGCGGCATCGGCTCCGGCATGACGAGGTGCTCGGCGCGGATCTCGTCGTCGTCAGCCAGGAGCAGCGCCCGCTCGATGACCGCCTTGAGCTCGCGGACGTTACCCGGCCACGGATGCTGCTGGAGCAGCGTGACCACCTCCGGCGACATGCGGGGCGGCGACCGTCCGGTCCGCTGCGCCGCGGCGGCGGCCAGCGCGGCGGCGAGTCGACCGATGGCGCCCCTGCGCTCGCGCAGCGGGCGGACCACCAGCGTGATGCCGTCGACGCGGTAGTAGAGGTCCTCACGAAAGCGGCCGGCCGCGACCTCGCTGCGCAGGTCGCGGTGCGTCGCGGCGATGAAGCGTACGTCGATGTCGACCGGCCGCACCGCGCCCACGCGCAGGACCTGCCGGGCCTCGAGCACGCGCAGCAGCTTGGCCTGCACCGGCGGCGGTAGCTCGCCGATCTCGTCGAGGAACACGGTGCCGCCGGCAGCGGCCTCGAACAGGCCCGGCTTGGACTGCACCGCGCCCGTGAACGCGCCGCGCTCGTGGCCGAAGAGCTCGCTCTCGAGCAGGGACTCGCTGATCGCCGCACAGTTCACCGACAGGAGCGGCCCGCGCCGCTCCGATCCGTCGTGGATCGCGCGGGCGAGGACCTCCTTGCCGGCGCCGGTCTCGCCGCAGACGAGCACGTTGATGTCGCTGCGCGCCAGCCGCTGCAGCACCACATCCTCGGTCGCGAGCACGGGATCGTCGACGACGATCTGCGCGCTCGGCCGGCCGGCACCGGTGCCGCCGGCAAGGCGCACCGGGGTCACCACCAGCGTGAACGGGCCCAGGATCGCAGGCTGGCCCGCGCTCAGCGACACCGGATCACCGCCGATCACCTGGCGGTCGCCGATCCGCACCCCGTTGCGGCTTCCGAGGTCCTGCACCGTGGCGGGGCGCCCACCGCGCACGATGGCGTGCCGCCGCGAGATCTCCGGGTGCTTGAGCACGATGTCGCACGCGGCGTCGCGCCCGATCGTGACCTGGCCATCGACCGGCAGCGGATGGTTCACGAGCTCACCGGGCCCGATCACGACCACGACGTCGGAGGCACTCGGGGGCAGCGCCGCCGCCCCTGCCGGCAGGGTCGTCGGCGGCGCCTGGGCCGGCTTCGCGGACATGACGCCGTTGGTAGCATCGACGGCCGCGCGCTCGACCGGCAAGCGTGCCCGCCGCGGTGTCCAACCACGGCAACCTCGTGGCGGCGGCGCCGGGATCGTCACGATCTGCCACATCCTGCCGACGTGGCACCGTCACGGCGAGGTGTTGTACTCGACCTTCAGGTACGAGATGTCGTCGTTGAGCGTCGGGCCGACGGCGGTGACGTCGCCGCGGAACACGGCGCACGGCCCGGTGCCGTCCTCGTGGTCACACGCGGTCACCTTCAGCTGCGGATCGATCTTCATCGCCGAGATTCCGGCCGCCGGCGTGAGCTCGGCGCCGGTGTGGACGCCGAGGCCGACCGTCACGCGCGCGCCGAAGTAGGCATCCTGGAAGACGGTGACCGCCGGCTTGACGCGAACCAGTGACGCCTGGTTGTTCATGAAGTCGCCGACGTAGTTCACCTTGTCGTCGAAGGTCTGGCAGTCGGTCCCGGTACCGTTCTCCGAGCGGCACAGCTCCACGAGCAGGCCGGGCGGGATGTTCATCGACGTGATCCGGTTGTCGCCGACCTCGTCGAGATCGCCCTGGCTGGCGAAGTAGGTGCCGATCCGCAAGGTCTGGCGGTCGCCGGCCAGCTCCGCGTCACCGTAGACGGCGGCCGCACGCACGACGCGCACGTAGGACGCCTTGTCGTTGTAGGGGAGCGGCAGCGGCGACGTGCTCCGGGTGAACCACTGGCAGGTGGTGGCCCCCGGGGTCACGTCCTGGCACAGGCGCACCGCCAGCGTCGGCGGGATCGCGATCGAGCTGGCCTGGTTGTCGCCGATGACATTCAGCTGGTCGTACGGCGTGGCGGTGTACAGGCCGGGCAGGAACGACTGGCTGATGCCGCCGTAGCTGGCGTTCCGGTAGAGGGTCGCCTTCGGGTTGCCATCGTCGACGGTGCCGCCCGGCGAGGCGAGCCGGATCGCGGCGTCGATGTCCCCTCTCGACAGCTCGTCGTTGCCGAGCGGGATCCCGGGGGGCTTCGAGTCGATCGTGGGCTCCCCGTTCTTGCTGAACGCGTACCTCGAGTAGTGCATGACCGACGCGTAGTCGTACGCCTCGGCGTCGGCGCCGTCGCGACCGCGCTGGTAGTACGTCCAGAACTGATCATCGTTGCCGTCCGAGATGTTCTCCCAGTGGATCGTCACGTACTGGTCCCGGTCGAGGCGGCTCTGCTCGTGATAGAAGCCAACCGTGTGGCCGAGCTCGTGAATGATCTGGGCCTTGCCGCAGCCGGTCGACAGCTCGACGGTCTGTGCGCCGCCTTGGCGGCCGACCTCGGCCTTGCAGACGTTGCCGGCGAACGGCTTGATGACGACGTAGTCGGCCTCGCCGTTGCGCTGCTCGAAGCGAAACGGCGTATGGGCCTCCCAGTGGTCCATCGCTTCCGTGGTTGCCTGCCGCAGCGGTGTGCTCAGATCGTCGTCGAAGACGTACGGGACGCGGGCGCCCGGCCAGCGGTAGGAGCCGATCGAGTGGACGGCAGCTCGCGTCTGGACGGCGTCGGCCGGGTCTTCGGCGAGCACCTCGTCCAGCAGCTCGGGATCGATCGTGCTCGCGGCGAGCTCGTCGGCACGGACGAGGATGTCTCCCATGATCGTGTAGTAGTCGCCCGCGCGCTCATACTTGACCTTCGTGATACCGGCGGCCGTGCGAACGATCGCCGTCCCGGTGTCGCCGAGGTCCCGGGTATCGGACGGCGGCGGTGAGGAGTCGATCTCGGTGATGCAGCCCGTGAGGCTGCCGGATGCGAGGAGCAGGAATGGCGTGTAGCGGTGAAGTCGCATGAAGCGCCGCACTGCAGCTGACGGACCACGCGCGGAGGATCGCCAACGTCGCGACTTCACGGGCCCGATGCCTCTCCACGTGCGCTGCCCGGCCGAATTGCAAGGTCGATCTGCGTGGGCAGTGCATGGCAGTGCACGCCGATCCAGGCCATTGCCGGGGCCGACCCGGTGGCACGGGTCTTGAGAAGGACTCCGCTGCAAAGGAGTCCACCATGACGAAGACAACGCTGATGATCGTATTCGGTCTGGGCGCGGCGCTGCTCGGCGCCTGCGCGAGCGACGAGCCGGTGCTCGAGAGCACGAGCCAGGCGCTGCGCACGCAGGAGACCGAGTACAACTACTACACCAACGCCAGCTTCACGACGCTGGTCGGCGGCAAGACGTACCTGTGTGGGAGCGGGACCAGCAAGTGGGGAGCCGTCACGGCGTACTACGAGCGGGTCATCAACGACTGCCCCAGCTACCAGATCGTCGAGGACAGGTGCTGGCACTGGTCGAGCGGCGAGCATGTCGAGCAGATCCCGTGCCCGTGGCCGAGCGGCGATCCTCCGCACGGCCCCGGCGACGAGTGACGCCCAGACGCGCTCCGCATGAGGCCGCCGGACGCGCTACGATGCGGGGCCGTCCGTGTCCGAAACGCAGGTGCCCACCGCGTCGGGTCACACCGCCTCGACGACCGGTTCCCCTCGAGAGCCCGACGTCCTCGGCGTCGGCCAGGCCGTGGGGCGCTACATCGTCGTCTCGCGGCGCGGCAGCGGCGGCATGGGGGTCGTGTACAGCGCATACGATCCCGAGCTCGACCGGAAGGTCGCGCTGAAGGTCATCCGGCCCCGCGTGGTCAGGGCCGAGGTGGCGCGGGCGCGCTTCATACGCGAGGCGCGGGCGATGGCGAGGGTGTCGCATCGCGGGGTGGTGCCGATCTACGACGCGGGGACCTTCGGCGACAGCGTGTTCCTGACGATGGAGCTGGTCGACGGCGCCAATGCGGCCGAGTGGTTGCGCGAGGCGCAGCCGCCGTGGCGGCGCGCGGTCGGCACGCTGCTCGAGGCCGGGCGCGGGCTCGCCGCGGCGCACGCCGCGGGGATCGTCCACCGGGACGTGAAGCCGGCCAACGTGCTGGTCGGGCGCGACGGGATCGCGCGGGTGAGCGACTTCGGGCTGGCGCGGACTGACACCCCCGGCATCGACCTCGACGCCGGCGACACGCGCGCAGAAGGCGACGACGGGCTGACCCGCCCCGGCGCCATCCTCGGCACGCCGGCGTACATGGCGCCGGAGCAGCACCAGGGCCGGCCGGCCGACGCGCGCTCCGATCAGTTCAGCTTCTGCATTGTCCTGTACGAGGCGGTGTACGGCGAGCGGCCGTTCGCCGAGGCCGCCGAGGTCACCGGCGGACGGGTGCGCGCCGCGCCGCGCGGGACGCGGGTGCCGGCGTGGCTGCGGCGGATCCTGCTCCGCGGCCTCGCCGTCGACCCGGACGCGCGCTGGCCGTCGATGGACGCGCTGGTCGCCGAGATCGAGGAGACGCCGCGGCGCCGGCGGCGGCCGGCGTTGGTCAGCGGCATCGTCATCGCGGTCGCGGCGGCCGCCGGCGCCTTCACCATCGGGCGGGCGAACCCCGCCGGGCGCGCGGATCCCTGCGGCACCGGCGCGGAGCGGCTGGCGGCGGCGTGGGCGCCGCGGGACCGCGCCGCCGCGCTGGCGCGGATCGCGACCCTGGGGCCGTACGGCCAGTCGATCGCGGCTCGGCTCGGGCCGCAGATCGACGACTACGTGGGTCGCTGGGCGCGCGGCCACCGCGACGCCTGCGTGGCGCATCGCGACGGCGTGCAGTCGGATGCGCTGCTCGATCGCCGGATGGCGTGCCTCGAGCGCAGCCGGGCCGCGCTCGCCACGGTCGCCGAGATCGTCGACGGCGCCGATCGCAAGGCGCTGCCCGAGACCGTGCTCGCGGTCGAGGCGCTGCCGGATCTCCAGGCCTGCAGCGACGTGGATGCGCTGCTCACGGCGGTGGCGCCGCCGCCGCGAGCACGGGCGGCTGCCGTCGACGCGACCGCCGCCAG
>Ga0075429_100003460_pt1 | contig 13483 bp, 11 predicted proteins | sample RhiMetdeltSRZDD3_FD_75295 | JGI IMG/M metagenome (GOLD analysis project Ga0075429, IMG submission 75295) | Populus rhizosphere microbial communities from Tennessee, USA - Rhizosphere MetaG P. deltoides SRZDD3 | ecosystem: Host-associated > Plants > Roots > Rhizosphere > Soil | place: USA... | reverse complement strand
CCGGCGGATCTCGATCTCCACGCCGCGCTCCGCCGCGAACGCTCGCACGCGCGCGATGTTGACGTGCTCGACCGTGGTCACATCGCTAGTGTCGCGCGAAATTCCTCAAGCGAGGATGCGAAGGCACGGAGGCGCGGAGGCGCGGAGGTGTGGTCGCGGCGCTTCCCGAGCGAGCGTCTGCGCCCAGCCGGCCCGAACCGAACGCGTGCCGTGAGCGGCGGGCCGGCGTAGCCAGCAGCGAGCGAGGGAAGTGCCACGACAACATTGCCGCGACTCAGCGGCACGTAACCGAAACTACTTCCAGATCCGCGCGATACCCGAGACCAGACGCGCGGGCAGCATGCCGACCAGCGTGCGTGCGAGCGTGCGCCATGCGGAGACGGCGCGCTCGACATCCGCGTCGGTCGCGCCAGCAGGCGTGTAGCGGTCGTGCACGCGCGCCTCGGCGATGTCCTGTATCGGCGACTTCGCATCGGGGACGGCGTCGCCAAGCATCGCCGCGTACTCGTAGGTGGTCTGCGACGGATGCGCCGCGAAGCCGGCGTACGACGCGAGGAGACGCGCCTTGCCCCAAGCAGAGTCGACCGTTGGCAGCCCGCGGAAGCGCAGCTGGAAGCGCGCGAAGGCAAGCAGGAGGAGGAGCAGAAGCGCGCCGATGATCGCGGCGATCGGGCGCGGATCGAAGTTCTGCACGGCCGACACGACCGCGCCCCCGAAGCCCTCGCCCTCGGCGATCTCGTTGTCGTTCGGGATATCGCGGTTCTCGCGGTCCCGGTCGATGAGCACGCCGTCCGGGTTCTCTTCGCCGCTGCCGACGGTGCCGCCACCGATCGCCTCGCTGTCCGTGCGGAAGACCGGGGCCTGCGACGGCGTCGGCTCGAACTCGATCCACCCGTAGAGCGGGAAGTAGACCTCGACCCAGGCGTGCGCGTCGAGCTCCTTCACTACGAACTTGCCGGTCGTGGGATCGAGCGTCCCGGTGGTGTAGCCCTCGACCACGCGCGCGGGCACGCCGAGCTCGCGCAGCATCACGACCATCGCGGAAGCGAAGTACTCACAGAAGTCTTCCTTCAGGTCGAAGAGGAAGAAGTCCACCGGGTCGCGGCCCGGCGGAGGTGCGCGAACGGTGGGTGCGTACCGGTAGGTCGTGCGCAGGAATGCCTCGATGACCTCGGCCTTGTCATAGGGGTCGTCCTGCTCGCCGGCGACCTTGTGCGCGAGATCGCGAACGCGCTGCGGCAGGGTCGACGGCAGCTGCAGGTACTTCTGCTTGATGTAGTCGGGGTAAATGTTCGAGGCGCGTCGAAGCGCGGCCTTGTCCGCGACGGAGATGTATGACGTGACGGTGTATTTCTCCTGCCCGCCGCGGACCGAGCGGAGCGCGATCGAGTAGCTGCGGTCCGAGCCGGTCTGGAACTGATACGCGACGTTCGCACGCACCGGCTCGCTGGCGGCGAAGAGCAGGTTCTGCTGTGGCACCTGCATCTCGAAGGTCGCGTCGAATCGCTGTCGTCCGAGCTCGGGCGGATTGACACGCTCGACCTTGTCCGTCTCGGTCGTGCGCCAACCGTTCCCGGTGTAGAAGTCGTACGAGATCGCCTTCCAGAAGCGGCCCTGAGAGGCGTCGACGGTCATGACCACGCGGTCCGCGAGGTTCGGCGACTGCCCGAGCCGGATCGCCTCGGTGAAGGAGACACCGCGCAGCCGGCTCGGGCCCGAGACTCCCGCGAAGAAGCGCTGCCATTCAGCCTCGACGGAGTGATACGGCTGCTCGAACACGCTGTACGCGCGGTTCAGCACCTCGGCGGCGCCGACGCGCGGCGTGACGAGGGACATGATCACCAGGACCATCGTCCAGGTGAGCCCGCCGCGCAGGAGGCGCCAGTCCATCTCGCCGGACGGCACGATGTTGTTGCGATTCCAGCGCTCCTGCAGCAGGACGATGTGCAAACGCACGAGGAGCACCAGTGCCGAAAGCGAGAAGACGACGAGATCCGCGATGAGGTTGGTCAGCGCCATCGAGACGTTCACGACGAGGCAGAAGCCCATGAACAGGATGGCGTCCCAGGGCCGCAGCGAACGCGACAGCGCGAAGGTACCGACGTACGCCGAGGTCCAGACCGTCGCGCCGAGGAACAGCACGAACACGTTCGGGTCGGTGGCCGCCTCGCCGGCGAGCACCTGGGTGATCCAGTTGTTCACGTTGACGGCGAGGTTCACGACGCGGTCGCGGAAGCCGATCTGATCCGACGCGTAGGCGGTCGATAGCACGATCGCGATGGTGCCGACGAACCCGCCCAGGATCATCGCGCGGCGCGTCGCCATGCTGCCGTTGCCGACGAGGATGGCGAGCAGGATCGCGCTGAACACCAGCCACGTGAAGTGCTCCTGCGTCTGGACCCAGTCGGCCTGCTGCAGCGACAGCGGGTACACGCTCATCATCAGCAGGTAGATCGGCAGAGCGAACCAGCCGCCGCGGAAGCGCAGGCGTCCCCACGCGATGGGCGGGAACAGCGAACGCGCAGATCTCCGCAGCCAGCGGCCGGCGGCCGCGAGCTGCACGTCGAACGCACTCGGAGCGCTTGGCGCGGTCGCTCCTGGGCGGTTACGCAGCATTCCCGGCCGCCTCCCGGAACAGATCGGAGATCGACGCCCCCGGCGCGAGATAAGCGGCGCTCACGCCCGCGATCGCGAGCTCACCAAGGAGCGCGTGCCGGCGCGCGCGGTCGCGCTCGTCGGTGGCGACGGACGGACCGACGATCACGGCCTGCGTCGCGATGGCGGCCTCGCGCAGCGTGCTCGCGGGGCGGACCCAGCCGCGGTCGAGCGACGGCGTGATGAGGACGCACGCGGAGCCGCGGCGAAGGCGTGGCAGCGTCTCGACCAGCGTCTCGGCCATCGATCGCGACCCACCGGCGGTGATCTCCGCGAGGTACTGCATGAGCTTGCCGTACTGCTTGGTGCCGCGGTCCGGCTGAAAGACCTCGGCGCGGTTACCGCTGGTGATCATGCCGACGTTGCGATGCTCGCGCAGCGCCTTCGCCACGATCGAGGCCGCGACGGTCACCGCGCGCTCCTCGGTCGAGTCCTCGCCATCGCCACGGTGCCAGTGACGCTCGAGGTCGAGGTAGATCCAGAGGTCCGCGGTCTTATCGAGCTCGAACTCTTTGACCTGCAGGCCGCGGTGACGCACCGACGACGGCCAGTGGATCCGGTTCATGGCGTCGCCCGGACGGTACTCGCGGATCCCCATGACCATGGACGTCGACTGGAGCGAGCGCTGCCCCGTGAGCACGCCGCCCTCGAGCACCGACCCCGGCAGCTGCCAGTGCGGAAGCTGCATGACCCGCGGATACACCAGCAGGAGCGCTTCGGTCGGCACTCGCGCCTCGCGCGGGAAGAGCCCGAAGGGGTCGCCGCTGCGCAGGACGATCGGGCCGAGCTTGTAGCGGCCGCGGCGGATCGCCTTCGCCAGCACCTTCCACTTCCGCGTGTGGCCCTTGCCCCCGATCGAAAGAACGCGTCCGGGCAGCGGCTCGGGCCAGTTGGACTCCTCGGAGATCTCGAGCCAGAGCTTGCCGAACGTGCTGTCGTTGCGGAGCTCGTATACGAGCTCGATCGTGTCGCCGAGGTGCGCGTACGACTGGGAGAGAGTGCGCTTGATCGAAAGACCGTCGAGGGTCATGCGCGCCTGCACCCACGCGAGCACCGCAACGAACAGAAGCAGGTAGGAGAGGTAGCTAAGCAGCTCGAGTCCCGTCGACGCCGCGACGATGAAGAGCGCGACCCACAGGACCCCGAAGTGCCAGGGCTTCACGGCACCTTACGCCCGCGCCGCGGTCTGCGAGAGCTCGACCGGAACGCTCGCCAACACCTCCGCGATGACCGTCGTCGAGGCGAGGTCCTTGAGGCGAGCCTGCGGCTGCAGGATCAGCCGGTGCGAGAGCGTCGGGCCGGCGAGCGCCTTCACGTCGTCGGGGAGGACGAAGTCGCGTCCCTGGATGAGGGCGAACGCCTGGGACGCGCGCATGAGCGCGAGCGATCCGCGCGGCGACGCGCCGAGGTACACGTCGGGGTGCGAACGCGTTGCGTTGACGACACCCACGACGTAGGTCTTCACCTGATCCGCGATGTGGATGTCCTTCACCGCGGTCATCGCCTTCACCAGCTCCTCAGCCCCCATGACCTGCTCGATCGTCTCGAGCGGGTGGATGTGGCGCTGCGCGTCGAGGATCGCGATCTCCTCGCGCTCCTTGGGATAGCCGAGCTGCAGGCGGATGAAGAAGCGGTCGAGCTGCGCCTCGGGCAGTGGGAACGTTCCCTCGTACTCGATCGGGTTCTGCGTCGCCATGACGAGGAAGGGATCGGGCAGCTGGTAGGTGACGCCGTCGACGGTGACCTGGTGCTCCTCCATCGCCTCGAGGAGGGCCGACTGCGTCTTCGGCGTGGCCCGGTTGATCTCGTCGGCGAGGACGATCTGCGTCATCACCGGGCCCGGCCGGAACTGGAACTCGCTGGTGCGCTGGTTGAAGATCGAAACGCCGGTCACGTCCGAGGGCAGGAGGTCCGGCGTGAACTGGATGCGCTTGAAGGAGCAGCCGAGCGACCGCGCGATGGCCTTGGCGAGGACCGTCTTGCCGGTGCCGGGGACGTCCTCCACCAGGATGTGGCCGCGGCAGATGAGCGCGACCATCGCGAGCTCGACCTCATGGTGCTTGCCGAAGATGACGCGTTCGACGTTCTGTACCACCGCGCCGATCCGCGTGGCGAGCCCGCTCTTGTCCATTGCCCTCTCCCAGACCAGTTTGTCGCGGAGACCGAGCCATGCGGGCCCGTCTGAACATGCTAATTGCCTGACTGGTGCTATCCGATAAGAACGCTCCAGGGGGCCCGGTGGTTCACACCGGGCCGAAACTACCGGCCAAGCGCCGCCTGCATCACGCGCCCGCCGAGGGGCGCGGCGTCCTCGCCACCGCGGGCCGTGTTCTCCAGGAGGATGGCGACGGCGACGGTCGGCGCCTCCGCCGGCGCGAAGCCGACGAACCATCCGTGCGGCGCACCGGACGGGTTCTCGGCGCTGCCGGTCTTTCCAGCCACCCGGACTCCGGGGATCTTCGCCGCGAAGGCGAACGCTCCGGGGCCTTCGACGGCACCGACGAGCATCGTGGTGAGGGCCCGCGCTGTCTCGAGCGCGATGACCTGGCCGGACGGACCGGGAGCGATCACGCGGATCGCGTGCCCCTCCGCGTCGCGCACCTCGGTCGCGTAGTGCGGGGTCGGCATGACGCCTCCCATCCCGATGCTGGCGGCGACGAGCGCCATCTGGAGCGGAGACGCGAGGATCTGGCCCTGCCCGTAGGACGTGTCGGCGATCAGCGTTGGGCGGTCGAGCTGTCCAGTGCTCGAGAGCTGGCCCCGCGCGGCGGGGATATCGCAGCGCGTCGCGCTGCCGATGCCGAAGCGCTGCGCGTACTCCGCGAGCTTCGGCCCGCCGATCTGAAGGCCGATCTTGGCGAAGTAGATGTTCTCGGAAAGGCGGAACGCGTCGGCCATGGTGTAGTCGCCGTGCGCGCGTGACGACGACCGCACGAAGTACGAGCCCCACGAGCGATCTGCCTGCCACGGATCGTCGACGCGGACCTTCGCGTTCGGGTCGATGCCGGTCTCAAGGGCGGCAGCGCCGGTGATGATCTTGAACGTCGAGCCGGGCGGATAGAGGCCCTGCGTCGCGCGGTTGATCAGCGGCCTGTCGGGATGTTCGCTGACGCCCTTCCAGGCGGATTCCTCGGTCGCCGGATCGGAGATCAGGCTCGCGTCGTACTGCGGCCAGCTCGCCGACGCGAGGATCATCCCGTTGCGCGGATCGAGCGCGACGATCGCACCCCGACGGTTGCCGAGCGCGGCCACGGCCGCCTGCTGCACCTTGGGGTCGATGCCGAGCACGACCGAACCGGGCGGCGCGCGTTCGCGCAGGTACCGCGCGCGCCACTGCGACAGCGGGTCGGCGGGGTCCTGCCCGATGAGCGAGTCGGCGTACGCGGCCTCGATGCCGGACGCACCGAACTGGAAGGACGCGTAGCCCGTGACGTGCGCCAGCGTCTTGTCGGCGTAGACGCGCTTGAACGTGTTGCCCACCTGAGCGCTCTCGGCGAGCTTCGTACCCGCCGCATCCGTGATGAACCCGCGCGGGCGGTCGCGGATCGCGGCGACAAGTCGCGGGTTGTACGGGTCGGTCGAGAGCTCGTTGCCCGCGACGAGCGTCCAGTAGCCGACTCCCAGCGAGGTCACGAGGAACGCCAGCGCGATCACCAGCGTGAGCCCGCGGATGTTGGCCGCGATCGAGCGGGTCACGGCGTGCCTCGGACGCGTGCCGTCGCATCGCTCACGCGTATCAGGAGCGCGACCAGCATCCAGTTGGTGACCAGCGACGAGCCCCCGTACGCGACGAACGGCAGCGTGATGCCCGTCAGCGGGATGAGACGCGCGTTGCCCCCCACGATGACCAGCGTCTGCAGTGCGACGATGAATGAGAGGCCGGCCGCGAGAAGCTGCAGGAACGGAGTCGGCGCGCGGAGGGCGATGAGCATTCCGCGATAGACGAACAGGAGGTACAGCGCGAGCAGCGCGAGGGCGCCGGCGAAGCCGACCTCCTCCGCGAACGCGTCGAAGACGAAATCGCTCCAGACGACCGGGATCCGCTCCGGCATGCCGTTCCCGAGCCCGGCGCCGAAGAGTCCACCGTTCCCCAGCGCGAAGAGTCCCTGGACGAGCTGATAACCGGCATCAAAACGGACTTCCTCGGAGAACGGATGGAGCCAGACGTCGACCCGGGCCGCGACATGGCCGAAGGCCTGATACGCCACGAAGCCGCCGACCACCAGCAGGGCGAGGCCGATGAGCGTGTAGAAGGCCTCGCCCGTCGCGAGGTAGAGCATGGCGAGGAAGATCCCAAGGAACAGCAGCGTCGCGCCGAGGTCCTTCTCGAACACCATCACGACCATCGCGATCGCCCACATCGCGACGATCGGGACCAGGTACGGGACCGGCGGCACCGGGATCGGGCCGAAGCGCCGCTGCGTCTGCGCGAGCACCTCGCGGAACTCCTCGAGGTACGCGGCGAAGAAGACGACGAGCAGGATCTTCACCACCTCCCAGGGCTCGAAGTTCACGCTGCCAAGGCCGATCCAGATGCGTGCGCCGTTGACCTCGCGTCCGACGACCGGCAGCAGCGGCGACATCAACAGGAGGAGGCCGAGAATGGCCCAGGTCCATTTGAAGCGCGAGAGCGCCGTGATGTCGCGCGGGATCAGGATCGTCGCCGCGAACGCCCCCGCGGCGATGAACGTCCACGAGAGCTGCTGCAGCAGAAGGTTCGACGCGAGGCGCTGGACCAGAACGAGACCGATGGCGGTGAGCACGGCTGCGAGCGGAAGGAGCAGCTGATCGCCGCGCACGCCACGCGCGGCAAGGAAGACGTGCAGGACGAACGCGACGGCGACGAACGTCACCGGGATCACCAGCTGCTGTGGACGGAACCCGGCCGCCTCCGCCGCCGCGACGGCGACCGATCCGGTGATGCCCACCGCGGCGACCCAGAAGAGCAGACCGAGCTCGGGCCGGCGGCGCGTCAGGGCGATCATCCCGCCCCCTTCTCGATCCGCATCGCGATGCGGCCGATCGCGAGCTCGTCGCCGAACCTGAGTCGCTCGGCGCGCTCGATGCGCGTTCCGTTCACCAGGGTCCCGTTCGTGCTGCCGAGGTCCTCGATCCACCAATCGCCGTCGCGCAGCTCGAGCACCGCGTGGCGTGCCGACGCGGCTTCATCCGAAAGCGGGACGTCGTTGCCGGCGTCGCGCCCGATCGACGTGGACGCGCGCAGCGAGAAGCGCTCCCCCACCCGTGGCGCATGGCCCGCGCTCCGCTCGACGACGAGCACGCCCAGGGCACGCGTGGCGCTATCGCCCGCACGCTCCGCGACAAGGGAGCGATGCAGCACACCGAACGCGCGCAGCAGGAAGAGATAAAGCAGGAGCAGGAAGGCGATGCGCACGCCCCAGAGCAGGACCGCGAAGGTGATCTCCACCTAGTCGGCCGAATGGAAGATGAGATCGAGTCCGGCCACGGAGATCCGATCGCCGTCGTTCAACACCACCTCTGCGACGCGTCTGCCATTCACGTATGTGCCGTTCGTGCTCTGCAGGTCGTAGAGCGTGTATCGCCCAAGGCGCAGTCGGATCTCGGCGTGCTTGCGCGACACGCGGGTGTCGTCGAGCACGACGTCGTTCTGCTGGTCGCGCCCGATGAGCAGCGGCTCCGGGCCGAGCTGCACCGACGATCGCTCGCCATCCTTCACTTCGACGGAGGCTTTCGGGGCGCGCGGCTTCTCGCGCAGGAGCTTCTCGCGATCCAGGACCATCGTGTGCCCGGATTCCACCGCACCGAGCGACTTGGGATCGGCCTCGACCTCATCGCCGGACGCGTCGACGAGCGCGCACGACACGCGGATATCACCCGGCGCGACATCCTCGTCGCGCTCGATCTCCACCGAGGGGAAGTCGAGGAGCGTGAAGTTGCGCTCTCGTGAGGCCGACAGCACCGCCTCGGCCAGGTCCCGCTCGAGGCTTCGGCGGTACTGCTCGAACTGCGCGAAGTCCGTCGCCGAGAGGGACACGACATAGGAGTTCGGCACGAACGTCTTGGAGAGGGAGATGGTCTGGTGCGCCTCCATCGTGCGGATGAGGCGCTTGGCGATCTGGACCGGCTGGAGCTTCGCCCCGAAGAGGCGGGCGCTCCATCCCTCGATCAATCGGCTTACGAAGGATTCAAGGCGTTCCATGCGCGGCCCTCTTCACCTTTATCACTTCCGCACCAACCAGGATGATCGCGGCGGTCACGTAGATCCAGGTAAGCATGGCCGCCCCGAAGGCGATCGGCCCGTACACACTGAAGATACCGAGGCTGCGCGTAACGACCCCGAACGCGACCTTGGCGATCTCCCACAGCACGGCGGATACCAGCGCCGCGAGGCGGAGCGTGCGGCCCCGGACGCGGGCGCGCGGGACGAAGCGGTACACAGTGAAGAAGGCGCCATAGCCGACGCCGAGGCCGAGGATCGGCGCGAACGGACCCGCGGTGAACGAGACGGCGAGCGAGATGAGCGCCAGGACGACGAGAACCCCGGCAAAAGCGAAGGCATCGGCATTCCCGCGAACGAACCCGCGCTTTCTTCCGACCCCGAGGATCACGGCCAGCGCTTTGTCGATCGCACCGTGGATCGCGCCGGTCGCGATGACCGTGCCGACGACACCGAAACCCAGTGACACGCCGCGGCCCTCGACGAGCTGGTTGACGATCTCGGTCTCCTGCACCGTCGCCACGGGATAGAGCGTGCGGATCAGCTGCCCGAGCTCCTGCTGCGCGCGCTCCGACCCGAAGACGAATCCCAGGACGCCGGCGACGAGCGCCAGGATCGGGATCGTCGCGAAGAACAGCTGGAAGGCGACCGCGCCGGCGAGGAAGGGGCACTCGTCATCGGCGAACGACGTAACGACGGCGCGCGCGTCGCGGACGAATGCCCTGACCGATGTCAGGATGCGGCGTCGCTCTTCGGCGACGGCTTCTCCGCCGCCTTCGTCTCGGACTTTTCGGCCTTGCCGTCGCTCTTCGTCTCGCTCTTGGTGTCAGCCTTGGTGTCGCTTTTGGCGTCGCCCTTCGCTGGCGCCTTGGCGTCGCCCTTCTTGTCGGAGCTACTCGCGCCGTCGGCCGAGCTCTTTTCGGTCGGGCGGCTGTCCGTTTTGTACCACCCGGACCCCTTGAAGACGATCGCGGGCATCGACAGCAGGCGCCGCGGCTTCTTACTGCAGTTCGGGCACTGCTCGAGCGGTTCGTCCTTGAACGACTGGACCGCCGAGAACACGTGGCCGCAGTGATCGCAGCGATAGTCGTAGATCGGCATGGCTGGATATCATCGCCGAAGGTGTCGGGAGGGGCTATCGCTGTCGACGAGCGCGCGGCGTCCCGCCGGCGTCGGTTATTCGGCGAGAACGCGCAGGCCTACCTCTTTCTCCTACCCGCGGTCGCGCTCCTCGCTCTGTTCAAGATCCTCCCGGCCTTCTACGCCATATACATCTCCCTGTTCCGGTGGGACATCATCCAAGGCGCTTTCCGCGGCTTGGACAACTACGTCGACATCCTCTGGGCCAATGCCACGCGCGCGGAGGCGTTCTGGCGTTCGCTCTCGACGACCTTCACCTTCGCGGCCATCACGCTGCCCATCGAGATGGGCCTGGCCCTCGTCGTCGCGTACGTGCTGTTCCAAAAACTGGCCGGACGCGACGTCTACCGCACGATCTACTACCTGCCCTACGTGACGTCGACGGTCGCGGCCTCCCTCGTCTTTCTTTGGATCTTCCATCCGCAATACGGCCCCGCGAACCAGCTGCTCGGCGTCTTTGGCATCAGCGGCCTGCGCTGGTTCCAGGAGCCGGACGGCGTCTTCCAGATGATCGGCAACGCCTTGGGTATGGCACTGCCGGACTGGGCCGCCGGGCCGAGCCTCGCGCTCGTCGGCGTGGCGATCTTCTCGATCTGGCACTTCATCGGGTTCCAGATCCTCATCTTCCTGGGAGGACTCGGGAACATCCCGCTCGAGTACTACGAGGCCGCGAAGCTGGACGGCGCCAGCCAGTGGCAGCTCTTCCGCAGGATCACGCTCCCCCTGCTGTCGCCGCAGATCTTCTTCGTCTTCACCATCGGGAGCATCGGCGTGCTGCGCGCGTTCAACGAGATCTTCGTCCTGACGAATGGTGGGCCGCTCGACACGACGCGGACGGTTTCGATGCTCGTCTTCCGCACGTTCTTCCAGCAGGGGCAGATCGGCCTCGGGTCCGCGATGGGCGTGCTCCTCACGCTGGTCATCCTGCTGTTCACCCTCATCCAGTTCCGCTTCCTGGAAAGACGCGTGCATTACTCGTGAACGAGGGTGGAAGCGGCAGGTGAACGCTCTGCGCGCTCGACCGCGCTTGCCGGCAGTCACGTCGTCGGTGTCGAAGCACCTCGTTCTGATCCTGGTCGGGTTCCTCGTCGCATACCCCTTCTACTTCATGATCACCACGGCCTTCAAGGACTTCGCTGAGGCCTCCACGACGCCACCGACGTTGTTCCCCACCGAGCTGCACCCTGAGAACTACGCGGAGGTCTGGTCGAGGCAGCCGTGGGCGCGGTATTTCGCGAACACCGTGTTCGTCGCCGGCACCACGGTCTTCGGAGAGATCGTGATCGCCGTGCTCGCGGCGTACGCGTTCGCACAGATGAACTTCCGCGGGAAGAACGTGCTGTTCGCGCTGTTCCTCGCGACCTACATGATGCCGGGCGAGGCGACGCTGATCCCGAACTTCGTGATGATGAGCAAGGCGCCGCCTGGCGTGAATCCGCTCTTCCCCATCCCGCGACTCGGCCTGTATGACACCTACGCCGCGCAGATCCTGCCCTTCCTCGCCAGCGCGTTCTCGGTGTTCCTGCTGCGGCAGCAGTTCCTCGCGATCCCAAAAGAGCTTCATGACGCGGCGAAGATCGACGGGGCGGGCCATGCGCGCTTCCTATGGTCGATCGCGCTCCCGATCTCGGTCCCGGCGCTCGTAACGGTGGGGATCCTCTCCTTCTACGCCTCCTGGAACGCCTTCCAGTGGCCGTTCATCGTCACGTCGACACCGGAGATCCGCCCGATCCAGGTGGCGCTCAACGCCTTCAGCGCTGAAGCAGGGTCCAATTACCATCTACTCATGGCTGCGGCATCGTTCGTCGTTGCACCGATCGTTCTGCTGTATCTCGTCGGGCAGCGCTTCTTGGTGCAGGGAGTCGCACGAACCGGCATCCGTGGATAGCGTTCACGCGTATCTGGTGCGGCGGTCACTCGGCGTTGCTCGAATGGTGGAGGAGGAAGGAAGACAATCATGATCAAGATGCGGGTCCCGGCACTGCTCACGGCACTGGCGCTCCTGCTCGGCGCATGCGGCGCCGGCGGAGGACCGACCGCGACGTCCGCGCCGCCGACAGAGGCCGACATCGACATCACCGGCCCGGTGACACTGACCCTGTGGCATGCGCTCACGAGCGACCCGCAGAAGGGCGCGCTCGAGGCGTCGGTCAAGAAGTTCAACGAGACCAACGGCAAGGGCATCACGATCACGCCGGTCGTGCAGGGGAACTACACCCAGCTCTATCAGAAGACCCTCGGCGCGATCCAGGCCGGAACTCTTCCGGAGCTGGTGCATGCGTACGAGAGCCAGGTCGCCGACTACACGAAGGCGGCCGTGGTCATCGACCTCGACCCCTACGTCAACAGCAAGAAGAACGGCCTCGACCAGGCCGGCAAGGACGACATCTACAAGCCGTACTTCGACACGAACCGCTTCCCTCAGTACGGGAACCAGCTTCTGTCCTTCCCCTTCAGCAAGTCCCTTGCGGTCATGTACACGAATGATGACGTCCTGAAGGCCGCCGGCGTCACGACCACGCCAAAGACGTGGGCCGACTGGGAGCAGTCGGTCATGAAGGCGACGAAGAAGGACGCCAGCGGCAAGACCACGCAGTACGGATACGTGGGCACCACCGACGCGTCGTACTTCAACGCGATGGTGCTGTCGCGCGGCGGCAACATCATGTCTTCCGACAACAAGACCGTCGCCTGGGATGGCAAGGAGGGTCTCGAGACGCTCCAGATGCTGGACCGCCTCTACAAGGGCGGGTACGCATACACGCCGACCGGCTTCGACTGGCAGGCGGACTTCGCGAACTCGAAGCTCGCATACACGTTCTCCTCGACGTCGAGCCGTCCCTTCATCGCCGGCGCGATGAAGACGCCCGTCAACTGGAGCGTCGGCCTTCCGCCACAGGCGGACCCCGCCAAGGGCCGGACGGTCATGTTCGGCGCGAACATCGCGGTCATGAAGAGCACGCCACAGAAGCAGCTCGCGTCATGGCTGTTCGTGAAGTGGTTCAGCGAGAAGGATCAGACCGCGGACTGGGCGACCAAGTCCTTCTACATGCCGGTGCGCAAGACCGCGGCCGACAACGAAGCGCTGAAGACGTACTGGTCCAGCAAGGATCCGCAGGGCAAGCAGGCCTTCGCCGTGGTCCCCGCTTCGATCCCCGAGCCGAACGTCCGCGGCCAGCAGGAGATCCGCGACGTGATCCTCGACATGATCGTCAAGGTCACGACCGCAAAGGCGACTCCTGAGGCCGCGATCAAGGACGCGGGCGCGCGCGCGAACCAGATCCTCAAAGACAACCAGTAGCTCCGGCGTCGTTCAAACGCGAGTCATAGAGGGCCCCGGGTGACCGGGGCTCTCTCGCTAATGTGACGACTTAGTCCGGCAGACTTTCGTCTACCACCCTCCGCTATTGCACAACTAGTCCGATATCGGTATAGTTCTGCAACATGGAGCAACGTCGGGACTACGTCTCTGTTGCCGAAGCGGCGCGT
>Ga0075429_100003458_pt1 | contig 13485 bp, 14 predicted proteins | sample RhiMetdeltSRZDD3_FD_75295 | JGI IMG/M metagenome (GOLD analysis project Ga0075429, IMG submission 75295) | Populus rhizosphere microbial communities from Tennessee, USA - Rhizosphere MetaG P. deltoides SRZDD3 | ecosystem: Host-associated > Plants > Roots > Rhizosphere > Soil | place: USA... | reverse complement strand
CGACGAGTTCTGGGTGAAGGGCGTGGCCGAGAGCACCAAGCACTCGTGGTACGAGGACTCGGCGAAGCCGCTGCATCCGTACCAGGGCGAGACCAAGCCGCAGTACACCGACTTCAAGGACGACGCCAAGTACTCGTGGCTGAAGTCGCCCACCTTCTACGGCAAGCCGGCGCAGGTGGGGCCGCTCGCGCGCGTGCTGTGCATGCTGGCGGCGGGCCACGAGCCGACGAAGAAGTACGCCACGCAGACGCTGGACACCGTGTCGGCGCTCGCGAAGACCAAGGTGGGGCTGGAGGCCATGCACTCCACCATCGGCCGTCACGCCGCGCGCGCCGTGTCGTGCGCGGTGCAGGTCGACATGCTCGAGCAGCAGTGGACCTCGCTGATGACCAACATCGCCAGGGGCGACTTCAAGACCTACAACAAGCCGGTGTTCCCCAAGGGCGAGCTGATGGGCATGGGCTACCACGAGGCGCCGCGCGGCGCGCTCTCGCACTGGGTGGTGATCGAGAACGGCAAGATCCGCAACTACCAGTGCGTGGTGCCCTCGACGTGGAACGCCTGCCCGCGCAACGAGAAGGACGAGCCGGGGCCGTACGAGGCGTCGCTCGTCGACACGCCGATCGCCGAGGCCGAGCAGCCGCTGGAGGTGCTGCGCACGGTGCACTCGTTCGACCCGTGCATCGCCTGCGCCATCCACCTGACCGACACCGAGGGCGGCAATGCCGTCACCGTGCAGGCCAAGTAAGGCGCCGCCGCGCCGCGTCGTGATCCTGGGGATCGGGAACACGATCCTCAGCGACGAGGGCGTGGGTGTGCACGCGGCCGCCGCGCTCGCGCGCGACCACGTGCTGCCCGAAGGCGTGCAGGTGATCGACGGCGGCACGGCCGGCATGGAGCTGCTCGAGCCGCTGGCGGGCGCCGACCTGCTGGTGGTGCTCGACGCCGTGAAGGCGCGCCGCGCGCCCGGCAGCCTCGTGTGCCTCACGGGCGCCGAGGTGCCGGTGTTCTTCCGCAGCAAGCTCTCGCCGCACCAGGTGAGCATCTGCGACGTGCTGGCGAGCCTCGAGTTCGCGGGACACGCGCCGCGCGACCTGGTGCTCGTGGGCATCGAGCCGCAGAGCCTGGAGCTGGGGCTCGAGCTCTCGCCCGGGGTCGCGGCACGGGTGCCGGACATGGTGGCGATGGCGCGGCAGCAGCTGTCACTGCGCGGGATCGCGCTGGCACGCGCGGCGTAGCGACCCCGGACGAAAGGGCTCGACCATGTGCCTCGCGCTTCCGTCCCGCGTCGTGCACGTCGACGGCCTGGCCGCCGTCGTCGAGTCCGGCGGCGAGCGGCGCCCGGTGAGCCTCCTGCTGCTCGACGAGCCGGTCGCCGTCGGCGACTGGCTCGTGGTGCTGCACGGGCAGTTCGCATCGGAGCGCCTGAGCGAGGAAGCGGCGCGCGAGGCGCTCGCGCTCATCGAGCAGGTGGCGCGCGACCACGGCGGCGCCGACGTGCGCGGCTGGTGAGCGCCATGGCGCCGCGCATGCCTGCCGACGATCCGTCGCCGCGGCTCGAAGCGGCGTTCCGGCGCATCGCGCGCGACGCGATGGCCGGCGTGCCGATGCTGCATCCGGGCTTGCGCGTGCAGGCCGTGGGCTTCGAGCGCCGCGACGGGCACTGGCTCGGGGCGCTGGTCACGCCCTGGTTCCTGAACCTCGTGCTCGTGCCGGCCGACGCGGCCGAGCGGACCCCGGCACGGCCGGAAGGTCGCGTGTTCAAGCGCTTCGCCGCGGGCGATCTCGCATTCCTCGGCAACGACGAGCCCGAAGTGGGCGAGTTCCTGTCGTGCTCGCTGTTCTCGCCGATGTCGGCCTTCGCCGACCAGGCGGCCGCGGTGGCGACGGCGCGGGCGGCCCTGGCGATGCTGCATGTGCCGCCGCCGGACGCGGCGCCACCGCCAGGGTGCGCGGCCGCGTCCGCGACGCCGCCCCCGGGCCCGGCGCCCGCGGCGGGGTCGCCCACGGCGCAGCGCATCGCGACCGAGGCGCCCCCGCCGTCGCGCCGCGCGTTCCTGCTCGGCCGCCGGGACGCTGCCAAGCCGGTCCTGAGCTCCGTCGAAGGGGCGAATTCCGCAGTGCGCAGCACGGAGGGTCCCTGGTGAGCGCCGCCGGGCCGTCCCAAGGCGCTCGCACCGCAGTGCGCAGCACGGAGGTTCCCTGATGACCGGCGCGCCCCCGCTCGGCGGCTCGCTCGTGCTCCACCCCGGCCGGCCGGCGCCGAACATCGCCAGCACGCGCGCGGCGCTGGCGAGCCGCCTGGCGCGCGGACGTCGCGCGCGCGACGTCCCCGAGCTGCTGGCCACCGTGTTTCGCCTGTGCGGCGATGCGCATCGGCTGGCGGCAGGACACGCGATCGCCGCCGCGCGCGGCGGGCCGGCGGCACACGACCCGGCGGACGGCGTCGCGCTGCAGCGGGACACGCTGCGCGAGCACCTGCGTCGCCTGTGGCTGGAGTGGCCCCCCGCGCTGGCGGGACGCGGGGCCGCGGAGGCCGATCTCGTCGCACTGCGCGACTGCCCCCTCATGCGCCGCGGCGCCGCGGCGCCGGCGGCGGCCGCCGCGACGCGCGCCTGGGTGGAGCGGCACGTGGTGGGCCAGCCCGCGGACGCCTGGCTCGCCGCGTGGTGCGCCGATCCGGCCGGCGCGCTGGACCGCTGGACGGCCTGCGCCGACACGCTGCCCGCGCGCGTGCTGCGCGCGGCCCGCGACGTCGCGTGCGCGCTGACGGCCGCGCCGCGTCCGCGCGTGCGCGCCGATGCGGCTTCGCTGCAGGCGCTGGCTTCGTCGCTGCGCGCCGACGAGGGCTTCGCGGCCGCACCGCGTCAGGAGGGCGGCGCCGCCGAGACCGGCCCGTGGACGCGCCTGGCCGACGCCACGCCCGGGCGCTGGGACACCGCATGGCTGCGCCTGGGCGCGCGACTCGCCGAAGCGGTTCGCCTGGCGCTGCCCGACGCCGACGACATGCGCGGCGCGCGGTGGCTGAGGCATGGCGCGCTGGCGCTGGCCCCGGGCGAAGGCCTGGCGTGGTGCGAGATGGCCCGCGGGTTGCTGGTGCACCGCGTGCGGCTCGAGGACCCGGCGGCGCAGGACCCGGTGGTCGCAGAATGCGACGTCGTCGCGCCGACGGAATGGAACTTCCATCCGCACGGGCCGGTGGCGGCGGCGCTGGCGCAGCTGCCGGTTGATGGCGACGAAGCCATGGTGCGCGTGCTGGCGGCGGCCTTCGACCCGTGCGTGGCGATCGCGATCCACGGAGCAGCTCCATGCACGAAATGAGCCTCGCCGGCGGCATCCTGAAGCTCGTGGAGGACAGCGCGCGCCGCGAGCGCTTCCGGCGCGTCACGCGCATCACGCTAGAAGTGGGCAAGCTCTCCGGCGTCGAGGTGGAGTCGCTGCGCTTCGCGCTCGGCGCCATCGCGCCCGGCACGCTGCTGGACGGCGCCGAGATCGCGATCGAGGAGCCCCCCGGGACCGCGTGGTGCATGTCGTGCGCGGAATTGACGCAGATCACGGAGCGCGGCGAACCGTGCAGGCAATGTGGCGGCTTTCGCCTCCAGCCGGCCGGCGGCACCGAGCTGCGTTTGATCGACATGGTGGTGGAGGATGACTAGGGGACGCACTGAAAAATTGCTGCGCAATTTTTCAGTGGTGTTCGATCAGTGCGAGGAGGACCGGCAGAGCCGGATCCACCTCGCAAGGGAGGTCGCGCTGCGTGTTACTGCGCGCGACCTGGCGTCGCTGCGCGGATGATTCAGCGATTCGTTTGGGGACGTGGGATGTGCGTGGTGTGCGGTTGTGAGGGTGCGGCGGTGCCCGCGGAGAAGAGCGGCGTGCGGGTCGACCCGGCGACCGGCGACCTGGACTACGGCGCCGGCGCGGCACGCGTGTCCGTGCCCGGCATGAGCACCGAGCGGGTCATCAAGCTCGAAGCCGACGTGCTCGGCGAGAACGCGCGCCTCGCCGCCGCCAACCGCGCGCACTTCGCCGACCACGGCGTGACGGCGCTGAACCTCGTCTCCAGCCCCGGCGCCGGCAAGACCACGCTGCTCGTGGCCACCATCCGCGCCCTGCAGAAGCGCCGGCCCGGCCTGCGGCTCGCGGTGATCGAGGGCGACCAGCAGACCTCCAACGACGCCGCGCGCATCCGCGCCACCGGCGCGCCCGCCATCCAGGTGAACACCGGCAAGGGCTGCCATCTCGACGCGCGCATGGTGGCCGAGGCCTTCTCCCGCCTGCCGCTGCACGGGCATGGGCACGGCCACAGCCACGGGCACGGGCACGGGCACGGGCATGCCAGCCACCCGCCGCAGCACGGTCACCGGCTGCACGCGCACGACGGCCCTGCGCACGACCATCACGCGCACGAGCACCACCCGCACGAGCACCACGCGCACGACGACGCCGACCACGCCGACGACGCCGACGACGCCGACCACGCCGCCGCGCCCGCGCACGCGGACCCCGACGCGCTGCTCTTCATCGAGAACGTGGGCAACCTCGTGTGCCCGGCGCTGTGGGACCTGGGCGAGGCGGCCAAGGTCGTCATCCTCTCGGTGACCGAGGGCGAGGACAAGCCGCTCAAGTACCCCGACATGTTCGCCGCCGCGCGGCTCATGCTGCTCAACAAGGTCGACCTGCTGCCCCACGTCGATTTCGACGTCGAGCGCTGCATCGCCAACGCGCGCCGCATCCATCCCGACATCGAGGTGCTGCAGGTCTCCGCCACGCGCGGGGACGGCCTCGACGAGTGGCTCGCATGGCTGCGCCAGCCGGGCGCGGCGGTGGCCGCGCGCGCCGAGCGCATCGCGGCGCTGGAGCGGCAGGTGGCCGAACTGCAGGCCGCGCTCGCCGCGGCCCGGCGCGGCGGCTGAGCCGACGGAGGCAGGCGCATGGACGCTTCCGTCCAGAGGCTACCCGCCGCGGCGCCACAGCCGGTGCTCGCGCTCGGCGCGTACCTGAAGAACGCCGCCTGCGCGCTGGACGGCGAGCACGCGCGCTGGTCGGCGCTGCACGGCGACCTCGGCGAGGCGCCGAACTGCGCCGCGCTCGAGGCCTCGGCTGAGGCGCTGCTCGATGCCGGGCCGCGTCCTGCCGCGCTCGCACACGACCTGCACCCCGACTTCCACAGCACGCGCCTGGCGCAGGCGCTCGCCGCGCACCTCGGCGTGCCCGCCGTCGGCGTGCAGCATCACCATGCCCACCTCGCGCTCGTCGCGGCCGAGCACGGCCTGACCGAACCGGTGGTCGGCTGGGCGCTGGACGGTGTCGGCCTGGGCACCGACGGCACGTCGTGGGGCGGCGAGCTGCTGTGGCTGGACGCGCCGCAGCGCTCGATGCGCTGGGCTCGCATCGCCCACCTGCCGGCGCTTGCGCTGCCCGGGGGCGACCGCGCGGCGCGCGAGCCGTGGCGCATGGCCGCGGCGGTGCTGCACGCGATGGACCGCGGCCACGAGATCGTGCCGCGCCTCGGTCCCGACGTCGGCATCGCCGCCGCCGCGACGGTGCAGCGCATGCTCGCCTCGGGCCTGAACTGTCCCACCACCACGGCCGCGGGCCGCTGGTTCGACGCCGCGGCCGCCGCGCTCGGCGTGCACCGCGGCGTGCAGGCCGAGGCGCAAGCCGCGCTCGCGCTCGAGGCCGAAGCCGCCGGGTGGCTCGCGCGCGGCGCGCCGGTGCCGCTGGAACGTTACGGATCGCTCGACCTCGGCCCGCTCGTCGCCTCGCTCTTCGACGTGCCGCAGTGGCGGCGCGCCGCCGGCGCGGCGCACTTCCATGTCGGTCTGGCCGCCGCGCTGGCCAATGCCGCCGCGGCGGCGGCCGAGGCGCACGACGTGCGCACGGTCGTGCTGGGCGGCGGCTGCTTCTTCAACCGCATCCTGTCGCAGCACGTGACGCAGCGCCTCGAGTCCGCGGGGCTGCGCGTGCTGCGACCGTTGCGCGCGGGCTGCGGCGACGCGGGTCTGGCGCTGGGGCAGGCCTGGGTCGCGTCGTGGTCGCTCGCGCACGGCGATGTCGCGGCGGCGGCCGAGACCGCGACCGAGACCGCGGAGGCCTGACGATGTGCCTCGCACTGCCCGCCCGCGTCGTGGCGCTGGTCGACGCCGAGACCGCCACCGTCGACCTCGGCGGCGTGCGCAAGCCCGTGTCCATCGCGCTCGTGCCCGAGGCACGCGTGGACGACTACGTGATCGTGCATGTCGGCCATGCCATCGGCCTGCTCGATCCCGCCGAGGCGGCGCGCACGCTGGCGCTGTTCGCGCAGATGCCCGCGCCCGACGCGCCCGCCAGCCCGTCATGAGATACATCGACGAGTTCCGCGACGGCGCGCTCGCGCAGCGCCTGGCCGAGCGCATCGCGGCCGAGGTGCGGCCCGGGCGGACGTACCGCTTCATGGAGTTCTGCGGCGGGCACACGCACGCGCTGTCGCGCTACGGCATCGCGGAACTGCTGCCGCCGGGGATACGCATGATCCACGGGCCCGGCTGCCCGGTGTGCGTGCTGCCGATCGGCCGCATCGACCAGGCCATCGGCCTCGCCCTCGAGCGCGGCGCGCTGCTCGCCACCTACGGCGACGTGATGCGCGTGCCGGCCTCGGGCGGGTTGTCCCTCATGCGCGCGAAGGCACGCGGCGCGGACATCCGCATGGTGTATTCGGCCGCCGACGCGCTCGCGCTCGCGCAGGCGAACCCGTCGCGCGAGGTGGTGTTCCTCGCGATCGGCTTCGAGACCACCACGCCGCCCACCGCCCTCGTGATCCGCCGGGCGGCGCGCGAGGGCGTGGCCAACTTCAGCGTGCTGTGCTGCCACGTGCTCACGCCCAGCGCGATCACGCACATCCTCGAATCCGCCGAGGTGCGCGCGTACGGCACGGTGCCGATCGACGGCTTCGTCGGGCCGGCGCACGTGAGCATCGTGATCGGCGCGGGGCCGTACGAGCACTTCGCCGAGGAATACCGCAAGCCGGTCGTGATCGCGGGCTTCGAGCCGCTCGACGTCATGCAGGCGATCCTCATGCTCGTGCGCCAGGTCAACGAGGGGCGCGCGCAGGTGGAAAACGAGTTCGCGCGCGCGGTGACGCGCGACGGCAACCTCGCGGCCCAGGCCGCGGTGAGCGAGGTGTTCGAGCTGCGCCCCGCGTTCGAGTGGCGCGGCCTCGGCGAGGTGCCGTACAGCGCGCTGCGCATCCGCCGCGCCTTCGCGGCCTTCGACGCCGAGCGCCGCTTCGGCCTCGCGTACGCGCCGGTGCCCGACCACAAGGGCTGCGAATGCGGCGCGATCCTGCGCGGGGTGAAGACGCCGGTCGACTGCAGGCTGTTCGACACCGTGTGCACGCCCGAGTCCCCGATGGGCTCGTGCATGGTCTCGACCGAAGGCGCGTGCGCGGCGCACTACAGCTACGGGCGCTTTCGCGACGCGCGGCTGCAAGGTCCTGCGACATGAAACACGACTACGTCCGCCCGCTCGACCTCAGGACCGGCCGCATCGACATGAACCACGGCGCCGGCGGCCGCGCCTCGGCGCAACTCGTCGAGCAGCTCTTCGCACGCGCGTTCGACAACGAGGCGCTGCGCCAGGGCAACGACGGCGCGCTGGTCGACGTGCCGCCCGGCCACCGGCTGGTGATCGCCACCGACGCGCACGTCATCTCGCCGCTGTTCTTCCCCGGCGGCGACATCGGCAGCCTGGCGGTGCACGGCACCGTCAACGACGTCGCGATGCTCGGCGCCACGCCGCTGTACCTGGCCGCGAGCTTCATCCTCGAGGAAGGCCTTGCGCTCGCCGAGCTCAAGCGCATCGTCGACTCGATGGCCGCCGCCAGCCGCGCCGCCGGCGTGCCGGTGGTCACGGGCGACACCAAGGTGGTGGAGCAGGGCAAGGGCGACGGCGTATTCATCTCCACGACCGGCGTGGGCGCCGTGCCGGCGGGCCGCACGATCGGCGGCGCGCTGGCGCGCCCGGGCGATGCGGTGCTGCTCTCCGGCACCCTCGGCGAGCACGGCGTGGCGGTGCTCTCGCAACGCGAGTCGCTTTCGTTCGAGACGAGCATCGTGTCCGACAGCGCCGCGCTGCACGGGCTGGTCGCCTCGCTCCTGGCCGCCGTGCCCGAAGGCGCGGTGCACGTGCTGCGCGACCCGACGCGCGGCGGCGTGGCCACCACGCTCAACGAGATCGCGCGCCAGTCGGGCGTCGGCATGACGCTGCACGAGGCGGCGATCCCGGTGCGCCGCGAGGTGGAAGGCGCGTGCGAGCTGCTCGGGCTGGACCCGCTGTACGTGGCCAACGAGGGCAAGCTGGTCGCCATCGTGGCGGCGGCGCACGCCGAGGCGGCGCTCGCGGCGCTGCGCGCGCATCCGCTGGGCCGCGACGCGGCGCGCATCGGCGAGGTCACCGACGACCCGCACCGCTTCGTGCAGATGGCCACGCGCTTCGGCGGCCGCCGCATGGTGGACTGGCTGAGCGGCGAGCAGCTGCCGCGGATCTGCTGACATGCGCAGCGTCGCCTTCCCCGGTCGCCTCGAGCTTGTCGAAGGGCACGCAGGCCGTGCTCATGGAGAGCCGCATCGCAGCCCCTCACCCGTTCGCCCTGAGCTTGTCGAAGGGCCGCGTCGCGGCGCGTCAACCGCTCGCCCCGAGCTTGTCGAAGGGCACGCAGGCCGTCCTCATGAAGAGCCGCATCGCCGCCCCTCACCCGTTCGCCCTGAGCTTGTCGAAGGGCCGCGTCGCAGCGCGTCAACCGCTCGCCCCGAGCTCGTCGAAGGGCACGCATGCCGTCCTCAGGAAGAGCCGCATCGCAGCCTCTCACCCGTCCGCCCCGAGCTTGTCGAAGGGCACGCAGTCCGTCCTCATCCCGTTCGTGCCGAGCCTCCGACAAGCTCAGGCCGGGGTACGCCTCACCGCGTATCGAAGCGCCCGCACGGTCGCAGGACTGCGTCACACCCTTCGGCACCTCGGGGCGAACGGGTTCCGACTGCAACGCCGCCCTTCGACAAGCTCAGGGCGAACGCATGGGTGTCCCCCTCGGGAATGCAAGCGCGTGACGAAGCAAATGCGTCGCGTTTGTCCGCATCCTCTCGGCGCGAGCGCATGTCGACGGCCCGGCCACGGCAAAGCTGAGCCATGCGCATCCTCCTGCTCACCCACAGCTTCAACGGCCTCGCGCAGCGGCTGTTCTGCGCGCTGCGCGCCGACGCCCACGAGGTCTCGGTCGAGCTCGACATCGCCGACAGCGTGACCGAGGAAGCGGTGGCCGCGTGGCGCCCCGACGTGGTGGTGGCGCCGTTCCTCAAGCGCCGCATCCCCGAATCGGTGTGGTCGCGCGTGCCCTGCCTGGTGGTCCATCCCGGTCCGCCCGGCGACCGCGGCCCCGCCGCGCTCGACTGGGCCATCCTCGAGGGCGTGCGCGAGTGGGGCGTGACGGTGCTGCAGGCCGACGGCGACTACGACGCCGGCCCGGTGTGGGCGGCGCGCGGCTTCGCCATGCGCGCGGCCGCCAAGTCGAGCCTGTACCGGCGTGAAGTCACCGACGCGGCGGTGCAGGCGGTGCGCGACGCGCTGTCGCGGCAAGGCGCCGCGCCGCTCGCCGCGCCGCCCGGCACGTTCCGGGCGGCGCCGACCGCCGCGCAGCGAACGCTGGACTGGACGCGCATGACGAGCGCCGAGGCGACGCGCGTGATCGATGCCGCCGACGGCCATCCGGGCGCGCTCGACACGCTGTTCGGCGTGCCGTGCCGCGTGTTCGACGCGCACCGTGCCACGCCGGCCACGCTCGCGCGCGCGCCCGCCGGCGCGCCGGGCGACGTGGTTGCGCGACGCGGCCCCGCGCTGCTGCGCCGCACGCCCGATGGCGGCGTGTGGATCGGCCACGTGCGGCGCGGCGACGTCGCGCCCGGCCTGCCGGCGCTCAAGCTCGCCGCCACGCGCGCCTTCGCCGCGCAGGCGGAACTGCTCCCGACGCTCGACGTTGCGCTCGAGCGCGACGCCGCCGAATGGGACGAGCTGCGCTACGAGGAATGGGGTCCGCCCGACGCGCGCGTCGGCTGGCTCGCGTTCGACTTCCACAACGGCGCCATGGACGAGCCGCAGTGCGTGCGCCTGCGCGATGCGCTCGCCGCGCTGCGCGCCCGGCCGACTCGCGTGCTCGTGCTCGCGGGCGGCTCGGAGTTCTTCAGCAACGGCATCCATCTGCATCACATCGAGTCGGCGTCGGCGCGCGAGGACGACAGCGCCGCCGAGGCCTCGTGGCGCAACATCCAGGCGATCGACGACGTGGTGCTGGAGATCCTCACGCTGACGGACCGTCTCACCGTCGCCGCGCTGCGCGGCAACGCGGGTGCCGGCGGCTGCTTCGTCGCACTGGCGGCCGACCACGTCTGGGCGCACGGCGACGTCGTGCTGAACCCGCACTACAAGAACATGGGCAACCTCTACGGCTCGGAGTACTGGACGTACACGCTGCCGCGCCGGGTGGGCGAGGACGCGGCGCGCCGCCTCATGCAGGACCGGCTGCCGCTCGCCGCGCACGATGCGGCGGCGCGCGGCCTCGTGGACCGCGTGCTGGCGCCGGCCGGCGCGCAGATCGAGGCCGCCGTGCGGCGCGAGGCCACGGCGCTCGCCGCATCGCCCGCGACGGTGCAGGCCATCGCTCGCAAGGCCGAGGCGCGCGCGCACGACGAATCGGTGCGCCCGCTCGCCGAGCACCGCGCCGCCGAGCTCGCGCGCATGCAGCGCAACTTCTACGGCTTCGACCCCAGCTACCACGTGGCCCGCCATCATTTCGTGACGCGCAAGCCGCACGCGTGGACGCCGCGCCATCTCGCCTTGCACCGTCCATGACCGTTGCCGATCCGCTCGCCGACGCGCCGACCGTGCTGCTGGTCGACGACGAGCCGCGCTCGCTCGAGGCGATGCGGCGCACGCTCGACGAGGAGTTCCGCATCCTCGCCGCCGGGCACGCGGACGCCGCGCTCGCGCAGCTGGAGGCGCACGAGGTTGCGGTGATCCTCTGCGACCAGCGCATGCCCGGGCTGTCGGGCGTGCAGTTCCTCAAGCAGGTGCGCGAGCGCTGGCCGGACACGGTGCGCATCGTCGTGTCGGGCTACACCGACAGCGAGGACATCATCGCGGGCATCAACGAAGCGGGCATCCACCAATACCTGCTCAAGCCCTGGCTGCCGAACCAGCTGCTCGACATGGTGCGCGCCGCCGCCGAGGCGCGCACGCTGCAGCGCGGCCTGACGCGCATCGACCTGGAGCTGCGCGCCGGCAACGAGGCGCTGCGCCAGCGCCGCACGCGCCGGCTCGCGCAGGCGCGCGCGGCCTTCGACTTCGACCGCATCGAGCGCGCCGACGGCAGCCCGCTGGACGCGGTGTGCGCCACCGCCGGGCGCATCGCGCGCCACGACCTGCCGGTGCTCGTGCTGGGCGAGTCCGGCACCGGCAAGGAGCTGCTGGCGCGCGCGATCCACTACGCGAGCCCGCGCCACGCGGGGCCCTTCGTGGTGGAGAACTGCGCCGCGATTCCCGACACGCTGCTCGAGAGCGAGCTGTTCGGCCACAAGCGCGGCGCGTTCACCGGCGCGTTCGAGGACCACGTGGGCCTGTTCCAGCGCGCACACGGCGGCACGGTCCTGCTCGACGAGATCGGCGAGACCTCGCCCGCGTTCCAGGTGAAGCTGCTGCGCGTGCTGCAGGAAGGCGAGCTGCGGCCGGTCGGCTCGACGCGGCCGATCCCGGTCGACGTGCGCGTCGTCTCCGCCACCCACCGGCCGCTCGAGGAGGAGGCGCGCGCGGGCCGCTTCCGCCAGGACCTGTACTGGCGCCTCGCCGGCGTGACGCTCGCCATCCCGCCGCTGCGCGAGCGCGCCGGCGACATTGCGCCCATCGCGCAGCGCCTGCTCGCCGAGGCGGGCGCCGAGCTCGGCCGGCCCGGCGCGCGCTTCGGGCCGGACGCGCTCGCCTGCCTGGTGCACTATCCCTGGCCGGGCAACATCCGCGAGCTTCGCAACGAGATCGCGCGCGCCGTCGCGCTCTGCGAGGGCGACGTGGTGCGGGCGAGCGACTTCTCGGTGCGCGTGCTGCGGGGAAGCGTGGGCCACTGCCGGTCGGGCAACGGCGACCCTGCGCTGCCGGCCAGCGGCACGCTCGCCGAGCGGCTCGATGCGGTGGAAGCGATGGTGCTGCGCGAGGTGATGCTGCGCCAACGCTGGAACAAGACGCGCGCGGCGCGCGAGCTCGGCCTGTCGCGCGTCGGCCTGCGCGCCAAGCTGCAGCGCTTCGGGCTCGAGGCCGCGTCGCCGGAGGAATGACCGTGTTCAACGTCCTGTGGTTGCAGGCCGGTGGCTGCGGCGGGTGCAGCATGTCGCTGCTGAACGCCGACACGCCCGACTTCGACGGCCTGCTCGAAAGCGCGGGCATCCGGCTGATCGGGCATCCGTCGCTCTCGCTCGCGAGCGGGCACGAGGCGCACGGCGTCATCGCCGATGGCCTGGAGGGTCGCACCCGGCTCGACGCGCTGTGCATCGAGGGCGCGCTGCTGCGCGGCGCCGAGGGCGCGTTCCACCGCATGCCGGGCACCGGCGCGCCGATGACGGCCATGGTGCGTCGCCTGGCCGGCGTGGCGCAGCACGTGCTCGCGATCGGCACCTGCGCCGCCTGGGGCGGGGTCGCGGCGTGCGGCCCCAATCCGACGGATGCCTGCGGACTGCAGCACGACGGCGAGCATCCCGGCGGGCTGCTCGGCCCCGGCTTCCGCGCGGCGGGCGGGCTGCCGGTGATCAACATCGCGGGCTGCCCCACGCATCCCGACTGGGTGCTCGACACGCTGCTCGCGCTGGCCGCGGGCACGTTCGAGGCGTCGCGGCTCGACGCGCTCGGCCGCCCGCGCGCGTATGCCGACCACCTGGTGCACCACGGCTGCCAGCGCAACGAGTACTACGAGTACAAGGCGAGCGCGGAGAAGCCGTCGGACCTCGGCTGCCTCATGGAGCACCTGGGCTGCAAGGGCACGCAGGCGCATGCGGACTGCAACACGCGGCTGTGGAACGGCGACGGCTCGTGCACGCGCGGCGGCTACGCGTGCATCGGCTGCACCGAGCCCGGCTTCCAGGACCCGGGTCATCCGTTCCATCTGACGCCGAAGGTGGTGGGCATCCCCGTCGGGCTGCCGACCGACATGCCGAAGGCCTGGTTCGTCGCGCTCGCGTCGCTGTCCAAGAGCGCGACGCCGAAGCGCGTGAAGCAGAACGCCACGGCAGACCATCTGGTGGTGCCCCCGGCGGTGAAGCGGTCGAAGGCCTGATGTCCGCGCCGCGATGGCCCTCACCCTGTCCCTCTCCCGCCAGCGGGAGAGGGAACGCCATGGCACGACACGGCTTTCTCCCTTCTGCCGTGGCACGACCGGGCTCCCTCTCCCGCTTGCGGGAGAGGGCTGGGGTGAGGGCC
>Ga0075429_100003455_pt1 | contig 13490 bp, 10 predicted proteins | sample RhiMetdeltSRZDD3_FD_75295 | JGI IMG/M metagenome (GOLD analysis project Ga0075429, IMG submission 75295) | Populus rhizosphere microbial communities from Tennessee, USA - Rhizosphere MetaG P. deltoides SRZDD3 | ecosystem: Host-associated > Plants > Roots > Rhizosphere > Soil | place: USA... | reverse complement strand
ACACCCTGTGCCGGTAGCGACAGCGGTGAGACATTCGGCCGCTACAATAACGTTGACGTCGCGTACGACGTGCGGCTGGGAAATCGTCCCGGCGCGCCTCGAGTCGATGTCGCCATCGTCTCCGATCGCGGCTGCGACCGCGTCCGGTTCTTCAAGATTGATCCAGGCGACCCCGAGGGTCCGCTCGTCGACATCACATCTCCCAACGTGCCGCGCGTCTTTCCGCGCCGCTACGAGCAGCCGTCGGTGCTCCAGCCATCAGGCGCGATCGAGGGATGGGTCGATAACCCGATTGACGATCAGAACACTGTCTACGGACTGACCGTCGTGCAGGGATCAGCACCCGATGTGTTCGTCACCGAACGCGAACGTGGACTCGTGCGACAGCTGGTCGTCGAACCGGCCGCAAACGGAACTCTCTCATATCGGGTTGTCCGAACCTTCTTGTTCGATACGAGCTTCGAGCTTCGCGATGAGCAGGGCGCCGAATACGCCTGGACCCCGTGCCGCGAAGCGCCGCTCGAAGAGCCGCAGTCCGAGGGACTCGTAGTCGACAGCGTCAATGACACGTTGTTCGTCGCCTTCGAGACGGTCGGACTGTACAGACTCCGACGTGTTTCCTCGCTGCCTGCATTGGTAAATGTCGGCAAGGATCAGCTCATCGAACCGGTCAAGACGTTTGGCGTGACTTACCACGCCATTCTCGATGACGGCGAGTTCGAATGCCAGTACGCGCCTGAAGATCCCGCTCAGCCCGGTGACGTCGTCGCGATCGGTTCGGACGCCAACGCCGGCGAGTTTCTCGAGGCCGACCTCGAGGGGCTGAGCATTATCAGCAGCGTGCCGGGCCAGACATTGATGCTCGCCTCGAGCCAGGGCGACTCGAGCTTCCACTTCTGTCTGATTGGAAGGAACGTGCGGCATCTTGGTTCGTTCCTCGTTGACGGTGTGGGGGACACCGATGGCGTGCACTACGTGCCGGTCCCGCTGGGCAAGCAGTACCCGCTCGGGTTGCTCGTCGTACAAAACGGGGAAGCCCCCGAGCCGCCGGATACCGACCCTCAACGGCTTCGAATTCGATGGGTCAACGCAGTTTCTCTACATCGACTTCGTCGACGCGCTCAGAACGCTCGGGCCGTAGAAGGGCGCTGAAAAAGCCGTCAAGCGTGCTCGCCAGGGAGAAATCCGCTGGACGCCGCCGGCGGTGAAGGCGCTAGAATCGCTGCCACGAAGCGAGGACCGTCTTATGAGCAACCGCGCGCTTTCATGTTCTCTCGTTGCCGTCGCGAGTCTTGGTGTTGGGTCGTGGACGATTTCAGGTCAGAGCACGAGTGCCCCGCCGCTGGTCATCACGGCCTACAACGGCGGGGCGCCGATCGCGTATACGGTGGCCCGGACACCGTGGGGCGATCCGGATCTTCAAGGCGTATGGAGCAGCGATGACACCAGTGGGATTCCGCGTGAGCGGCCCAAGGATCTCGCCGGCAACCTCTATCTGAGTGACGAAGCGTTCGCCGCTCGAGTCAAACAGATCGAGCAGGGCGTGAAGCGCGGCGAGAACGACATCGGCTCGTTCCGCAATGACTTCGCGCGGCGGCCGTTCAGGCAGACGTCGCTCGTTGTCGATCCTCCGGACGGCAGCATGCCCGCGTTCACGGCTGCGGCCGAGAAGCGGCGGGCAACGCGCGATCGCGGAACGTTCGGCGACGGACCGTTCAACACGACGGAGGACTTCACGCTTTACGATCGCTGCATCACGCGCGGTATCGTCGGTTCGGTGCTGCGCGTCGTCTACGGCAACGGCAACCGGATCGTGCAGGCGCCGGGTATGGTGGCCTTCAGCTACGAGATGATTCACGACACGCGAATCATCTACACGGATGGCCGGCCGCATCTTAATCAGGGTATCCAGCAGTATCTCGGCGATTCACGCGGCCGTTGGGAAGGCGACGAGCTCGTGGTGGTGACGACGAACCTCACCGACAAGACGAGCATCGGCGGCAACGGCAACGGCCTGCGGCATAGCGACAAAATGGTGATCACCGAGCGGTTCAAGCGTGTGGCGCCGGAGATCATCCAATACCAGTTCACCGTGGACGATCCGGTCACATACCTACGCCCGTTCACGATGTCGATGCCGCTCACTCCGCTCGATGGGGGTGTTCTGCTGCCGTACGATTGTCACGAGGGCAACCGCGGTTTGCCCAATGCGATGAGCGCCGAACGCGCCGAGGATCGCGCGATCGAGGAAGACCGCAAGAACGGAATTGTCAGAGCGCGCCGGGCGATTCAAGTTCCGGTGCCCAACCGTCCGGCGGCCCCGGCAGAGGAGAATTAGACGTCAACAAATCTGTTAACGCCCAACTCCCAAAAAGCCCAACTCCCAAACCAACTTCCACGGTTCTTCTTGGGAGTTGGGAGTTGGGGGTTGGGAGTTGACGCAGAACACCCCGGCCCTGCTGGATGCCCACCGACTGAAGACGGTAGACTGAAGGGAGTACGTCCGGCTGAAGCCGGACACTGCGGATAGACCGTAGCCCGGAGATCTTCCTCATCCCATGCTCATCGTCATGAAATTCGGCGGAACCTCTGTCGGTTCCGCCGAGCGAATTGCGCAGGCGGCGGCGCTGGTGACCGACGCGCGAGACAAAGGACATCACGTCGCCGCCGTGACATCGGCCATGAGCGGCGTGACCAACAATTTGATCGATGCGGCGCAGGCGGCCTCGAAAGGGAACCTGGACGCGACCCTGCGCCAGCGCCTGTTCGAGCGGCACAAGGCTGTCGCTGATGCCGTCATCCAGGACGCCACTGTCCGGTCCGTGGCGCTGGAGCAAATCGATCGGCGGCTCGATCGTTTCGAGAAGCTGTGTTACGGGCTCTCGATGGTCCACGAGCTGACGCCGCGCCTGCTCGATGCCATCTCGGGCACGGGCGAGATGCTGGCCGCGCCGCTCGTCGCCGGCGCGATCGCCGCCCGCGGGTGCCCGTCGACGGCGATCGATGCCACCGACGTCGTCGTGACGAGCGATCAGTTCGGCGGTGCCGAGCCGCTCATGGACGACACGCGGAACCGCATGCAGGAGCGCGTGCGTCCGCTCATCGAGCACGGCGAGAGCCCGGTCGTGACTGGCTTCATCGGCGCGACGGTCGACGGCGTGCTCACGACACTGGGACGCGGGGGGTCGGACTATTCAGCGTCGATCGTCGGTGCGGCGCTCGATGCAGACGAGATCTGGATCTGGACCGATGTCGATGGCGTGCTGTCCGCGAATCCTTCAGAAGTTCCAGACGCCCGCACGTTGCCTGAGATCTCCTACAGCGAAGCTTCCGAGCTCGCGTACTACGGCGCCAAGGTGCTTCACTACAAGACCATCCTGCCGGCGTTCCGGAAACGCATACCGGTTCGAATCCTGAACAGCTTCAATCCGACTCATCCCGGGACGCGCGTCAGCGTCGAAGGGGATCCGTCGGTTCCAGGCGTCAAGGCAGTGACCTCGATCCGGGGCGTCAGCTTGATCACCATCAGCGGCACCGGAATGCAGGGCATACCGGGTATCGTCGCGAAGGCGTTCGAGATCGTGGCCGAACAGCAGTCGAACGTGCTGATGATTTCGCAGGCCTCCTCCGAGAACAACATGTGCTTTGTGATCACCGCCGGCGATGCGCCGCGCGTGGTCAAAGCGCTGCGCGGGACGCTCGAACTCGAGCTCGCGCGTGGACATGTCGAGGAGATCTCCGCACAGCCGGTCGCCGTCGTCGCAGCCATTGGCGACCGCATGCGCGGCACACCCGGCATTGCCGCGACCGTATTTGGCTCGCTCGGCAGCGAGGGGATCAACGTCATCGCGATCTCGCAAGGTTCGTCCGAGCGCAACATCTCGCTCGTCGTGGCCGAGCCCGATGCCGCCCCGGCGATTCGCGCCCTGCATCGTGCGTTTCGCCTCGACCGCGCGGCGGTCGCTGCCAGGTGAGATGCAGAATTCAGAATTACAGGTCACTCCGCGATGCCCGTTCGTGATCTCTTGATAGTGGGCGCCGGTCCGTCAGGGCTGGCCACGGCGATTGCCGCAAAACAGCATGGCCTCGACTACGTCATCGTCGAGAAAGGCGTGCTCGTCAACTCGATCTTCAACTTCCCGCCGCTCATGGTGTTCTTCACCACGCCAGAGTTGCTCGAGATCGGTGGGCTCCCGCTCGTCACGCCCTACGACAAGCCGACACGCCTGGAGGCACTCCGGTACTATCGGCGAGTGGTCGACATCTTTGGCCTGCAAATCTCGTTTCACGAGCAAGTGCAGCAGATCGATCGTGAAAGCGACGGTACGTTCACCGTCACGACGAAGAGCCGGGGTGGTACGCGCGTCAGGCAGGCGCGCGCGGTGGTCCTCGCGATCGGCTATTACGACCTGCCGAACTATCTGGGCGTGCCCGGTGAGAACCTCCCGCACGTGTTCCACTACTACAGCGAGGCGCATCAGTACTATCGGCAGCGCGTCGTGGTCGTCGGCGGCAAGAACTCGGCGGCCGAAGCTTCATTGGAATTGTTCCGGGCCGGTGTGCACGTCACGCTGGTCCATCGACGTGCGGCGCTCGGCGATTCGATCAAGTACTGGGTCCGGCCCGACATCGACAATCGCATCAAGGAAGGTTCGATTGCGGCGCGATTCGAAGCGCGAGTGGTCGAGATCCGTCCGACCGAGGTCGTGATCGAACATCACGGAACTCAGGAAAGCCTGCCGGCCGAAGCGGTGTTCCTGCTGACCGGATATCATGCCGACGCTGAGCTCATGCGTCGCGCGGGTATCGAATGCGATCCGGAGACACTGTCACCGACCTTGAATCCCGAGACCTTCGAGAGTAACGTGCCGAATCTGTTCATCGCCGGCGGCGCGGTCGCCGGCAGGAATACGGGCAACATCTTCATCGAGAATGGACGGTTTCACGGCGAACGGATCATCAAGATCCTGGCGGATCGGCGGCTTCAAGAGGCCTGAGACGCGCGGCCCGCTGGCGGCGGTGTGCGCGATGCTGATGGCTTGCACTCCATTGGCGCAGAACGGAAGAGACGACATCCGTGAACGCCGGCTCGACATGGTCGAGCGGCAGATCCGCGAGCGCGGAGTCACCGACGAACGCGTGCTCGACGTCCTGCGAGACGTGCCCCGGGAGCGGTTTGTACCTGAAGAAGCGGCACCGCACGCCTACGATGACACGCCGCTGGCGATCGGCTTCGGCCAGACCATCTCTCAGCCATACATCGTTGCGTATATGACCGAGGTGCTCGGCGTCGAACCGACGCATCGAGTCCTCGAGATCGGCACCGGCTCGGGATACCAGGCGGCGATTCTCGGATTGCTGGCGCGCGAGGTCTACACGGTCGAGATCGTTCCGGGGCTCGCCAGGGCCGCATCGGCCCTCCTGCGTGAGCTTGGCTACTCGAACGTCAGCGTTCGCGAGGGAGACGGCTATGCGGGGTGGGCCGAGCATGCCCCGTTCGACCGCATCATCGTCACCGCCGCACCTGACGAGATTCCCCGGCCTTTGATCGATCAACTGGCGCCGGCCGGCCGCCTCGTGATTCCGGTCGGATCTCAGGGCGACACGCAGTGGATCACCATCGTCGAGCGAACTCCTGCTGGCGTCGTCGAGCGGCGGACGATCCCCGTGCAGTTCGTCCCGTTTACGAGAGGAAAGCCCGGTTAACCATCCGGGATTCGGTTCGTAATAGGGAAGCATGAGACACATTTCGGTTGTGGCCCCCGTGCTGGCGGTTCTGCTGATCGGCAGCCTGCCTGCTGCTGCGCGCGGCCAACAGGAAATACCGCCCACGCTTCGCCAGACGCGTCTCGGGCAGGCGCTGCAGGATCAACAGAATCAGTCGGCCCGGCCGGCCGACGTTCCGGATGATCAGCGCCCGGTCCCAGCCGAAGCGGTCCGAAATCAGCTCCAGCAGATGTTGTGGCAGTTGCCCCCGGCAGTCCGCGGGGTTCTTCAGTACGACTCGACACTCATCGAGCATCCCGGCTATCTGGACCCATATCCCTCTTTGCAGGCGTTCCTCAAGCGTCACCCTGAAATCTCGAGGAACCCGACGTACTTTTTCGGAGAACCCGCCGACTACCGTCGAGGCCCGAGCGCTCTCGAAGCCTTTGCCGCCATCCTGGCCGGAACAGGGCTGTTCATCGCCTTCATGACGCTGCTCGTGCTGGTGGGCTCAGTAGCCTCCCAGGTCGTAGATTACCGGCGATGGGTTCGGCAGACTCGCATGCAGATCGATGTGCACACGAAGATTCTCGACCGCATGCAGTCCAACGAGGACCTGCTGGCTTATGTGCAGACACCGGCGGGGCGGAACTTTCTCGAGTTCTCTCCGGCGGGACCCCGGCCCGAGCCGCGTCTGACGGGCGCGCCATTCGGGCGAATCTTGTGGTCCGTGCAGGTCGGGGTTGTGCTGGCGACACTCGGCATCGGATTGCGGTACGCACAAGGGCGAGTTCCCGAAGAGATCATGCCGGCCTTTACCGTTCTTGCCGTCATCGTGATGTCACTCGGGCTCGGGGCGGTGATCTCGGCAGTCGTTGCCTATTTCCTGTCGTCCCGGCTAGGCTTGCTGCCGAGCCGCAGGCAAGAGACCAATGCATGAAGCGACGTTGACCGACGTAGAACGGATAGGCGCGTTTGGAGACGCCGAGCGAACGTTCCTCATGACGGAGGAAGCGTTCCGCGCGTTCTATGAGCTGACGGCCAGACCCGTCTGGGCGTATCTCGCTCGCATCACGGGCGACCCGCGGTTGGCCGACGACCTGTTGCAGGAATCGTATTACCGCTTCCTGCGCACGCGCGCCGACTTCGAGAGCGACGATCACCGGCGCAACTATCTCTTTCGCATAGCGACCAACCTGGTGCGAGACCATCGCCGCCGTCTCGGCCACGCAGAACGGCACCTGGCTGAAGCGGCGCACGCCGAGGACGTGCCCGCGGATGAGCGCGTAAGCGATCGCGCGGTGCGTCGCCTGGATCTGGCTCGCGCGATGGAACAGATGAAGCCGCGGGAGCGTTCGCTGCTTTGGCTGGCTTATGCGCAGGGTTGTTCGCACGAGGAGATTGCCGAAGTACTCGGTCTCAGGAAGGCGAGCCTGAAAGCGCTCCTGTTCCGCGCGAGGAAACGGCTTCTGGGCTTGCTTGGCACGTCGGACCATCCGGGAGGGCGGCGATGACTGCGCCCGACTGTCCACGGGAACAAGACGTCATCAACGCCATCGTCCTGGGTCGTTGGCCGCACCACTGCGACCAGACGCTGCACGCGCACGTGGCCGAATGCCGCGTGTGCAAGGAGATTGTGGACGTCACCAGCGTCTTTCGACTGGAACGTGAGGAACTGCATCGTGAAGTGAGCGTCCCGTCAGCCGGCCAGGTGTGGTGGCGCGCCGCGATTCGCGCCAAGGTCGAAGCCTCGGAGCAGGCGGCTCGCCCGCTCTCGTGGCTCTTTGGTGTGTCAGTGGCCTGCGTCGTCGGGCTCTCGATCGCCGTTGTCGAACTTCTCTGGTCGCCCATACAACGTGCTCTCAGCTCGGGAGTCGGTCTCACGTGGGTGCCATCGTTCGGACTTGGCGAGCTCGTGCGACTATTGCCAGGCCTCATCGAGCTGGCACCGCTGACATCGACAGGCGCGTTCGTGCTCCTTGGAGCCACTGCCTGCCTCGTGCTCGCTCCGCTCGCGCTCTACTTCGCGCTGTCCGACGAGTAAGCGCTTTCCTTAATTGCGTGTCGGCTCCCCGACACGATTTTCACGAAAATCGTCAGGCGAACTGTCCTCTGTGGAGTGCGCAGCCTTCAAGTCTGACGCGATCGCCATCGCGCTATAAAGCGCTGTGAACAAGTGTTTTATTTCGATCAATGAAATGCAGGTCTGTTGTGAAGCGTGCCGGCGTTGGAAGGAGGTGTCGGTTTTGCGTGACACACCACACGAAACACCATGCAGAAACACTCCGCCGCGAAATTACTCGCTGCCGTCTGTACGCTTCTCAGCACGCTGGCTCTTGCCCAGCCGGCGTCCGCCGACACGATCAACCTCGCCTGGGATCCCAATTCGGAACCGCAAGTCATCGGCTACATCGTGCACGTTGGCACTCAGCCCGGGACCTACACACAGCACATTGATGTAGGACCGGCGACCACGTGGTCCTTTACGAGCGCCGTGGCCGGTCAGCAGTACTGCTTCGCGGTAAGTGCGTATTACGCCGGGCCGCTCGAAGGTCCGCGGTCGAACGAGGTGTGCGGGTTCAGTAATGCGCCGCCTGCGCTTGTGAACCCCGGGAGCCAGACCTCGATCGTTGGACAATCAGCGAGCCTGCAGCTCGCCGGCAGCGATCCCAAGGGAGACCCGCTGACCTACAGCGCGACGGGGCTTCCTCCAGGTCTCTCCGTCATGGCGTCGACCGGGTACATCTCTGGGACCCCGACAACAGCTGGAACCTACACGGTAACCGCCCGCGTGTCCGACGGCGCGCTGACCGCCTCGCAGACGTTCACGTGGACGATTTCGGCGCCCGACACAACATCGCCAGTTGTCACCATCACCGGTCCAACCTCCGCCGCGACCTATGCCACGAGCACAGCGACGATGTCGCTGAGTGGAACGGCGAGCGACGCCGGCGGGGTGACGCAGGTTACATGGGTCAACAACCGTGGTGGCAGCGGGACGGCGACGGGGACCGCTTCGTGGAGCGTGAATTCGATCGCTCTGCTGGCTGGCAGCAACGTCCTGACGGTGACCGCACGTGACGTGGCTGGCAACACCTCGACCGATGTGCTCACGGTGACGCTGAATGCCGCGCCGACGCTTGCGGCCGTCGCCAATCAGTCGTCGGTCACAGGGCTCGCGACCACGTTGCAACTGGTGGGCAGTGATGCCAACGGCGATGCGTTGACATATTCGGCGACAGGTCTTCCGACTGGTCTAACCGTCGGGGCATCAAGCGGTCTCATCTCCGGTACCCCGAGCATCGTCGGGACCTACAACGTTACGGTTTCAGTGTCTGACGGCTCGTTGTCCGCGTCACGGACGTTCTCGTGGACCGTCAGTGCGGGCTCGTCTGGTTCGGGCACGTTGCGACTCGTATGGGATGCCGTTCCCGATTCTCGCGTCATTGGCTACAAGGTCTATGTGGGAACGCAGCCAGGCGTCTACGGTCAGACCTTCGATGTTGGTCTGACGACGACCTGGACGTTCGCGAACCCGGTTGCCGGTCAGCAGTACTGCTTCGCCGTCACCGCCTACGTCGACGGCTACGTCGAGGGACCGAAATCCAGCGAAGTCTGCGGCCACAGCAATCAAGCGCCCACGCTGGCGAGCGTCGCGAATCAATCGACAGGTCAGGGGCAGGCCGCATCGCTGCAATTGAGCGGCGCTGACGCCGACGGTGACTTGTTGACTTACGGTGCCAACGGGTTGCCGCCGGGACTGGCCATCGCGGTGTCGACCGGCCTGATTGCGGGCACGCCGACGACTCCCGGTACGTATCCCATGACCGTGACCGTGTCGGATGGCGCGCAAACGGCAAGCCAGCCCTTCACTTGGACAATCACCGCGGAAACGATCACGCCGGTGATCTCTATCACGAGCCCGACAACGGCGGCGACCGTCACGACGACTTCGGCCACGCTGGCGCTCGGTGGAACGGCCAGCGACAACGTCGCCGTCACGCAAGTGAACTGGACGAACGATCGCGGGAACAGCGGCACGGCAAGCGGCACGACGAGCTGGAGCGCGTCGATCCCACTCCAAGGTGGCTCGAACATCGTGACTGTGACGGCGCGCGATGCAGCAGGAAATGTCTCCTCAGACGTTTTGACCGTCACCTACAACGAACCGATTCGAGTCGACACTCTGACGGCCGATCGCACCGCGCCACAGCCGCTCGGAACGACAGTCACGTTCACCGCCGTTGCCGCTGGTGGCACCGCGCCTTATCAGTACCAGTGGAGGGTGTACAACGGCTCGAAGTGGGTGACGAAGCAGAACTGGAGCTCGAACAACAAGTTCGTCTGGAAAGCGACAACCGCGAACAGCGGTTACCAGATCCGCGCAGTGGTTCGGAGCACCAACGCGACCGGGACGACCGCGTCGGCAACAATCGGCTTCCCGATTGCTCCTTAAACAAACTCCCAACTCCCAACGCCCAACTCCCAAGCGGTTTTGGGAATTGGGAGTTGGGAGTTGAACGTGTCAGTGAGGGAGCCGGCTCGTCCAGTTGCTGGTGCCTGGCGCCATCATCGATCTCATCTCGAGAAGTTCGATCAGCGCGCCGCACCTGGACAGAACGCCGTTGCATTCGAGCAGCGCCTGCCGCTCGATTGGCTCGAGCGCGAGGTATTGAGCAAGCGCGTTCACGAGGTCGTCATCGGGTACGTTCGGTGAGAGCTTCGCATCGCTGCCACGGTGTTCCACGGCCGCGGTCAGCAGATTCTCGAGACGCTGGCGGTGGCCGTGCATCACCGTCTTGTCTTCCGCGGTGACCGTTTCCGACAGTGCCTCGACGTGCGCGAGGCGATAGAGCTTCCCGCCTTCTTCGCCAGTCATCCGGAACTTCTCGAGCCCCCTGAGCACGATATTGAATCGTCCATCGGTCAGTGGCTCTGAGTGCGTGATCAGCCCCGCGCATCCAATCGGGTACACCGGCGGCCGCCCTGCGTAATCAGCCTCGAATCCCGGCCGCAGCAGCACCATCCCGATAATGCGGTCGCTGGCCAGCGCGTCCTTGATCATGGCTCGATACCGCGGCTCGAAGATGTGCAGCGGCAGAAAGACGTTCGGGAAGAGGACGACGTTGGGAAGAGGGAAGATGGGGATGGTGGCTGGTAATGGCATTGCTGACTGCGCGAGTGGCTAGTGAATCGTTTTCGTCTTTCGATCCATGTAATCCATCAGAACATACTGGCCGAGCGTGTACGGCGTTGTGAAGTACGCCTTTCCTTTGCAGATGGCGGCAACGCGCCGGACGAACGCGACGAGGTCGTGATCGCGTGCAAGCATGAACGTGTTGATCATGATGCCGGCTTTCTGGCACGCGTTCACTTCGGCAAATGTCTCCGACACGATGAACGGGTCGAGCCCGAACGCGTTCTTGTAGATTTGCCCGTCGGGACGCGTGAGCGCCGACGGCTTGCCGTCGGTGATCATCACGATCTGCCGCATGTCTTTCTTCTGCCGCTCGAGGATTCGGCGCGCCAGCCGCAGTCCTTCGCGCGTATTGGTGTAGTAAGGACCCACACGAACGCGCCCGAGCTGCTTGAGCGGAATCTCCTCGGCCGAATCGTGAAACAGCACGGCTCGCAGTGAATCGCCGGGATATTGCGTTCGAATCAGGTGGGACAGGGCGAGCGCCACTCGCTTTGCCGGCGTGAAGCGGTCCTCGCCGTACAGAATCATGCTGTGACTGCAGTCAAGCATGATCACCGTGGCGCAGGAACTCTGGTACTCGCTCTGCGCGACCATGAGATCCGGGTAATCGACCTCGATCACCCCGGGACTCGCGATTCGGGATTCGGGATTGGACGCCCCGAGGCGCCTGACGGCATTCAGAATCGTGCTGCTGGGATCGATGTTCAGCGTGTCGCCGAACTCATATGGCTTGGGGGCGGCCGCGGTCTCGACACCGGTGCTGAGATGACGCGTGTCGTGCCGGCCGGTGTCGCTCCTGCCGATTGATCCGAGCAGGTCTCGGAGAGCGCGGTAGCCGAGAAAGTCGAGTGCCTTGTCGGTGACTTCGAATTTGACCGGGGCCGCGTTATCGTCGAACCCGCCGCCCGTCCCTTGTCGCCGCTCGCGCTCCTGTTCGAGATCAGGGGCGCCTGACACGAACCCCTGCTCCATCATCCGCTCGATGATCTGTTGAACGAGCTCTTCGAGTTGCTGGCGCGCCTGCTCCTGGTCGGCGTCGGCTGGATCACCGAGCAGTTGTTGAAGGGCTTCTTCCGAGAGCATGCCGCCGCTGAAGAGCGCCTCGAGGATCGCATCGTGCAGCGCTTGCATCGTGCGGTCTTCCTCGTCGCTGGGGTCGCCCCAGGGATTGTTGAATCCGCTCGACAGCAACAGGTCGGACAGCTTCGACACGAGATCGTCGATGTCGATGTCGTCGAGCAGGTTGCCTGTGTACTTCGTATAGCGGTATTTCACGGGGCACTCGCCAGCTAATTGTAGTATTTCTTCCGCCCACCGCCGGGCCCGCGTGTTTCCTCATCGAGGTTGACCTCGCGCGTCGGCTTGCGGACAGGAGACTCGGCGCCGTGGTAACCCCGCTCGTCACTGCGCCCGATTTTCTTGGTCGCGTACAGACCTTCCAGCAGGAAGTCGATACCCGACGCCAGCATCGGTTCGGACGCATTCAACGGCACACCCGCCGAACGCGCGAGCTCGACCAGTCCCTGCACCTGGCGGGCGTGGCTCAGCACGTTTGCGGCGCTCATGGTGTCGCTCAGCTGCAGACTGCCACCAAGGTCGAACCATTCGATGATCTGCCGCGTGTCGAGGTGCGACAGAAAGCCGTCCGCGACGTTCGCCACCGACGCGCGAATCAGATCGCGGGCGATAGCTTCGGCTCCCTTCAGCTCGCCTTCGTACTCCATCTCGAACTTGCCGGTGATTGACGGGAGGGCAGCGTAGATGTCGGTGACGCGCGCGACCGCCACCTTCTCACCCGACGCCAGCGCGCGCCGCTCCGCGTTGGAAACGACGTTTTCCATCGCCGAGATCGGCAGACGTTGACTGACCCCCGATCGTTTGTCGACCCGCCGATCCTGACGCGCCTGGAACGCGATCTCCTCGACGATCTCAGCTACATAAGACGGAATCTCGGCCGTTTGGGTCGCGCCGTTTCTCGCCAGCCACGCTTCCTGCTGCGTAATAGCCATCGCATCGGCGCGTCCCGTCGGGTAGTGCGTGCGAATCTCGGACCCGATGCGATCTTTGAGCGGCGTGATGATCTTTCCGCGCGCCGTGTAGTCTTCAGGATTGGCGGTGAACGCGATCAGGAGATCGAGCGGCAGGCGGATGGGATACCCCTTGATCTGGACGTCGCCCTCCTGAAGGATGTTGAAGAGTCCCACCTGAATCTTGCCGGCCAGGTCTGGCAACTCGTTGATCGCAAAGATGCCGCGGTTGGCTCGTGGCAACAGGCCGTAGTGCATCGTCAGCTCACTCGAGAGCTGCAACCCCGATCGTGCGGCCTTGATCGGATCGATGTCCCCAACCATGTCGGCAATCGTCACGTCGGGCGTTGCCAGCTTCTCGACGTACCGCAAGTCGCGCGACAGCCACGCGATCGGCAGGCGATCACCCTCGGTCGCGATGCGCTGACGGCAGGCGCCACAGAGTGGCTCCAGCGGATCGTCGTTGATCTCGCAACTAGGGACGACGGGAATGGTCTCGTCGAGGAGCGTGGTGAGCGCACGGAGCAAGCGGGTCTTGGCCTGACCACGCAGGCCGA